>Ga0209284_10003521_pt1 | contig 19193 bp, 16 predicted proteins | sample FRY03_FD_187211 | JGI IMG/M metagenome (GOLD analysis project Ga0209284, IMG submission 187211) | Freshwater microbial communities from Lake Fryxell liftoff mats and glacier meltwater in Antarctica - FRY-03 (SPAdes) (version 2) | ecosystem: Environmental > Aquatic > Freshwater > Ice > Glacier... | reverse complement strand
ATTTTCTTGCCTCTGATAATATCTGTACAAAGTCTGGCGTTGAAAAATTTTGAAACTCATCAACATACAGGTAAAAATCTTTTCTAGCATTTTCATCAACATCAATCCTACTCATTGCAGCAGTTAATATTCTTGGTACTAATATTAACCCCAAAAAGTTTGAGTTTTCTTCTCCAATTTTTCCTTTAGATAAATCTACTAATAATATTTTCTGTTCATCCATCACCTTTCTAAAATCAATTGCAGACTTACTCTGCCCTATAATATTTCTCATTGTTTTATCGGTTACAAATCGGTCAAACTTAGAGACAAAATACCCTAATGTCTCAGATTTATGAAAATCACTTGTCTGAGCTAGCTCCTGTGTCCAGTAGCTTCGAACAAGGTCATCTGTAATTAGAGAAATCTTACTTTTTGCAAACTCTGGGTCGATTAATAATTTTAACACCTCTACCATTGTGTTTCCTTCCTCATACATAGCCGTTAACATAATGTTTCTAACAGCTCGTTCCAACCTTGGTCCAATAATACCTGTACGGTTTGGGTCATATAATTTGTATAACAACGAGATAAACGAGTTAATAATTAAATGTTTCTGATCCTCAGTTTTGGCCTCTAAAATATTAAGTCCTAAAGGTCTTTCTTTGTCTCCTGGATCAAATAAAATTACGTCCTCAAGTCTTTCTTTAGGAATAAGTGGTAACATATCTGCAATAGCAGAGCCGTGAGGATCAATAAATGCAACACCTTTTCCATTTTTAATGTCTTGCATTGCCATAAACTTTAAAAGCTCAGATTTACCTGTACCAGTCTGACCAATAACATACATATGCCTTCTTCTATCATCCTCAGATAAAAACACCTTCTGTGTCTCACCTCTAAACTCAGATTTACCAAGATACAACCCACTTTTAGGTAGGTCCTTTGGAGCAGCAGAAGTACGAGACTTAATCCAGTTAATATTTGGGGTTTTAACCTCTTTGTTTGGGAAATGATAAATTGTGGCAAGCTCCGCAACGTTTAACACAAAACTAGTCTTAAAAATTGGAAATGCAAGTTTAGGGATTTGCATATTAAACAAAGGAAATACTCGGTATATTAAATCTTTAATAACATTTAACTTTTTAAAAATTGTAGCTTTTGAGAATTTATTGTAAGTTGGATCAGTAAACTGAGAAAAAGAGTTGGCAATGCTATCTAAGTTTACCTGAGTAGAAAGATCGTCTTGACCTGCTGAGATTACCCTAATTGTCACCTCAAACCCAATTTTTTTTATCTTCTCTTCAACCCCTTTTAAAAACTCATCATCAATTTTTAGATTTGATTTTTCAGGGTTACTATTGTGCTCCCTTACTGAGTGTATAAAGTTTCGACCTGCTACCCTCCAGTTATCACCTGCTGGTTTTATAAGGATTTGTAAAGCAACCCCCTCCCCCTTAGCCATCTTACTCATACTTGAGGTTAATGCGTTCATACTATCAGTAGTTAGATTTTCAAAGTTTTGAATTGGATAATAATCAGGAGCGTTTAATTTTAACGAAGTTATCTTTATAAACTGAGCCTTTGTAAAAATATCCCAAGGTTTAGAAACCTCAATGTCTGCTTCAGAGTATGCCGAGTGAATCTGTTTTTCTACAAGCTCAACCCACTCATTTGGAACAACAATATAAAACGAGATATTATGCTCAGTAGCTACAATCTCAAGGCTAATATGATCTTGTGGTTGAAATATACTCTTAAAGCCAGATTTTTTTATGCCATAAAATGATGAGAATAATTGCTCGGCTGCACCCACCTCAATCTCATTATCTTTAGGTAGTCTTACTAATAAAACAGTTTGGTACTTAGCTAAATCTAGCCTCTTTCTGTTTCTAATATACAAGATTAATAAATATATAAAAACAACAGAAAAAATTAAGAAAAACAGCAATCCAAACGTAATTTCTAATAAAAGATTTAAATCTAACATATCATTATTTAAGTCAACTCTTGTGCATTTTTTGTAGGTACCGCAAACTGATTAAGCTCTAAAAGAAACCTGCTAAATATACCCTTAACCTCTGCAACAAACTTAGATACAGTTATTGGTTTTATTGGATTTTGCTCTACCTGATTAGCAGTTACTTTGCCTACATCTGAAGAAAGCGTAGAAACACCTTCAATACTTTTTTTAACTTGGTTATTTTCGGGATTAATAGATTGTATTTCAACAGTTTTTGGTACTATTTTTTCATAACTAGTACTAGTCTTAACCTCTGGGCTAAACCTTGATCTTTCTGAAAATTGGGCAGAATTTATCATGATAAAAGTATAACACTTTTGGGAGGAGTTAAAAATTAAAAAGGATTTATGATAGGTTAATGAAAATGTATTATAGTAATTTAGAAAGTTTAAGTTTCTAACAGAGAAATTTTAAAGTGTTACTTATTTTTGTCCTATTTTTGTAAAAACTTCTTCGTACTGCCTATGCAGTATATTTGCACAATCTTCTGAATCTGCTAAAATTCCATTTATATTACTTTCTACTTTCTCTTTTAAACACAAAAATACTGGGTGGAAAAATTTTTGCTCTTCTGATAATAGTGGCTCTTTATAAATATCTAAAAGTTCTGGGTACTGTTCTGGAAACTCATTATTAACTTTTACAGGATTTCCGTCTTTTAATCTCCAGATATCTTTCCATCTTAGTGTGGCTTTGTCAAAAGCTCCACTACCAGATAGCGAAAATTGGTGTATTATCTCTTTTTGTCCGTCGTTATTTAAATCTTTTACTTCTGTTTTGCTACTTGCTTTTATTAGCTTAAGTAACAATGTAAATTTTCCGTTATTATACGAATAAAGGTGGAATGGATGAGTAAATGAACTACCCGCAATCCCAAACTCTGCCATAAATTCCTGTGTATTATTAGCATCTAAGTCTTCAAATTTCCACCAATATAAAACATCACCTAATGAATTATCTATTATTGATCCTTGTTTAAAAGCCAGTTCACCCTCGGGGATCCAATTTATAAAAACATCTTTATCATCTGTTATAGCTAAACCTGCCCCTGAAAACATAGCATGCCTAACTAAAGAGAGGTTTGTATGAGGAGAAAGATTTATTTTTTTAAGAATATCTAAATAGTCTATTGGCGCATTGAAAACTGGATTTTTGGGATAAATTTCACCTCCTGTTTCGATTGTGAGATATGATCTTTTTTCGCTAAACCTTTGATACATTAAAACAGTTAATAAACAAAAAAATAGTAAACTAAATATCAAGAGTGGTTTTCTGCTTATTTTTCCCATAGCAGATTCCCATCTGAATCAATACCTGTTTCATAAATTGAGTAAACTTCAGAGATATATTTTTCTACAATTTCAGGGTTAGCATTATATCTTCGAATTGCTTGTTCCCAGGGAAACCAAACTCTTGTATATGGTTTGATTAAGTTCTCTAATGTTTGATCCTTATGATAAAGCCAACTTATTCCCCAAAATATACTATCTTTTGGAGTTAATACTTCTGGTGTAGCTTCTTTTTTAAATATATTGTGAATAAAGTCTGTTGTGTCACTATCAACAAATTCTCTCTCAGAAATATCTCCTATTATGGTACTTTTTGCAGGATTGCGTTCATCCCAAACCTGCATAACATCAATAGCACCGTTATTTCTTGTGTCATAGCCCATCTTTGACTCTCTGTAAACCATTGCTTTAACAAGGTTAGGATCAAGTGGTGTTGGTGGCGGGTATTGTTGTTTTGAGAAAAAGTTGTTCCAATAGTTTACTGCCGTTAATATGTGTTCATCATATCTGTTGTAATCTCTATTGTATATTTCATCTTTGTACTGCTTTATGGTTGGTGTTTCTTGTTTGTTGTGTTCTGTTATTAGTTGAAAAGTAATACTGTTTAGTGTTGGTGTTTTATCTGCGTTTATCTCTATGTAGTTATGCTCTTGTAGAGGAAGTTCTTGTGTTAAGTGTATTGTTTCTATTTTCCCAAATATATCTAGTGGTGTGGTTTTTAGTATCCAGTCTTTTCTAAATGTTGTGTTTGATTGTTGTATCTCTCCATTTAGTATTATCTGTATATCATCTCCATCTAACCATTGCCATTTTATATGTGTTTGTATGTTTACAGATCTTAATCCTAGATTTATTAGTACAAATGTTATCCAGTTGCATTTATCTCTGTCTTCTAGCTTTATATTTAATGGGAGGTTTACTTTATTATCTGCATTTATCGTTATCTCTTCAAAGCTAACATTGATTATTTCTGCATCTTGATGTTGTGGGGTTAGTGTTATTGTATGTTGTCCTGTTTCTAAATATGTAATAAAGAATATTATCTTTTCTTTATTATGCAGATTTCCTCCATTTATTGACGCGGGAGAATTTAATAGCCCTTTTTTTGTGTTTATCTTTGGAAATGTTTTGTTATCTATACTAATTGTTACTTCTTCATCGTCTGTGCTGTTTCTTTGTTTTTCACTTTTTGCTCTACCTATAATTTTTATTATGTAGTATGCGTTTTTTGGAGTTGTAAAATTTAATATGTCTGGTGATTGCAAGGAGTAGTGCAAGGAGTAGCTCCCTTTTATTGTAGACATAAAACAATTTTAGCATTTGGCTTTTTTGTTTGTCAAGAAAAGTGCTAAAATCTATTTATTATGCAATCACAAATGTCAAAACAATACCAAACAACAATCCCCTCTGCAGTAAGAAAAAAGCTACAGATAAACCCCGGAACCAAATTAAATTGGAAGATTTCAAAAAACAAACTTGGTATAGATTACGCAGTTATAACACCAGAAACACAAAGCAATCTTAAATCTTTAAAGGGCATTGCAAAAGATATGTATAAAAAAAATAAGGACTATTTAAAAATTGAAAGAGATTCATGGGAAAACAAATAATCAAAAAAATCTACATAGACACAAACCTATTTATATACTATTTTGAAAATAATCCAAACTTTATAGATAAAGTAGAAAAACTATTCGAGGGTACTACTAAGCAAAGCACTAAATTGATTTGTAGTGAACTACTTTATCTCGAGTTACTTGTTTTACCAAACAAAGAAAACAATAAAAAGATAATTAACTTATATAAAGACATAGAGAAACACATACCCAACTTATCTTTAGCGCCAATAACTAAAGAAATATTGATAAAAGCCTCAGAAATTAGGGCAGAGTATAGTTATAGATTCCACAACTTAATGCACCTAGCAACAGCAATACTAAACAATTGTGATGAGTTTTACACCTCGGATAAAAACCTAAAGTGTTTTAAAGGGTTGAAGGTAGAAATTGTGTAAATTTGGATATCACTAACACTATAGGTTTAAGTAAATCATTGTTTTCATAATATTTTTAACCTTGTAAACTCAAAACTAACTTGCACTTTTTTTATAGTATATAATCAATTTTTTTTAGTATATCGTTTTTGAAACTCTTTTTGAACGATTCTAAAAGATTAGTAGATTCAAGGAGAGGGTACAAATCGTTAAGTAAATAGTCTTCTTCGACAATTTTTATTTTATCTATTAAATTTCCTTTTATCTTATTAATATCTTCTTCTTTTAACAATGCTTTAAGTCTTAATATATTCGGTTTTTATGCAAACCCAGTATTGACGTTTCTATGATTAGTGTTATATCATACTAGTTCAGGGAACGTAAAGTATGTATTAATACCCTATATTTGAAAATTATTAGTACATAATTATATTTAATTTATCTCTTCTTCGACTTTAAATAACTCTCCATATACCTATAACTTAAACTATCTTTTTGCGAATTTACCGTTTTTTCTAAAAAATTTTCTCCCATTGTGCCAAAGGTAAATAGTGTTTTAAAAAACTTACTAAAATAAATTATATATGGAACCTGAAAGGTAATTGTTTCTCCCATCCATTTATTTTTAAATGTTGTAAATCCTAACCATCTACCTGTTTCTTTCAAAAACCTGTCATCTTTTAATCCTTCTAAATCAAGCTTTTCGTAATTATTTTTCTTTAACCCTTCTATTATCCCTGTCATTAGTTTATAAGCTGCATAAGTTTTTCTACCAGTTTCATAATCACTGTATGCATACATATAAAATGCACTTTTATCATCTGAACATAAAATAATTGCCCCCGAGTTAACCTTCCCTTTATAAACACCCTCAAACAAATAAAACTTATCTTTAAATATATCCTTCTGGCTTTTTAAGGTTTTAAGATTTTGTGGAGTAAATTTCTGCATCTTAGCCACCTGTTTATACTGCTTACTAAATTCGATAAGCGCATTATTTATATTTTCTTCCGAACCTTTGTACATATTAATTTGCACCGGTGATTTTTTCACGCTCTGTCTTACATCTTTTGTCGAACCTTTTAATATTTCTTCTAATGAATTTTCAAGATTAATAATTCTTGTTTTTGTAGGAATTAAAGGCCATGTATCTTTTTCAATTGGAACACTTGTTGGTATATCTCCAATTATGTTTTCTTGTGGCTCTATCTTAATAAATAGTGGCTTAAACTTTTTTAATATAGTTAAATCTTTTTCAGTAAGCCAGTACTTTGGTCTTTGAATCTTTATTATTGATCCTAAAAATAGCATTGGTCTTATTAAAGCTATTACATCATTATCAAGCTTAACTGATTTCCAGCCTTTTCTACCTATAAACTTTGCCCAGTTTGTGCTTTGTCTTATGTCTTTCATCGTTTTAACTCGACCAGAGCCTTGTAAAATTTGTACCCAAAAAGAAACATATTATAATATGATTTGTTAACTACAAAATCATAGCTATCCATATACTCTATTATCTCTCCACCAAACCCAAGTTTAAACCTAGTAACCCCATAAAATTTACTGTTAGAATTGCTTAAATCTTTGTCACTCCCCCAAAAATCAAATACTGTTGCACCTCTTTCTTTTGCAAGTTTAATTGATTTATAGGCTAATAAACTTGATGCCTGTAAGTTTTGGTGTGTAGTAGACGAACCACCATACATATAGTTTCCAACACCTTTGTAAAATGATAAAAACCAAGAACCTAACACCTCTCCTTTATACTTTGCAATTAATATCTCCCCACAACCTGCATCTTTAAAGGTTTTCCATGCTTTATAATAAAAATCTTTTGACCTTATAAAATAGTGCTGTCTTTTTGCTGTTGAATCTAGCAAATCCCAAAAATTATCAAAATCACTATCCAAATTAGCAATCAGAACTTCTACATTATTTTTCTCGGCATATCCAATGTTGTACCTAGTTTTGCTTTTAAAGTTTGCTAATATATTTTCTTCTGTATTTGTTAAATCTAATAATATATCGTACTTAGTAAATATGTCGGTAGGTGATAGTTTGCAGTGCTTTTTCATAAACTCATTAAATTCAACAAATTTGCTGTCGTTATTTTTAATTATAAATGGTACATCAAATCGGTATGCAAGTATGTTTTCGTGCTGTGCAACCTCTTTTAACTTATTAAAATCAATCTTATTTGGTGAAATTTTAGGAACATATGCCAAGAAAGAGTTTAGAAACGGAACCTTGTTTAAAGTACAAATTAATCCATCAACCTCAATTACCTTTGCACCGGTATTATTTTTGATCTCTTTCCAAAAGTCACTCTGAACTATGTGTTTATTTAGGCTATACATTGTTTATATTATTATATAACTTTATAAAATTCGTAAGGGAAAGCTCTTGAGGGCGGGCAGTATCTGCAATACCTGACTGATCTAACTGTTGAGTATTAAATGTTTTATTTAACATCTTTCTTCTGTTCGCAAACGCTTTATGTAAAAATCCTTTAAATTTTTTTAAATCAATATCTGGTAGATCATTTTTTAAGGTTAAAAGTAATATTGCCGAATCAACCTTAGGAGCAGGAAAAAATGCTTCTGGCTTTATAAATTTAATAATTTTAGAGTCATAAAACAACCCAACCATACTAGACATATAGCTACCCTTTCTTTCCCCCCCAACTATTTTTTCTGCAACCTCTTTTTGTAATATAATACAAACCACACTTGGTTTAACCTTTTCAAACAAAATTTTGTGTATAAGAGGGCTACTAATTTGATATGGAATAGCCCCAACAACCTTATAATTATCACCATTACTTAAACTTTCAAAGCTCGATTCAAGTACACTTCCAGTTTCAAGGTGAAAGTTTAAACTATTCTTAAATTTATTTTTAAGCATTGGGATTAGGTCATTATCAATCTCAACTCCAACTATGTTTGCACCTGTACTAATTAATTCTTCAGTTACTACACCTGTTCCACTGCCTGGTTCAACTATAGTTTCATCCTTTTTAATGTTGGCACTATCAACCAACAAATATACAATCTGTTGATCTACTAAAAAATTTTGCCCTAACTGTTTTTTTGGTTTTAATTGTTGCACCTAGTTATTATATAGCTATTTTACATTTTTAGCACTCACTTTACATCAATGATAATAATGGTTAATATTGAGAAATGAACATAGCAACAGAGCGTCAAACAAAACTTTTCGAAGCAATTGTTAATGAGTTTATCTCAACTGCAGAGCCAGTAGGATCAAAATATCTAGTTAAAAAATACTCTTTAGATGTTTCTCCTGCCACAGTTAGAAACGACATGTCTGCACTTGTAAATCTTGGTTTTTTAGCTATGGATCATAGTTCATCAGGCAGATACCCTACAACATTAGGCTTAAGGGTATTTTTGAAAGAATTAATGGAAGAAAAAGAGTTGCCAATTGTACAAGAAGTAGCCATGAAACAGCGCATTTGGGAAGCAAGATTCTCACCCGAAAAACTTTTGTACGAATCATCTCATGCCTTATCAGAGCTTACCGAGCTTTTAGTAGTAATCACAACAAACGATGGACATGTTTATAGCTCAGGAGCTCACTTTTTGCTTGATCAACCAGAGTTTTTAGATATTGATGTAACAAGAACAATCTTGCATTTAAGCGATAACCACAATCTAATCCATGAAATATTAGGTAGAGGAAAGGAAGATGTTAATATTCTTATTGGTGACGAACTTGGGCTTGATAACCTTGCTCCTTGCAGTATAATATTCTCAAGTTTTGAAAGAAACAATAAAAAAGGACATATTTCAGTAATTGGGCCTTCCAGAATGCATTATGAGATAAATATCCCCGCATTAAAATCAATTAAAAAATTAATAGAGGAGGTAAATTAATGTCAGATAAAAAAGAAAAGGTAAATAAAGAGGTTGAAGAGTTAAAAACACAAGTTATAGAGTTAGAAGATAAATGGAAAAGGTCAATGGCAGATTACCATAATTTTAAAAAAAGAGCCGAACAAGACCGAGACTCATTAATCAGCTTTGCAAACATGGTTTTAATAAAAAACCTAATACCTGTTATTGATAATTTACAACTTGCAAGCAAACATACAGAAGATGTTGGTATTAAAATGATTAGTACACAATTTGAAGAGATCTTAAAAACCGAAGGAGTAACTAAGGTTGAAGCAATCGATAAGGATTTTGACGCAAATACAATGGAAGCAGTAGAAAAAGATGGAGAGGAAGGCCTAGATAAAAAGGCAATAGTAACTGAGGTAACAAAAGATGGATACGTATTTCAAGACAAGATTATAAGACCAGCACAAGTTGTTGTTACGTATAAATAAAAAAGTCTTGAATTATATAAGATTTTAAATTAATATATATTCGGTATTTCTTTGGGTAACTAAATTAAAATGAAAGGACAATTAATATGTCAAAAATAATAGGAATAGATCTAGGAACAACAAACTCTGCAATGGCAGTTATGGAAGGTGGAGAAGCAAAAATAATTCCTAACTCAGAAGGAAGCAATACAACTCCTTCGATTGTAAATGTTAGTGATAACACTGTTGGTGTTGTTGCAAAACGTCAGATGGTAGTTAACCCTAAACAGACAATCTTTTCTGCAAAAAGGTTAATGGGGCAGAGAATCGATACTGAGATGGTAACAAAAACTAAATCAGAGGTTTCTTACAACATAGTAAAAGGACAAAATGATTTAGCGGTTATTGAAGCTGACGGAAAAACATTCACCCCACAAGAGATTGGGGCAAAGGTATTAGCAAAGCTTAAAGCTGATGCAGAAAGCTTTTTGGGAGAAAAAGTAACTGAGGCAGTAATTACTGTCCCAGCATATTTTGACGATTCACAAAGACAAGCAACAAAAGAGGCAGGAACAATTGCAGGACTTAACGTACAAAGAATTATAAACGAGCCAACAGCAGCAGCACTTGCATACGGTCTAGATAAGAAAACCCAAGAAAAAATTGCAGTATATGACCTAGGTGGAGGGACATTTGATGTTTCAATACTTGAGATTGGTGATGGAGTATTTGAAGTCCTTGCAACAAGTGGGGATACCTTTTTAGGTGGAGATGATTTTGATAATAAAATTATTACCTGGTTAGTTGAGGAGTTTAAGAAAGAAAGTGGAGTTGATCTAAAACAAGACAAACAAGCACTACAAAGATTAAAAGATGCTGCAGAAAAAGCAAAAATAGAGCTGTCAAGTGCTCAACAAACAGATGTAAGTATCCCCTATATTACTGCAGATGCATCAGGACCAAAACACCTAAATATTACATTAACACGAGCAAAATTAGAACAGTTAGTAGAGGATCTGATTCAAAAAACAATAAAACCAATGGAACAAGCATTATCTGATTCAAAATTAGATAAATCTGCAATTACCGAGATAATCTTAGTAGGTGGAATGACAAGAATGCCAAAGGTACAAGAAATTGTAAAAGAATTTTTTGGTAAAGAACCACACAAAGGGATAAACCCAGACGAGGTAGTTGCAATAGGGGCTGCAATTCAGGGTGGAGTACTTGCAGGAGATGTAAAAGATGTACTATTACTTGATGTTACTCCTCTAACCCTTGGTATTGAAACACTAGGAGGTGTTAGAACCCCTCTTATCGATAGAAATACAACAATCCCAACTAAAGCTTCACAGGTTTTCTCAACTGCACAAGACAGTCAAACAAGTGTAGATATACATGTTTTACAGGGAGAACGTGAGATGTCTGTTGATAACAAATCACTAGGACGATTTATACTAGATGGAATTGCAACAGCACCACGCGGTGTACCACAAATTGAGGTTACATTTGATATTGATGCGAATGGAATCTTAAGTGTATCAGCTTCAGATAAAGCAACTGGTAAAGAGCAAAAGATAACTATTCAAGGTGCAACAGGGCTTGATGAAAAAGAGGTTGAAAAGATGCGAGAAGAAGCAGAAAAATACTCAAGTGAGGATAAAGAGAAAAAGCAAAAAATTGAAGCAAAAAATAATGCAGATACAGTAGCATATCAAGCTGACAAAATGGTTAAAGATCATAAAGATAAAATTGCAGAAGACAAACAAAAAGAGCTTACAGAAGATGCTAAAAATCTAAGAGAAAAACTAGAAACCGCAAGTATTGACGAGTTAAACACAATGTCAAATGCACTTAAAGAAAAAATGCAAAACATAGGTGCTGATATATACAAAGAAACAACAAAAGAGCCAGGAAATGAACCAGAGGTTGAACCAAAAAAAGATGGACAAACTTTAGATAATGATGAGGTAAAAGAAGGTGAAGTAGTCGAAGAGGTAAAATAAGACAAAAATTATAATATGTGCCTTGGGTAATTTAGGCTATACTTTGATAAGCTTAACAGTGCTCTAGTGGCACATATTATTTTTTAAAGAAATACATAAGTAATTCTCGATTACACTCGAACAATAATATACTCTTCGAGCAACCTCGAGAAGTTGAAAACCATAATGGCAAAACGTGATTATTACGAAACACTTGGAATAAATAAAGGCACCTCGGTTGATGAGGTAAAAAAAGCGTATAAAAATTTAGCAAGAAAACACCACCCCGATGTTGCCAAAGATAAAACAGAGGCAGAGGCAAAATTTAAAGAGATAAACGAGGCGTATCAAATACTCTCAAACCCACAAAAAAAAGCTCAGTACGATAGTTTTGGGCACGATGCATATAGTGGGGGACAAGGGGGATCAGGTTTTGATCCTTTTGGACAAGGTCAACGTGGATATTCTTATAGTACACAAGGTTTTGGTGAAGATTTTGATCTAAGTGATATATTTGAAAACTTTTTTACAGGGGGCTTTTCTAATAAAGGCCGAGATGAACAATACAAGATAACCATCAATTTTATAGATGCCGTTAATGGTGTGACTAAAGAAACAGTGATTAAGGGTAAAAAAGTGAAGATAAATATTCCAGCTGGGGCAAATAATGGTACAAAAATAAAGTTTGAAGGCATGGGTGGCCCTGCAAGGCAAAAAGGAATGCCAAATGGTGATTTATATATAATAGTAGAGATAGCACCTCACCATAAATTTATAAGAAGAGGGGAACACATAATAACTGAGGAGCAAGTTCCACTTGTAACAGCAATGCTTGGGGGTATAATTAATATTGAAACAGTACAGGGTAATGTAAATCTAAAAATACCAGAAGGAACACAAGACAATGAAGACTTTAAGATTAAGGGGAAAGGAGTAAAAAAACTTGGAGGGTGGGGAGCTGGAGATCATTACGTAAAGGTAAAAATTAAAATTCCAACAAAACTAAGCTCAAAAGCTAAAAAACTTATAGAAGAGTTGGGAAAAGAGTTGTAGACAATAACCCTTTCTGCCCCCCACTTAATTGACATAACCTCCAAAGCAACCTAAACTTATTATAGGTTAATATTTATAGATAGGGTGAGTTATGCTCACCTATTTTTGTACTAAGTTGAGATTAAAAAAATGGCTATTACAGAATTTAGTGCCGCATTAAATCAAGTTGCAACGGAAAGAGGGATTTCTCCTGAGCAAGTATTAGAATCTATTAGACAGGCGATAATTGCAGCCTTTATGAAAGATAATCCTAATATTGCGCAAGATGGTGATGATCTTACAGTTGATTTAAGTGGTGATGATGGAAGCATAAAAGTGTTAAAGGATGGTATTGATGTTACCCCTGTAGGTTTTGGAAGAATTGCAACACAAACTGCAAAACAGGTTATATTACAAAAAGTTCGAGAAACTGAAAAAGAGGTTATTATAGCAGAATATAAAGGGAAAATTGGTAGTATTGTAAATGCTGTAATCTTTAGGGCAGATAATGGCCTAGTTGTGTTAGACCTTGGAAAAACACAAGGGATAATGCCACCTCACGAGCAAATGCCTAATGAAACATATAGACTAAACCAAAGAATAAAGGTTTTAATAAAAGAGATACAAACAACACCAAGAGGTGAAGAAATTATAGTTTCAAGATCCGATCCTAATTTTGTTAAAGAGCTATTTAGTATAGAAGTTCCAGAGATAAACTCTGAGGTAGTAACCATAGAGTCAGTTGCAAGAGAAGCAGGTTCACGGACAAAGATAGCAGTTTCTTCTTCTGATACCCATGTTGATCCGGTTGGTTCATGTGTTGGGCAAAAAGGGGTAAGGGTACAAACTATAATTAAAGAGCTAGGGGTTGAAAAAATTGATATTATCACGTACTCAGCAGATACTGAAAAATATATTGCACAAAGTCTTTCTCCTGCAACAGTAACTAAAGTCGTACTTAACGAAGATACTAAAACTGCAACTATCTCAGTCCCTGAAGATCAGTTATCATTAGCAATTGGGAAAGAGGGCCAAAACGTTAGATTAGCTGCAAAATTAACTGGATGGAAAATAGACATTAAAGGTTCAGGTGTGGTTAAAGAAGAAGAAGAAGTTGAAAAGGAAGAGTAAACCCTTATGCCAAAGAACAAAAAGATTGAGTCAACTAAAAAAACAAGACCGCCTATTGTAACTGTTATGGGGCATGTTGACCATGGAAAAACAACCCTTCTAGATACAATTAGAAAAACTACCGTTACGAAAACAGAGCACGGAGGAATAACCCAACACATTGGAGCTTACCAAGTAACCACCTCAAAAGGTATAATTACATTTATTGATACACCAGGACATGCTGCGTTTACAGAGATGCGTTCGCGCGGGGGGCAGGTTGCTGATATTGTTGTACTAGTAGTTGCTGCAGATGATGGCGTTCAACCTCAAACAATAGAGGCTATTAATCACGCAAAGTCAGCAGAAGCACCAATAATTGTTGCAATAAACAAGATTGATGCAGTTGGTTCAAACATTGATAAGATTAAAAGAGAGCTTTCAGAAAACGAGGTGTTAGTCGAAGATTATGGTGGAGATGTAATGAGTATTGAGATATCAGCACTTAACGGAACAAATATCGATAAACTCTTAGAATCTATCTTAGCGCTTGCCGATTTATTAGAGTTAACCGACACCTCGGACGATATGTTGCTTGGAACCGTCATTGAATCAAAGCATGACAAACGGAAAGGTGCTCTTGCAACTATTTTAATCCAGAGTGGAACATTAAAAAAAGGAGATAAAATCTGGGCAGGAGGTTCAGATGCAACGATTAAATCAATGGTAGATTACAAAGGTGAACAGATAAAAATAGCCTATCCAGCAACACCAGCTGAGGTGCTTGGTTTTAAGACCGTTCCAGAGATTGGGTCAATTGTCGTAACACTAGAAAACAAAGATAAAGTTGAGAGCATATTTAAAGAACAGATGGAGGCGAACCTTAATCTAGATGAAGAGGACACAAGTGAAAAGCTTTTAAACATTGTAATAAAAGCAGATACAAAAGGAACCTTACAAGCATTAGAACAAAGTTTAGTGGGTATAGAGGCTGAAAAAGCAAAAATAAAGATTATCTTAAAAGGTGTGGGAAACGTAAATGAATCTGACGTACTATTAGCATCAGCAACAAATGCAACAATCTTTTCTTTTAATGCAAAAGAACCGAGTGTTATGGATCTTGCTAAACAGAGAAAAGTGTTAGTAAAAGATTATAATATAATATATGAACTTTTAGAAGACGTTCAAAAAGCACTAGAAGGCGAACTTTTGAAACAAGAAGAAGATGTTAAGGGACTTTCAGTAATTAAAAAAACCTTCCCCTTACCCTCAGGAGATTTAATTGCAGGATGTGAGATTATTATAGGAACAATGGCTGTAGGTCGAAAGGTTGTAGTTTGGGCAGACGAAGCAACATATAAACTATCACGAAAATCTACAGAAGAGATAGAAAAGGTTTATGAGGGAAGAATTAAAAAAATTAAATCAGGAAAAGTTGAGGTAAAAAAAGCCTCAAAAGGTACAGACTGTGGAATATTAGTCACACCAAACTTTCCAAACTTTAAAACAGGCAACTACATACAGGTTATATAAACACCCTAATTGTATGGTATTTTAAAAAAAATATTAATTTGTGATACGATTTTTAATAAAATCAAATGAAAAATACACTTGAAGAACATTTTAATAAACACAATCTGGATATAAGAAGAAAAGATATAGGTTATTCACGTTTTATGGATCAAAAAGTTACTCCTGATGTGCTCCAGTTTGTTTCTGAATGTATAGTTCAATACGTACAAACTAACCATAATCCATTTTCATCCTCAGATATTGAGCATTTAGATTACTTTAGAAAAAACGTTGCTCGTCAATTCAACAAACCTACACCAGAGGATGGAAGAACCAAACGTGAATATGACAAATGGCCAGCACAAATTATTCAAACACTTAGATTTGCGAAGGTTTTAAAAGAAGTTGGGAAAAATGGTCGAGCAACCATATTTGAAGTCGTAGAACCACAAATCTTAGAATATGTATCTACACAAACACAACATGCATATACCTTTCTTGTTTTCTATATTACAAAAGTTCTTAAAGATAGTGGTTTTTATATTCATTTTGAAAAATATCGAGATAAATATATAAGTGGTTCTTTTAACAAGTCAGATTTTAATAATCTCAAAGAAACTTTCCTAAAATTTATACACGGTTACACAAACATCAAGCGTGAATATGAACCTAAAAGAATATTCCCTAAAGTCCTAAATATACTTGCTTCTGAACACCGTCTGCCTGGTTCTATACATGGACTGATGAGCCAATTCCCCTTTGTGACAAGTGATCTCATTTATAATCGAACAAATTTTCGTGATAAAGATAAATCAAAGTATATATCACGCCAAGAACAAGGAAAACTTAGAAAAACCATAAATGAACGAAAAAACCCTACTTATCGAATTACAAAGGCAAAAGCACGTATTAAAGAATTACACTCAAAAAGTGAGATTAATGACCAATGGGCAATAGGAGATGCAACGCAAGTTCACCATATTTTCCCAGAAAATGAATTTCCACGACTTGCAGATCGACTTGAAAATCTTATCCGGCTAACTCCAACCCAACACAATAGTAAAGCCCATCCACAAAACAAAACCTCTATCATTGATAGAGATTATCAGCTTGTTTGTTTAATTGAAAAATCATACAGTATTGAGAATTCACTAGAAAAGGGTGAGTATGATTATTCAAAAGAATCCTTTATTGGTGTTATAAACAGGGGGCTTGGATTGAAACTCCCGTATAACGCATCGTTTCAAACTATAAGAAACTTACTACAAAAACATTAGGTATCTTGATTTTGTAACCCAAAAAAATATACAGAATTATTGTCAATATTCAGAGAACGTGTGCCAAAATTTCTTGCTACACGATAAAACTCTACAAATTCATTAGAGTTATAATATGCCAGATCATTTTTAGTAATTTTTGTGTTTTTTTTAGGCAATAAAATAGCAACTGAACCATCAACTATTGTATTTCCTGGCATAAAACATGCACGTGGATTATATGTGAGATTTGGGACTAACACTGCTTTATCTCTGTTAATATATTTTGATATTGAAAGATGTTTGTATTCATCAACAAACGTATCATAATTTAAAATATCAATAATTTCATTACTCCTAATATTTCTAGATTTCAAGACCCTAACCTTTCCTTTTAGTTTGGTTATATTTTTAGTGATTTGTCTATCTCGATATGCTGAAAATATATCAAAGCGAAGTTTTGAAGCCACTTTATCAAAAAAATTATCTCGATAGAGAAGCCAATAGGGATACTCATCTGAACAAATATATTCTTGATCCTTATATTTAATATACTTTTTTATGTATGACTCTATAAGAATTTTATTTCTATCTTTTTTTTGCCTTGTGTTAACAATTATGCTAATAGTTTCAATTTTCACCCCATTAAACCCTTTCTCCCCATAATCTATAATTTTCGAGATTGTAAATTTTGAAACTAATTTTCTTGTTTCATTAAACTCTGGAGCCGATAAAAAACTCTTTGGAATTATCAGAGAAACTACATCGGCGTGTTGAATTGCTTTTTCAAGAAAAAACGAGAAGAGATTATTTGTTTTCTTATTAATCAGCCCTTGTTTATATATCTTAAGCAATTTATCATTACTGATAACCTTTCCATAAGGAGGGTTTCCTACAACAATATCGTAGTGTGGAACCTCAACTGTAAATAAATCACTTCTACCATACAACAAAAAGTCATTTACGATACAATTAATCTTTATATTTTGGGGAATACTTATTTTTTTTAACAAAATTTGCAGAATTTCAATTGCATTTTTGTCAATATCAATAACATCAATTTCAACCTTTGGAACACTCTTGTATTTCTCAATAATAAGGGGGATAAAATTACCAACACCAACAGCTGGTTCTAAAATTCTAATTGACTTATAGTTTGAAGCGTCAGGTAAACCTTTGATAACTGTAAAACAAATATCCTGTCTTGTATAATACGCTGCATGTTTTAAACGCTGAGCATTTGCATATTCAACAATTTTTGATAACTCGGAAAATGAATAATTTTCATAATTGCTATGTAAAAAATCTATAATCTTTTCTGAATTATCTAGTTTATTTTCTTGAATTATAATTTTAGAAACCTTTTCATTAAATAATTCTTTTCTTATTGATTCTCTTATATTTTGGGCTATCTTTCTAAAAATAATAGTAGGAACTGCTTCGCCAATAGACTGTCTGATATTCATTTCTTCTTTCTTCAAAAAGATTTTTTTATCTTGCAAAGAAAGTTTGTTTAACTCCGTTGTTGAGTATTTTGTCCATTTAAAAAAATCAGGTATACTCATCATCTTCATCAATTCTCTAATACTAAAAACTCTGTTATCTGTGGGATGAACAGTCGACTGACTTGCCAAAATATCATTTCGAGTATGCACACAAGTAGCAGGTTTATCCCAAACACAACGAGCATACTTGTCATTATTTTTTTTAACATTAGAAATCATCTTATCATCAACAATTCTATGAGGGCGACACTTGGGATCTTCGTTATCAAATGCAGATTCACCCTCTTTAAGATTTTCAATCCACGGAAGCATGCGTTCCGCATACGGTCTAAAATTATGGTATATATCCTCTTGGTCTATTTCTCCCATTTTTTTAAGAGACTTAAAACCACCGACTACTTCACGAAGTGTTTTTTCTTTCTGTAAATTTGGCAAAAAATCAAGCGGAGTTATGTCCTGCAAATCCTTACGTACACCAATCACAATTGTTCGTGTCCTGCTTGATGGATTCCCGTAATCTTTAAAATTTATTACTTGGGAGTGAATATTATAGTTCCCCCCTAAATTCAATTCTATAACAGCCCTTATTTGCTTATCCTTTCCATCAATATCCGTGCAAATGCTATTTAAAAATGCCCTAACATTTTCAAAAATGAAAAATTTTGGCATAATTTCATCCACCAATTTGATAGACTCAACAACCAAAGAATTCCTACCGAGCTCATCCTTTTTTTTATGATTTGCAATGGACATGCCCTGACATGGTGGTGTTGAAATCAAAACATCAATCTCTTTTATTTTGTGTTTATTTTCCCATATTTTTAACTCATTCCTTATTTTATCTTTTGTTTCTTCTTTTATAATATCATCTACAATATACCCTGATTCATACAAACACTTTTGGTTGTATTTTTGAATATCCAATCGACGTTTAATTATTTCAACGGTAGCGACACATTCAAATCCCTCTTGTTTAAAACCATAACATCCAATGCCTGCACTACTAAAAAGGCTAATATATGTTAATGGTATAGTTGGCAGTTTTTTCATACCCTTTTATTATAAATCATTGAACTTTTTTTGGAAGGCCTAACTTTTTTATAACATTAAAAATGTTACATACTAACAAATAATTTTCTTTATTAAAAGTAAAAAATAACTATTGCCCTATTCTAGGGT
>Ga0209284_10003512_pt1 | contig 19224 bp, 17 predicted proteins | sample FRY03_FD_187211 | JGI IMG/M metagenome (GOLD analysis project Ga0209284, IMG submission 187211) | Freshwater microbial communities from Lake Fryxell liftoff mats and glacier meltwater in Antarctica - FRY-03 (SPAdes) (version 2) | ecosystem: Environmental > Aquatic > Freshwater > Ice > Glacier... | reverse complement strand
CATTATCTTTATCAGCTGCACAGGTATGCAAGCTCCCGGAGTTGAAATTGATCTCATCAATCACTTCCAGCTACCTACAAACATTAGAAGGTATAATGTGAACTTTATGGGTTGTTACGCTGCCCTCACGGGCCTGCGAATGGCCAAGGATATTTGTAATACCCCCAATAGAACAGTCTTGCTGGTTTCGGTAGAACTCTGTTCACTTCACTTTCAGAATAAGTTTATAGATGACTACTTGCTTTCTAATTCCATTTTCGCAGATGGAGCCGCTTCTGTAGTCCTCTCATCAGAAGATAAAGAGGCTAAGCTAAAGCTCGAAGATTTTGAGTCTAGACTCATACCCTATTCCAAGGGTGAGATGAGTTGGAAAATTTCTACAGACGGATTTCTAATGACTCTGTCTAGCGAAGTGCCAAAAAGCATTAAAGCATCACTTGATATAAAAACGCTATTCAACAGAATACCAAGTTCAACTGGTTGGGCAATACACCCTGGAGGAAAACAAATAGTAGATGGAATACAATCAACTCTAAACCTAGACGAGTCGGAAGTATCGGCCTCTAGAAAAGTACTTTTAGAAAACGGAAACATGTCTTCGGCTACTATTCTATTCGTTCTAAAGGAAATGCTAAACAACAGATCCTCAGACAAAAACGAACTAATAGCGTGTGCCTTTGGCCCTGGACTTACATTAGAATCAGCCCTCCTATCTTATGTTTAAACATCGTTCCCATACCAAAGAGCTGCTAGATGGTGACGTTACAGAACAAGACCTCATTCTAAACCTTAAAGAACTGCATTCAATAAACACACTACTAGGAGGTTATAGTATTTCTATTAATGCGTTTAAGAAAATAAAAATTCAGAACAAGAATATTGTAGACATTGGCTCAGGCGGCGGAGATATGCTACACAAAATATACAAATACGCCCAAAGAAATACTATAGATTGCAATCTTTACGGGGTAGACCTAAAAAAAGTTTGTACTCAATATGCTGCATCTCATTTGCCAGAGCAGCTTACGTTTATTACGGACGATTACAGAAACGCCAGTACTCATATCAGCCCAATAGACGTTCTTCATGCGTGTTTATTCACCCACCATCTCACTGATGAGCAAATTGTAGAGCTTATTCAATTTGCTCTAAAAAACAAAAGCACTTTAATAATCAACGACTTAGAACGAAACCCTGTTGCCTATTATTTCATTAAGGCTTTAACTCACCTCTTCTCCAAATCTCACCTAGTAAAGAATGATGCACCGCTAAGTGTGCTGCGTGGATTTAAGAAAAAAGAATGGTTAGCTCTTCTGTCACAAACTGGAGCAACTCATTACACTGTAAAGTGGAAGTGGGCATTTCGCCACCAAATAATCGTCTATGGATAAGTACGATATCGGTATTATAGGAGCCGGTATAGCTGGCAGTAGCTTGGGGATACTACTGGCCGACGCTGGCAAAAAGGTCGTAGTCTTCGAAAAGGAGACCTTCCCGAGTCACAAGGTGTGTGGAGAATTTATATCATTAGAGTCGTATGCCTTTTTTAAATCACTCGGTCTTCCCCTAGATGATTGGAACCTTCCCACGATCAAGGACCTAAAACTTACCTCGCAAAAAGGCGGTGAATTGAACTCCAAACTCAAAATTGGGGGCTTTGGCCTGAGCAGATACAAATTAGACTACGAACTAGCCGAGCAAATGAAACGCTCTGGGGTTGTGTTTTACGACAACAGTAAGGTGCTATCTGTTGATAGAAACGTTATTGAAACTAGCTCACAAAATGCAGAAGCTGCTCTCATTATAGGCTCCCACGGCAAATACTCTGCAGGCTATCTAAAAGAACCAAAGAAACCTTCTACCCGAAACTTCCTAGGTGTAAAACACCATATAAAAGGAGATTTTCGAGACGACTTGATTTCCCTCCACTCTTTTGATGGAGGATATTGTGGTATGAGTAAAGTAGAAGAGGATCTCTACTGTCTATGCTACCTAGCAGATGCTAATAAACTGAAAGAGCAAAACAATTCCATAGAGCAGTTGGAAAAAAACGTACTTTGGCAAAATGCAAAACTTAAAGAAGTATACCAAACCGCAAAGTTCGTGTGGGATAAACCCCTCGTAATTAGCAATGTGAAATTCAATAAGCAGGCACTATTTAATGACCAAATGCTTTTTGTAGGCGATGCTGCCGGAAGTATTAGTCCTCTGAGTGGAAATGGGATGAGTATAGCAGCACGGAGTGCTCTTCTTCTATCACAACTAATCCTAGAAGATACTGATTTTAAAACCCTTACAAACAAGTATAATAAACAATGGGATAAGCACTTTGGAGGTAGAGTAAACAAGGCTGAAATACTCAACTATATAATGCTTAACCCCACATACCACCACTGGGTTCTTACACTACTAAATGCTATCAAACCGCTACGAAACAAGGTGGTGAATGATATGCAAGGAAGTCCCTTTGTAAGAAATACGCGAATCATACGTTAATTGAATTGCCGATTAACGTATGATACCGATTGTTTCAGCTTGTACTACCGAGAAGTAGGGCGTTACCAATTTTCTGCTATTGTTTTTAGTAAGTCTTTTTTTTAATACCTGGATATGAATAGTATAACGACCCTGATTTTAGTTTGCTTAAGCTTCTCTAGCTTTAGCCAACCCTTCAAGCAAAACCATGATTTTGGACTCGCACTATCCTATGCTCCTAAAGAAGTAAATGTAGCACTATCCTGGAAACAACTCTACAGCATAACTGCGAATAAAAAATTCAAACTTGGGTATGGCGTGCGATTCAATGGATATCTCAATAATGATAAATACTATGTGACAGCACCCGCTTATCTCACAAGCGGTGAAAAAGGACCAGAGGTACTCTTCATCGAAAACATACAGGAGAATATGGATACCTTTAGTGTACACAATGCACAACATAACTCTCTAAACGCGGTCATCTACATAGCGTATGACTTCTCTGATAGGTGGGGTATTGGCTTCAATATAGACGCTGCTGGCATAGCTTTTGGAGTTGGTAGAGAAGGAAAGATGATAAGCAGTAATAGACCAAGTGCAAGTCCTGAAACTATACTAGCCAAACCTACTCCGTATAATGTGCTACTAATCAGCGATAATGATATCAGCATGCTAAACAGTGAATTATACGCTACTTACCATTTCAATAAAAAATTATCAGTAAATGCCGGACTCACGTTCTTATTTACCGAATATACTATGGCCCAGCAAATCTCGTATAATGACAATAACGACAGATTCAGATACAAGTCCTTGATGGGAATACTCTCTATCCACTTTAAACCGTTTAACAATTAGAAAATAACCTATCATGAAAAAAATAAATTTACTAATATCATTTGCTTTCGTATCGCTAATAGCTTTCGCGGCAACTAGCTGGACACCTACTACAGGTTCTGTAGTGTTTCAAATCAAAAACGCAGGAATTGCTGTAGATGGTTCTTTTAAAGGGCTTGCCGCAGCTATAAAATTTGATGCTAACGACTTAGATAACTCGAGCATTTATGCTTCTGTGAAATCTGCCACTCTAAATACAGGCATAGATAAACGAGACGAACACCTTAGAAAAGAAGAATACTTTGACGTAGCAAATCATCCGAAGATAGAAATGAGATCTACATCTATCACCAAAAGCGACAATGGCTTTACTGGTCAATTTGATGTAACCATAAAGGGTACAACCAAAAATGTTTCGATGCCTTTTACCTTTGTGAAGAGCGAAAGTATAGGCAAGTTCTCTGGATCAATGAAGCTAGACAGATTAGACTTCAATGTAGGAGAAAGCGGTTTTATACTCAGTGATGAAGTGAAGTTAGAGATAACTTTAAACGTTAAGCGGTAAGACTTTAGATTACTTAATCCAGTAAGGCAACTCTTGCCAGTTGCCTTTTTTTGGTCTCTACTATGTCTTTTTCTGTCTTTGCCTTGATGCAAAAAGCAGTAATACCTTTCATTTCTGAAGCTCATAGAAGGAGTTTCGAAGTACAATTCAAATTGCCATTCTGCAAGCTACAGCACCATCAAAACTCTCTTTTTAGGCTTCGTTTATAGTGGCGGAGAATTTTACTGTTGAAAATATAGTATTTTTGACACAGTATGAAGTGCTTAGGTAAATTTTTTGTTCCTCTGTTTTTGCTTCTTGGTTATGGCAAATCCTACGCACAATCAAAAAACACCTTATCCTTCGGCATTAATTCTGATTATCGATATGTACTCGTTTATGAGAGAGAGGCAACGCCAGTCTCTATTCAAATCGGGATTTCACGATTTTATTCACCCAACTTAACTAACAAAACATTAAGCCCTTTCTTTGAAATTTATAACATGGATCTGGACACCTCTTTTGTCCTAAACGCATCTAAAGGATATAACTTTTTTATACACGCCAAAAAAGAATTTGGAACAACAAAGGTTAGACCTTTTGTGTCTGCTGGGTTGCGTGTAGGCAGTGCTAAAGGAGAACGTCCTCAATATGTGGACTACTGTGGCACTGGCATAAATACTGCCCAAGTAAGGGTTATCCTCTCTAAATCTCAATTCAAAGCTATATTTATCGGAGGAGGACTTATATATCAACCTGCAGACAGGTTTTCACTTAACTTAACTTTAGGAGTCGCTCATTATCAAGGTCGCATTTCAAATGAGGATAACAGTTTTACATTAAAAAACAATGGGTGGCGAATAGAAGCTCCTCAGCTATTGGCTATAGGATTTCATTTTTAGCGTTTAATCGCACAAAATTACTACGACAGCGTTTTACGATGAGCAAACAGACACTTTTTGCTACTAAAAGAATACATTAGTAAAAAGCCAGGGAACGGATAAGATTTCGGGTACTAATCGATTACTCCTCAAACAACTCCACCTTCTTAGATTGAGTCACTAAGTCTGTAAATTTCCCTTTGTATTTAGTAGCACGTACTATGTGGTTATCTATCCAGTGGTAGTTGCCGCCACGTGGTTTGCCATAGAGCACGCCGTGATGTTTGAAACCGTGTTTTTTTAACCACGCATCTGTAACTTCCTTATGTTCTAAAGTTCTAGACGTAAAGAAGGTAATGATATGTCCTTGATCATACCAGCGGTTTTAGGGTCTCTAGAGCATCTGGAAAAGGCTCGCAAGTCACCATTCTCTCCGGCTCTTCGTTTGGTACATCTTCTGTTACTGTGCCGTCTATGTCAATCATATAGTTTTTAATATGGTCTGGCAATTGTGGACTAATAGGATTTCCATCCTCGTCAAATAATTCGTTAAGTTTTTGTTTTTCTGACATGATTACCACGAAACTACCTCCGCTTCTTGATACTTTGCCTCTCTTCTATATCTTTCTAATTCACCAGTTATCCGCTTGTATACAAATACCAAAACTATTGCATCATCCATTAGCCCTATGGGTCCCAAACCACTCGCTGGTAAAAGGTCTAAAGGGTTTAGTGTAGACTAGACCCAAAAGCGTAAGATTATATTTCGCTTCTTGATGCTCTAATATCCCTTCCTGGCAGCTCGTATCATTTTCACAAAGTCCTTTGTATCCTCGTACCAAGTTTTATTAGTTGCAGCTGTTTTCTTAGCTCCTCGTAGTCCGTTGAGTAATGTTATTATTCCTAGTACTTTCTTCAACTGATATATTGTATTTTAAATTATAATTGTTGCCACCGTGGCAACAACTAACACTAAACAAAAAGCGTATCTACAGCTGCATTTGGCAGTTTTTCTCTTTGGATTTACCGCTATTCTCGGCAAATTAATAACGCTAGAGCAGACTGCTTTGGTATGGAATCGTCTATGGATAGCCGTTCTTGGCCTCATTTTTATTCCAGGTGTAATACAAGGCATTCGCTCTATAAAGAGGTCTAATTTCCTTATCTTTTCAGGCATAGGTATATTAGTCGCATTACACTGGCTTACCTTTTATGGTAGTATAAAGGTAGGCAATAGTGCTTCTGTTACTTTAGCATGCCTAGCTACTTCTTCCCTTTTTACTTCTATTTTAGAACCCCTTATTACTAAATCAAAATTCCAGTGGATCGAGTTAATACTGGGCCTTCTAGTTATAGTGGGTATATATTTTCTCAGTGGAGTAGGAGAGGCATATTATTGGGCCATAGTTATAGGGATAATTTCTGCTTTTCTTGCTGCACTATTTAGCACGTTGAACAAGAAGTACATCACAGGTCAAAACTCACTATCCGTTAGCACCATAGAGCTTGCTGCAGGTTTCGTTTTTATTTCAGTTTGCTATCCTCTACTTCAAAATCTATTTCCGCAACCACAGTGGTTTCCCGCCGGCAATGACTGGTGGTGGCTCATCATACTAGGTCTCCTTTGTACAAGTTTGGCATTTGCACTTGCTTTAGAATCACTAAAAGAGATCTCCGCTTTTATCTCCAATCTAAGTATTAACCTAGAACCTGTATATGGTATCTTATTAGCTATTTGGTTGTTAAACGAGGATACTCAACTCAATTTCGACTTTTATTTGGGTACAGGAATCATTCTACTTGCTGTAATCTTGCATCCCATTATTATAACGGTTCAGAAAAGGGGAAGCAAACCGCTAAGTAAGTAAAACCTATTCTACGTTCAAAGTCTGATAGCTTGTTCAACTATTCCCTATTAAAACTTCTGAATAGCTTTTCGCTTTCACTTATTTTTGCACCTTATGCCGAAAAGACATCTTATCACCTGTGCTCTCCCTTATGCCAATGGTCCTGTACACATAGGCCATATAGCGGGTTGCTTTCTTCCGTCTGACATCTACAATAGACATCTACGAATGCAAGGTAAAGAAGTGCTCTTTGTATGTGGCACAGACGAGCACGGCGTGCCCATCACACTAAAGGCTAAAAACGAAGGAAAAACTCCTCAACAAGTGGTAGATGAAAATCATAAAATCATAGCTAAAGGACTGAAAGACTTTGGGATACATTTTGACACCTTTAGTAGAACTACCAATAAACTGCATCACGAAACGGCTCAAGATTTTTTCAAGACTCTGTATGATAAAGGTGTTTTTGTGGAAGAAGTCACTGAGCAGATGTATGACGAAGAGGCTAAGCAGTTTCTGGCAGATAGATACATAGTAGGCACATGTCCCAATTGTGAGTATGATAATGCATATGGCGACCAATGCGAAAAATGTGGACGTGCGAGTAGCCCATCAGAATTGATTAATCCACGCTCGGCTCTCACAGGAAACAGTCCGATACTAAAAGAAACCAAAAACTGGTATCTTCCATTAGATACTATTCAAACAGAATTCTTAAACGAGTGGGTAGAAAGTAAGAAAAGAACTTGGAAATCAAGTGTTTATGGCCAATGCAACAGCTGGTTACAAGAAGGACTAAAGCCTAGAGCAATGACACGTGACCTCGATTGGGGTGTTCCTGTTCCTGCGAAAGGAGCAGACGGCAAGGTAATGTATGTATGGTTTGACGCTCCTATAGGCTATATCACCGCTACCAAAGAAGCTGCGGGAGAAAATTGGGAAAAGTGGTGGAAAGACTCAGAAACTGAGCTTACTCACTTTCTAGGAAAGGACAATATTGTATTTCATACGATCGTATTCCCTGCTATGTTACACGCACATGGCGACTTTATACAGCCTACCAATGTGCCTGCTAATGAGTTTCTTAACCTAGAAGGAGATAAAATATCTACAAGCCGTAATCACGCCATCTGGCTACACGAATACCTGGAAGATTTTCCAGGTAAGACAGATGAGCTTCGCTATGCTCTTACAAGCATCTTACCCGAGACCAAAGACGCAGACTTCACCTGGAAAGACTACCAGGCTAAGGTGAACAATGAGCTAGTAGCCATTTTAGGAAATTTCATAAATAGAGTAGTGGTACTCACACAAAAATATTATGAAGGAGCTGTACCTGAAGGTAACATTCAAAAAAATAACACTGAAACGATTTCTAAGATAGACAAAGCACTAAGCACATTTAACCAAAGACAAGGACTAGAGTTCTATATGGAGATAGCCAGAAATGGAAACAAGTACTTACAAGACACAGAGCCTTGGAAACTTATAAAGGAAGAGACCAATAAACAAGCCGTAGCAGACTGCTTATTTACTTGTATAGCTATAGTAAAAGAGATAGGCAGATACGGTGAAATATTTCTGCCAGAAACATCAAATAAAATTCTTAATCTTCTTAATATCAAATCATACCAAGAAGAAATTAAAGCCGGGCATCAACTGGGTACGCCAGTTCTTTTATTCGAAAAAATAGAAGACGAAACTATAACTACACAAATGGAAAAACTAGTGAAGCCTGTAATAGACGCAAAAGTCTCTCTGAGCGGAGTCGAAGAGTCGAGTTCTGATACACCTCCTATCAAGTCAGAAATAGTATATGATGATTTTGTGAAATTAGATATCAGAGTAGGAACTATCACCGCAGCAGAGAAAGTGAAGAAGGCAGATAGACTCCTAAACATAACACTAGACATAGGAAGTGAAACACGCACTGTGGTAAGTGGCATAGCAGAGCACTTCAAACCAGGAGATATTATAGGTCAACAAGTTGCCTACCTAGCAAATCTTGCCCCACGTAAATTAAAAGGCATAGAAAGTAGTGGGATGATATTAATGGCTGAAGACGCAGATGGTAAGCTCAAGTTTGTAGCTCCTGGGGATACAACTGCCGCTGGTAGTGTTATAGCTTAGTATATATCCTCAAAGGTTTCGTAGTTCAACGGATAGAATAGAAGTTTCCTAAACTTTAGATGCAAGTTCGATTCTTGCCGAGACCACAACTAATTACTCACATAAAGTGAGTTCCCGTTTTGAGCTACGCGATACGTCTTAAGATTGCAACGGGCAGGACCACTTAAAAAGCTACTGTTTAGATCGTACGTACTGCCGCAGCACGAGTTGAAAGTGGTGTCATCCACTTGCTGCCCACATTTGTATTGTAAAATCTCTGGATCTATTACCACTTGAGCACAGGCATTGTCCGATTGATATGGACAAGTTCGTTCGATTGCATAGTAAATATCATCATAATTATGGATGAGATAAACACCTCTATTCCCTTGATTATCAAACGAAACCACTTCTCCAAGATTTCTTAAATTGTAATACTCCGGCAAGTCCATATTGACAGTAATACTGACTCCTGCATCTGGGATGAAACAGTCTCCTATAAACGGATCATCTGACTTACAGGATTGGCTGAATACCAAAACAATACAAGATAGTACAAAAGCTATTTTTTTCATTTATCGTAGTTATAAAAACCCTTACCAGTTTTTCTACCATAATAACCCGCCTGCACTTTCTTTTGTTGTATTCTATTGGGTCTAAATTTCTGATCGTAGTTAAAAAGCTGGTACATCGACTCCGTAACCGAAAGATTAGTTTCTACTCCTATTAAGTCCATAAGCTGAAACGGCCCCATCTTAAACCCGCTAGCACGAACCAAGTCATCTATTGTCTCATGCGATGCTACATTCTCTTCTAGCACCTTTAGTCCTTCTACATAAAAGTGTCTCGCCACCCTATTCACGATAAAACCAGGAGCGTCTTTAGCTACAACACACGTTTTATTTACACTCTTCACATACTCAAGAGCCGTTGCTACAACTTTAGGGTCCGTTTGCTCTGCACTTATCACCTCTACCAAACTCATAATATGGGCCGGGTTAAAATAATGAATACCAACCACTTGCGTTGGATATATAAAGTTAGCAGCAATCTGAGTTAGCGGAATAGACGACGTGTTAGACGCATATATAGTATCCTCACCATTGATTTCTGCTAGATCTGCTAGAACTTTAGCTTTTACGTCTAGTCTTTCTACGATAGCCTCTATAACCAAGTCTACCATTACGTCGGCAATACTGTTACTATACTGCAGGTTTCCTTCGGCAGCATTTTTCCCATTCTCTGTTAGTTTACCTAGCTCTATGGCTTTATATAAGTTTTTAGTCACAGCAGTTTTAGCAGATTCTAAAACATCATGATTAATATCAAAAAGCACCACTTTATGGCCAGCCATTGCACTTACTTGTGCTATTCCTCTGCCCATTACTCCGGCACCTATTACACCAATTTTCATTGCTGCTAATATCTTATAATTAGAAGTTAAAACAAGAAAGCCTTTATAAATAAATATCTTAGTCTAGAGTTCCTTGAAGATATTGCTCAGGGTCTAGCTTCACGACTCCTTTCCAAAGTTCAAAATGTAGCTTAGACACACCTTCGTCACTCTGAGCAACCTTGGCAATTGGATTTCCTTTCTCTAGCTTATCCCCAACCTTAGGTAAAACCTCGATTACATTAGAATATACAGAATAATACCCACCGTGATTTATGATTACCGAATAGTTTGATCCAGGCACTTCTAAAATAGCCTTGACCAAGCCTGTTTCCACGGCAAATACGGGTTCATTCTTAAGTACCAAAACATCCACACCATTGTTTAGCACTTCTACTTTACGTTCTTTAGCATGTTTGCTTACCCCAAACCTACCTACTAGCAATCCTCTATATACGGGCCAATTAAATGAAAATTGGGTATTAGAAGACAAGCTTTGCTCTCTTATCTTTTCCACTCTTACTTTACTTAGAGCCATGTTTAACCTAGCTTCTTTGCCTTGCAAATCCAAATAAAGCGACTGATTATCAAACTTTACAGAACTACATTTTTGATGCAGCTTTCTTAGCAGTTCGTTCAATCGAACTATTTCATTTACCTTTTCATATGCAATCTGCTCTTTTTGCTGCTTATTTCCATTATATACAGCTAATTTGTCTTCTACTTCCTTTTGTTTATGAAGTAGAGCTCTTAACTGTTTTCCTCTAAACTTTTTTAGTGTACTGAGATGAGTTAGCCTATTGATTAATTGTTTTATATCTTTAGATGAGGCCAAAAAATACAACTTCATCTTGTAGTCTCTATTTTTATATTCCTCCAATAATAAAGACTGATATTGATTTACGCCTATAGCACGTTCTGCCCTTAGCACTTTTAGCTGACCAGAGAGCTTTATGCTTTCGTTTAAACCTATATTCTCCTCTCTTTGGACTAGCTTAATAATACGCTGTGCGGCAACCACTTGATATTCTAGATAGGTAATCTCTCCTTCTAATCCATTTGCTTTTAACGTATTGCCTTCTAAGATTGATTGAATGACCCGGATATCTTTTTGCAGCCTGAGATTATTGTTCTCCGAAACTGATTTGCCAGCACTTAGTAGAGTTGGCAAGCACATTATACAGAAGGCAGATATTAGTCTAGAGCTATTTACGATTGAATCCATTCGGTATTTTGAATGGGAAATTAGTTATTATGTTAGTGTTAACGTTTTGATAATTAAGAACAACATTCAGATTTTGATCCTCTTTTTTTACCTCAATGACTACATTTTTGGGCAGCTGCTTAGCCCCTATTCGCTCATAGTCTTCGTATTGAATATCAGCTCTTTGCGAAGTGTCTCCTGTTTCTATAGAGGAGCTTAGCGTTCTAAATAGATCATTCATTGTGATAGTGTTAGTTGCCATTCCATCGCCACCTATTAGTTGGTTCTCTGCAGACCTCAGTCTATAGTGTCTTTGTTGAAAAATAGCATTCCCTATCAATAGATTTTGCAGTTGAGAAATGGTCACTTTAAACCCTAAAAGCTGGTTTACGTAGCTGTTATCATAGATAGAGTAGGTCTGAGACAAAGTATTAACCATAAAAAAACTGTCTTGCGTAATAAGAACTGTAGCTCCTATGCCAAATAGGCTAAACTTACCCCAAATAAGGCTATCTTTTTTCATCATTAGATGCATAGAAACATTATTTTGACCGCCCTTCAGTGTAACAGAGGCTTTTCCTCGTACTTCTAAATATTCACTATCAAATTGATTACTCCAAAATTGTTGCACTTTCGCAGCATCTATAGTTTCTGCTGTAGCATTGTTTATTTTTGCTTTACAACCAAAAATAAACAATGAAAATAGGGTTAACAGAACTATAAGGCTACTTAATTTCATTCAATTTGTCTATTTTAATTTGCATTTCATTGGCCATAGTTTGATTTCCCATAGTCTCAAAAATTTCCTTTGCATGAATATAATACTCAATATTATTTGGAGCTATCGCCATGCACTCATTTAAAATTTTTAAAGCCTGTTCGTACTCCTTTTTACCATACAAAACCCACGCCTTTGTGTCTAGGCAAAATGGACTTCTAGGTTCCAGTTTCAAAGCAAGATTAATCAATGTATCTGCCAGATTAAGGTTCACTTTACGTTCTGCCAGATAAAATGCATAGTTATTTAAGACTGTCGTACTGTAAGGATTCACTGCCAATGCTGTTTCAAATGTCCCCAAAGCAAGGTCAAACTTTTCAAGTTTAGAATATGCCGATGCTTGACAGAGCAACAAGCTTATCTTATCCCCTTTTGTTACGGCTACCTCTAAACCCAGATTGGCGATCTCTATTGCCTTTTCAAGCTGGCCTAAGTTTATGAACGCATATCCCTTAGCAGCATAGATTTCTGCAACATTAGGAAACAATTCTAACGCCTCTTCTGTATCTATAATTTGCTGAGTATTATCATCTAACCTTGTGTTTAGGTTGAATAAGCTACTCCATAGTTTATATTCGTTCCGCTTGATTTTGAGTGCGTTTTTTACACTAAATCTAGCTTCACTATAATTAGCAACCGCCGATTCTAAATCAGAACGAAGCATATGAGGCTCCACATCAGAGGGGTACTTGTCCAATAAAATTTGGCTCAAAGAAAACAAGAGGTTTTTTCTTGCAGTATCGCTCGCTAAGTTTGCAAAATAGATGCTAGCCGATTGCATTTTCTGTTGAAGACTAACATCGTCATACTTAAACGACTCTTTTAGGTTGTAAAATGCCTGAGAATAGTTCCCCTCTTCATCATAAATAGAATACAAGGCATAGTATGCTTTTCCTATTTCAGGATCTGTCTTTATGATATCTTGTAATGTCGCAATTGATTTCTCTTTTTGATTGTTTTTTAAGTAGGTTTCCGCCAAAAAGCCTCTGCTCCTTACATCGCTTGGGTCTTCGGCCACTAGCCTCTCCATTACCGCTATGGCTTTATCGCCCTGATTCGTAGCAGAATACATAAATTCTAATCTGCTTGAAGTTTCACTTTCTACCCCAAACTTTTTTTGCATTCGTTTCAATACTGCTATCGATTTTTCGAATTCCTTAGCATTGTAGTATTGATTTGCAGCCTCAAAATAATTGTCTTTTACCTCTGGTTCCTTTTCTATCATACTAGAAAAAAGCTGAGCACTCTCGCTGTACCTACCAAATTTATTGTAAAACTGTGCTAACTGGCCGTAGTACCAGTGATTGTAATTTTCAGAAGTCTTTACCGCTTGTTCTGCCCAATAAAGAGCCTCACTAAATCTATCTAACTGATAGCTGAGACTAGCCACTTGAAACATTGCTGCATGACTCTGTTTATTGAGGGTTAAAGATTCGCTATATAATTCTAACGCTTTCTCTTTATTATTGAGCACTTTTTGCTTATTAGCCTCAAAATACACCTTCTCAAAGTCTTTTTGTTGCTGATAGCCAACGGGCACAGCTTTGCTAGAAGTAAACTTTGTAGATTTACAACTGAATAATAGTAAACTGCTTACTATGAGTAGTATGTGAGGTATCCTAGCCAATTTTCTGTGTGCAATAATCCCCAATACTTAACTCATTTGCCGAGCCATCGTAATATGCTTTATTACCTATCATCGAGTTTGTGATTTTTGCATTAATGATATGAGATTCTGTTTGAATAATGGTATTGTCTATAACGCTGTTCTCTATTATCGAATTGTCTCCTATGCTAACGTAAGGACCAACTTTAGCATTTATTAGCTGAACGTTTTCTCCTATGTAACATGGCTCAATAATTTCAGAATTTGTATTTATTATACTATCAGAAACCAGTTTTTCCGTTGAATTAGCTAAAACGCGTTGGTTGGTATTTACCGTAGCATTCTTGTTACCGCAATCCCACCATTCTATTACCTTGCCAGGAGTAAATTTTGCCCCCTTATCTTTTAAGCTATCCAGAGCGTTTGTAAGTTGATATTCGCCTTTTTCCGTTATCTTATTGTCTAGCAGGTATTTAATCTCTGCTTTTAAGGCGTCTCCATCTTTAAAATAATAGATTCCTATAATCGCCAAGTTTGATTTTGGATTTTCTGGTTTTTCTACAAAATCTTCAATAATGCCATCCGCATCTAGCTGCACTACTCCAAAAGCTCTTGGATCCTCTACTTCTTTTACCCAAATAGTACCGTCCATACTAGCGTCTAGTTTAAAATCTGCTCTAAAAAGTGTGTCTGCAAAAGCTACTATCACATTGCCTGTAAGTACTTGCTCCGCTTGATAAATGGCATGAGCCGTGCCCAAGGCTTCGCTTTGAACGTGTATAGAACCCTTTGCTCCTAGTTTTTTTGCAACTTCTAAAAGATGCTCTTGCACTTCCTTGCCAAAAAACTGCTCACTAGGCCCAACGATGAATGCTATGCTTTCTAAAGGCTCGCTTACTACTTTAGCTATATCTTCCACAAGACGCTGAACTATAGGCTTGCCCGCTACTGGTACTAATGGTTTAGGAACCGTGAGTGTATGAGGACGCAATCTGCTTCCTATGCCTGCCATTGGTATAATTATATTCATGCTGTTTTCTTAAATCTTGTTACTTTAAACTCCTGTATGACCATAGCCTCCTACTCCGCGTTCCGTATCATCTAAACTATCTGTCAAATTAAAACTCACTTGCTCATATTTATTAATGACCATTTGAGCTACTCGGTCACCATTTTTTATTGTAAAATTCTCTTGCGAAAGGTTCACTAACGCTATTTTTATTTCACCTCGATAATCTGCGTCAATAGTCCCTGGACTATTGATTACGGTGATTCCATGCTTAAACGCCATACCGCTACGTGGACGAATCATTGCTTCGAAACCTTCTGATAGAGCTATATACAATCCAGTACCTATGAGTTTTCGCTCCATTGGCTTTAGAATCAATTCCTCGTCTAAAAATGCACAAAGGTCTAAACCTGCAGACTGCATAGTCTGATATTTGGGTAATGGATTACTACTTTTATTTATAATGGAAAGCTCTATCACTATGGGCAAATTTAGGATTTTCTGGTACTTATCATGAGCCTATAGCCAACGAATCCATAGATGGCAATATATATGCTATTAACAAAATACCCAGTCGAACTTGTGAATCCATCGTATTCTGATGCTATGTACAGTACAACACTTATTACAATCAAACTAAGAACCACGTTAACATTATAGTTTACAGGATAATATTTTTGACCCAAAAAGTAACTTAGTACCGTCATTATAAAATAGGCTAGAAGCGTAGTAACCGCTGCTGCCTTAAATCCATAGATTGGAACGTACACCAAGAGTAATACTATAGTGACTACGGCACCTACAAGAGATACAGCAGCACCCAGTATAGTTTTGTTATTGAGTTTATACCAAATACTTAAGTTAAAGAAAATACCAAGTAACATATTAGCCATTAATAGTATAGGAACAATAAATAATGCATCGGGATGCTGATGAAACTCTGGTTTACTTATTAGCAACTCTGCAATTTCCTTCTTGAATAAGGAGGTCACTAAAAAGATGCCCCCACAAGCGAATACAAACCAATTCATTATTTGTACGTAAGAACTCTTCGCATCACCTTTGTCTGCTTGAGAGAAAAACAATGGCTCAGCTGCGTATCTAAATGCCTGAATAAAAAGGGTCATTAGCATGCTAAGTTTGTAAAAAGTTCCATATACACCTATCTCATAATCAACCGTTTCTGCTGGCAATAACTTTCTCAATGCCAGCCTATCAAAAGTTTCGTTAATCATACCTGCAAAACCCAAAATGATAAGTGGCCAAGAATACGTAAACATCTTCTTCCATAGCTCCAAGCTTGCTGTCCCTAAGTTTTTAAAAATATCATTAGAAAGCAATAGCAACTCAACTGCACTAGCCACCAAATTCGTAATAAAAATAAATTCTATATCTGGATCCGTACCTGTCATAGCTGGATAATACACTACGAAAAAGACATTCAATCCGACATTTATAAGTATCCCAGTACTTTTTACAGAAGCAAATTTTTTTGCTTTATTAAGATAGCGTAACAACGCATAGGGTAGTGATTTCAGAACATCTACGGCCATGATAAGTGCAAACCATACAATATAAGAGAGATGCTTCGGATGGCCAACAAATGAACCAATAGAAGATTTATTGCTGAGCATTAAAGCTAAGAAAACAACTGCCACAAGGAAGAGCGAGGTCATAGCAGTAGTAAATACGTCTTGGTATTTTTCTTTACTACGGGCAAAATTAAAGAAGGCTGTTTCCATGCCATGAGGAAGGACCACAAAGAAAAAGCCTGCATATGCATAAAACTCTACATGTGGTGCTAAAAAAGCGGGTGTAAAGTATTTTGTAAAAAAGAAAATCAATAAGAAATTAATAGAACGCCCCACGATACTGGGTATTCCATAGATGGCTGTGTCGCCTGCTAATTTTTTAACAATGCTCATTAACTATGCAAAGCTACTTTTAACACATTATGGCTATACACACATTATTTTGCCTTGTCCAATGTGTAGGTTACTTGCAGCCTTATGGCTCTCGGTGCTCCCAAATCTGCAGGTCGAATAACGTATTCTTTGTTGGCGATATTGGATAGAATTATGTTGGTTTTCCAACTATCTGTAAATACATATCCTATTCTAGCATTGATTAAAGTATATGCCGTAAGTCCCTTGTCTTGAGACTCTTGTACGCCAGGGATCAAAGTAACAAATGCCGCGTCTACGTTTTGCACTTCCGACTGAAAAGAAGCTCCTACTCCCACAACTAACTTTTTATACGTTATCATAATATCTGCTTTTGCCGTGTGTACTGGTCTGTACTTTAATGCATAATTACTCGTGTCTGAGCTTGTGTTAATATACGATAACTGATTATTGCTAATATCGCTGCCTACAATTTTGTTTGGTTCTAAAGCTTCAGATTTTGCGAATGTATACCCCACAAACCCCTGAACATCAAAATTTTCGGACTTTTTAATAAAGCCCAGGTTAAACTCCATTCCGGCCACCTTGGTCTTGCCGGTATTCAATGTTTTAAAACCCGCACCATATAATGGTGGTGTAATTAGGCCCCACTGACCAAAGGTAAATTCCATCATATTATTAAAATTCATCTGGAAAAATGCTAAATCTGCCATCATCTGCACTTTACCTATTTTAAATCCTTGCTTTATGCCAAATTCTATATTCTCTCCTGTCTCAGAACTTAAAGAGTCGTTAGGAAAAATACTCACAGGACCTACAGTGGTGCTAATAAAGGATTCTGCAATGCTTGGAAACCTATACCCTTGACCATAGCTACCACGAAGAAATGTGTATTTGGCTACTTCAAAATTTAGTCCCGCACGATACACGGGCTTTCCCTCTTTCCTATCATTTAAAGTAAACTGCTCATAGCGAGTACCTCCACTAGCAGTTAACCTATTCCACTGCTTATTTAACTGTAAATAGACTGCATAGTTTGTTGCTTGCTGAGTTCCACCATATAATGGCGATTTAGTCAGAGTATTAATGGCCACTAAACCACCTATAGCATCAAAATCATTCTTAGGTAAACTAAATTGAGATTGATATTCTGCATATACGAGATTCGAACTATTAGATTGATCTATAGTAGGGTCTCCATTATCTACATCATTATTCACACTAAGATACCGCGTGTTTAGTGAATGACTAAACTTCCCAATATTCCATTTCAGATAGGGATCGATACTAAGGCGATTTACCTTGCTATTTGTGCCGCTGCTGTCTAGAGCGGTATAGCCTAAATCATAAGATTCCCACAATAGAAAACTACCAGAAGTTCCTTGTTGGTATGTAGTATTGAGGCCATAAATCAAGTTATGCTTACTAACTGTTTTTCGGAAACCTAGCGAACCTCTTACTCGCTTATCATAATCACTCATTTTGTAGCTCTGGTCATTCAGTACATTTAGCCCAAGGGTAACCCCGAGCCCTTTATAAATACCTGTATGATATGCAGTAATATTAGAAACCGAATTCCTCTTATTCCCCTGATATCGAAGTGATTGCCTTTTTGGTAAATCATAAATCCCCGCGGAAGTTGTAACTTGTGTAAAAGGAGCATTAGATGGCTTTTTCGTCTTTATATTGATAACACCATTGAGAGCGGAACTTCCATATATTACCGAACTAGCCCCCTTTATTATTTCGACACCCTCTATTCCTTCTGTAGGTATAAATGTCCAAAGAGGCTGACCCGCATCTCCACTTAGTAGCGGCACTCCATCTACCAACACCTGCACTCTAGAGCCTGCACCATAGCTCCACCCGCTGCCACTGCGTATTGTTGGCTGATTATCAACTACTTGCACTCCATTTATTCTCCCAATGCTTTCCTCCATATTGGTAGGTGCCGTATTGGTAATCAGATTAGGCTGTATTACCTCCATACTGACCGTCGCATTTTTTAAGAGAGTAGCTCTCTTATTCTCAGATACCACAACAGTATAAAGCAAACTCGATTTGCTTTTTAACACTACCGTATTCAACACCTCGCCATACAACACCGTTGCATCTTCATAACCTATATGCCTAGCAAAAACTTCCTTTGATGAAGAAGAGAACATAAAATCTCCCATTTCATTACTTAGACCTATAATCTTTTTGTCTGCCAAGTCCATAAATTGAACGCCTATTTGAGGTTCTCCAATCTCATTTTTTACCACCCCAGAATACATATACACCTCTTGTGCTTCTAATGCTAGTGTCAAAACTATTAATAGTACTTGTGATAATACTCGTATTCGCATATATTCGTTTATCACAAATATATTTAAACCTATCATTATGAAAAGAGTATTGCTTTGTTCTTATCTGTTTATGTCAATGGTAATGTTATCCATTGCACAAAATTGCACGCCCAACATTACCATAACGGAGCCTGGAGTATATCCTGAGCAGCCAGATACTGCATATGTAGATGTGGCATACGATTTCAGTTTTCAAATACTCGCTATTAAAGACACTACAGTAACTTTTGCAGGGCAAACAATCACTGCTAATATAGATTCTATAAGAGTAGATAATGTTATTGGG
>Ga0209284_10003511_pt1 | contig 19224 bp, 11 predicted proteins | sample FRY03_FD_187211 | JGI IMG/M metagenome (GOLD analysis project Ga0209284, IMG submission 187211) | Freshwater microbial communities from Lake Fryxell liftoff mats and glacier meltwater in Antarctica - FRY-03 (SPAdes) (version 2) | ecosystem: Environmental > Aquatic > Freshwater > Ice > Glacier... | reverse complement strand
CGGGAATGGAGAAATCACTTGCGATGCGACGCCGTAATGCTGATTCGTGGCAGAGACGACGCGGCCGCCAAACGCGGCGCTGGCGAGATCGATCGAGCGCGCATCGACACCCGCAGCGATGCGAGACAGTTCTTGGGGTGATGGCGCGAATGTCGGCGCGAGTGGCTTGTGAGTCTGCGCATCAAAGTGTGCGAATGCGCGAGAGTGATTGGCGAAGAGTTGCGCTCGATTGTTGGATGGGAGATCGCGATCAAAGAGCGCCAATCGTGTCACACCACCGTCGGGATAGATTCGCACACGAACCCTCTCGAAGTATTCGCCTTTCGATTGGCTCTCGAAAGCGTGCGATGCGTGACCCTCGAGCGCACTGCGTTGCACAATGATGTGCCACGCATCGGTCGCGCGACACCAACCATCCACGCTGATCGACTGCGCTTGATTGCCAAGATGAAATTGTGTCGAGACCGAAACGCAATCAATCTGCGTCGGCATGCGCAGCGTGAGCACGAGCCAGTCACATTCATGCGGGTTGTGACGCACCGTCTCCCAACTGTCCATGATCTTGCCTTGCCGACCAAAGAGCGATGGATCGAAGAGAGGCTCGTGCGGCGAGATCAAGTTCTCGGCTCGCGCGAAACGCTCGTTCGAGACCTCGTCGATCAATGCGCCAACCACGCGATTGAAATCTGCCAGAGCATCGCGTGGACCTCTGCGCGTGATCGATTCCGGCATGTCGCGTTCAAACGCACGAAAGATACGGTAGTGATATCCCGCATTCACCCGCTCGGCAGTTGGCACATGGGCGATGTTGCAAGGCGTTTGCACACGCGTCCAATCCATGCCGGATATTCCAAGATGGACAAGAACAATTTGCGCAATCTGCGCGATACACGGCACTGCATTTTCGTCGCCAGCGCACAATATGACGACGCCACGGCCCGCATGCGGACCGGCGTAGCAGTGCGTGAACAACGCGCGGAATCCATCGTTGGATCCTTGATGCACGCATAAACGGTTTGGTCCAGCCTCGGCGGTGAAAATGCCGAGGCCCATATTGCATCCCATGAATTGTTGACTGCCGCGATCAACGCCGTGCAGCATGCGCACGGCCGTGTCGTGCGAAATCGGCCCACATCCGCGCACATCGTGGAAGGCTGTCGAGAGCGCAGCGAGAAATCGTGCAACATCTGATGCGCTGGCGATCGCGCCCGCCGCGAAGGCTGGAAAAATTTTGCCGCCGACTGGGAGTGGTTCGCCTGAATCTAGAAAACCAATTGCGTATGGCGCGGCGGTAGTTGTTGTTGCGTTGGCTGTTTGCCCAAACGAAAAGTGCAACATATTCAGCGCTTGGATAAATGGCGCGGACAATTGATCGATCGACTTGCCTTCAAGCGACTCGATGAGATGCTGCAAGATCAAGTATCCACCGCCTGAATATTGAAACTTCGTGCCCGGTGCATTCAACACGCCAACCTCGCCATCCGATGCTGCGCCAGTTCCCGCAAGCCGCACGCTCAGCGGCGGCAATGGCTGATTCGCCGGAGTGCCAACAACGAAATGCATGTTGATCGCTTCATGACTCAGCAGATGCGCGAGCGTGACTTGATCGACCCACTCTGGATGTGCGGGATCGAGTGAGCGCAATCGAAACGGCGAACCGCTGCGCGTGAGCAGAGGCGCAACGCATGTCGAAAGTGCGATACCCGCACTGCGAAAATATTCCATCGCCATGCACGCGGCGATGCTCTTGCTCAGCGACGCAATCTGAAAGCGGGTTGTAACCGTGACCGGCTGCCCCAAGTCGCGCTCGCCGAAACACAGCGTTTGTTGTGTGACGCCGTCGAGCACGCAGACCGACAGACCACGCGCTGACTTCGCTGCGCATGCCTCGCCAATCGTCTCGCCAATCGCCTCGACGACACGGTCGATTGGCTGTGCGAGCAATCGCCGCTGAGTGATCTGCCAAAGCGCATCACGCGCGCTTTGCAGTTCAACATCTAGCGAGTTGTTGAATCGGCTGCGAAGCACTGTCAACATCTGCGACCCCGACTTTCCCTCCGCCGAAATGAGGAACTTGAAATCAAACTTCGCGCGATACTTCTCGCCTTCGTGCAAGAGTTGCGTGTGAATGTCATGCGTGTCATCCCCGTCATGCCCCACACCCGCCTGTTCCCGCGCCGCCGTTGCGTCAAGGCCTCGCGCAGATTCTCCGATATCACCGTGAAAGCTCGCGGCTTCGTTCACATCATCGACAGAAAATCGCATCAGCGTTTGCTGTGCCGCACGCATATCCATCACTGAATTTTCCATCATTTCACGCACGAATTTCTGGCTTCCGCACGCGCTGAAGAGCGCATGACACCGCGCGACACGCCGCGGCAACGCATATTTCCCGGGCTCAATCGCCATAGCCGCGCTCAGCGGATCATGTTGATTCGCAATCGCATCAAGAGTGAACGGCAACAGTAATTGCGACGCAAACTCAACCGGCTCATCCGCGCTCATCAGATGCAACATCAGATGCATCGCCACGGGATACCACTTGCGCGTGCGATCATTCCACTTCACTTGAACAATCTTGCGATCGTCGGAAAGATCCTTGCGAATGAAACGCATCTCCTCGTGGGCAATTCGCACAAAGTCCTCGACTGCGAAGCGACCATGATGCAGTTCATGCCACACTTCCCACCGCGAGCGCTCCGCAGTCGCCAAGTCATCCATCACCCTCACTGCCACGCCATCGATGATCGCTGGAAGTGCAACGCAACCATTGCCGCACAACCAATCCGTCAGATATTGCAGCGACTGGAAAATGTTGTATCGAATTTCATCAGGATCATTGTTGGCGACCTTCGACGCGTGCAGCCCATCCGCAGCCAGCAACGCTCGCGGGTAACGCGCATCCGACGGATCAAGCCCCGCCACATCTGGGCCATCAATGAATGCGAGCATCGCTTGGTGATGCGATGGAAGAAGCAGCGTCTTGACCATTTCTTCCAGCGGCGCGCGATCTCCCTGCAGCCGCATTTTCCACGCTTCGACCAACGCCAGTCCCAGCCGCACAAAGTCGGGATGTGCGATCCAAAATCCTGAGAGATCCCGCTTCAATTGCGTCACGACATCCTTGAAAAAACCTCGCAGCGCGAATTGAAACGAATCGCTTTGGATGCGATTGTCTGATGGCAACACGCCATACATGCCACCAACCTTAATTCCGCCGCGCGAACCGACGACTTGCGCCAGCAAGTCATGCGATGCCTTGATGTGGTTGATCACAATATTCGAATCGGCCTTGACTGGAATGCGATAATTGCAATCTTCCTTCATCAACCGCGCAGTCGATGCGAGATAATCGTGCCATCCAAGCGACGCGCCCGCGAAGTATGGATGCAAGGCGTCGATCATCTCATTCACTCGAAAAATCGCCCGAGGATTTTCCAACACAATGAGCGCGCGAATTGTGCCGACGACATATTGCGGATGTAGCCGATGCATCAACTGCTCGGCACACGCAAACATCGTGCGGACATACGCCGCCTCTTGCTCGTTCTCGAGCTTGGGCACATAAAACGCCAACGCGTGGGGACGATCCCAATGTGCAAAGAAGTGCAGCGCAAAGTCATACAAATGCAGCGGCACAGGATGACCGTGATGAAACAGAAATGGACACGGAAGTGCGAGTCCTGGGAAGCGCTTGATTGCGATAGATAGGCGATCGTCCGCGAGCGCATATGTTCGACCAGTCTGCGGATCGTCAAATGTGAAATCGCCGCTGACGCACGCCGCGAGATTTTCACCAGCGCGAATGAGAGTGCGCCGAGTCGGCGTCTTGGAATCTTCGTCATCAGCTCCCCACATCGCAACGCACGAACTTGATTTCAAGAGTCGCTCAATAATCGCGGGCTCACCATCCAACTTGCGGTGAAAGGCATTCATCGCATTGATCGACAACTTTGCGTCGTCTGGCGGGCCAAAGAGCGTCACATGATGACCGCGTAAAAAAAACGGAATCGCCGCAACATGAACGCCGCCGCCTGCGCGACAGAAAAAATCATTCAGCGGGCCGATGACCATCCGTCCTTGCGCGTCGTGCTGTCCGATGACCGTGTGATAATCGGCGTGTGCGAATGGGATGTTCAAGCCGCGATTCAGTGCAGAGCAGGCACGCGTGCGCTGATCAATGAATTGACGATCCACGGTGCGCTGTTCAAGCACACACTTCAAATCGGCTCGCACCGCGTTGTCAAGATCGCACAGAAACGAAAGCGATTGCTGATTCTCAAGCCCACCACTCTCGCCAATCTGAACAAGACCATCCACGCCTTGAACGGGCGTGCAATACGATTGCAAATGATCCATCAACGCACTGGAAATAAAATCGCCGTATGCGGGGCCGTCGGCGTGTTCCATATCTCCGCGTGCGAACATCGCCGCAAGATACCGCTCACACACAGCGCGAACATTGACCTCACCGATGATCTGATTTAGCCTCTTGCCGTGACCTCAGCGCATGACCACGGAATTTCCACCCATGTGCTGAGCACTGCGAGTGGACTTCCGGCGGCGGCGATGCAGGTGCGCGCTCAAATCCTGCGTGGCGATGCTTGGATCGATCTCGTCGTCGCATCGACCGATGCGGACGGTCGCATCAAGTCGATGCTGCATGGGCACACGCTCACGGCGGGAACATATCGACTGATCTTCGCCAGCGGCGAATGGTTCGCCATCCAGAAGATCGATGCATTTTTCCCAACCGTCACGATTGAATTTCAAGTAACCGATCCACAGCGACATCATCATGTGCCGCTGCTACTCAGCCCCTTTGGATATTCAACATATCGAGGCACCTGATTATGGCGATCATTCTTGGCGAGAACCGTTATGGCAAACTTGAGAATCGAGTTTTTCGCGTCACGCGTCATGGCGATACCCACGAGATTCTTGACCTGAATGTTTCCGTCCAACTCAGCGGCGACTTTGCGCAGTGCCATCTGCAGGGTGACAATTCCAAAGTGCTCGCGACCGATTCGCAGAAGAACACTGTCTTTGCACTCTCTCAGAAACATGGCGCGATGGAACCCGAGGCCTTTGGACTCTTGCTCGCCCGCCACTTCATCGAAAGCCATGCACCAGTGACGGCCGTGGAAGTTTGTCTTGAAAAGTTTGACTGGGATCGCATCACGGCGCGCGGGAAGCCGCATCCACGCGCATTTCGCCGCAACGGTTCACTCACGCGTGTTGCAACCGTTCGCGCACAGCGCGCGGGAGAAAAAATCCACGCGCACATCACCTCGGGCATCGAGGGTCTTGTCATCTTGAAAACCAGCGACAGCGAATTCAAAGGTTTTATGCGTGACGCATTCTGCACATTGCCGCAGACAACCGACCGCATCTTGGCGACGGAACTTCGCGCACGCTGGCGCTGGAATGCGATCGATAGCGCGGCGCTGGAAAAAATCGACTGGGAGAAATCCCACCGCGACACACTCGACACACTGCTCTGCACTTTCGCTGAACATCACAGTCTTTCTTTACAACACACGCTCTATGCAATGGGCGAAGCCGTGCTCGAACAGCAGACCAACATTGGCGCGATCCGAGTGTCGCTTCCCAACAAGCACCACTTCCTAGTCGATCTCGCCGCATTCGGCCAAGACAATAGCAACGAGGTCTATATCGCCGCCGATCGTCCATATGGATGCATTGAAGCTGTTGTCACTCGCGACGATGCGCCACCACCGCCTGAGACTTGGCCGAATTGGTGATGCGGTTGTCAGCGCGACCTTCGCGCCACGCCAGATCAAACCTCAGCACGCCTTCATCTTGTCGCGTGGCGTTCCATATCCGACTGGTGTTGGCCCAGGCGTGCTGCGCAACACGACCAACGAATCCGGCACGATCTTGACCGCAACACTTTTGAACGCTGGCGTGCGCGAAAGTGGATCCGCCGTTTTCGGCACCAACACATTGCTCTCGGGGTAATACATCGCAACACACCCACGACGAATCTGATCGAACGCGCTGACGATTTGCCCGCGCATTTGTCCAGCGGCGCTGGTAATTCGACATGGCTCGCCAGCCTTGAGACCAAACTTGGCGATGTCATCGGGATGCATCATCACAATGTCGCGGCGTGTTTGATTGCGATAAACATCTTCTGTCTCATAGACCACCGTATTGAACTGCCCCTCACTGCGAATAGTCATCAGTTGCAATTCACTCGCAGGCGCGGGCAAATCATGCACGAAGAGCGTTGCCTTGCCATCCTTGGTTGGAAAATTCAGCGAGTCAATCGCACGACCGGGAATCGAAAACTCGCGCTTGGTGCGATCGATATCAGCCATCTCCTCAAGCCCCGGAACAATCTTCGCAATCGCGGCGCGAATCGTCGATGTGTGCGACATCGCTTGCCAATCGATGGGATGCGCCGCACCGGTCGTCGATTCGCCAAGCACACGCGCGGCCATCTGCGAAATAATCTGCACTTCGCTGCGCGGACCACCATCATGAGCGATGCCATTCATTCCCGCTTGATGCCGCGATGGACCGCCATCCGACATACGAATGAAGCTGAACATGCTTTCCTGCGTGGAAGGCTCGGGCTCTTCGTCACGCGCGAGCACTGGCAAGATGATCGTCTCATGCGCGCCGAGTGCATGCGCGTGCCCCGTGTTGAGCGAAGTGCTGAGCGAAACAACAGTATCGATCTTGCCTATCGCGCGCGCGGTGAAAGTCGAATCCGGACTCGCGCCATAAAGATTTCCGCCAAGGCACATCGCAAATCGCATCTTCCCCGCGTCGGCGGCTTCGAGACACTCGAGCGTGTCATAGCCCTTGCTCGTGGGAAGTTCGACTTTGAAATGCTCTTGCAAGCGAACAAAAACCGCATCCTTCAATTTCGGCGTCACGCCAACCGTGCCCATGCCCTGCACATTGGAATGCCCACGAATCGGCTGCAATCCAGCGCCGGGCTTGCCGACCATGCCGCGCACGAGCGCCAACGCCGCAATCGCTTGCACCGTCGCGGTGCCGTGCAGATGATGCGTGACTCCCATCGTCCATGCAAAGATGACACGATTGGCCTGTGCGTATTGATTCGACACATCATCGATCTCAATTTTCGAAACACCAGATTTGGCGACGATCTCATCCCACGAAATTTCGTCGAGCCGCGCTGCCAACTGCGGCCAGCCGTGCGTTTGCGCCGCCAAAAATTTCTCATCGATGATCGTTGGGTCCGCCACCGCAAGTTCGCGCAGTCGTTTGAGCATTCCATACATCAACGCCAAGTCTCCGCCAATGTGCGGCTGAATAGAAGTGCTGGCGATCTTGGAACCGAACACGAGACTCCGCAGATCGCTCGGCACCGAAAAGTTCACCATGCCAGTTTCAATAATCGGATTGATGACGATCACCTTGCCGCCACTTCGCCGCGCCATCATCAACGATCGCATCATGCGCGGATGATTGCTCGCTGGATTGCCGCCGATCAGAAAGACAAGGTCGGCATGATCCATGTCATCAAGCTTGACCGTGCCCGCACCAGTGCCGAGCACGCTAGTCAATCCGACACCACTCGCTTGATGGCAGTAATAACTGCAGTTGTTGACATGGTTGGTGCCATACATCCGCGCGAAAAGTTGCAAGAGAAAGCCAGCTTCATTGCTCGAGCGGCCGCTGAAATACCAGAAGGTGTCGTTGGGATTGGTCTGCTGAAGCTTGAGCACGATGCGCTGCATCGCGTCGGTCCATGTGATTGTCTTGTAATGCTGCGAGCCTTGTTCCAAGACCACCGGCTGCACCAATCTGCCAGAGTGTTCGAGTTCTTGCGATGTGAACGATTGGAGCGCAGAGATGGAATATTTCTCGAAGAACTCTGGCTTGATCGCTCCCTGCATATCCGCGACCATCGCCTGGAAAGATTTCTTGCAGACTTCAGGAAAGCGCCCCGCTTCGTTGACCATTCCGCCCTGCTGTCCGCCCATGCCCAGAGCGCAAGTCTTGCATGCGTTCTTCGATCGCATCGCCGTCCACAATTTTCGCAATCCGCCAACTTGTCGTGCCTTCATGAGGGTGTACGCAATCGCGCGCCAGCCGCCGCCGCGGGTCACTTTGCGCATGAGATGAATCCAGTGAGTGTGCAAGTGGTAAGCACGCGGAGAATCGTAACGAGAATGAGCCAATGACTGCATCAAGGATGATCGCGCACAGGAATCGTTGACACTGCAATCGGTTCGATCCCTTGCGAGCGCTATCCTTGCGAGCATGTCCGCAGCATCACGCACGACACCACCAACGATTACCGCTTCATTCGACCCCGACGCCGCAGCGACCGGCGATGGACTCTTCGGCCTCGACACACGACCCGCCGACGCGCGAGTCGTTGTGATTCCCGTTCCATTTGACGCAACGACAAGCTATCGAGCTGGCACCGCGCGTGGTCCAGCCGCGATGCTTCAAGCAAGCAAGCAAGTCGACCTTGAAGACATTGAGTATGGACCGATTTGGAAATCTGGTCTGGCGATGTTGCCGATTTCTGCGGACATCGCCAAGCTCTCGCGTGCAACACGCGCAAAGGCCGAGCCGATTATCCAAGCTGGCGGCGTGCAAGCGGGCAATGCGCGTCACGCCAAAGCCGCGGTCGCCGTCAATGCGGCGAGCGAACGCGTTGCCAAATTTGTCGCGACTGCGGCCAAGAAAATTATCGACGCAGGCGCAATCCCCGCAGTTCTCGGCGGAGATCATGCGAGTCCATTTGGACTGATCGACGAACTCTCACGGCGACATCCGGCTATGGGCATACTGCAAATCGACGCGCACGCTGATCTGCGCGACTCATTCGAAGGATTTGCGTGGTCGCATGCGAGCATCTTTCATAATGTGATGACACGACTGCCCGGCGTCGCACGGCTGACACAAGTCGGCATCCGCGATGTCGGCGCGCGCGAAGTTGCGTTCATCCGCAAATCCAAAGGCAAAGTGAAAACATTCTTCGATCAGCAGTTGCGCGACCGCCAATTCGCCGGAGGCACGCGCGGAACATGGACTGCGATCTGCAAGGAAATCATCGCGACACTGCCGCACGATGTGTATGTCTCGTTCGACATCGACGGCTTGACCCGCGAACACTCTCCCAACACGGGAACGCCTGTCCCTGGCGGACTTTCATTCGCCGAAGTTTCCCATCTCCTGAAACTTCTCGCCAAAAGCAATCGCCGAATCATCGGCTTTGATCTCTGCGAAGTTTCAACCGGCCGCGATGACGGCGAGTGGAACGCGAATGTCGGCGCACGCGTGCTCTATAAGTTGATGGGATGCGCGCTGAGCAGTCGGCGAAGGTGAATGAGTGGCGCGCAAGACAGCGCCGACCTTGATCGGCTCGTCTACTTCGAAATTTCAACACGATCGACTAGGTACTCCATAACCGCCCCAGTGCTTTGAAGTCCCTTCGGATTCACCAAGGCAACCTGAACGCCAATCGATAGTATTTTTGAACAGTTCTGCTTGGTCAGGACCACGAAATGCTTGCCAGAGGAATCTACCCCTTCGATTCGCTGACCAACCAACTTTGCATCGCGTCTCTTATTGACGGCCTTGCGTTTGTCAATGTTCAGCCCATTCTGAATCTCCGCCGAGACCTTTACAATATCGTCGCGCTGATTTTTGTTCTCCTGGCATAATCGCTTATATTCGACATCGCTCATGTCTCGACCATGTTTGCGAGTATTGTCGAGCTCCTTGAATACATCTAATAGCCGTCGCTTCTGTTCTGCCAGGCGAGCGAGTTCCTTTTCTGCCGCGGCACACTTCGCATCAAATTCCGCTGCCTCTTGCAAAGCGGCTAGATCTGGAACCCGTGGAGCAAATGATGTGACCTTCAGGATGACGGCTGAGGTGGCTGAGGCGGCTGACTCCTCACTATCGCTACTCGACTGCGACTTCTGTTCTTCATCTGTATCAGTGCTCGCCCCTGCCGCAGTTTGCCGCATCGAATGAATCAGACCCTCAAGAACCTCGAGTCGCTTCTCAAGTTCGGTGACTCGCTGATTGAGTTTTTCAACATCGCTCTTTGAAGGCGAACTCTGGATGGCCGAACTCAACGCATTGACATTGAGCGACAGCACGAATGCGGCAATGCACGAAAAAAGATTGTGTGACATAGTGTTAGAACTCCTCTAAAAGTGAAAATCTCGACTTCTGCCCCAAACTGGAAAATATCCACGATAACCTACGAAATGTCGCCCCACCGATCGTAATACCCATCATAACAAAATCGATGCTGGATTCAACCAGCATCATACGAGTCAAGCAGGTCGCGGCGCCCGGCGCAACCAAACCGAGATCGCTTCGGGCGTGCGAGCATTCTCGCTAATGTTGGTGTCCACGGAAGTGAAGCAAGCTCATGCACCCCACTCAGACAGCAACGCTGCAAGGTCGGCTCCATCGACCACTCCGCTGCCATCCATATCTGCGTCACAATTGAGTACTGAACAAGATCCCCAGGAGCCCAGCAACACCGACAGATCAGCGGCGTCGACCACACCGCTCAGGTCAAAGTCTGCACGCTGGGCGAGCGGACTTCGCCAAGCACCCCGACCATAAGTTCCGGTCACGATCGTCCGTCGAGTCCGATTGATTTCCATCTGCCCAATGTTGACATTTGGCAGATCGGGACCAGACTTGATCCAGATCGAACCATTGTTGAAGCTCGCATAAATGCCCGCACCAGAGCCAACGAACAGCGTCGGAATGCCACGATCCCAGTCAACTGCGAGTGCATTTCCACTCACACCAGTCGGCAGGGTCCCAGTCAGCGAGGTCCAGGACGCTGCGTTGGTCGTCCTGTACACGCGCGCTCCAGTTGTCGTGCCACGAAGAATGCACGCAGTCAAGGCGTTGCCGGGGCGCGTGGAGATTCCATTGATTCGCACATTGTCCGGTGCGCGCACGCTCGTCCAAGTCGTTCCAGCGTTTGCCGTTCTCCAGATTCCACCATTTGAATTCCCAATCCAAATCACTCCTGGCGCGCCCGCCACGGTCGCGATTGCAGTCACAGTGCCACCGTTGGAAATGGTGGTCGTGCTCACCGCGGTCCAGCTTGAACTTGTAGTTGATGCTGTATTACGCCATAGACGATTTGTCCCACCATAAAGCGTGAGCCCGCCGTTTGCATCGGTGACGAGTGGGGAAATCCACTCGCGAGGGTCGTCGCTCCAAGGACCGCTAATGTTGAGCGGCGCGGAAGTTCCAGTCGTTCGATATACCTCGAGGTAGATGTAGGTCGTAAAAAGAGTGGTATAGACATCTTGAAGATACGCGCCATATCCGCCGTCGCCACTAACGATCTGCGGCCAAGCGATCGCGCCGCTTGATGTTCCGGCCGACCCAACATCCTGGGTGCCCGTCATGACACGATTCGCGTTATTTGGGTGCTCAGAAATGGTGTAGTTCTGAATCGCACACAAAGTGGCATTGCAATTGGACCATGTGCTGCCGACGCGTCGCCACACTCCGCCATCACAGCCAAACCACGGCGTGTTGTCGGCTCCAAATGCAATGCACTGCTGGTCCGGATGAATTTGTCCGCCACTTCCTGAAATCTCGGTCCACGACTGACCAGCATTTGTGGACTCAATGACACCGGCAAATGGACCTAGGGTGCTCGATGACGGTCGCACTCCGCCGCAGTAAAGGTGATTTGAATTTGTTGGGTCAACTCCAATCGAGATGTCGTACCAACCTTGAGGAAATGGAAAGTTTGGTGTGTTCACAAGTTTGGTCCAAGTTCCTCCACCATCCCCAGTGCGATAGAGCCCGAGCAACCCGCTAGTTGATGCTGCGTCCACAAAGACTGCATACAGGACATCAGGAGTTGAGATTGACTGCGCTAGAACGATTCGGCCGAAACCCGTCACCGGTAGGCCGCCCGAGAGAGTGGTGAAATCGACACCGCCATTGACTGAGCGCGAAATACCGATTCCCTTCACTGCAACATAGACCCTCTGTGAATTAGACGGATCGACCGAAAGACTCGAGCAGGAATCTGAGATCGGTGTCGTCCAAGATGTGCCTCCATTGATGCTTCGTTTGTAGCCAAAGTTTCCAGTCCAGTGAATGACTGCAGGGGTTAAGGCGGTTGAACCAGAGACCACCACAATTCCACTGCACCTAGATCCCATCGTGCCTGCACTTGCGAGCATGGTCCAATTTGTTCCACCGTCGAGAGAGCGAAATAGACCACCGCCAAGTGACTGCATCGTGTATTCGCCAGTGCCGGAATACACAGTTTCAGGAAAGGTTTTATCCAGGGTGACCGCACCGTGATTGAGGTTCGGTTGGCGATCAGTCAGTGGTGTCCAATTGGCGCCAAAATCGAGCGTTTTCCAAATTCCACCCGATGCCGAGGCGATGTATGCAGTCGCTGCACTGGTCGGATGGCACGCGATACTCACGACCCGACCACCCGAATTATTCTCCCCAGACCAGTAGTCACTCGTGACTGGGCGCGGCCCGATGAATGTCCACTGCATAGGGGCGGGTGTGTCGTTCGCCCACTCGAGTTGTTCGGCACCGCGCGGAACTGTTCCGCCAAGAATTCGCCAGTAACCATATGGGGGTGGGCCATACCCAGGTCGCTTACGAGGACTTTCGATCGCAATGGTTTCTGCCGGGAGGCCATGATTGGAAACGCTGTTGAAAGGTTCGCGCGTCGCGCAACCCACGAGAGCAAACGGAGCGAGCGTGCCTGCCATCGCTGTGAAGGCAACCACGCCAACGATCGAAGCGATCATGCGAGTGAATTTCATGTGAGACTCCTGTGAAAGAAAGCGAGTTAGAACCGGAAGACCAGACTCAACACTCCATCCCCGCCGCCAATGTAACCCAGCGGGGCTGGAAGTCAAAACATTTCCTTGGTTTTCGTTGGTTCATTGCCTCGACAATCGCTCACAACGCCTGTTTGCTGCACCCAAGACGCAGGAACGACTGCCGCAATGCCGAGCGCGAACTCGTTGCCGTGGCGCGACCCGCGTCGGTCAGATGGCGCATGATCAGGCGCTCAAGATTCTTGGTCCGTCACGCGGAGTGCTTACGCGAATGTGTTTGAATCGCTTGAAGACGCGAAGAACATCTTGACACATTAGAGAATGGAATAGAATCGCCATCGTCCACACAGCGCCCTGGGCTATGCTGACGCACTGGCTATACCCCGGCGAGTTCGCTGAATAAAGTCAGAGGAATGAGGTCTTCGTTGACTAGCATTTCATCGAGGCCATCGAGCAGGTAAAGCAATTGGAGAAAAGGAAAGGCACCAGGAAGAAGCCATGAACACAGATTTGATCCAACGCATGCAGAGCCAGTTTGACCTTCTCGTAAAGACCCACCCAGAGGAAACGAGCCTGGAGTTCTGGTTTGCCCGCGATTTACAGGAGCCTTTGGGCTACGCTCGGTGGGAGAACTTCCTCACCGCCATCCAGCGGGCCATCGAGTCCTGCAAAACAACGGGTTACGAGCCGGGGCATCATTTTCGTGGCGTCACGAAATTGATCACTCACGGCAAGGGTGGGCAGCGCGAAATCGAGGATTTCATGCTCACCCGCTACGCCTGCTACCTCATCGCCCAAAATGGCGACCCGAGGAAAGAGCCGATTGCTTTTGCTCAGAGCTACTTCGCCGTGCAGACGCGCAAGCAAGAGTTGATCGAGGAGCGGATGAAGCTGATGGGCCGGTTGGAAGCGCGAGAGAAGCTCCGCGCCTCTGAGAAGGCTCTGTCCGACAATATTTTCGAGCGCGGCGTGGATGACGAAGGCTTCGGACGCATCCGCTCGAAAGGCGATGCCGCGCTGTTTGGCGGTCACACCACGCAGGCGATGAAAGACAAATTCGGCATCACCAGGACGAGGCCGCTGGCGGATTTTCTGCCTACCTTGACTATCGCCGCAAAGAATCTAGCCACGGAGATGACGAATCACAATGTGCAGCAAGCCGATCTCAAGGGCGAGCCATCCATCACCCGCGAGCACATCCAGAACAACACCAGCGTCCGCCAGATGCTGGGAAAGCGCGGTATCAAGCCCGAGGCATTACCGCCCGAGGATGACATTAAGAAGCTGGAACGCCGTGTGAAGACCGATGAGAAGAAACTGGAGAAAAACTCGGGGCGCTTGCCAGAAGAGGGCGGCAAAGCATGAGAGGCGCGGTCGTCGACGCCTGCGTGATGAAGTGTTACTTCCGCGAGCACATGGCGGAGCGGGATCTGCTCTTTCACGACACTCTAAAGCCCCACCTCGCCGCCTACGCCCCTTGAACCTGCCCGTCGGTCTGCTCCAACTTTAGTACTGCCACCCTCAAAGAAAGTCTTCACCGAATCGTCAACAACCTCCGACCCTCCGCGTCTCCGCGTCTCCGCGTGAACCAATAACCCTCAACTGGTCTCATCCCCAATTCAGCGCCACTTGCAAACGCCGATTGGCGATGTCGAGCGAGCGCGTGCGATCGGCGCTGCGGCCATATTGCGCTTGGATGAGTTCTTCCAGCACATCGAGGTGGGCAGATTCGATGCGTCCGCCGAGTCCGTAGCGCAGACTTCGCGGGAATTTTCCGACCTTGGGGATGATCCACTTGAGTAGGTCAAGCGCCAGAATGACGGCGGCGGGTTCGGAGGGTGGAGGGGTGGAATTCATCGAGAAAAATTTTTTTTGTTGGCGGTCGGAATCACAGCCGGCGGAGGCGGAGGTCGGAAAGTGTAAAGGAAAGAGAGTAAAAGGAAGATGGAAGATGGGTAGATGGAATTACGGAGTCCTCGCGGACCGGAAGCCGAAGTTGTTGTAGGCGTCGGCGGGCGTGTAGTAGATACGCTGCGACCCGCGGCAGCTGCCGGAGCTGCCGTTCCAAGCGCCGCCGCGCAACACACGGTCGGTCCCGGATGACGGACCCGGTGGGTTCGTGGCGGGTGACGAGGAATAGTAAGTGCTGCCATACCAATCATTGACCCACTCCCAAATATTTCCGCTCATGTCGTGCAAGCCAAGCGCGTTGGCTGTCTTGCCGCCGACTGCGTGAGTCTGGCTTCCCGAGTTTGAGTAGTACCACGCAATATTTCCAAGCAGCGAATCGTCATTCGTGTTGTTGTGAAACGCCCACCGCGTTACTGATGTTCCCATCTGCGCGCGATAGGCATATTCCCACTCCGCTTCAGTCGGCAAACGCAAGCCTGTCGCGGTGTTGAACCCCGTAATCGTGTTCCACGAGACCTGCTCGACTGGGCGGGAAGGCGAATCTGAGTAACCGGAGAAATAACTCGGATTGCTTCCCATCTTCGCCTGCCACTGCGCTTGCGTCACTTCATAGCGGCCAAGATAGAACGCATTTGTCAGCGTCACGGTGTGCAGAGGGTTCTCGTTGCTGGAACACCCATACTGAGCCGAAGCCGTGCAACCCATCGTGAACGAACCCGCCGGAATCAGCAGCATCTCGATGTTCGTGCCCGTGTCCTTCACACGCCAAGCAAACCCCGACGCGACAATCGCCGCTCTCAATGCGGGATCGGTCACAACGGCGGCGTTTGGCGCTTGCTCGAGAACCGTGTACCACGGCGCGACATATGTAAATGCATTCGTCGCCGTCGCCGTGCCGCCTGGCGTTGTCAATACAACATTCTTCGCGCCGAGCGTGCCCGCTGGCGTTACCGCGGTGATGCTCGTCGCCGAAACCACCACCACGCTCGTCGCCGCACTGCCACCCACCGTCACACTCGTCGCGCCCGTCAAGTTTGTCCCAGTGATGGTGATCGCCGTGCCGCCAGCCAATGCGCCCGAACTCGGACTCACCGACGAAATCGTCGGCGGTGAAACATAAGTAAACGCACCCGTTGCCGTCGCCGTGCCGCCCGGCGTGGTCACCACAACATTCTTCGCACCTGCCGTGCCCGCTGGCGTCACCGCGGTGATGCTCGTCGCCGAGACCACCACCACGCTTGTCGCCGCACTGCCGCCCACCGTCACGCTTGTCGCGCCCGTCAAGTTTGTCCCGGTGATCGTGATCGCAGTCCCGCCAGTCAACGCACCCGAACTCGGACTGACCGCCGAAATCGTCGGCGGTGAAACATAAGTAAACGCATTCGTCGCCGTCGCCGTGCCTTCGGGCGTGACGACGAAGATGTTCTTAGCGCCCGCGGTGCCCGCAGGCACGACGGCGGTGATCTTGATCGCAGAAACCGGAACAAAGTTCACCGAAACCGATCCAATCTTGACGCTTGATGCGAAACTCAACCTCGTTCCATTGATGGTGATGGTGAGACCGCCTGCCAATGGTCCGACGCTTGGAGTGACCGAAGTGATCGTTGGAGCATTGAATTCGACCGCGCCCCACCGTGCCAGCATGATTACTAAGTCTCCGCCGTCAATGGTGCCGTCGTGGTTCAAATCACCAATCTTCGGATTCACTTGTCCCCACAGGCTCATGATGACTGCAAGCTCGACACCATCAACAACGCCGTTGAGATCGAAGTCGCCGTAGTCATATTCGCAGGAGTCCAGTCGAGTGTCGGAATCATCATCGGCAGCGCCGCTGGCGATGTCACATGAGTCTGGGATGTTGTTGGCGTTGCAGTCGGTGAAGCCGCTGGCGACATCGCACGAATCGGGGATGCCGTTGGAATTGCAGTCGAGCGATACGCCGCTGGCGATGTCGCATGAATCGGGAATGCCGTTGGAGTTGCAGTCGAGCGAGAAGCCGCTGGCGATGTCGCACGAGTCGGGAATGCCGTTGGCATTGCAGTCGAGTGAGAATCCACTGGCGATGTCGCATGAGTCGGGCTTGCCGTTGGCATTGCAGTCGAGTGAGAAGCCGCTGGCGATATCGCATGAATCGGGGATGCCGTTGGAATTGCAGTCGAGTGAGAAGCCGCTGGCGATGTCGCATGAATCGGGAATGCCGTTGGAATTGCAATCCACAGCCGTGCCGCTGGCGATGTCGCACGAGTCTGGAATACCGTTGGAATTGCAATCTGGCACCAGCCCCTGAGCCATTTCATATGCGTCTGGCAATCCGTTGCCATTGCAGTCCGCCTTGCACTCGTCTGGAACACCGTTGGGCTCGATATCGGCGCTGAAACCGCTGGCGATGTCGCACGAATCGGGAATGCCGTTGGTGTTGCAATCTGGCGTGGTGCCGCTGGCGATGTCGCATGAATCAATCTTGCCATTGCCGTTGCAGTCCAGCGCGGCGCCGCTGGCGATTTCATCGAGGTCGTAGATTCCATTGTGGTTGCAGTCGCATTCACCCCATCCGATGACATCGCCATAGCGCACGGTGACTGTCGACAACGGACTGGTGCACTGCGTCGCACTCACGGCGCCCGAGCCAGCAATGGAAACGGCAATATTGTCACCAGTCGCCGCAATCAGTGCGTTCCACTGCACCGCGGTCATGGTGAAGATGGCACGGTCGGGAGTGACGGGGCAATCGTTGGCGCCAAGTTGGAATGCAGTTTGCCAGATTATTACGCCGCCGATGGTGATGGTCGCGAATTCGGTGACTGAACTGAGGTCAGCGATGGCATCGGCAGTGATGGTGACTGGAGTGATGCTGCGTGTGACCGCCGTTAGCGTGCCCTGCGCGGTAACACCCAAACCAAACGCACCCATGTTTGCCGTTTGGCGGATGATGATTGATTCGCATGCGTCGCCGATGCCGTCGCTGTCACAATCGGCTTGATTTGGGTTGGCGATGGACGGGCAGTTATCTGTTGCATCGGGTATTCCATCGCCGTCGGAGTCGGGGCCTTGCGCGTGAGCGCTGGGAAGTGGCGCTAGACAAAGCGCAAGCGCGATGAGGGGCGATGCAACGAGAGCAATCTTGGAAATTTTCATGTTGGCGATTCCTGTGCAAGACCGGATAGGGTCGGCCCGCGGTCGATCCATGGGAACAAAGTACACCGGTGGTGGACAAAATCCACTTGAGTTTGGGGGATTTTCGCGGCGGCGGCGGGAATTTGTTCAGGGAGGGGTTATTCAGGCATAGATGTCGGGGATCTGACGATTTGGGATTTTCATCTGACGATTATCTGACATCAACAACCTCCAACCCTCCGCGTCTCCGCGTCTCCGCGTGAACCAATAACCCTCAACGATTCCATCATCGAAGCCGCCGCGTTCCCGGCGAATCAGCCGCTGTCGCCCGTTTTCGCTGTGGCTTCCGCGACGAATCCCCAAGCGTCCGAGGCTTGGCCGTCCACGCCAGTCATGTGGCCATGATTAGAGTTTCGAGGCCTTTTTCGGTGATGTCGGTAATGCTCATTTCAATTCCTCATCAGCGGTCGCCTTTGTTCGGGTCTTGGTTAAGGCGTTCGTTCCGTCACAAGCCAAACAAAGGAAAAGGCGCGTAGAATCAAGTGTTTGCACTATTCCCGCTCGACTGTTGGTTAGTTTGAGCATTGGCTTCCTTTGTTAAATAGTCGGCTTGTCGACGGTGTGCCATACAGGATGGCCCCGGCTGCCCCGGTTTTCGATCCGCCCATTCCGTGTCAATTCGGTCATCAGCTCATCAACTTTGGTGCCGCCACTCTCAAAGAAGGTCTTCACCGAATCGCCAACAACCTCCAACCCTCCGCGTCTCCGCGTGAACCAATAACCCTCAACGATTCCATCATCGAAAACGCCGCGCTCGAATGGTTCGGGGAACTGGGCTATACGATAACTGCCTCACCGTCGCCAGCCCCGACCTCCTTGCCGTCATCAAACAGGAAGACCATGTGTAAGAATGAAGAATGAATGCAGAAGGATGAAATGAATTATGAGCAACGAAATTACACCCTTTGAAACTATTCGACGCACAAATCCGGCGGGCAACGAATCCTGGTCCAGCCGCGACTTCGCCCGCGTGCTCGGCTATGTGAATTATCGCCATTTCCAGGCGGTGATCGAGAAGGCACGCACCGCCTGTTTTAACAGCGGACAGCGGGTCGAAGACCATTTCGTCGGAATCGACGAAATGGTCGAGCTTGCGTGCGTTGATGCTCAAGCGCCTCAATCCGCAAACAGAGATATTCGACCGAACCACTTCGCTCGAGAAATGTCGCGAGCGTGGACCAGATCTCTGGCTTCATCACGACCGAGACGAATGGTTGCAAGAAATGCATCGCGGCGGCGTGTGGACCGCGCACGATGAGACGGAAGCGGGTTTGGAAGGTTGAGGGGTGGAATGCATCGAGAAAAATTCAACTCG
>Ga0209284_10003505_pt1 | contig 19261 bp, 15 predicted proteins | sample FRY03_FD_187211 | JGI IMG/M metagenome (GOLD analysis project Ga0209284, IMG submission 187211) | Freshwater microbial communities from Lake Fryxell liftoff mats and glacier meltwater in Antarctica - FRY-03 (SPAdes) (version 2) | ecosystem: Environmental > Aquatic > Freshwater > Ice > Glacier... | reverse complement strand
CCCACCAGCGGCCATCTCTTCGTCTTCTGCAACGCCTCGCGCAACCGCATCAAGGTCCTCCTCTGGGATGGATCGGGTCTCTGGGTTTGCAACAAACGCCTCGAGCAGGGCCGATTCCGCTGGGATTGGGACGCCTCGGAAAGCTCTGCTTCCATTCCCCACGAACAGCTCGCCATGCTTCTGGGCGGCTTCGATTTAAAGCAGGCCCAGCCACGTCGCTGGTATCGAAAAAGCAACTCGGGCGATGCCGACCCGGTCCTGACAAACATCCCTATGGCATCGTGATCGGTGTGTGTTATCAATAGCGCATCGACACTTCCGCCACAGCCGAACTGCAATGCAAAGTCGCTTCACTAGAAAGCGAATTGGTAGTAAGTGAGCGCCTCATCGAAGAACGGCAGCGTCTCATCGAGGAAGGCCATCGTCTCCTCATTGAAGAACGCCGCCGCCGCGAGTATGCCGAGTGGCAGCTCAAAAAACTCCAGGCCCAGCTCTTCGGCAGCAAGAGCGAGAAGTTCGACCCCGAGCAGTTGCAGCTCCTTCTCGAAGGCTTCGAGGCCGTTGCGATGATAGACGAGCCCGGCGCGGACGCCTCGCTGGTCCTCAAGGAGACTAAAGCAAAGAAGCCGAGCAAGCGGATGTTCTTCCCCGACGACCTGCCCGAGGAGGTCCTTGAGTTCGACCTGCCCGAGAGTGAATTGATCTGCCCGCAGACCGGAGCCGAGCGCCGCTTCATCCGCTGGGAACAAACGGAAAAAATCCACTTCGTGCCGGGTTACTTCAAGCGGCTCGTCATCCGCCGTGCGGTGCGGGCGGTGCCGTTCTCCGCGCAGGACGCCAGCGACGAACCGGTGAACACGCCCGTGGTCACTGCCGAAAGGCCCGGTGAATATCGCATTATCCCCGGAGCCATCCCCACCGCAGGACTGCTTGCCTATTTGATGGTCGCCAAATACTGCGACCACCTGCCATTTTACCGGCTCCAGCAGATCTTCCAGCGCCGCCACAAAGTCCTCATCGACCGAAATGCAATGTGCCACTGGATGGGACGCTGCGCCGAACTACTCGAACGTCTTTACGAAGCCCTCCGCAAAGAACTCATCAGCGGGCAGTATCTGCAGATCGACGAAACATTTATCAAGCTACTCGATCCCGACCATCCGGGGAAAGCGAAGACGAGTTATTTTTTGGTCATTGTCAGGCCGAAGGAAGGAGTGCTTTTCCACTTCGACCCGGGGCGAGCGCACACCGTGCCCTTGGAGATGCTGGAAGGCTTCGCCGGTAGGCTGCAAAGCGACGCCTTTGCCGCCTACGGAACCCTGGCGTCGAAAAGTCCGGGGCTGACGCGCTTCGCCTGCCGGGTGCATGCACGGCGCAAGTTCATGGACGCCATCGATACGGACGGAGCGGCGGCGGCGTGGTGCGTCGCCGAAATCCAGCGCCTTTATCGCATCGAAGCCGAGGCCCGCGAGATGGGACTAGATCACGAAGCGCGCGCGGACCTGCGCGCCGAGCGCAGCGTCCATTGTGCTGGCCTCGATCAAAGCGCGTCTCGACTCCGACCGAGCAGGAGGGCATCTCTTGCCATCCAATCCGCTGGCCATTGCAGTGAACTACACTGCGAAAATCTGGCCGGAACTGACCCGCTACGCTGAACCGGGCAACGGGATGGTCGAGATCGACAACAACGTTGTCGAGAACGCGATCCGCCCCAGCGCCATTGGCAAGAAGAACTGGCTCTTCATCGGGCACCCGAAGGCGGGTCAGCGTTCGGCCATCATCTACACGATGGTGGAGAACTGCCGCCTGCAAGGGATCGACCCTCTCGCCTACCTAGCCGAAATGATGCCCCTCCTCGTGGACCGCGAAGAGGGCGCGGATGTCAGCGATCTCCTGCCCCGGCAGTGGAAGGCCGCGCAAAGCGCGGAGTGAGGGGAGTGGTCTGGGTCAGACGCCTACGCCTGCTGGATACCGTATTCGACGCAGGCCATGCCCGAGGTCAAGACGTGCCGTATGCCCTGCTCGGCAAGGATATCACGGAAACTTCGATAAAATTGGATTGGCGAAGACACGATTCAAACTCGTTCCAGAGGCTGGGAAATGCAAGCGGGTGACCGGCACCGTGCTCGATGTTGAAAAGCCGCAGTCAGGCCATTCCCATTTCCGCCTGCCATTTCGTTTACTATCGAGCCGGCGAAGGGTGATGCGGACAGCGCCGGGGGAGTGATTGGTCGGTCTTCGGGCAGTGAGGGAAAGAATGGAAATTGCAAAAGGCGGTGCCGGGGACTAAGGTAAAGAATGATTCGGAGCATGTTCATCGTTTTGCTGAGCGCGGCCTATCTCGGCCTCGCGCTCGGGGGAGCGGCTCCGGTGATCTACTGCTCGGCGTCGCTGGAGGCTTGTCCTGCGGAGGTGGCCGCCGCGGATTGCGATGCGAAAGCCACGGATTGCTGTTCTCACGAAGAGAGTGAGAACCCGCGTCCTGGCTGCTGTATAGCGATAGCGGAGAAGGGCGAGGGATGGGTGCCGCCCTCCGGTGTGAAGGTTCCCGAGTTCACCCACTTCGAGTGGTATACGCTCGCCACTCTCGTCCGTACATCGCCGGTCCACTCTGCGGAGGTAGTGACCTGGTCCAATTCCCCGGACCCGCCTGGACCGGCGGGACGAACGCTCCTCATTCGGGTGAGTCGACTCCTGGTTTGATCTCTTTCGGTAAGTGGTGTCGCACTGTCGCGACACGGCCCTGCTTCGCGCTCGAGGCGAGGGCGAACTGTCTGAAAGCTCAAACCTGTCTCTACCCATTGGACTCATCCATTTTACAATCCCTCCTCCATTCCGATACGGAAAGCACCGCAGCGGGCACGTCCCCGCCCTTCTCCGCCAGGGTCGCTGCCGCGACTCCGTGGCTGCTGCTGCTCGGCTTCTGTGCCGTCCTCTTTCTCCTCTTCGGCGACCGACTCCACTCGGGGATACCCGTAAAAGTCGAGACGGTCGTGACGACAAAGTCAGAGGCTACAACGACCGTGGCCGGGACTCTGGTCGGCACGACTGAGTTGCAGCCGGTCGATCCTTGGGGAGCGCCAGTCTCCTTTCAGGCGTCGGGCTGGATCGAGCCGGGGCCGTATCCGATCCAGGTCAGTGCACTCGTCGACGGGTTCATTGAGGAAGTGCTCGTTCTCGAGGGCGAGCACGTGAAAGAGGGCCGCGTCATGGCCCGACTGATACGCGACGACTTCGAGCTGGATCTCGCCACCGCTCAGCGAGCATTGGATTCACATCGCGCCGAGGCCGACGCGAACGAAAAGGCGATCCTTGCGGTCATCGCCCGCATCGCTACGCTCGGAAAAGAGGTGAGCGCGGGCAGGCTGAAGTTGCTCGAACTGGAAGACCGACGCGACCGGCTCGGGGACGTCTCCGGCGGTGCGGTCTCGGCGGAAGAGGTGCGCCAGTCGGGGCTGCGCGTTCAGACCTTCGAGGGGGAACTCGAGGCCCTCGAGATCTCGCGGGTCGAGCTCGAGAGCGAGCAGGCCCGTCTCGTCGCGATGCGGGCGGCCTTTCAGGCGAGGGTCGGGAGTGGAGAGGTCGAGGTGGCGAGACGCCGGCTCGCCCTTGATCGAACGGAGATCCGCGCTCCCGTGGACGGAGTCGTCCTGCGCCTTTTTGCGGTCCCCGGCCTCAAGAGGATGGTGTTGATGGACGACATGGACTCCTCGACGATCGCGTCGCTCTACCGGCCTGAAACACTCCAGGCCCGCATCGACGTGCCGCTAGGCGAAGCGGCCGGAGTCTCTCCGGGACAGGCGGTGAGGATCCGTTCGGACTTCCTCCCCGACCGGGTCATCCGGGGAACCGTCTCCCATCTTACCGGAGAGGCTGACCTGCAGCGAAACACTCTCCAGGTGAAGGTCTTGCTCGAAGCACCCGACCCTCGTCTGCGTCCCGAGATGCTCTGCCGCGCCGAGTTCCTGCAATCGCCCCGGAGGAGCGAAGAGCAGGCGGGAGAAGCCACCGGACGCGTCTCGATTTATGTCCCTGTCAGGGCTATGCTTGCTCTGCAGGGGAGCGAGGCGCGCGTATGGGTGATCGATCGCGACGGTGAGAGGGTCGAGTCGCGGGCTCTGACGCTCGGGTCGGAGGAAAGGACCGGGTATCGACTCGTCAGAGCGGGTCTGTTGCCGGGGGATCGGGTCGTCCTCGATCCGGCCGAGGGACTCACTGAGGGAGCCCGGGTCGAGCCGGTCACGGAACCAAGCCACTCAACGGAATGAACGAAATGAATGACTCCGCCTTTATCCGCTGTCGCGGTCTCACCCGAACCTATCGCAAAGGTCGTATCGAGGTCACTCCGCTGGAGAATCTCGATCTCGATGTCCCGGAGGGTGAGTTTATCGCTCTCATGGGGCCATCCGGTTCGGGGAAAACTACTTTGTTGAATCTGATCTCGGGCATTGACCGGCCCAGCGCCGGTCGGCTCCATATCGGGGACGACGACCTCGCCGCGATGTCACGAGGGCAACTCACGAAGTGGCGCTCGACGACGTGCGGCTATATTTTCCAACTCTATCATCTCGTTCCCATCCTCAGCGCGTTCGAGAATGTCGAATTGCCGCTGCTGCTCCGGAAGGGTCTCTCGCGGGGAGACCGGCGCAGACGAGTCGCGGCCGCCCTCGAGCTCGTCGGTCTCTCGGATCGTGCCGCGCACCGACCGACGGAGCTGTCGGGCGGGCAGGAGCAGCGTGTCGCGATCGCCAGGGCGCTCGTCGCCGATCCTCCTCTGCTCGTGGCGGATGAACCGACCGGGGATCTCGACCGGGAGAATGCGGATCAGATCCTCGCCTTATTGCGGTCTCTCTCGACGGACCACGGCAAGACCATCGTGATGGTCACTCACGATGCGAGAGCGGCAGAGGCGGCCTCCCGGGTCGTCCATCTCGAGAAGGGTCGTCTTGTCGAAGCCCACGAACATGCTCTCAGGTAACTCATGAAACCTATTTTCCACTACGCGACTCTCGCGCTGAAGCAGGTGCTGCGGCACCGCGTGCGCAGCCTCCTCACGATCGCCGGAGTGGCTGCCGGGATGTTCCTCTTCACCGCAGTGACGACCCTGCAGGATTCCCTCGAGGTCATTACGAAAGAGGGCGCGGGCGACTCGACTCTGATCGTCTACCGGCAGAATCGCTTTTGTCCCGCGACCTCGCGTCTGCCCGAGCATTACCTCGCGGGGATACGGCGGATCCCCGGTGTGCTGGAGGCGATCCCGGTGCAGATCGTCGTGAATAATTGCGGAGCGAGTCTCGACGTCATAACCTTCCGCGGGGTTCCACCCGAGCTACTCAGGTCGTTTAATCCGGATCTGGAGATCGTGGCGGGGTCATTCGAGGACTGGATCGGGCGCAGCGACGGAGCGCTCCTCGGTGAACATTTCGCGGCCCGCCGCGGACTCAAGCCGGGTGATCAATTCGAAGCGGTCGGTGTGCGGGTGAAAGTCTCCGGGATCATACGCTCACCTTCGGCCCAGGATCAGAGTGTCGCCTACGTGCCGCTGGCTTTCCTGCAGCAGTCTTCGCGTCTCGGGTTGGGAGTGGTGACGCAGTTCAGTGTGCGGGTCGAGGAGTCAGCTGATCCCGACGTGGTCGCCGCGGCGATCGACGAACTTTTCCGGAACGATGCGGCACCAACCGATACCAAGCCCGAAAAGGCCTTTTTTGCCCAGACCGCGAAGGACCTCATCGAGATGGTCGGGTTCACCCGCTGGCTGGGATACGCGGCGGTGCTTGCCGTCGTCGCGCTTGTGGCGAATGCCCTCCTCCTCGTCGTCCGGGGCAGAGTACAGGAAAATGCGGTGCTCCAGACGATAGGATTTTCCCGAAACTCGATCGCGGTGATGATGTTGTGTGAGGGTGCCGCTCTCGGATTCCTCGGCGGCGTCTGCGGCAGTGGGGCTGCGTGGGCATTTTTTGAAATGAAGCGATTCACTCTCGGTAATGAGGGACTCACCCTCGCGCTCCAGCCCGGTCCGGGAACAATCTTCGGCGGGTTCGCCATCGCGATCCTGCTTGGTCTGATCGCCTCGCTCTGGCCTGCCGTGGTCGCCACGAGACTGCCCATTGTCGCCTCGCTACGCGCTGCTTAAGTCGAAATTTCCCCCTCCAGATGCTCCCTTTCACCTACGCCATTCGCAATCTCTTCCGGGATCCGGGTCGTCTCCTCCAGAAGCTGGGAGGTGCGGCACTCGTCGTGTTTCTCCTCCTCGCGGCGGGCGCTTTTAATCAGGGGATGGACGAACTCCTGCGCGGGAGCGGCTCGCCGCTGAATGTCATTTTCCTCGGAGCCGGATCGGAAGAGAGCGTGGAACGGAGCGAAGTCCGTGCCGATGCTGAATCCCGGATCGCTGCCGGGGTCCGCGGCATCTCGACGCGGGCGGGAGTGGCGGCGGTCTCGGGCGAGGTGCACTACATGGGGCTCTTCGACCTCGCCGGCAAGACAGGGGTGCAGGCGCTCGCGCGGGGAATCAGTCCCGCCGCTTTCGAAGTGCATCGCGAGGTCCGGCTCGTCGAAGGAGAATACCCGCGCTCCGGAGAGATCATGGTGGGGCGGCTCGCTGCGCACAGTCTCGGAGTCGCCGAGGAAGATCTGAGACCGGGATCGACACTCCGCTTCGAGGGAACGGAACTCACCGTATCGGGGATCTTCGCCGCGCCGGGAACGGTGATGGAGTCAGAGATTTGGATGGACCGCACCGATCTGATGACTTTCGTCCTGCGGGACACACTCTCTTGTGTCGTCGTGCGCCTGGAGTCGCCCGAGGCGTTTGCCGATGCCGACCTTTTTGCCAAACAACGGCTCGATCTCGAACTGGTTGCGATTCGCGAGGCGGACTATTATGCGAAGCTCTCGGAGTTCTTCGGTCCGATCCGAATGATGACCTGGCTAACCGCAGCTCTGGTCGCGGCCGGTGCCGTCTTTGGCGGGGTCAATGTGCTCTACGCCGCCTTCGCCTCGCGGATCCGGGAACTCGCGACATTGCAGGCTGTCGGCTATTCACGTCCGGCGATTTTAGTTTCACTGGTGCAGGAGAGCCTCGTCGCAACGCTGGCGGGAACGCTCCTGGCCTCGATTCTCGCCGTGGCGATCCTCGAGGGGGTGAGAGTGCCCTTTTCCATGGGTACTTTCCAACTCACGCTCTCGGCTCCGGTGCTCGCCCTCGGACTCGGGGCGGCATTACTCCTGGGGACATTAGGTGCCCTCCCGCCTGCATGGCGATGCCTCATGGCACCGATTCCCGTCGCGTTGCGATCCCGGTGATTTCTTTCAAAACCCCAGCTAATCCAAAACCAACTAAAATAACCATGAAAATTGATACCACAGTGCAACTGTCCCTCCTCGCTGCCGCCTCCCTTTTTGCCGCTTGCGGCGATTCAGGAAAACCATCTGCCGACACGACGCCGGTCTCACCTCCGCTCCCGGCCGTCGCGGCGGTCCTCTCCGAAACCGCTCCCGACGGCGCCATCTCTGTGGTCGAGGCGCGTAAGACCGCAAAACCGGGCGCGGAGGTCACGGTCGAGGGAATCGTGGCGGGAACGATGTCTCCTTTTGCAGAGGGATTCGCCTCGGTCGTTCTCGGTGATCTCGCGATGGAAACCTGCGACAAAGTCCCCGGTGACAGCTGCGCGACACCCTGGGACGCCTGCTGCGCGGATCCGGACACGCTCAAAGGCATGCGCCTGACCCTCCAGGTGTCTGACGCCGAGGGCCGGCCTGTCGCGCAGAGCCTCAAGGGAATCTCCGGCCTGGCGGAAATGGACCACGTCATCGCGGAAGGAACTGTCGCCGCGAACTCGACCCCGGAGAATCTCGTCATCAACGTCTCCCGTCTCCACCGCGCTCCGGCGAAGTGAGGTCGGGTGTCCGTGGTCCGTGGTCCCCAGTCCCCAGTCCGTGGTCCGTGTTCCCCAGTCCGTGGTCCGTGGTCCGCAGTCAGGCCATTCCCTTTTCTGTCAAAATTTCGTAAAATAACGAAGTGAGCGGGAGTGAAAGGGTGAGAAGACCGTGGAAACATTAGAAACAGATCCGAAAAACTACGAATGGTTCGTGCAGCTCCTGACGAAGCACGAGCGCTCTATTCGTGCCTACATCCGGGCAGGTTTGCCGTCGGGACAGGACGTCGCCGAGGTCATGCAGGAGGTCTCGCTGATCGCGTGGCGGAAGTTTTCCGATCTGGAGAACCCCGACACCGACTTCGCGCGATGGGCCACGGTGATCGCCCGCTACGAGATCATGAAGTATCGCCGCACCAAGGCACGCGACCGCCTCGTCCTCGGGGAAAACGTGATCGAGCTGATCAATGCGGAAGGGCTGGAGGAGTCGCCCGGTCGGGAGTCGCAGCTTTCGGCTCTCGAAAACTGCCTGAAAAAGCTGCCCGAAGAGAGGCGCGAGCTCGTCCTCGAAGCCCACGTCTCCGGCACCTCGATCATGGAGATGGCCGAACGTATCGGGAAATCGCGCAATGCTCTCTATCAGCTTCTCTGGCGGATCCGGCAGGAGTTGGCCGATTGCGTGGAAAGGGAGGAGGCCCGCTCGACATGACGACATCGGAACATCAGTTACTCGCCGCCTATCTTGACGGAGCGCTCACGGAGTCGGATCTCGAGAGGCTCGAGCGTCTCCTCGCGGAAAGCGCGGAAGCAAGAAAGCGGCTGCGCCTGCTCGCCACGATCGAGGAAGGGCTGACCGACCTTGCACCGGAAGAGGCGGCGGAAGCACCCGTGAGATTCCGGCAGAAAAAGGGCCCGGTTCTCACCGCGCTCCCCTGGGGGATCGCGGCAGCAGCGTGTGTGGCGCTGCTGTGGCAGTCGCTGAAGAGCCTTCCCGAAGCGGAGTCGCCACGGGCCGATGAGGCATGGGTCGCGCTCGTGGTCGACGAGGCCTCGGCCGTCTTCGAAGAGGGTCGCTCTCCCGAGGATGAGATTCGATTCGGGGCGGGAGACTACCACCTCGTCGACGGGGCGGTGCATATACGTTTCGTGAACGGGGCCGATCTGGTGATGCGTGCCCCGGTCGAGTTCTCGGTGAAGGACGCGATGCATGTCGAGGTCGCGCATGGGAATGTCAGGGCGATCGTGCCTCCGCCGGCGCAGGGATTCACGATCGCCTCGCCGGGGATAGACTACGAGGATCTCGGGACCGAGTTCGGGGTGATGGTCGATGGCGCTACCGGGGTCAGCGAACTCCACGTCTTCGACGGCCAGGTCAATGTGAGAGATCCCGAGACATCCGAACTCCTCCAGCCGGCCGGGGTGGGGGACTCGTTCCGCTTTGACGGGACGGACTTGACCCGGGCCGAGGGAGCCGGGCAGAATGACTTCCTTACGCCGGGGGCGATCGGCTTTCTGCGTTGGGACAAATGGCGCGAGGAATTTGCCGATTCACCCGGACTGATTGGCTTTTATTCCTTTAACGAAAAGGGGGGGACTCTTTTCAATTCTGCCGGTGAGGCGGTGATGTCGGATGGAAAAATTAGCGGCGCGAGACGGGTGACTGGACGCTGGCCCGAAAAGCAGGCCCTCCTTTTTGACCGCGACACCGACTACGTCGAGTTCGATCTGCCCGGGGAGTTCTCTGAACTGACGATGGCAGTCTGGATGATGGTGGACCGCTTTGACCATGAGTTGAGCGCCATCGTGAACTCGAACGAGTGGCAGCCCGGTGACCTGCACTGGCAGATCAGCCGGGTCGGGGTGCCTTGGTTTGGAGTGAATGACGCGGCGGTCATGAGGAAGTTTTCGGGCAATCCGATCTCACCCGGTCAGTGGTCGCACGTTGTGATGGTGATGTCGGCGAAGGAGAACCGGGCCGAGGTCTACGTCAATGGAGTCGTCGTCAATCGCAGCGAATTTCCCGACACGGTTCGTGTCACTCCGGGGCTCTGCCGGCTCGGCAACTGGCTCCGTGATCCGGAGTGGGCGCACGCCCCGGTGCGGGCTCTGCGCGGGCGTATCGACGAACTCGCGGTCTGGAACAGGCCATTGCCGGAAAAAGAAATTCAGGAGATAATGAAGATCGGTCAACCCGCTCCGCTTTGGTCGGTGGCCCCGAATTTTTCCCTTACGCAAAATCAAAGATGATGAGAACCCCCATCCCCGCATCGGCCCTGGCAGCACTTTTCGCCGCCCTCTGTGGTGTCGTCTCGGCTGAAGAGAAGATCGATTTCAACCGCGAGATCCGTCCGCTCCTCTCGAACCGCTGTTTTGCCTGTCACGGACCCGACGAAGCGGAGCGCAAGGCCGACCTGCGACTCGATACACGCGAGGGCGCGCTCAAGGATCTCGGCGGGTATGCGGCGCTGGCACCGGGCAAGGTGGAGGAGAGCGAACTTTTTCACCGCATCACCCTCGATGCCGACGACGAAGATCTCATGCCGCCGACGGGCAAGGGGACAAAATTCACCGAGGCCGAGTTCGCGCTCATCAAAAGGTGGATCGAGCAGGAGGCCCATTATGCCAATCACTGGTCCTACGATAAACCGGTCCGGCCCGAAGTCCCGGAGGGCAAACGCTCTGACTGGCCGATCAACGAGATCGATCATTTGGTCCTCGCCCGGCTCGAGAGCGAAGGCCTCGAACCCTCGCCCGAGGCGGATCGTTATGCCCTCGCCCGCCGCGCCGCCCTCGATCTCACCGGTCTGCCGCCAAGTTGGGAGGAGGTCAGCGCCTTTGTTAACGATTCTTCCCCGAATGCCTACGAGTCCTACCTCGATCGGCTCCTCGCGAAGCCCGCCTACGGAGAGCGCTGGACCCGGGTCTGGCTCGATCTGGCGCGCTACGCCGACTCGGCCGGCTACGCCGACGACCCGCCGCGGATGATCTGGGCCTACCGGGACTACGTGCTGCGCGCCTTCAATCAGGACATGCCTTTCGACCAGTTCACGATCGAGCAGATCGCCGGAGACCTCCTCGAAAAGCCGACGCGGGATCAGCTCGTCGCGACGGCCTTTCACCGCAACACGATGACGAACAGCGAAGGCGGCACGAACGACGAAGAGTTCCGCAACGAAGCCGTCGTTGATCGCGTCAACACGACCATGGCCACCTGGATGGGCACGACGATGGCCTGCGCGCAGTGCCATACCCACAAGTTCGATCCGCTCACCCACGCCGAGTATTTCCAGATCTATGCCTTCTTTAATCAAAGCGAAGACGCCGATCTCAAGGACGAGCGCCCCGTCCTCGAGCTGTGGTCCGACCAGCAGGAAAAAGACAAACTCGACTGGAGCGAAAAGATCAGCTCGTTGAAGAAGACTCTTGTCACCCCGGGCGACGCCCTCGCTGCCGAGCAAGCCGAGTGGGTCAAACGACTCCAAAAAGAGCCCGCCTGGACCGTGATCAAGCCGACCGCAGCGAAGGGCGGCGCGATGGAGCTGAAGATAGCCGCTGACGGCCACGTCACCGCCCCGGGAACGGCGGCCGCGACGGACACCTATCGCCTCGAGTTCGCCGTGCCGGCCGACGCCACCGATCTCACCGCCCTGCGTCTCGAGATCCCGGCGGAGCAGACGACGAATTTCGTCCTTTCGCGTCTCACTGCGACCTGGCAGCCGGATGACAAGTCACCGCGCCGTGGTCGTCATGTCAGGGTCTCGATCCCCGGGAAAGACAAGATCCTGCACCTCGCCGAGGTCGAGGTCTTTTCGGCCGGGGCGAATGTCGCGACAAAGGGAACCGCAAAGCAGAGCTCCCTCGGATCGGGCGGTGACCCGAAGCGCGCGATCGACGGCAAGACCGATGGCGATTACCAGAAGAACTCCGTCTCCCACACTGGCACGGAAGCGAATCCCTGGTTCGAGATCGATCTCGGTGCCGAACTGCCGCTCGAGAAAATCGTGATCTGGAATCGCACCGACGGAGGCACCTCGCAGCGCCTCGAGGGCTACGAAGTCTCCCTTCTCAACGAGGCTCGCGAAGTCGTCTGGAAAGAGTCGCCCTCCGGCGTGCCCGCGCCGAGCACCGCTCTCGCTCCGGGAGGTCCCGCCGCCGTGGCCTTCGAAGTCGCGGTCGCGACGCACGAGCAATCCGGTTTTCCGGCAAAGGCGGTCCTCGCTCCCAAAGCCGATCCGAAGACCGGCTGGGCCATCGCCGGCGGCACCGGGAAACGGCAGGAGCTGACCCTCATCCGCAAGACCCCGATGAAGATCGCGGGCGGGAAGCTGGTCCTCTCGCTCGAGCAGACTTCGGACTTCAAAGAGCATCTCATCACCCACGCGGCGCTCTCTTACACGAGCGAGAAAGGGGTTCTCGAATGGGCGCGTATGCCGATGGAGATCCGCCAGCTCGTCCGCAAGGCGCCCGGCACGCTCACCCCCGAAGAGGCGCCCCGCCTCGCCGCCTTCTTCCTGACCGTAGCCCCCTCGCTCAACGACGAGCGGGCCGAACTGGCGAAGCTGGAGAAACAACTCGCCGAGGCCAAGCCCGAGACCACCGTGCCGATCATGCGGGATCGCCCCGCCGATCAGCGTCGCGAGACCTTTGTCCAGCTACGCGGCAACTACAAGAGCCTCGGTCCCGAAGTGAACGAGGGAGTGCCGGCGGTCTTTCATCCGCTCGAAAAAGGGGTCAAACCCGATCGACTCGCCCTCGCGCATTGGCTCGTCGATGCGGACAATCCGCTCACCGCCCGTGTCGTCGCGAACCGGCACTGGGAAGAACTTTTCGGCATCGGCATCGTTGAGACAAGTGAGGAGTTCGGTTCCCAGGGCGAGCTGCCTTCGGATCAGGCGTTGCTCGACTGGCTCGCGGTGGACTTTCAGGAAAACGGCTGGGACATCAAGCGACTCCTCAAGCAGATCGCGATGTCGGCGACCTATCGCCAGTCGTCGAAGACCGTCCCCGAGTTCGAGGCGCGTGATCCCTACAATCGTCTCCTCAATCGCGGTCCGAGATTCCGCCTCTCCGCCGAGCAGGTGCGGGACAATGCCCTCGCCGTGAGTGGACTGCTGAGCGCAAAGATGCACGGTCCCCCGGTCAATCCGCCGCAGCCCGAGATGGGGCTCACCGCCGCCTTCGGGGGCAAGACCGACTGGGTCAACAGCGCCGGTGAAGACCGCTACCGCCGCGCCCTCTACACCTCCTGGCGTCGCAGCAATCCCTACCCGTCGATGGCGACTTTCGACGCGCCCAACGGCGAAGTCTGCACCGTTCGCCGCGGCCGCACGAATACTCCCCTGCAGTCGCTCGTGACTCTGAACGATCCCGTCTACGTCGAGGCGGCTCAGGCGCTCGGACGCAAGATCGTGGCCAATGGCGGGACCGACCTGTCGCAGCGTCTCACCTACGCGATCCGTGAGAGCCTTGCCCGCGATCCGAGACCGGCCGAGGTGGAGCGCCTTGCCGCGCTCTACGAGTCAGCCCTCGCCGACTACACCGCGAGTCCGGAGATGGCCGCGAAGCTGGCGCAAGACCCGCTCGGCCCGCTGCCTGAGGGGACCAATCTCCCCGAGCACGCCGCCTGGACGGTCGTCTGCAACGTGATCCTGAACCTCGACGAAGTCTTCATGAAACGCTGAGACACTCCCTGACAGTAAGCAAAATTTTCCCGCCAAGATGAATCCCGCTCTCGAACAACTTCAGTTCCACACCCGCCGCCACTTCCTGCGTCATTCGACCGCCGGGATCGGCGGGATCGCGCTCAATGCCCTGATGGCAAATGACCTCGCCCGCGGTGCCTCTCCCGCGACGCTGAGCGATCCGCTCGCCATGAAGAAGTCGCATTTCCCGGCGAAAGCCAAGCGTGTCATCTACCTCCACATGACCGGTTCGCCGCCGAACCTCGACATGTTCGATTACAAGCCCGAGCTGGTGAAATACAATGGCAAAGACTGTCCCGACGATTTCCTCGCCGGGAAGACTTTCGCCTTCACCACGGGCGTGCCGAAGATGATGGGCTCGCCCCGGGAATGGTCACAGCATGGCAAAGCGGGGATGTGGATGTCTGATGCGATCCCGAACTTTCACCGTGTTGCCGACGAGATGTGTGTGGTCCACTCGATGCACACCGACCAGTTCAACCACGCCCCCGCCGAGCTGCTCGTCTACACCGGTTCTCCGCGTGCGGGTCGCCCCTCGATGGGATCGTGGGCTACCTACGGACTTGGATCCGAGAACGAAAACCTGCCCGGGTTTGTCGTCCTCATTTCCAGCGGAGTGCAGCCCAACGGGGGCAAGGCTTCTTTCGGGTCGGGCTTCCTGCCTTCGGTCTACCAGGGCGTGCAGTGCCGTTCAAAAGGGGACCCGGTGCTTTACTCCTCGGATCCCGCCGGGATGGATCGCACGATGCGCCGCAAGACTCTCGACGCCCTCGCCGATCTCAACAGCCTGCAGGAGGAGGAAATGGGGCATCCTGAAACCCTCACCCGCATCTCCCAGTACGAACTCGCCTTCCGCATGCAGACGAGCGTGCCCGAGGTCATGGACATCTCGAAAGAATCGCCCAAGACCCTCGAAGCCTACGGGGCCAAGCCGGGTGAGGCGAGTCTGGCGAACAACTGTCTCCTTGCCCGTCGTCTCGTCGAGTCGGGAGTGCGTTTCGTGCAGCTTTTCGACTGGGGCTGGGACTTCCACGGGACCGGCGAGGCGCTCGGGCTCAAGTCGGGCCTGACGAACAAATGCGCGACGATGGACAAACCGATCGCGGCTCTTATTGAAGACTTGAGAGACCGCGGCCTCCTCGACGAAACGCTCATCGTCTGGGGCGGTGAGTTCGGACGCACTCCTTTTCAGGAAGGACGCACCGCCGCCTCCGGCGTGCTCGGACGCGATCATTTTCCCGACGCCTTCACGATGTGGATGGCCGGTGGCGGCGTGAAGGGCGGCTTCGATTATGGAAAGTCCGACGAACTCGGCTTCTCCGTTGCTGAAAATCCCGTCCATGTCCACGATCTCCAGGCGACTATTATGCACCAGTTAGGATTGAATCACGAGCAGCTCACCTACCGTTTCCAGGGCAGAGATTTCCGCCTCACCGATGTACACGGAAAAGTCGTGAAAGACCTCCTGACGTAGAAGGTTGCCTTGATGAGTTTGTCACCAGGAATCACTCCGAAACGGGCTCGCGGGCAATCCTTCCGAATTCCCTAAGTTGGCTCCTTCGGGAAAGGCGGACCAGGCGTAACGGACTGCTCTCGGCTCTTTTATTTCGGGGGTATGCACGACGAGGGTCTCACCGGCTATCGTCGCCGTCGCGGGGAGATAGCGGGCGTCGGCTCCGGCGACTTCAAAGTGGCTGAGGGCCTTTCCGTCGAGCGCGGTTAGACCACTGCCGATTTGGTCGAAAGTCACGATGGCCGTGTCGCCCTCGATGCGGACGGCTTTGTAGATCGGCCCGGAAAAAACGATATTTTCCCCGTAGGCATTGGCGCGCGCGAAACGGGCGAGGCGTTCGCCGACGGGTTTTTTGTCGCGGGGATGAATGTCGTCGGACTCGCCCTTGTCGATCGCGACGACCATTCCCGTGTTTTTCCCTTCCTGCCAGAAGCGCAGCATCTGCTCGCGGATGAGAGGCCAGCCCTCCGGATCGCCCTGGGCGTAGCCGGGCAGTTGCACGAGGTAAAAGGGGAAGTCGCGCCGCTCGATAAGCCCGGCCGAGGCGGCCGCCCAGTCCGCCCGCCAGTCCTCGACGAGAGCAAACATGAGATCGCGGTATCCGGTGTGGAAGGGGGCGCGCGAGTTCGCCTCGCCCTGATACCAGATGACGCCGCGGATCGCGAAAGGCTGGAGCGGGGCGATCATGGCGTTGTAGTGTCCGGCGGGGCGTTTGGGATGGTCGGGTCCGAGGGGTTCGGTGGGGGCGCGTCCGGCGACGGGTTGCCCCAGCTTCTTCGCGGCGGCGACTTTTTCCCGCCAGGCGGCGAGGGCGACTTTGTATTTTTCCATCGCGGCGGGGTGACGTTGTTGGGCCATGCTCCATGTCTCTCGCACCGCTTCGGCGGCGGGATCGGACTCGAGCGTTTCTGAATTGATCCACGAAAAGGCGTTGGTGCCTCCGTTGGCGGTCTGGATGATCCCGACGGGCACGGAGCGGTCTTTGGCGAGCTGTGCCGCAAAGAAGAAGGCGGTCGCGGAAAAGCGGGCGACGTTGTCTGCAGAGGGTGTCAGCCATTCGGCTTCGACGGAGTTCATGCGGGAGTCTGATCCCTCGACGGGCACTTTAAAAAGCCGCACTCCTTTGTATTCGCCTCTCGCGGCGGCGGCGGCGGCCTCTTCGGCGGCGAAGGTGCGATCGACGCTCATGGCCATGTTGGACTGGCCCGAGCCGACCCAGACTTCGCCGACGAGGATGTTCTCGACGTTGAGGGTTTCGTCCCCGGCACTGGCGACGAGCGACTGCGGAGTGGCGCTCGCGACGAGGGGATCGAGAACGACGATCCATTCACCGCTGGCGGCGGCGCGGACCGATTTCTTTTGTCCGGAAAAGGTCACGGTGACCTCGGCGTTCGCATCAGCAGTTCCCCAGACCGGCACGGGGAGTTCCTGCTGGAGCACGGCATGGTCGGAGAAAAGCGGGTGAAGGACGAGAGGGCGGGCGGAGACCGAGGGCAATGCCACGAGCGCGGCGAGGGCGGTGAGGGCGGTGAGGAGAAAAACGGACGCTTTCATTGGAGACGGATTATAGGGCGGGAAGCCGTCGCGCCAAGTTTTATCAGGGGGCTGGTGTGGTCTCGAGACAAGGAGGCGCGACACTCTTGTCGCGCGGTTGGCCAGTTCCGCAGTTGCCGGGCGACAAGAGTGTCGCCCCTCCTTGGGGAACCGAAGCGTGGAAATTGTCTGAAACTCCCTCCTTTCCGCCACTATCGACCGGGCGAACCGGGGCACTTTCCGCTTGATCTTATTCCCAGCTCTGGAAACTTCACCCCCTATGAGTGAAGAATTTTTTCCGGGCATTCCGAAGATCGTGTTCGAAGGCCCTGCCTCGAGGAACCCCCTCTCTTTCAAGCACTACGATGCCGACGAGGTAGTGGGCGGCAAGACGATGAAGGATCACCTCCGTTTTGCCTGCGCCTACTGGCACACGATGCGGAACGGTCTCAGCGATCCCTTCGGCGAGTCTACGGCGGACCGTCCGTGGGACGATGGCACGAACTCTGTCGCCAATGCGCAAAAGCGCGTCTGGGCGATGTTCGAGTTCATGCAGAAAGTCGGGATCGACCGCTACTGCTTCCATGATCGCGATGTCGCTCCCGAGATGAACGACCTCCAGGCTTCGCACGACGCCCTCGACGCGGTCGCCGATGAGCTGGAAAAAGCGCAGAAGGCCACCGGGATCAAGCTGCTCTGGGGCACCGCCTGCCTTTTTTCGCACAAGCGCTACAATCAGGGCGCGGGCACTTCGCCCTATGCCGATGTCTTTGCCTACGGTGCCGCGCAGGTCAAAAAGGCGCTCGAGGTGACCCACCGCCTCGGCGGGGAAGGCTACGTCTTCTGGGGCGGTCGTGAAGGCTACGCGACGCTCTACAACACCGACATGAAGCGCGAGCTCAATCACCTCGCAGCCCTGCTGAAGATGGCGGTGGCGCACAAGAAAAAGATCGGTTTCAAGGGCGACTTCTTCATCGAGCCCAAGCCCCGCGAACCCTCCACCCACCAGTATGATTCGGACTCGGCGGCCTGTCTCAACTTCCTCCGCGAGCACGATCTCATGGGCGAGCTGAAGCTCAACATCGAGACCAATCATGCGACCCTCGCCGGGCACACGATGATGCACGAGCTCGAGGTCGCGATGGCGGCTGATTCGCTCGGCTCGATCGATGCGAATACCGGTGACGAGCTGATCGGATGGGACACCGACCAGTTCCCGACTGACATTTACCTCACCACCCAGATCATGCTCTGCGTCCTCCGCATGGGCGGCTTCACCTCGGGCGGGCTCAACTTCGACGCGAAGTGTCGCCGCGAGAGCTTCGAGCCGGTCGATCTCTTCCACGCCCACATCGGGGGCATGGACGCCTTCGCCCGCGGGCTCAAGATCGCCCACGCGATCATCGCCGACGGTCGTCTCGATGCCTTCAAAAAAGAGCGTTACAGCTCCTTTGATTCGGGTATCGGGGCGAAAATCGAAGCCGGTGAAGTCGGACTCGACGAACTCTCCGCCTACGCGCTCTCCAAAGGCGAGCCCGAGACAAAGAGCGGTCGTCAGGAGATGATTGAGAATCTGATCAACGATTTTATTTAGAAGCATGCTCCACTTCCGCCTCTTCGGTTTCTCTGTGAACGTCCATTGGATGTTCTGGCTCCTCTGTCTCTTCCTAGGGATGCGTTACCTGGAGCAGGATGGCCCGACCGGGCTGGGGTTCTTTGCGATCATGACGGCGGTGGTCTTCGGCTCCATCATCTGGCACGAGCTGGGTCATGCCTGGACGAGGAAGAAATATGGGGCTCCCTACTCGGACATCACTCTGCACGGCATGGGCGGCCTCTGTTCGGGGCCGGGGCATTTCACGCGGTGGGAGTCGGTCTTCATCGCGGCGGCGGGTCCGGCTGCGAGCCTGCTGCTCGGCGCGGTGACCTATTTGTTAGTTTACACTCCGGGGGCAAAGGATCAGTGGATCGGGTTTTTCATCGTGCAGATGCTCTGGGTCAACGTGGCCTGGGCGATCATGAATCTGCTCCCCATCCTGCCGCTCGACGGCGGGCACATCATGCAGGGTCTGCTCCCGGTGAAATACTCCCATCTCGCTCCGAGGATCGGCTTTGTCCTCGCAGTGGTCGTGGCGATCGCCGGACTCGTCCTGCTGAAGAGCATCTTCATGGCGGTGATCTTCGGCTTTTTCGCCCACACCAACTGGCAGATGATGCAGGGACAGCGCAGTGCGTTTCGCTAGACGGGGTGTCCTAAAAGTAGAACGGGTCTCCGGGCCCGTTTCTTGAAGCGGTTTATCGAAGCACCGGTCCATCGCGAGAACGGGCCTGGAGACCCGTTCTACGGCGGCGATCGAGGGGCAGGACTTCGTCGCATCTCGCAAAGGAGTCCTCCTCGCTTAGGCTTTTTGTTCTCCGCAAAAGCCGTGTAATGGGTTGCCACTTTCCCCCCTTTCCGTTATATCCCAGTCTCACTTTCACCTCTCACGTTCGTGTTCCACGCCGCCTATTCCGTCCGAGTTGTCCTCGTCGTTTTCCTGTCATGGGTAGGCGTGTCGCCCGGACAGACGCAGGACTCGAATGCGGACGTGGAAAAGCCGGCGGTGCAAACGCAGGTGGCTGATCTGGTCTCGCCC
>Ga0209284_10003502_pt1 | contig 19272 bp, 20 predicted proteins | sample FRY03_FD_187211 | JGI IMG/M metagenome (GOLD analysis project Ga0209284, IMG submission 187211) | Freshwater microbial communities from Lake Fryxell liftoff mats and glacier meltwater in Antarctica - FRY-03 (SPAdes) (version 2) | ecosystem: Environmental > Aquatic > Freshwater > Ice > Glacier... | reverse complement strand
TTCCTTACTTTGATGACTCATGATCCCTGATAATGTCTTCATCCGGGTGTCATTCTTTCTGGCGCAACGACCATCACCACGATCCTTTTCAGAATCGCTCCGGTGTCATTCTACTTGGCGCAATGCGGCCGCGGGAAGAAAGAGAGAAATGCTTTGGCTTTCTTAATTAATTTCGCTATAAGCCCTGCGGTTCACCCCAAATTGATTCACGGATGAAAGTTCGCGCCTTTGTAATACTCTCTTCACTCGCCTTGTTTTCTTGGCTGACGGCCACCTTTGTGCGGGTGGTGCCGATGCACACCTATTTGGCCCCCGGGTCGAGTCTGCGGGTGGAAGTGGAGCCGGAAGCGGGTGCGGTGGAGCATCCGGTGGCGGGGCGCTGAGCGACTGGTTACTGGTTACTGGTTATTGGTTTTTAGGGGGGAGGGATGGGAGGGGGGCAGCTTGCTTGGAGCTTGGAGGTTCGACGGGGGGCAGCTGGGGCATCGGGAAATTTCCAACCCCCAAGTTCCAACTAAATTTCAAATCCAAATCCCAAGAACCAAACGCAGGGGCCGGGGCCCCTGGCTTGGTGCCTCCGCACGGCTTGCCAGATCCCAAATGACCCGGAGTTTTTCATTCCTGTCTCGTTCCACAGGCTGGTAGGGTGGGTCATGGCTGATCCGAAGATTTGTGACCGCAAGCCCTGTGTGCAGGAAATGGAGCCGGGGACCTATTTTTGGTGTTCCTGTGGGCATTCGGCGAGTCAGCCGTTTTGCGACGGGAGCCACAAGGGGACGGGGATGGGGCCGGTGAAGGAGGTGATCGCCGAGAAGAGCACGGTGGCCTGGTGTTTGTGCAAGCACACCGGAAACCAGCCGCGGTGTGATGGGAGTCATGCGAAGCTGCCACAGGATGAATAGGATGCTCCAGAGGGGTTGGGTGGCGCTGCGGTGCCTGATGGGGACGGAGTGGGAGAGTGAGGTGGGAGCGGGGTTGAGAGTAGTTGGACGGTGTTTTTGGCTGAATGCTTAACCAATCTGTAATACCATCTTCGGACTTGTTTCCTTTGGTGGGTGGTGTGTGATTCGGGCGTCTCACTCTGGGGGGGGAGGGACGGTCCAACCTATGGAAGTTTTGTTGAAATGCGCGGCGTGTGGCACGGAGGTGCCATTCGACAGCGATTCGCCGAATGCGGAAGCGACCTGTCCGGAGTGCGAGGTGCATTTGCGTCGTCGTCCGGGGGACGAGCGGATGGCAATTCCGGTGGGGATGGTCTTGCCGGAGAAGTTTTCGCAGGTGGACCTGAAGTCGCTCTCGAAGCAGAGCGAGGTGCTCATTGAGCGCTATCGGAAGGTGCCGTTGCCGAGCGCGACGGTGCCGACGGGCAGTGCGGTGGATGCGACGTTGGCGAAGGCTTTGGAAAGCCTGGCGCACACGATCAGTCATTTGGATGAGCGGTTGGCGCGTCAGGAGAAGAAGTCGGGCGGGGAGTCGGGCGAGGGGACGACTCCGTCGGAGGAGTTGAATGGGGGTGCTCTGGGAGGATCGGTGGCGCCGCCGTTGCAGGAAGAGGTGGTGCATCTCGGGACCGAGGAGCATTCGGCGAAGGCCCTGCCGCTGAAGACGCAGGTCCTGGTGCGTCGGGAGGCGGCGCAGGAGGCGCACAAATTTCAACGGAAGAAGCAGAGCTTGGTTGATCACCGCGGACGGGAGCAGATGGAAGAGGGGTTTTTCCAAGGCCTGATGGAGAAGGCCCCGAAGACGACGGTGGGCATGACGTTGGCGATGGTGGTGGGGCTGACGTGGGGGATGATCTACTGGATGGATCCGAGCTATCGGGGATCCGGCACGAAGGTGACGGTGTTGGAGCCGACGCAGACCAGTTCGCTGGGGCAGCTGTGGGCGGATGATCCGGAGGCCGGGCAGGCGGAGACGGTGGCGAAGGCGTATTTGAATGCGACCACGGCGAAGGCGGCGCGATCCTTTGTCTTCGAGTCGGATGTGTTGGGGGAGAGGTTTGATCGGCTCTATCGGCCCATCGACACACCCGGTGAGTATGACATCGTGTTGAAGAGCCGGGTCCTGGCCCCGAACGGGGAGGGGAGCGTCTTTGCGTATCGGGTCACGACCGGCGACGCGCAGTCGCGCATGATGGTGATGTTGCCGGAGGGGAAGATGCCCAAGGTTTACTGGCAATTTTTCGGGGAGATCGGGGACATGTCGTGGGAGGAATTCATGGAGGAGCGGCCCTCCGCGCCCACTGCGATGCGGGTTTGGGTGGAGTCGAGCGACGCCTATTTCAGTCCCTACAATCCGGACAGGTGGACTTCCTACACGGTGCATGACTACGAGGACGGCTACACGCTGCAGGCCTTCGCGGAGCGGGCCAGTGGTCAGGATTGGAAGTTGAAAAGCGCCCTGAAGACCGAGCCGCGGAAGTTTGGCCGGCGCACGGCGATCATGGCCCAGGTGAAACTCTCCTTCATGTCGGAGATGCCCGGCCCGGATGAGCAGCGGATCTATGTGGCGGAGATCAGGGAGGTGGAGGCGACTGATTGGCTGCCGCCGCGGTTCCGGCCGAAGACCGGCCCGACGATGGAGGCCTCGGAGGTGGAGGCTGGGGAGGCGGAATAGGAGGGCTTTCGGGAGGCGGTGGTTGGGGGTCTGTCCCGGAGTGCGGTGGCTTGACACCGCCCGGGGAGGGCGGGGCTTGATCCGTGTGGGGGAGAGGAGTTGGGCTCGACGATGGAGGTGTGGCGGGGAGGGTGGGGAGATGGCTGGCAAGGTTGGGGAGATGGCTGGCAAGGTTGGGGGGACGTTGCGCCGCCGCGCTGTCAAGCCAGCCTCCGCCGGGCGGTGTCCCGTCGTCGCCTACGGCTTTGCCGGGGCGCAGCAAGCCACGGCACTCCGGGGGGGTGAATCGGCTGGAGCTTGGCGAGAAGCGTCATTCATGCCTCGGGAGGTATTACGGCTTGCATGGATGGAGGGGGTTCGGGATGGTCCGCGCCGCTATGAATTCAGAGATTTTAGGGAAAGCGGCGAATGAAGCCCGGGGATTGGCCATCGATGCGGTGCATGCGTGTTCTTCTGGACACCTGGGGCTGCCGCTGGGCTGTGCGGAGATCGGGGCGGTCCTTTTTGGGGAGGTGCTGCGCTACGACCCCAAGGCACCGAAGTGGTTGAACCGCGATCGCTTCATCCTCTCGGCCGGTCACGGTTCGATGTTTCTCTATAGTTGGCTGCATCTTTCGGGCTACGACGTGCCCCTGCAGGCGGTGAAGGATTTCCGCAAGCTGCACAGCATCACCCCGGGGCACCCCGAGTTCGGGGAAACGCCGGGGGTGGAGGCGACCACCGGACCACTTGGTCAGGGAGTGGGCAATGCGGTGGGCTATGCGCTGAGCGGGAAGCGTGCCGCGGCCCGCTACAACACGGCGGAGCACACGCTTTTCGATCATCACATCATCGCGCTGGCCGGTGACGGGTGTCTGCAGGAAGGGGTGGCGCAGGAGGCGATCGCCTTTGCCGGGCACAACGGCCTCGATAACCTGATCCTGATCTATGACAGCAACGATGTGACCCTCGACGCGATGGCGGAGGTGACGCAGAGCTGGGATCCGGCGACGTATTTCGAGGCCCTTGGCTGGGACGCGGTGCAGATCGACGGTCACGACCTCGATGCGGTGCGCGGGACGATCAGTCGGGCGAAGGCCAATGACAATGGCAAGCCCACCGTGATCATTGCGAAGACGCTCATCGGCAAGGGCATTCCCGAAGTGGCGGGGACGGCCAAGGCGCACGGGGAAGGCGGCGCGAATTTTGCGGAGGAGGCGCACGGGCACCTTGGCTTGCCGGCGGAGGGCTTTTCGGTGTCGGAGGAGACGCGAGCCTACTTTGCGGCGCATGCGGCGGATCTCGCCAAGGAGAGGGCGGCGTGGCAGGCGACGCACAGGGCCTGGGCGGCGGCGAATCCCGAGTTGGCGGAAGAGTTGCGCAATGGAGTGGCGATGGTGGTGCCGAGTGATTTGGTGGAGACGTTGCCCGAGTTCGAGGCGGGCTACGCCGACGCGACACGGGGAGCGGGCGGGGTGGTGATCAATGCGGTGGCGAAGGCCGTGCCGCAGCTGATCAGCGGTTCGGCGGACCTTTACGGATCGACGAAGAACTACATCAAGGGCGACGGTGATTTTTCGAAGGAGAATCCTGGCGGCCGGAACATCTGGTTCGGCATCCGGGAGCACGCCATGGGGGCGATCTGCAACGGGATCGCCTATGACGGGCTCTTTCGGGCCAGTGGGGCGACCTTCCTGGTCTTTGCGGACTATATGCGGGCGTCGATTCGTCTGGCCGGCTTGGCGGGTTTGCCGGTGACCTATATCTTCACGCACGACTCGGTCGGGGTGGGGGAGGACGGTCCGACCCACCAGCCGGTGGAGACGGTGAGCGGCCTGCGGGTCATCCCGAATCTCGATGTGATTCGTCCCGGCGATCCGGAGGAAGTGAGCGGGGCTTGGGCGGCGGCGATGCTGCGGACCGATGGGCCGACCGCGCTGATTCTTTCCCGCCAGAAGGTGAAGACACTGAGCGAGGTGCCGGTGAAGGTGCGTCGCGAGGGGGTATTCCGGGGCGGCTACGTGGTGAAGCAGGAGGAGGGGGCGCTGGAGGCGATCATCATGGCGACCGGTTCCGAGTTGGGTGCGGCGGTGGATGCGGCGGCTGAATTGGGCAAGGGCGTGCGGGTGGTCTCGATGCCTTGTCTGGAGCGCTTTGATCGGCAGAGCGCCGACTACAGGGAGAGCGTCCTGCCGAAGGCCTGCACGAAGCGGGTGGCGATCGAGGCGGGAGTGACCGGACTGTGGTGGAAGTATGTCGGCGATGCGGGCCAGGTGATCGGGATCGATCGCTTCGGGATGAGCGCGCCGGGCGACACGGTGATGGTCGAGCTGGGGATCACGAAGGAAGCGATTGTGGCGGCCTTGTCCTGAGCGAGGGCTGAGGGGAGAACTTTTAAGCGGCGTCCTGCGGGGCGCCGTTTTTTGTTTGGGGGGAGAAGGGGATTGCGTCTGGAGGCCCCTGCTTGCTGGGGGGATTTAAAATGCCCAAGTCGGTCTGCTTTCGGAGATATTTCCGGTCCCGATTTAAAGTCCCAACTTCGAGTTTAACTCCTCGACGGTCAGCTTGTGATCGAGGTCATTTGTTCCAACAGGCCGGCAAGGCTGACTGCCTCGATGCCATTGCCCAGGGAGAATGGTTCGTCGGTGCCGCAGACAACATAACATCTTTCCGGATCCACATCCTGCCGGGCGTGATGAAAGCCCCGTTCGAGTTTGGGTGAACGTCCGCGTTTGATCTCGATGGCCCATGGCTTAGGGTGGCCGGGGAGTTTGAGAACAAGATCGATCTCCGCTCCGGCGGCGGAGCGGAAAAAGAAGGCTTCGGCCCCCTCTGGCAGGTTGGAGATGAGGTTTTCGATGACGAATCCTTCCCAGCTCGCCCCCATTCGGGAGTATCCGAGAAGGTCCTCGATGTTTCGCAATCCCAGCAACTGATGCAAGAGGCCGCTGTCGCGCAGGTAGATTTTTGGGGATTTGACGAGGCGCTTGGTGGTGTTTGCGTGCCATGGTGGGAGGCGGCGGATGAGAAAGAGATCGACGAACAGATCGATGTAGGACGCGAGGTTCTTGCCGGATACGGCGAGGCTGCGGGCCAGTTGGGCGGCATTCAGGAGGCCACCATGCTCATGGGCCAGCATCGTCCAGAAACGGCGGAGAGTTTCGGCCGCGATGCGCGGGCCGAGTTGGGGGATGTCCCGTTCGAGATAGGTGTTGAGAAATGCGGCCCGCCAACGAGCGCTTTGTGCATCGTCCGGGGCAGTGAGGCTGTCCGGAAAGCCGCCGCGGACCCAGAGGGTCTCGGCTTGTTCGCGGCTGACTTCCGCGATGGTGAGGCCGCCGAGTTCGACGGTGGCAAGGCGTCCGGCTAGGCTCTCGGTGCTCTGTCGCAGGAGGTCGATGGAGGCGGAGCCGAGGAGCAGGAAACTTCCCGCTCGCTTCCCGCCCCGTTTGGCTTGGTCGATCAAACTTCGCAGCACAGGAAACAACTCCGGAGCCCGGTGAATCTCGTCCAGAATGACCAGCTTGTCCTGATGGCGGGCGAGGTAGTCGGCGGGTTCGGACAACTTGGCCAAATCCGAGGGGTGCTCCAGATCCAGATACTGGGCATCCGAGGTTTTAGCAATTTCCAGAGCGAGGGTCGTTTTTCCGACTTGTCTCGGTCCGAGCAAAGCCACGGCGGGAAATTGGGAGAGTAGGTCTTCCGTCCGAGTTTTGAGGATCCGCGGGAACATCCTTGTAAATATACCCATAAAAGACGCGATTACAAGGTTAATTGGCTAGATCGTCCTGTTTTGGTGATCGGGTGGGCGAGGGGTGGGCGCTGGAACGGCGGGAATGGCAACAAGACCCGCTGGCTAAGGGCAGCTTCTTCCTTTCCCTTGTTGAGAGGGAAGCATCCGCAATCTGAATGGGGGCGAAGCCGGGGCTGAGCTGTCCCCTACCATTGAAGTGCCAGCGGGAGATTCTTGATCCTAATCGGCGCAGCACCGCCGCCCACGGCATCGTGGCCTACCCCCGCTGGTCGGTCGATATGGACAACTGGCACGCCACGGGAGGCAACGGCCAGGGCGTGAAGGTCGAACTGAGCGAGTCCGTCGTCGATTCCGGGACCGGCTATGAGATCGTCGAAGTCACCGTCACCGTCGTCCTCGGCTCAACCGACATCATGTTCCTGAGGCTGGAATTGGTGCCGACATCAAAAGAAAGGGGAGATAGAAGGCCAGATCTGCCGGGGTGGGTCAACTGCGGTGCACAGGGACGCCCGGCTACATCCAGGGAGGACGGGAAGACTTGCATGATGCCGGATCTTATCCGCAGGGCACCCCCCGGGAAGACCCCTTCCCGGATCGCCGCATGGTGCAGGCCGCCTGCGCTCCGGGCTCAAGTGCTTGCTTTGCTCGGAGGGGTTTAGACGGCGCCTGGGAAGGACGCCGCTCCTTGCCGGGAAGGTTTTGAAAATGGCCGAGCGATGGTGGTGTTTGCTCTTGTCAGGGGCGGGGTTGGGGAGAATTGTCGGGCGATGAATGGAGAGCGTTGGTTGGTGATGTGGTTGGGCTTGTTGGTGGTGGGGTGTGCGGGAACGACGGGAGGGGGTGGTGGGCGGCAGGAGATGCCGGGGGTGCCGGCGGGATTTGTGGCGCTGCCGTCGAAGCCGACGAGTTTCCGCTCGGCGGAGGTGACCGCGCCGGAGGGGGTGTGGAAGGTGAACTATGAGGGGGAGGATATTTTGGTGACGAACGGCGTCGGGAAGCAGCGGGCGATCGCGTGGAGTTGGTATCCACAGGAAGGGGGGGCGGATGCGGCGCTGTGTCTGGGGTATCGGAAGGGGGCGGAGACGCTGATCCGGCTGCAGGGTGGGAATGATTTTTTGTTTGAGGAGGCGTGGTTCTATTTTACGGACGGGGAGTTTCGGGAGGCGGTGAAGTATTCGCTGCCGGGGGAAGGGCAGGGGCCGGAGTGGCCGGGGACGCCGGTGCCGGCGGACAAGCGGGTGCGGCGGGAGGTGTTTTGAGGGGAGGCGGGCCGATTGGGGCCTGTCACGAACCGGCGCTCGCGGTGGAGAGATTGTGGAAAGTGGGTTTGGAAACTGCTGAGCTGGAAGGGTGGAAGGAGGGGAGGAGGGGAGGAGGGGACGAGGGGAGGCTTGAAGGAGGAAGGTGGAGCTTGTGGGGTAAGGCTAGCGGGTTGCAAACCCGTTCTCCTTATTGCGGGGTTGGGCGGATGAGGTGGGGGCGTTGGTCTCGGGTTGGGGAGGGGGACCGGGGCATTGCTGCGGGTTGGAAACCCGTTCTCGCTATTGGGGAGAGGATTCTGGTAGGCGGGGGGGGAGGGTTGTGCTAGAAGGCTTACTGACTCTCTTCTCTCCGTTATGGGAAAGACCATCTATCTGCACGGGTTTTGGCTGTTGATCGCGATCGGCACCTTTTTGGTGGGCCGGACGGTGCAGGTGTCGTCGCGTGAGGGGGAGAGTGCGCGGGCGGCGCGGCGCGATGGGGGGAGCGGCGGGGTGGCGGGGGCGGGCGGTCCTGAGTCGCGTCGGGCGGGGGAGCGGCCGGAGGGGGAGCGGGAGATGGGGGCGCTGGGCGGACGGGCGTTGTCGGCGGAGTCGATGAAGATCGCGATCGCCTCGGTCTTGGCGGATAATGATCCGGTGTCGCGGCAGCGTCGGTTTGCGGAGTTGCTGGCATCCCTGACGCCGGAGAATGCCCGGGCCGCAGTGGATGCGGTGCGCGAGGCGCCGCGGTCGAACTGGAGTTGGTGGCAGGAGCTGAATTTGCTGACCTATGCGTGGGGGCGGATTGATGGGGAGTCGGCGGCGGCGTATGCGATGGAGCAGGAGGGGCGGAACAAGGAATGGACGATGGCGTCGGTCTTGGCGGGATGGGCGAATGATGATCCGGTGGGGGCGAAAGAGTGGGTGGCGGGCTTGGAGAATGAGGATGAGCGTTCCCGGGCGATGCGCGGGTTGGTGCAGGGGTTGGCGCAGAAGGACATCGAGGCGGCGACGCAGTTTGTGTACTCGCTGGATCCGGACACGCCGCGCATGAACGAATACATCGACAGCATCGCGCGGCAGCAGTTGTCGTTGGGCATGGAGCAGGCGGCGGCGTGGTCGTCAACGCTGCCGGATGGGCCGGTGAAGGGGAGTGCCTTGCAGGCGGTGGCGCGGGAGTTTGTGCGGAGTGATCCGGCACGGGCGGCGGAGTGGGTGTCGGCTTTCGGGGAGGCGGAGTATGGGGAGCGGGCCATCGCGGAGGTGTCGGAGGAGTGGGCGGAGCAGGATCATGCGGCGGCGCTGGATTGGGTGACGACGCTGCCGGCGGGGGAAAATCGCAGTCGGGCGCTGGGGGAGACCATCTCCGAATGGGCCCGCGAGAATCCGGTGGAGGCGGGGGAGTATGTGTCGGCCCTGCCGGCGGGAGGGGAGCGGGATGTGGCGATCGGGGCCTATGCCCGGCGATTGGTGGATCGGGAGCCGGTGGCGGCGTTGGAGTGGGCGCAGTCGATCGAGCAGGACGGGTTGCGCAACGAGACGATTGCGAGGACGGCGCGGGACTGGATGCGTCGCGACGTGGTGGCGGCGAGCGAGTGGTTGGAGGGGGCGGAGTTGCCGGAACAGGTGGCGGCGCAAATTTTGCAGCCAGGCGAGGATCGGGGGCGTTGGGAGAGGCGCTAGTTGGGGTTCCACTTCTGGTGGAACTGTTGGAGGGCGGCGAGGAGGGGGCGGAAGTGGGAGAGTTGGTCGGGGGAGGTGACGGGGGGGGAGGCGGCGAGGCGTTTGGTGAGGACTGATTTGAGGGAATCGATGAGGGCGGGGTGTTCGCGGATGACGAGGTCGAGTTCCTCGGACTTCTGCATGGAGAAGACGGAGAGGTTGGCGGAGCCGGTGAGGACGGTGTGCTCGTCGAACATCATCAGCTTGGAGTGGATCATGGTATCGGTGAGGTGGACGGCGACTGTTGCCTCGCGGAAGATCTGGTGGATGGTGCGGTAGTTGAGGTCGTTGCCGATGTTGGCCTCGCGGGAGAAGAGGAAGGTGATCTGCACGCCGCGGAGGGCGGCGGCGATGAGGGCGGCGGTGACTTCCTCGTCGCCGAGGTAGGCCATTTCGACGTAGATGGAGTGTTGGCTGGCTTCGATGAGGCGGAGGATGGCCGGTTTGATTTCGAAGACGGGGCCGCTGGGGAGGTGGGCGTTGCAGAGGAAATCGACGGGGAGGGAGGGGTCGGGGGGGACTTCGTGGCGGGTGCGTTGGCGGAAGCGGGTGACGATTGCGGGGTCGTCGAGGGCGAGCATGTAATCGTAGTAGTCGAAGTGGCGGTCCTCGATGTTGATGGAGCCGGTGACGAGGAGGCGTTCGTCGAAGAGGTAGTATTTGGTGTGGGTTCCGTTGACCCAGTCGATGGTGACGTAGGGGTGGGCGAGGAGTTTGGTGCCGAGGGCGTCGGTGTGGTCGTCCTGGACGTAGGTGTTGGGGAAGGTGGGGGTGATGAGTTTGTAGGCGAGGCGTTTGAGGATGGGGAGGGGGCGGGGGAGGAGGGATTTGCGGTTCATTTCGATGCGCTCGAACATGATGGCGCCGATGTCCTTGAGGATGCGGACGCGGACCCCGCGCTCGGCGGCGGCGAGGACGGCGGCGGCGACCTCATTGCCGATTTGGTCGGAGCGCCAGACGTACATGAAGATCTCGATGCTCTCGCGGGCTGCGGCGATCTCGCGGAGGACGAGGGCGAAGGCGTCGGGGGCGGCGATGGTTTGCGGATGGGTGGCGCCGAGGAGAGTGATGGAGGAGGGCACCTCCGAGGACTACACGGTGGCTGAGGCTAGGTCAGCTCAATTGGAGGAGAGGAGGGCGACGTGGAGGTCGCGGTCAGGGATGTCGAGGCCGCGGGAGATGGAGCGGATGAGATTGGCGGTGGTGGTGGCCTGGCGGTAGTGGCCTTCGGCGCGTTGGCGGCTGTCGTCGGAGCGGCCTTGGAGTTGGGCGGCGAGGGCTTGTTGTCCGGCGCGGCGGGCCTTGTAGGCGCTCATGCGGTAGGCGTGTTCGTTGTCGATGGCGCGGGCCTAGCGGACGTTGCACTCGACGCGGGTGGCGAAGAGCTGTTGGAGTTGGCGGTGTTGGGTGCGGAGTTGCTCCATCTCGGAGCGCAGGGCGGCGAGCTGGCTTGCGGGAAGGGCGTTGGATTTGCCGAGTTGCTTGAGGGCCTTGGCGAGGGTGGTGCGGAGATTTGGTGAGGAGGGCATGGGTTGTCGGGTTACGTGGGCTAGACGGACGGGGCGGAGCGGCATGCAGGGAATTTTCGGGTTCAAATCCAAACACCAATTTCCAAGGCGGGAAGGGTTGGCCCGACGGGCAGAAGCGGAATGGGGGGTGGGGGGGCGAGATTCCTGTCGAAAGGGGGGAGCGGAACTCGGGGGAGTGGGGACGGGTTGCTGGGGTGTGGCTGGGTCTATCGGAGCCGAAGGCTCCTCTGCGACAGGAATGTCGCAACTCCGGGGGAGTGTGGCGGATCCGGGGGAGCGTAATCGTTTGCGTCGGCGTTGGGGTGGGGTATGCTGCGGGATGAGTCGAAGTGCATTGGTCATTCTGGCCTTGATGGGAGTGGGATTCATGATTGCAAAGAACATGTTGATGGGGGGCGAGAAGTTGCCGATGGAGGTTGGAAGTTCGGCGGCGATGGTGCTGCCGGCGGACAAGGCGGCGGCGGAGGTGGCGTATCAGACGGCGACCTTCGGGTTGGGATGATTTTGGGGGCCGGACTCCCAGTTTGGGAGTGTGCGAGGGGTGTTGCGGACGCGGGCGGGCTACGCGGGGGGGACCACGGAGTCGCCGACTTATCGGAACATCGGGGATCACACCGAGGCGGTGTCGATTGATTTTGATCCGACGGTGGTGCGCTACGAGGATTTGTTGGAGCGGTTCTGGGAGGCGCATCGCTGCGGGAGCGCGGGGGGACAGGGGCAGTACATGGTGGCGGTGTTTTATCACAACGAAGGGCAGCGGAAGGTCGCGGAAAAGTCGCGGGCCAAGGCGGCGAAGAAGGAGGGGATTGCCGAGGCGGAGGTGGCGACGAAGGTGTTGCCGTTGGGGAGTTTCACCTACGCGGAGGCGTATCATCAGAAGCATTACCTGACGCGGCATTCGGATGTGCGGGAGTTCCTGGAGGAGACCTATCCGACGGCGAAGGAGTTGGCGGACTCGACGGTGGCGACGCGATTGAACGCGTTTTTGGGTTGGGGATTTGAGCGGGACGGGGCGGTGCTGGAGAAGGAGATCGGGGGGTATGGGTTGCCGGAGGGGTTGAAGAAGGATGTGTTGGCGCGGGTGAGGAAGCCGTAGAACTGTTGAAGGCTGGACTTGGAGGGCGGATGTTGGCAGATAGGGTTTGCCATGAGCAGCGAATCAGAAGAGCCACGCAAAGCGGGTCCCCCTCCCCCGAGTATCGCATCGAAGCCCGCCACGCCGCCGGCACCGAGCATTCCGGCCGCTCCCGCCACGCCACCGCCGAGTGCGGCACCGGCTGTAAAGGTGAAGGTGAAGGAGGGATCGGATGAGGATGAGCTGGAGACGCCCCGGGAGGACGATGGCTCGGCGATTCCGGTGGGGACGCGGGTGATTGCCTACCTGATCGATATGGGGATTGCGATCGGGCTTGGTTTTGGGGTGGTGATTATTGCCGGTTTCCTAGGCTCCTTTGTAGGCGGGCTTTTGAGCAAGCTGGCATATCCGCTGGTGCTCGGCTTTATCCTGACGCGGGACGGGCTGCCGTTTTTGAATGGGCAGAGTCCGGGGAAGACGGCGATGAAGATCAAGGCGGTGACGGTGGATGGCAAGAGTCTGGCGGGCAACTGGCAGCCGGCTTTGGTGCGTAATGTGGTGTTGCTGATTCCATTTTTTCCGATCGTGGAACTGGTGGTATTGCTGACGCGGGAGGACAAGCCGGATCAGGGAATTCGTTTGGGGGATGAGTGGGCGAAGACGCGGGTGGTGCGGGCGGCGCCGCCGGTGGCGTTGGAGGAGGAGTCGGCCTAATCGGATGGCGCGGTGCAGGAATCCGAGCCCATGAGTTGGCAGGATCGGGTGATGGTGGTGGTGCGTTCCGTGGTGGAGCGGGGGTGGTGGCTTGTGCTGCTGTTGCTGTTGGGTTCGACGGTGTTTTTTGCGCTGGCCCTGCCGCGGCTGAACATCAACTCGAACACGGACGCCTTTTTGGAGGAGGAGAGTGTGGAGGTGAGCACCTACTACGAGACGCGGGAGGAGTGGGGGACGGATGAGTTTGCGGTGTTGTGTGTGACGGCGGAGAATTGGTTCACGCGTGAGGGGATGGCGCGGTTGAAGGAGATCGAGGCGGATCTGGAGGCGGTGGAGTTTGTGGACGGGACGATGTCGATTTTGGATGTGCCGTTGCTCCGGCAGCATCCGGAGGAGAAGCCGACCCTGTCGTTTTTGTTCGGGGGGATGAAGAGTTTGCGGGATGAGAAGGTGGATCTGGCGTTGGCGGCGAAGGAGCATGCCACGCATGAGTTGACGGTGGGCAATCTTATTTCGGCGGATGGGCGGAGTCTGAACATTCTGGCCTATCTGGATTGGAGCAAGGTGGACGGGAAGGTGATTCCGCCGATCAATGTGCGGCGGGACAGCCTGGTGAAGGGGGTGCGGGAGGTGGCGGAGAAGTGGAACGGGAAGTTGGACGAGCCGGTGCGCTTGTCGGGGATTCCGATTATTCAGATCACGCTTTTTGAGAACATGCGGCACGACATGATCGTCTTCGGGGTGGCCTCGCTGCTGTTGTTCACGGCGGCGTTTGCGCTGGTCTATCGGAAGGTTCGGTTCGTGGTGCTGCCGTTGGTGTGTTGTCTGCTGCCGCCGGTGGGAATCCTGGGGGGGATGGCGTGGTTCGGGATTCCGGTGGGATTTGTGACGGCGAACATGCCGCTGCTGCTCTTCGTGCTGCTGCTGCCCTACAGCGTGTATTTCATCGAGCGGTATCAGGAGCGCCGGGCGAATCATCCGGAGGAGGACGGTCTGGCGAGCACGCTGGGGGCCCTGCGGCGGATTGCGGTGCCGTGTCTGTTTTCCTGTGCGACGACGCTGGCGGGATTCGGAGCGCTGGGGGCGAGCAAGATCATTCCGATCCGGGACTTCGGGATGAGCATGACCTGGGGGATCGCGATCGGGTTTGTGGTGTTCTTTTTGTTCGTGGCGGCGGCCTCGCGGAAGTTGCCGGGTTTGGAGGTGGAGCGGGATGCGGTGGTGAACGGGCGGCGGATGCCTAGGTTGGTGGGGCTCTTTGCGCGGGTCTCGCTGGCGCGGCCGGGGCTGGTGGTGTTGGTGAGTTTCGTGATCCTGGCGGTGTCGGTGGCGGGAGCGGTGCGGATGAGTGCGGAGAGCAAGATCACGAGTTACTTTTGGCCGCATAGCGAGGTGTATCAGGGGCTGGAGTTCATTGATCAGACGATGGGGGGGACGACGTGGCTGGAGGTGGTGCTGAGTTCGAAGAAGGGCGGATATTTCAAGACGGAGGAGGGGTTGAAGGCGTTGGAGACGGTGGAGGCTTACTTTGAGGAGGTGCCGGAGACGGGAAACATCATGTCGCTGGTGCGCTTGCGGAATGAGATGCGCAAGACCTTCCGGCCGGAGTGGTTTTCGGAGTTGAGCGACTCGGCGTTGATGCGGATGATCAGCATCGGGGCGTCGGATCTGGTGCGGCAGACGACGAATCGGGAGTTCACGAACACGCGGATCACGGTGCGGATCAAGGAGACCGCGCCGGGGCTGAATCGGCAGCGGGTGCTGGATGGGTTGCAGGCGCATTTGGCGAAGCATGCGGGGGAGTTGGAGGGGGTGGAGGTGGAGATCACGGGGGTCTTTCCGGTCTATGCGGACATGCTGCAGCAGTTGATGGTGGGGCAGAAGGAATCGATCGTGGTGGTGGTGGGGGCGGTGTTTGTGATGTTGTTGATTTTGTTTCGCTCGCCGGTGCTGGCGCTGCTGGTGCTGCTCCCGCAGGCCCTGCCGGCGGCGGCGGTGCTGGGAGTGATGGGGTGGTCGGGGATTCCGCTGGATGTGGTGACGGTGATGATCGCCTCGATCGCGATTGGAGTGGGGATCGATGCGGCGATTCAGTATGCGATGCGGTTTCGCCTGGAGGTGGAGCGGACGGGGGATCCGCGGGTGGCGCTGGAGCGGGCCCATGCGACGATCGGGCGGGCCATTTGGATCGCGACCTCGATCATCATCGTGGGGTTCAGCATTTTGGTGTTGTCGGAATTTTTTCCGTCGGTGTGGTTCGGGTTGTTTACGGCGCTGGCGATGTTGATCAGCCAGCTGGCGACGCTGACGATGTTGCCGAGTTTGTTTTTGCTGACGGGGTGGCCGAAGGGGAGGCCTGCGGCCTAGTTATTGGTTATTGGTTATTGGTTATTTGTTATTGGGAAGGGGGAAGGGGGAAGAGGGAAGAGGGGCCGCGAAGATGGAAGAAGTTCGCAGGGGGAGGGAGTATGGGAATTGAGGGGGAGGGGCGGACGGGCGGGGGATTGTGATCGGATGTTTACGGATTGACGGGAGGGGAGAATCTCATCGAGTGTTGCGTCAGACATGGGACGCCACTCGATTCACAGACTGAAGGATCCGTTTTACGTGGGGCTGATTTTTCAGATTGAGCAGATGATTTGCTCCGCCGATGAGGAGGCGAAGGAGGCGGGTTGGGGCCTGAACGACTCTCAGCTGCAATCGGCGCTGGTGAAGGCGCACAAGCTCGTGAAAGGAGCAGCGCGCAAGATCCCGGAGTCCAGTGACCGTGATCGTCTTCTGAGCAAGTTGATTCGGAGTCTCCATGACGCACGAGAGTGCCTTCTTGAAGAATGCGTTGGTGACGATGGGATTGCGGAACAGCGGCCCCTGCGGAGGGTTGATTGGGCGAACGCTCTTGAGACGGTCATCGACTCGATCAAGAGACGGAAGGGTGGGGTGTCGGGGTCACGAGCTTACTTGGATTTTCTGCCTGAGTTTCTTGCATCGGCGCGAGATGAGCATTGAGACGATGCGGAGGGGGAGGGGAGCGCGGGGGTGAAGGTGCATGAGGCGTCCCTTCAGGACGCGGGGACGTGGGGTGTGCGTCCCCGGGACGGTGTCCCGGGCTGGTATGGAATGTCCCGTTGGGACACCGGGGCGGGTGTGGAATGTCGGGTTGGGACGCGGGGAGATGGGTGGGGTTAGTAGTCGAAGTCGGTGTAGGGGCGGAAGTAGGTGAGGTTGTCGGGGTCGGGGATGGGGTCGGGGATGGGGGTGGGTTCGAGGGATTCGGGGAGGTCGAAGTAGATGAGGTCGTAGGGGGGAGGGGCGGCGTGGGTGGCGGCGGCAAGGGCGCAGGCGAGGGCGCAGGCGAGGAGTCGGGTGGTATGGTGGTGCATGTTCGAAGCCAAGACGGTTGAGAGGTGCGCCCATGCGAGGCGGCGATTGAATTCACGGGGAAGGCGGGGGGCGATTCTCAAGAACGTGGGGAGTGGGGAACTGGGAATGCGGGGTGGGAAGCGCCGCCGGGTTATTGAGAGGAGGGGCGGTGGGGTTGGTTTTGGAGGAGGGCGAGGGCTTCGCCGACGAGGAAGGCGGAGCCGGTGAGGAGGGTGGGCATTTCGCGGGTGGCGAGGGCGCTGGAGAGGTCGGGGTGGATGGTGGCGGGAGGGGCGTGGGGGGGGAGGGCGGCCAGGATGTCGGCGGGGGGGACGGCGCGGGGGCAGTGGAAGGGGACGAGGTGGAGTTCGGAGGCGAGGGGAAGGAGGTGGGTGAGGATACCGGAGAGGTCTTTGGCGGCGACGACGCCGAAGATGAGGCGCGCTTTTTGATCGCCGAATTCCTGGCGCCAGGTGGCGGCGAGGGCTGCGGCGGCGGCGGGGTTGTGGGCGATGTCGAGGACGAGGGGTGGGTCCTCGGCGACGATGTCGAAGCGGCCGGGGTGGCGGGTGTTGAGGAGGCCGTATTTGACGGTTTCGTAGTCGAGGTGGACGCCGGCACCGTGGAGGGCGGCGAGGGCGAGGGCGGCATTCTGGAGTTGGTGGGGGCCGCGGAGGCCGACGGAGTAGCCGGCGAGGGGTTCTTCGATAAACTCGAGGGGGGCTTGGCGCTCATTGGCGACCTGCGCGATGACGGTGCGGGCTTCGGGGGATTGGGGGGAGGAGAAGACGGGTTTGGTGGGGCGGATGATGCCGGCTTTTTCGCCGGCGATGGCGGCGAGGGTATCGCCGAGCCATTCCTGGTGGTCGAGGGCGATGGGGGAGAGGACGGCGACGTCGGCGGGGAGGGCGGAGGTGGCATCGAGGCGGCCGCCCATGCCTGTTTCGAGGACGATGAGTTCGCAGGAATGTTCGTTGAAATGTTTGAGGGCGACGGCGAGGGCGAGTTCGAAGAAGGTGGGGTGGTAATCCCAGTGGGCAACGAGTTTGCGCAGGGCGGAGAGGTGGCGGATGGTGTCCTCCTCGGAAATTTCGGTGCCGGAGATGCGGATGCGTTCGCGGAAGTCGAGGAGGTGGGGGGAGGTGAAGAGGCCGACGCGGCGGCCGGTGGCGCGGGCCACGGAGTCGATGATGGCGCAGACGGAGCCCTTGCCGTTGGTGCCGGCGACGTGGATGACGGTGGTGCGGTGGGGGGGGACGGCGAGGTATTTGCGGAGGAGTCGGCGCGGGCCGTCGAGGCCGAGTTTGATGCCGAAGAGCTGGGTTGAGTAGATCCAGTCGATGGACTCCTGGTAGGTCATGCGGTGGGGGGACTATGCATGAAGGGGGGAGGGGGGCGAATGGATTTTGGGGGCGAAGCGAGGAGGGATGGGGGTTCGGTGGATCCGTCATAGTTCCGCATGGGTGGGACTACGCCGGGACAGGTGGAAAGCGCCGCCACGGGTGGGGAGAGCGGGGGTTGGGAGGAGACGGAAGAGGTGGTCGCGACAATGATGGGGAGGGCATGCGACCGGGACCCGTCCTTCGCGGAACGCTCCGAAGGGCAAGCGGTCACGGCACTGGGTGGGGCGGGGGTTGAGGGTGGGGCGGGGAGTGGCACCGCCGACCCCTCGCAGCGGGGATGCTACGTTGATGGGGTCGGCGGGGCGGTTGAGAAACCGCCGCCACGTATGAGAGGGGCGGTGCCCGTTCCTATTGAGGCTACCAATCGTCGGAGCGGAAGGGGGAGGCGGGGAGGCCGGCGCGGTTGTAGAGGTTGGCGCCTTCGGGGTTCATCTCGAAGGCGTAGCGGACCGCGACGGGTTCCTTCACTTCGGGGGAGGAGACGATGACGAAGTTGTTGTCGATGACGGCGTCGGCCCAGTGCCATTTTTTGTCGGCACCGGCGATGGCGAAGCGCTTGAGTGTGGCGTCCTTGTCCTCGACGGCGGGAGTGCGGCCTTCCTTCTTGCCGATCATGAGGCCACCGTCGGCGTGGTCGAAGGTGAGGCGGATCTTGTCGCCGCCGACTTTCAGCTCCTTGAAGAGGGGCCCGGAGTAGGGGGTGTCTTTTTGGGCGTAGTCCTTGACGAGGGCCCAGAGGGCGAGGCGGTGGCCGACATCGTATTTATTTTTGGGGTGGATGTCTTTGCGCTGAGCGAAGGGAACAGTATCGGTGATGACGGCCATGCCGGTGTTTGGAATGTCGAGGGCCTTGGTTTGGGCTTCGCGGAGTTTGGCCCAGCCATTGCCGCCGGTGGGGTCGTCGGTGGGGTCCTGGTAGCTGGCGAGTTGCACCCAGTAGAAGGGGAAGTCGCCCTGGTCCCAGACGGAGCGCCAGCCTTTCACGAGGGCGTGGGTCTTGTGGTAGTAGCTTTCGCCTTCGCCGCCGTTGGACTCGCCCTGGTACCAGATGGCGCCCTTGATGGGGAGGTGGATGATGGGGTGGACCATGGCGTTATACATGCCGTTCCAGCCACCCGGTTTCGGGGCGGGGGAGGCAGGGTCTTTGGCGAGGTTTTGCTGATCGGCTTTGATGTCGGCGGCGACTTTTTCGTGGTCGGCCTTGAGGGCCTTGACGGCGGCCATGCCTTCGGGGGCGGTCCAGGGTTCGATGCGGGTGCCGCCCCAGTTGTCGTCGAGGATGCCGATGGGCACGCCGGTCTTGGCGACGATGTCCCGGGCGAAGTAGAAGCCCACGGCGGTCATGCCGCCGGCGGTTTCGGGGGTGCAGACCTGCCAGGGGCCGGCGGCGGGGGCGTCGGTGCCGGGGCGGCCGGCTTGGACGCGGTTGATTTTGATGCGACGGATCTTGGGGAGGTCGGCGGCGGCGATGTCTTCCTGGGAGCCGAGGCAGCCGGCGAGGCGCATTTCCATGTTGGACTGGCCGGAGCAGATCCAGATGTCGCCGACGAGGATGTTGGTGAGGGTGAGTTTGTTCTTGCCGGAGACGGCGAGTTCGAGGTTTTCGCCGGATTTGAGGGCGGGGAGTTCGACCGCCCAGGCGCCGTCGGCGGCGGCTTGGGAGGAAGCGGAGTTTCCGGAGAGGGAGACGCTGACCTTCTCGTCGGGATCGGCCCAGCCCCAGACGCGGACCGGTTGGTCGCGTTGGAGCATCATGTCGTTGGTGAAGATGGTGGCGAGGCGGACGTCGGCGCTGGCGGGGAGGGCGCAGGCGAGGAGGAGGAGGGTGAGGCGGCTAGTGCGGTGCATAGTTGATTGGTTCTTTGAGTGGGTGGATACG
>Ga0209284_10003487_pt1 | contig 19348 bp, 14 predicted proteins | sample FRY03_FD_187211 | JGI IMG/M metagenome (GOLD analysis project Ga0209284, IMG submission 187211) | Freshwater microbial communities from Lake Fryxell liftoff mats and glacier meltwater in Antarctica - FRY-03 (SPAdes) (version 2) | ecosystem: Environmental > Aquatic > Freshwater > Ice > Glacier... | reverse complement strand
TGGAGGTATACCTCCAATTTTATACGCCAAAAATCATCTAGGGGTACCCCTAGATGATTTTTGAATAACTTTGTTATTCAATTAATAAAAGGTACTAAACAAGGGAAGCCTACACCTTTAGTTCAGTCGGCAAAGGAGTGAAATGTTGGACTATTGGTACACCAAGAGATACTACTTATTCAGGAACTATAACAAACGGAATAATCTCTAATATACATGAAAATCAAATTCCCGTTATGTTACAAACTAATGCTCAATATACCCATGGAAGCAGTGGCGGACCAATGGTAAACTCAGGTGGTTATGTTATTGGAGTCATTAGTGGTGGGGATGGATCCACAGATGGTGCTAGAGCCAATATAAATTTTGCAATTAGTATTAAAGAAATAAACAATCTAAGAACTATAAATAAAATAAGGATGATAAATCCATATAAAGTTCCAGCTAATGTTAGTTTCAAAATAGACAAGTTAAAATACAAGGAAGATGTCAGTCTTTCTGTTGACGGTATTTTCATAGGTTACTTTGAATATTATTTTAACACATCTAATATTCCAAGTTGTGGTGATTCACGCTATCTTAATGTGTCATTACTTCCAGGTACTCATAGTATACGAGCATATGAAAAAAGTACAGGAGGTTTATGGAGTTTTAATATATCTATTTCTCCTGGAGAAAAATGTAAAATACAGGGTTTAATTAACAAAGACAATACAAAAAAGACAGTGAATCCGACGAGTAATAGTCGTTCATCTTCAACTACTGGAACAAATACAACTTCAAGCAAATATTTTATCACACCTTTGGGAAAAAGAAAGTTCGTACATCAAGGTGGTAAGTATAACGCTTTTGCTGTGGGATATTATAACAGTGGCATTAATTCAAAGTATCTGGGTGCTTCTTTTGGATTTTATAAGTATGAAAGATTTTCCAAAACTAGACCTAATTCATTTTATGTTACTTTGGATTGGTCAACTTATAGAAATTCCTATAATGAAGATAGATCGCCATTAATTAATGACAAGTTTATTTACGGGGGTACTGATTTTGAACCAATTGGGGCTTTTGGGTTTGGTTTAAAACGATATTTGAAACCTACATTCTATATTGCTTACCAGTATGATATAGCTGGCTGGGACGAAAAAGGCGGCTCAGATGTGACTAGTCATCATCACTCAATTATTGTAGGTAAGGAGTTAGGCATTAAAAGAAGGTTTGTTGCTCAAACGGGCGGAACAATTAATAGTTTTAATCTGAATGGAGCTAGAAGTATCTACCCTTCTTTAAAGTTTGGACTAAACTATAGGTTAAGGTTTTAAGATAATAATCAGAAATACTAATACTCTACCCATTACTGATTAGGGAATAATAATTATTTGCAAACACTAAATCACTCAATTGTTAGAGTACTTATGAAAATGTAAAATATTCTATAGAAAGATACTGTATACTTAATCGCTTGTTTATAAGGGTATAATAAATATATTTCGTATAATCAGTCGTTAATTTTTGCATTTTAGTTGTATAATAATTATATAAAGTAAATTGTGAATCAAGTATAAAATACCACACCACAACGATGGGGTATTTATAGTTGCAACGTTAGTTTGCTCATTTTTTCACGGGTTTTTTGTTACAGAGAGACCAGATCAAAAAATATAGCCAAAAAATTCAGCAGAACTCTGAGTGCATCATTTACCGAGCACTATAAAATGTTTGAAATGATATACTTCGCCTTGTATTTCATAGGATAGCAGATAGTCTTTACTCAAAAAGACACGCTCTACCTTATACTTCATACCAGACCTTAGCATTTCTACATCTTGAGTGCATTCTACTGTAAAAGGACAATAGAGTCTCAATAGCGTTCCTGTAATGGATACTATTAAGATACTATTGCCTTTGCACCATTTCTGTAGCCCATTTAAAACCTCTGACATTAATTCAAATACCACGGTCTCTTTGTGAGCTAGACTCGTAGATAGCTGCTGTACGCCCTCGTTGTAGCCCCTAGGAGCCTTATGTCGAACATTTTTCGCGTATAATTGCCACGTAATCAATAGTTTAGTATTTTCAGGCTGCTTCAAAAAAAGGATATGGTCTTTGACGATTGATGCATTTTTAACATTGATATTTATACGTGAAACTGAGAAATTCATATCATTCTACTGTGAAGATGGCCTTTGCTTTAGATATCCAAACCAAACGACTTTTTACAAACCATTCCTAGATCAACTTATCACGGTTAAAAATGCTGTCACAAGTCTGCCCGACCTCTGGCGGGAACGTAGAGAAATGAACAGAATGAATGTAATTAGAAATGTGATTAAACATTCTGACTAAATCTGTATTCAAATCATTAATTTCATTCTCAAATGTATTGATAAATTTTCAATAAGGAAAGACAAAATAAAAGTAACTGAAATGCCCTATGTTAGAGGATGTTCGATATAGCGAACATCCAATAGTACAGTTTCACTGCTTTGTAATAGTCGTCCTTGTTAATGTTCTTGTTGGGATTTGGTTATTTTTGACTTGTGAGTAGCCTTATCTAGTGTGCCGGGGTCTCTTGCAGGAGATCCCAGAGTGGTTATAAACAAAATCACGAAAATCAAAGATTTGAATTGGAAATGGGATTCTTCATTGCCTGCGGCAACTCTGAATAAACAAAATCACGAAAATCAAAGATTTTCTATTTTGTTTACTTACCGATACAAAACCGCGTAAATATACTATCTAACACTTCATCATTAGTCACTTCACCTGTGATAAGTCCTAGTTGATATAGTGCATTACGTATGTCTAGAGCTACCATGTCACTGGTGAGTTCTGTATCTATGCCATCCAATACTTTTTGGAGTGCTTCTGAGCTTTTGGCTAGTGCATCTGCATGTCTAGCATTGTTTACCACCGTTTCATTGCCAAATTCATAGTGACTTGCTACACGCTCTAGTTCCGCTACTAGTGTTTCTACATCTTTGTTCTTAGCAGAGGTAAAGACGGTATTTTTTGGCCAGTCTTCTCTTTTATAAGAGCCAGACTCTGCTTTGTTAGCTACCAGTATAGTCTGCTTTATGTGGGGAAGTGCGAGTAGTTCCTCTTTTAGTTGAGCAGGAGAGGTGATGCTGATATCGAATAAGTAGACTAACAGCTCCGCCTTGTTCATACTCTCCTTTGTTTTGCCTACACCTATCCGCTCTATAGCGTCTTCACTCTCTCGCAGCCCTGCGGTGTCTATGAGCCTAAACTGTATGCCTTTGAGCGTGAATACTTCCTCTATGGTATCTCGTGTGGTTCCTGCTATTTCAGATACTATAGCTCGCTCTTCATTGAGCAGTGCATTTAACAAAGTGCTTTTTCCTGCGTTGGGCTTACCTGCTATTACCGTGTTTATTCCGTTTTTGAGCACATTGCCAGAGGCAAATGAACTTCGTAGTTTTTCTATTTGAGTGAGCAGTCTGGCGATTAATGCTTTTAACTTGGGTCGGTCTGCAAATTCTACGTCCTCTTCCCCAAAATCATTTTCTAGCTCTATGAGTGCAGCGAAGTCTATCAACTCTTGTCTAAGGATAGCAATATCATTACTGAAACCGCCACGCATTTGACTCAAGGCCATTTGTAAACTCGCTTCACTGTTACTGCTTATCATATCGGCTACAGCCTCTGCTTGAGCCAGGTCCATCTTCTGATTCAGAAAAGCTCTTAGGGTAAACTCTCCTGGGTCTGCCATACGAGCTCCGCTTTTGAGGAGCGTTTCTATGATTCGGCGAGTAATATAAGGAGACCCGTGACCCGAGATCTCTACAGAATCTTCTCCGGTATAGCTGTGTGGGTTTCTAAACACACTCAAGAGCACTTCGTCTACTCGCACATCTCCGTCTACTATGTGTCCATAGTGTATGGTGTACCCGTCTGCGTTGGTTATTTCTTTGTCAAAACAACTATTAGCAATAGCGATGGCATCCTTGCCAGAAACACGAACTACGGCTAAAGCTGAAACACCTGCTGGTGTAGCAGGTGCAGTTATGGTATCTTGTAGGTTTTGCAATTCTTTATAAACTTAGAAATTCAGACTCATACTGTACTTACTATAGAAGTCGAATATCTCGTTCACCGCTTCATCTGCAGTATCTACTAGTTTAAATAAGTGGAGATCATCTGCATTGATGTTACCTTCTGAGAGCATAGTACCCTTGATCCAGTCTATCATTCCACACCAGAAATCTGTGCCTACTAAAATGATAGGGAATTTTGCTGTCTTCTGAGTTTGTACGAGGGTGAGAGCTTCAAAAAGCTCATCTAAGGTGCCAAAACCTCCAGGCAATACTATGAAACCTTGAGCGTATTTCATAAACATCACTTTTCTCACGAAGAAAAACTTGAAGTCTATGTTTTTATCAGGATCTATGTATGGGTTGCTACTTTGCTCAAAGGATAAATCTATGTTAAGTCCAACAGAAGCCCCTTTTTCTTTGCTTGCTCCTTTGTTGCCAGCCTCCATTATACCTGGGCCGCCACCTGTGATGACTCCTAGGCCTGCAGCAGCAAGTTTCTGGCCTATTTCTACAGCCATTTCGTAGTATGGTGTGCCGGGCTTAGTTCTGGCAGAGCCAAAAACAGATACACATGGTCCTATTCTAGAGAGGGTGTCGTACCCTTCTACGAATTCAGACATTACTTTAAAGATGTTCCAACTATCAGAACTTTTTATCTCTGGCCAATCTTTGTTTTCGAATGCTCGTTGGATTCTATTTTGGTTATTTTCTGTCATATCTTATTCTTTTATTGTGGTATCAATTTCTATATTTTGGTCTTCTTGAGTGGTGAACATACTTACCATAGCCAACAAAACAAAGGTAATCAGTCCATTGATTATGATGAGCTCAAATCCTGCTTTGAAGTCTTTTATTACATACGGCAGACCAAAAGAGTAGGCCGCCGTGCAAAGTATGGATATTAATGATAGGGGCAATATATAGAGGTCATTTACCTTGCGGCTGGTCAATATGCCAAAGGCAAAGAGGCCTAAAAGTGGTCCGTATGTGAAACCTGCAACTTTAAATAATTCGTTTATTACAGAGTCATTATTCCATTCTTTGAAGAGTAGAATGGTTAAGAAAATAATGATGGCAAATGCGATATGCACTTTACTACGCACTTTTTTATCGGTTTTCTTTCCGTTGCGTTCATAGCCCAAAAAATCTACACAGAAGCTGGTAGTGAGAGCAGTAAGAGCACTGTCTGCACTGCTGTATGCTGCTGCTACTAGACCTATGATGAAAAACGCCCCCACTGCCGGCATGGAGTGCCTCATGGCTATAGTCGTAAAGAGTTGATCTGGTTTGCTAAAGTCGGTAATATTAAACGTAGCGGCGTATTGGTAAAGGAGTGCCCCTAGACTTAGGAAAATAATATTAACTACCAAAAACATAGCCATCTGCACATAGATGTTTTTCTGTGCATTTTTTACATTGCTTATGCTCAGATTCTTTTGCATCATATCTTGGTCTAGTCCGGTCATAGCTAGTGCTATGAATGCTCCACCAAGAAACTGTTTCCAAAATACATTGCCGCCGTTTCCTTCGAAATGAAAGATTTGGGTATTGGGATCATTTACAAGATTTGTTATCGTTTCTGCCCATGTCCAGTCAAGTTTATTGACAATGAAAATAATAGTAAGAATAACGGAAGTAATTAAGAAAAAGGTTTGAAGAGCATCTGTGTATACTACTGTTTTTATCCCACTTTTAGCAGTGTAGGCAAATATGAGAGCTATGGTAATAGCTACGGTAGTCCAATAGGGCAGTCCAAATGGCTCAAAAATAGCAAGGTGCAATACACCTGCGATAAGGAATAGCCTGAATGAAGCTCCGATAATACGAGAAAGTAAGAAGTAAGCTGCTCCGGTTTTATAGGCCCAGTTGCCATATCGGCCTTCTAGGTAGGTGTATATAGAAGTTAGGTTTAGTTTATAATAGAGTGGGAGTAGCACTCTAGCTATGATAATGTAACCTACCATATAGCCCAGTACTACCTGGAAATATCCAAAATGCGATGTGGCTACAGCTCCCGGCACGCTTAAAAAAGTAACACCAGAAAGCGAAGCTCCTATCATACCAAAGGCAACTAAAAACCACGGAGATTTCTTATTTCCTGTATAGAACGAAGTGTCATCTGACCCTTTCGAAGTATACCACGATATAATAATAAGCATAGCAAAATAGGCTAGTAGTATGGCTAATGTAATCTCAGGTCTCATTCAGATACGTGTAGTTTTTGTCCTAATTGTATATTGATGTCTGCAAGGTTGTTCCACTCTTTTAGCTGGTCTACAGTTACGTTATACCTTTTGCAGATATTATATAAAGTATCTCCTTTTATTACAATGTGGGTTACAGGGCCATCTACAGTAATTTGTTTTTGTATTTCTTCTACATCTTTCTGGGTGATTGGTTCTTTTACAACCTCTTTGTGTATAGACTTTTTCACAACACTATTAGCAGCTTCTGCAGCTTTCTCGGTCAGGTGTATTTTTTGGCCTATGCTCATGGCACTTGGGTTTAGGTCTTTGTTCCAAGTGAGTATATCTTCTTCAAATACCTGATACTTTTCGGCAATTCTATAAATATTGTCTCCTTTTTGTACCACGTGAAAGTCTGGGACCTCTACTACTTTTTTATCTAGTGCTCCAGGATGACTAAAATCTGTACTGTCCAATATTTTCGTGGTTACAGTGTGTGGATTTACGAATTTTTCTACTACTTCTTCTTTCCACTTGGGTTTTTCTTCTTCCGTTTTTACTCCCTCCACGTTGTCACGTTTCTTTTGCATATAGAGTACTTCCCCTTCTTTAGGTTGCGTACCTATATCCATTCTATTCTTTCTATAGAGTTGTTTTAGTTTTATACCATACTGCTGAGATATTTCACGCATATCTTCCCCTTTTATTACTATGTGTTTTTCTTCAGATCCTCTTCTACGTTTCGGTTTTAGGTATACTATCTCACCAGGCTCTATCTTAGCATCGGCAGGTAGGTCATTCCACTTGCGTATATGTTTATCTTTCAGATAATTTTCTGATGCTATACTTTCTACTGTTTCTCCAGGTTTAGCTGTTTTTACAGGCACTCCATTTATAGTCTCCCCTATTACTAGTTTTGGAAGGCCAGTCCCTGGTAGTTTATCTTCATCATACTGATGCAGCTCGTATCTGTCTATTAGGCTTATTAGGATATTGCCATACTGTGGATTGGTGGCATAGCCAGCTTTCCTTAGGCCGTGGCACCATTCTTTGTAGTCGGAGGGATCTAGCTCAAATAAAGGGTGGTATCTCCAGTTTTTTCGCAAAAAGTCGGAGTGGTCTTGGTAGGATTCTAGTACACTCCCGTATGCTCGGAAACATTCGTCTGGAGCGTCATCATCTGCATATATTACATTTCCCGTCCAGCTACCTTTGCATTTTATACCAAAGTGATTGTTGGCAAATTTAGCTAGTCTACTGTTTCCGCTGTTGCTTTCTAGTACTCCTTGCGATAGCGTAATACTAGCTGGCACACCGCTTCTATGCATTTCTATTATGGCGAGGTCCTTATATTGAGCTATATACTCTTGCGGTGTTTGTTTTTGGGCAAGAGCGGCAGTAGCTAGTAATAAGCTTAATGCTATATGAAATATTCTTATTCTTCTCATGGATGCAGTGGTCAAAGGTAAATGGGTGTTCATCGGAAGTGGAGTAACTTTTATACACTTATCTACATGTTAAGTAATGAAATGTATCTGAAAGCGTTTAATTTGAAGTGATAATATAAAATTTTATGAAGAAGTACTTAATCTTAGGGCTAACATTATTAATCTCTGCTTTAGTATTTGCCCAAGAGGCAACTGTGGAGCCAGCCACTTGGTCACAAGAGTTTTCTAAATCAGAGGTTGAAATTGGGGATGAAGTTGAAATAGTATTCACAGCTCCCTTAAAGCCGAAGTATCACGTCTATTCAAATAACTATGATCCTAAATTTAGTCCAACTTGCGGGCCTTTGCTTACAGAGTTTGATTATTCAGAGGTTGTTGGTCTTAAATTAATTGGAGTTCCAAAGCCAATTAATGTTCATATCTATATAGATGACATATTCGATTGCGAGGTACACGAGTTTTCTAAAAAGGTAGAGTTTCGACAAAAAGCAAAAGTAACGGGTGCTTCACCCTCAATTAAAGGGAAAGTTGATTATCAAATTTGTAATGATAGAGGCTGTCTCTCGTACAAACATAAGTTTACGCTGGCTGGTCTTAAAATTAAGAAAACTGTAAAGTCAATAAAAGAAGTTGAAACTACAGATAAGACGCTAGATAAGCAAGCGACTACTGAAGAGATAGAAACTGCAACGACCGGAGAGAAAGACTTAGAAAAAGACATAGACACTACCTCTAATGAATCGGAGTCTGCAGTGCTAAAAACAGCAGAAGACAAGAGTGAGGAAGCCTCAGAAGTGGCAGCAGACGATGAGGAAACAGACGTAAAGTCTTTATCGCTTTGGGCATTATTTCTTCTAGGAATAGGTGGTGGCCTTATAGCCTTAGTTACTCCTTGTGTATTCCCTATGATTCCTATGACTGTTGCCTTTTTCACTAAAGAAACGGACAGAAAAAAAGGAATTAGAAAGGCTTTGTTTTATGGAGTTTCTATTGTTGGCATTTACGTAATCTTAGGTCTGCTACTCGCAATGGTTTTTGGGGAAACGTTTACTTATATGCTAAGTACTCATTGGTTGCCTAATATGATATTCTTTGCAATTTTCGTATTTTTTGCATTATCGTTTTTTGGCATGTTCGAGCTTACGCTACCTTCTAGCTTTGTAAATAAAATGGATGCCAAAGGAGATAAAGGAGGATATGCAGGTATTTTCTTTATAGCATTTACTTTAGTATTGGTTTCTTTTAGTTGTACTGTACCTATAGTTGGTTCAGTTTCTATATTAGCTGCAGGTGGAGAGTTTATAAAACCTTTGATAGCAATGCTTGGATTTGCTATCACGTTTGCACTTCCGTTTGTGCTTTTTGCGATTTTTCCTAGTTGGTTAAATAGCCTTCCGAAATCTGGAGGTTGGTTAAACTCTGTAAAGGTGGTATTGGGATTTGTAGAATTGGCACTTGCGTTTAAATTCTTATCACAAGCTGACCTAGTTTACAATTGGGGAATTTTAGATAGAGATGTGTTTATAGCTATATGGGTAGTTTTAGCTATGTTAATGGGCTTATATCTTATCGGAAAAATAAAGTTTCCTCACGATAGTGATTTGCCTAGAATACCAGTGATGAGATTCCTTTTTGCAGTAGTCGTATTCTCATTTGGACTCTGGATGCTTCCTGGCATGTGGGGAGCACCACTTAGACCTTTGGCAGGTATTCTTCCTCCATTAACTACTCAAGATTATAATATCCAATCCGGCGGGGCAGCTACACATTCTGAAAGTAGCTCAGATAGACGTTTCTCAGATCAATTGCATCTTCCATATGGTTTAATTGGGTATTACACTATTGAAGAGGCCGTGGCCAAGGCCAAAGAAACCGGCAAGCCCATCTTTGTTGATTTTACAGGAAAAAGCTGTGCAAACTGCAGAAAAATGGAAGAAAATGTTTGGCCAGATGCAGAAGTGATGAAAAGACTTAAAAATGATTTCGTTATTGCTAGTTTGTATTGCGATAGTAGAATAGAATTGCCCGAAAACGAATGGGGAAAGGACAGCGATGGAGATGTTATTAAAACTCTAGGGGAGATAAATCAACAACTTCAACTGGACATTTTTAACTCTTATGGACAGCCCTATTATTATGTTATTGATGAAGAGATGAATGTTTTGTCTATTTTTCCAGGATATGAGAACGATGCTCCTAAGTATGCAGCTTTTCTAGATAAAGGGAAGAACCAGTTTTACTCAACTAAATAATTAAAAGATGAGCATCAAACAACATTTTACAGAAGCACAAAGTGTGCTATCTGCTTTTTTAGCAGATGATAAAAATTTTGAAAACATAGAAGCTGCAGGTAAACTGCTTGTAGAGAGTTTTCGAAACGAAGGGAAAGTACTTAGTTGCGGTAATGGTGGGAGCCTCTGTGATGCAATGCATTTTGCCGAAGAACTAACGGGGAGATATAGAGAGAATAGACCTGCCTTAGGAGCTATTGCCATAGCAGATGCCAGTCATATGGCTTGTGTGGGCAATGACTACGGATATGATTATGTGTTTAGTCGCTACGTAGAAGGCGTAGGTCGTAAGGGCGATGTGCTGCTAGGTATAAGCACCAGCGGCAATAGCCAAAATGTGATAAATGCTATAGCTGCTGCCAAAGAAAAGGGAATGAAGGTGATAGGTCTCACAGGAAAAGACGGCGGTAAAATGGCCGGTCTTTGCGACGTAGAAATACGTGCACCTAAAAGTGATTTTGCCGACCGAGCTCAGGAGATACACATCAAAGTAATACACTCGCTCATAGACTACGTAGAGCGAAATTTGTAATACCTTTGGCAAGTCATTTTGAGACTTTCCAACAAACTCATACTATTCGTAATACTAGCTACCGGAGCGGTTCTTCGCTTCTGGAATTTTACAGCTATACCATTTGCTCACGATGAGTTTAGTGCCCTATTCCGCACAGATTTCAGTAACTTTTCTGACCTAATAAACTACGGAGTAAAACCAGATGGACACCCCGCTGGCATTCAAGTATTTCTGTATTATTGGATTCATATTTTTGGTGCTTCCGAATGGGTAGTGAAACTTCCCTTTGCTCTTATGGGACTCGCGTCTATTTGGGTGATGTATAAAATAGGAAAACTGTGGTACAATGAGACTGTAGCTTTAGTTTCTGCCGCGTTCATAGCATCTCTGCAATATACGATACTGTATAGTGTGACTGCCCGCCCATACATCAGTGGCATGTTCTTTAGTTTATTGATGGTTTGGTACTGGAGCCAACTAGTAAAGAAACCTACTATTCGTTTTTGGCAGAATGGACTACTATTTGTTTTGTTCTCTACTTTATGTGCTTATAATCACCATTTCAGTCTATTGTTTGCTGCATTAGTTTGGGTAAGTGGCTTGTTCTTTTCACCTAAAAATACTTGGTTGAAATATGCTCTTCTTGGGCTAGCTATTTTTATAGTGTACATCCCGCATCTCAGCATATTCTTCCATCAATTGGGAAATAAAGGAGTGGAAGGTTGGCTTGCAAAACCACAGCCAGACTGGCTCTGGACATACATCCGTTATATATTTCACTACTCTTGGGGAGTATTGGGTCTAGCAGTGGTCCTTGTTATAGTAGGGTTTTTCTTGAAGCCAAAAAGTGATTTTAGTTTTAAAAAATTCGGACTTTTTGCACTTTGGTTTATTCTTCCTTTCGCTATTGGGTATTACTACTCTGTGCACGTAAGTGCTGTGCTCCAGTATTCGGTACTTATTTTTACATTCCCCTTTCTTTTTTTAGCTTTATTTGGTCATTTGCCTCAGCAAAAATCTGGTGTGAACGCCATGCTAGTAGGAGTAATTTTAGCAGTTAGTAGTTTTACGCTTATCCAAGATAGACTTCATTTTCGCCTGCTGCATAGCTCGCATTATGAGCGAATAGTCACTGATACTCGAATAGCAGATCAACTAGGCTCTACGCTTAAGCTTATCGACTCTCATCGTAAAATAACAGACTATTATTCAGTTAAAAATGAGGTGAACTTAGAAGATGCGGTATGGCTAGATTCAATAGGAACCGAGCGAGAATTTAGAGCATTTATACAGGAACAAACAGGAAAGTATAAGCATATATATTTAGGTGCTTGGGCAAGTATTAATCCCAACTACGTACACATTATCAAAGAATATTTTCCGTACATTCTTTTTCAAAACGATTATGTAGGAGGAAGCACTTTACTTTTTACCAAAGAATATAAACCAGCTCTTTCGGCTAGAGTAAGTAGATTGGATTTGACTCTAGAAGCTACACCTGAATGGAGTAATATAGACGGCAGTCACGTAGTTAGAGGATTGCTATCTGGCTATCTGATGGATAGCACAGTAGAGTGGTCGCCTATTTACTCTTTGGCTCTTAGTGCATCTACAGCACATAGTAATGATGTATTGTGGGCTACAGTCATACTAGAACCTTCGAGCAACTTAGACGATGTGTCCCTAGTAGCCGTGGTGGAAGAGGATGGAGAAGTGATCCATTGGAGTAATGCAGAGCTAAACCGATTTATAGCTGATAGCTCCCAAGGTCATCAGATAGCGTATCATACATTACTGCTCAATAATATTGCTTGCGGACCTAGTGCTCAAGTGAAATTTTTCGTTTGGAACAAAGGAAAGAAGACATTCAAAATCTCTGAATTCTGGATAAATGTAAAACGAGGTAACCGTGTAGTCTATGGACTTACGGATGAGTTTTAGAGGAAAAAACCGAAAACTTTGCAAGTGATTAACTTGCTTATTGTCAGGTAATTACCTATTTTATTCAAAACTTTTTATTCAAAACTTTTTATTCAAAACTTTTTATTCAAAAAATTTTTTTCTATATTCGAAAAAGGAGACACCTCTTAGTTGCACTATTAATTACTACTCAATAGGCAATAGGTCATAACGGCTAGAGCCGAAAGATAAATGCACTACGGTGTAGATTATAGAGGTGCATTCTGCTGAGAATACTAAGTAATCTAAATTTTAAAATATGAAAAACACAATCAAAACTTTAACTTTGGCTACTATGATAGCCTTCTCATTTCCTGCTTTTGCTCAGACCTGGAATACTTCAGGTAATAATTCAGGGGCTAGTTTAAAACTAGGCGTATTTGATCCTGGCGAGGGAATAGATTTTACCACACAGAGTCAAACGCGTATGTCGCTCACATCGAGTGGATGGCTTGGAGTAGGTATAACAGCCCCTAGAGGCTGGCAAGAGCTTAATTATTGTCCAGGTGTAGGTAACGCAGAAAATGGTCTTATCGTCACTTTGAATAAGTGCAATGGAAATGTTGCCCGTGACCTTGGCGATAATGACGTAATAGGTTTTGGATTGCCCGGTGACATTTATGAAATACCAACCTTTACACCACCATTGAGTTACCTTACGGGGAGCAATACCAATATTATAACCCCACTTTATGGTACAGTTAGTGCAAAGAACAGTCCTCTGTTCTGGTTAAGGGTGCAGTCGCCAAGTGGTTTTTGGACCACCTCTGGACCAGATGAGTTTGACACCAAATTTATAGTAATGCCCGACGGTAGTTGTGGTATCAATATAGCTAAACCCCGAGCAGCATTAGATGTGAGAGGTAGTAATGGAGACAACTATCCAGCGGCTATTATAGGAGCACGGTCGTTAGGGTATAATGTAGTCAATGGAGGTTTGACCCAGTTTTATACTCAGCAAGTACAGTTTGTACCTAGGCTGAAAGCAGATGGCTACAACCAGATAGTACAACTAGGAGATCAAGGTATGTTTTTTACGGATGGTAAAGGAGAAAACACGAATCTGACAACACCAGATAAGCATGATGGGTCTAATGAGAATGGAGCATTCGTGTTAGCCCCGTGGGCTGCAAGTGCTAACTCGGACATAGGCGGCATGCGTATGGCAGCAAATGGAGACACAGAATTTCATGGAACACTACGTGCTACTAAAGTGAATGTAGATGCCAAATGGTGGAGTGACTTTGTGTTTGATGAAGACTATGAGCTAAAGAGCCTAGCAGAAGTAGAAGCGTACATAGTAGCTAACAAACACCTGCCTGACGTACCTAGCGAAGAAGAAGTACTAGCTAATGGACTAGACCTAGGCGAGATGCAAGCCATACAGCAGCAGAAGATAGAAGAGCTCACCCTCTACATCATACAGCAGCAGAAGCAAATGGATGCTCTACTAATGATGATAACCGAACTTAAAAAATAAATAAACCAATGAAAAATTCCTTTAAATATCTCTTAATCATTCTAATGGGTTTAAGCACCGGTCTTTCATCTTGTAAAGACTGCTGCGAAGACCCAACCGACCCCGATTGTGAAAATTACGACCCGTGTATCGGAAAAACTACAGTGGATACCTATTTTACCTTTAGAAGTGGTGATAATGGGTTTCCACCACCACCACAGTGGTGTCTGGATCGAATTAGTTTTTCAGACACCGTCCTGAGCCCAGCTGTTCGATTTAAGATCCCAAAAGGCAATTCCCAAAGTACGTATGAATGGAAGATAGGTTCAGATACCACAATTAGAACTGCTGATGAGTTCGAGTTATCATTCGAAAATAACTTGAATGAAAATGGCTGGGAACGATCAATTGCAGTTACTTTGATCATAAGAACACCATTTTCTAGCTGTTTAGCAAATCCTGAGGATACACTGATTTTTGTGACGCGTAACCTTTTTTTTACCCAAAAAAGTTCTGGAATATTTAGAGATGATATAGGAGCTGACAAAAGCTTTAAAGGCTATTTTGATAGTGAACCCGAAAAAGAAGTGATTCTTAAGACGTATTATAACCGAACATTCGATTTTAGAGGAGAAACACCTGGCCATTGGTTGATTGTTGGACTTCCCACAGTAGATACCCTTATGCTGCCGGAGGGTGGATGTGGATATTTAAGTGGATGTGGTAGTTATGTGCACAGCTATTATCGATGGGAAAGAACGTCTGTATGTTCATGGGTAGAATTGACAAAGTACATAACGGATTTTGAGATTTTGCAAGACTATTCTAGAGACAAAGTCACCTTGCGATTTAGGTCTACAGTTCCCGGTCACGAGTTTTACGAGGTATTTATAGGAGAAGAAGTATAAAATTATGAAAAGAATAATACAACTAATAATAATAATAACTTTCAGTATAGCAAGCTGGGGGCAGTGCACTATTCCAGAGCCTACACTTAGTGAAGTGTGTGAAGATGGAAAAGGAATAAGAACTAACCCTGACAATCCGCTTAATTGTGAAGGGGCGGATAACCAAGGAAATGTTGTCCCTTGGAGGCAAAATAATTTTGAGTGGCGTATTCAGAATCCACAACCGACTCAACCCGTAGAGTACTATGACATATTTACCTCAGGACTCAATGGAGCAGGGCAACCCAATACCAGCCCTGTTATGAATCCATATACAGGGCCATCTGATGCAGAGTATTATGGCCCTGTAACTTTTGCAGCTGCAAGTAATTATCAGCCTTTAGATGGGTGGGAGCTAATGAAAGTGGAATTTGGTTCTCCTACAGGCAGTGCAGACCAATATTTTCCCAAACTGCCTTACATGATGTTGTACAATAAGTATAGCGGCACACTTCGGTTTTTTGGGGCTCTGATGGAGCCAAATACAACATACAAAACTATTGAAGTGAAGTTAAGCATTCCAAGATTTTCAAAAGGGAAACTGAATGACGCAACTAGTAATTATCAACCTTTGTTGAAGGCTACAAATTTGCTAAGTATACAGGGGGAGAGTATTCAACCTTTGGATCAAGAGACAGATGAGAATACACTTAGTGCATTTGTACAGTATACGAACAATGATGAAAATTTTTTCTGGTTTGACGTTCCCTTAGCTTATGATCCTTGTATCTGTCAGTTTAAGTCTCAATTCAATGTTTCATTCGAATTTGTGCAAGTTGCTGATATTGATATTGTAGGTGACATGACAGGGTCAATTAAGACTACTACCACGAGTAGTGGTAGTTATGCATCTAAGGTATTCGGAAAAGTGTTGGCCGCAGGAGTTTCTACAGCTACAGCTATTGCTACTGGGGGAGCAGTAGTAAATGTAAAAGCCTTTGTTGAGCTCATTGATGTGTTCAAAGACAACCCGAACACTTCAGCAAATGACAAGGCAAACTTGGGTAAGCTTAAAGGTGCATTAAATTGTGGAGCAGATTTATTTGATGTTGTAAAAGGGAATTATAAAGGACTAATCGATACTGCCGACAAAGTAAGTGCTGCAAAAGGAAAGAAACTTTTAGATGGTTCAATTAAGTTTTTCAGTTCCGCAGCAAAGGGTTGCCAAGGGGATAAATCTGCAACTGCTATAAGCGGACGAATAACTGCTACCGGAACTGTAACCCAAACAAATCTAATCACTGGGACGACAATAGAACTTGCAGTCCCAGGCTCTAAGTGGGATGTCCCACTTGCAAAGCGGACATACACAGCAACAACAGGAAGTAATAAACTTGTACCTGCTTACCCGCTTTATAATGAACGATTGGGGACGTTTGCATTACTTAAAACTCCAGAGATAAGCATATTGGAGAGCATAGATACTTGCAGTACTGTAGAGACAGAGGATGAGGGCGAACCCTTTGAACAAGACAACCTTCATATGCACTCCAGAACTGCATGGAGTATGAAATTGACATCTGATTTAGAGTATTCGTTTAATCCAGTTTTAAATTTAAACTCAGATAAAACTTTGATTTTAGCCAGAATCGTTGTTAATAAGAATGCGGTAAATTTGACATCAAATCACCAAGGAACATTTTCTGTTGCAAATGGAGAGTGTTTGCCAATTAATCAAAAAAGTAATCCGCTGAATATGGAGTATCTACCTAATAGTGAGTATAAGATAGTGACTCCTTATATGCCAATAGATTACGTAAAGTCAATGCCGATGCGATTTAGTTGGAAGAGATATAGTGTGTTCCCTGATTTAGGTTTTTTCGATCCTGAAACGGAAGAAAACTTTATAGAAACCAGATGGAATGATATAATGACTAATCAAAGTTTTGAGGGTAGCGTCTTTGTTCAGTTTACCATAGTGGCAGAGTCCAACAGTGTTGGTGCGGATAATGATAACAATCTTCTCTACCAGGTGTTGACTTTCCCAGTGCAGTTAAATAATGTTACATCTGATCCGAACGGTGCGGTTGTTAACGGAAACTATGTACAAAGTACAAAAAACTTTAATACGGATGAAACCTTTACAACTAATACTGATTTATTTTTTGTTGGTCCTGTTTTTATAAGTGCGAAGCTTTCAACATCAGCTGGAGCTAAGTTGAGAATATATTCACTGAATGGCTTTGAAATAGAACCTGGAGCCGACATATCTCCCGAAGTAGAACTTATACCCGGTCCTCATTTGACGAAGGATGAGCAACTAGAAGCTACATACACGGAAGTGAGCTCATTTTGTTCAACAAATGACTATAAAGCTAAAGAATTCTCTACTGCTGCAAGAAGGGGAATTTCAGATGACGCTGATAGATATAATGAACAAATAAGACTAGATGAGCTAGAAAAAAAGAGAGCCAAAATGCTAAACCTAAATCTCTACCCTAACCCAACTCGTGGAGAATTTACCTTGGCCTTTGATTATGCCCTTAGTGATGTATCTGTAAGTGTGCTTGATATCAATGGCAAAGAAATATTGACTCAAAACTTTAGCGGAGAACAATCTAAAGTAAAGTTAGACGCTTCGCAGTTAGAGGCAGGCATATACTTCATAGATGTACGAACTCTTAATGGCAAAATAGGGAGAGAGAAACTGATAAAATACTAGAAATTCTATCGAATAAAACTAAAAAGACCCGCTACAGCGGGTCTTTTTGAGTTTATCATGCAGCATCACTGCTACTAGCTATATTTTAAATACTAAGCTGTTTATACTAAGTTCTTGTTCTAATCGTTCCTCCAATACAATTGAAAAGGACGTACTCTACATTTCTGGTTTTACTCCTATTGCTGTATGCAGCTCACAGTCAAAATGCGGGGATAAGGCTAACCTCAGAGTTTTCGGATAATAAAATAGTAAATTATTCTACTGGTTTTGGCGGCTACCTCAATATCGATGGTTTTTCTGACCATTTTGAGCTTATGTTCTCTTTGGATTATAATAAAAATGATAGGAGGTGGGAAGATTCAGAAATTCAAACTACTTATTCTAGATATAACTTTAGTATGAAAGGCATGTATGTACACCCATTTACAGAGAAGCTGAAATTAAAGACAGGACCGGGAATGTGCTACAGTAAGCTGAATTATACTTACGGAGGTTTAGGTGCGAATTGGATTGAGACGGGTAAAGGAAAGACCTTGGGAGCAGAGTGGATGGCCAATCTTTATCTGGAAGATGTTTTTAAATTACCTCTCAACTTAGAACTTTTTATTACGCCATCTTATATGTTTAATTTAGAAATGCCTGTTGATCCAACTCTTGCCGTTGCAAATTTAAAAAAAGGTCTGATAATTGTAAATCTGCAATTTGGTATTTCATACCAAATGGATAATTAAAGGGTTATTGAAACAGTAAATGGAATACTACAATACATACTTCAAATACTTAATTTTCTTGCCTTCAGCTAGCCACATGTTTTCGTAAAATGTCTGGATGTTAGCCAAGTACTCAGGGATCTCATCCCAAGCATAGATATCTGCACTGTCTTCTAGTAGGGTTAGCTTTTGCTCTGCTATGGTCTCTTTAGTATAGCCATAAAATCGGGTAGAGTCACTCTTTAAGTTCATAGTAGCACCGTCTTTACTAATGTTGCGGTATCGCTCTAGGAACATGGCGTTGGTTAGTCTTTTGCGTTTGCGAGCATGCTGCGGGTCTGGGAATGTAATCCAGAATTCATCTATCTCACCTTTCTCAAAATACTCTTCTATGTTGCCTATCATAATCCTGTGAAAAGCCACATTGGTCAGGTTGTTTTCTAGAGCATATTTAGCACCTTTCCATATTCTATTCCCTTTCAGGTCTATGCCTATAAAATTACGATCAGGAAAACGCTCAGCTAAGCCTATGGTATATTCTCCTTTGCCGCAGGCTAGTTCTACGGTGATGGGTTTGTCGTTTTTAAAAACATCGCTACTCCATTTTCCTTTTAGTTCTTTGGCGTATTCGTAGCAGTTTTCGAATGCTGTAACTGCTGCAAATTTTTCTAGTTTACCTTTTTTACCCACCGTGCAAAGGTAGATTGAATAATAGAATTAGGTAGTTGATTGTGTCTGATTTTGTATTCGGGTCTATTTTTTAACACTAAGGGGGTAAGAAAAGGTAAGTTTTATGATTGGGAATAAGGAGTAAGCTCTGGAGTAGTCTATTATTTTATAAGAAAGTACATTAAGCTACTTGCCTTTGGCAAATACAAACGTCAGCCTTAAATTTCCTTGATGTCTTAGTTGTCATTTTTTTAAGTTGTATTCGGGTCTATTTTTTAACACTAAGGAGGTAAGAAAAGGTAAGTTTTATGATTGTGAATCGGGAGTAAGCTCGGGACTAGTCTATTGTTTTTTTAAGAAAGGACATTAAGCTACTTGCCTGTGGCAAATACAAACGTCAGCCTTACAATTCCTTAGAGTCTTAGTGTCTTAGTGGTCATTTTTTTTT
>Ga0209284_10003482_pt1 | contig 19361 bp, 17 predicted proteins | sample FRY03_FD_187211 | JGI IMG/M metagenome (GOLD analysis project Ga0209284, IMG submission 187211) | Freshwater microbial communities from Lake Fryxell liftoff mats and glacier meltwater in Antarctica - FRY-03 (SPAdes) (version 2) | ecosystem: Environmental > Aquatic > Freshwater > Ice > Glacier... | reverse complement strand
GCATCTTACGTCGCACGCCACCTGCACGCCCTCGAACCTCGCGCTGCATTCAATCGCGGCTATCTCCCCCGTCCGCGACAAACGCCGATCCGCTATCCGCCTCGTACTGCTACAGCCGTGCCGAACAGTATTGGGGCGGTTGCCTTTGTTAAACGGATTTTGTGCTTTAGGAATGGATCCTTTGTGTAATCAGTTGTTTCCTTTTGGATTTAGGGGAAAAGTGTTATGTTGCTCAGTAGTAAGCGTGCAGTGATTTGTGTTTTGGGTGCGATGCTTGCAACCACCATGGTTGCCGAAGCAAAAACGGAAAAAATCAGGGAGACCGTCACCAGTCCAATGCCTGGACTCGATTCAGATGGGAACCTCTTTCAGGGCAACGGAGAGGGCGAAGTGAAAATCTTTGCCAGAATCAACAAAAAAGGAAAAGGACACTTTCGCGCTTCAGGCAAAGGGGAAACAGAGAACCTGACTGGAGAGCGTCAACGCATCCGCAATAGCGTAGTGGTAGAGGGTTTCGCGGAAGAAATAGCCGATGGCGTTGTCGACGGCCTGTCCGATTTCGATGTAAAGCGATCTCTGCTTGTTTTCAAAAAGCCAGACAATGGAATGTCCAAAATTCGGCTGGTTGTCGTTGGCAAGTTCACAGTCTAGTCGACTAGTCCATCCGGAACCTTGATGTCTGATAGTTGAGTGTTTCAAGTACGGGCTGCGAGTCCATGGCTCGCAGCCCTTCTTCGATTTATCTGAACTAAATAACAAACTGTTTCCGGTCTTGTCAGACGCTGCTTTTTTCAGCCGATTACCCCTGCGACGAGATCTTTCGCGCATCCGATGGAATTCCGTCTGCTGCATTTCCACGTCGACCAACATGCCGGCCATTCAAGGTTCCGAAATCATGCGATGTATTCGTAGGGCATTTACACTTGTGGAATTGCTCACAAGCATCGCCGTTATCAGCATCCTCATCTCGCTCCTGCTGCCCGCGGTACAGTCAGCTCGCGAAACTGCCCGTGGTCTGCAGTGCAAAAACAAACTCAGACAACTGGGGCTTGCACTGCATAATTATCACGATGTTCATCTGACGCTGCCGTCGGGAAGCTTGGCCAGTCTGTCGGATTCCGAACTGAGTGGCTGGGGCTGGGGTGCAATGATACTTCCGTTTATCGAACAGTCATCGCTGTATGCAGCCATCGACTTTAATACATGGACGGCTGCGGGAATAAGTGGTCAGCCGGTCATCGCAAACCGCGTCGACACCTTCGTCTGCCCTTCGGACATTGCTCCCGAAAGAAGTGTGATCGCCATCGAAGGTCCCGGCTTTGTGACTGTTGCGACCGGTAACTTCTGTGGTGTGGAAGGAATGCTGGCTGCACGCTCCTCCGTGTCTTTCGGAGACGTGACTGACGGCCTTTCGCAAACGCTCCTTCTAGGAGAGCGCGTGCATCAGTTTGCTGAAGATGCAGAGGATCTCGAATTCACCTCCAGCTGGATTGGGAAGCTCGTTTCCGATCGCGATGATGTGACAAATTCCATTCCCCACCTTCCGACCACCGCGGTCATCTCGATTAACCGATCGTTCCAGACTGCAGGCGCGTTTAGCAGCCGACATCCGGGCGGGGCGCAGTTTGTGTTCGGCGATGGGGCCGTTCAGCTTCTGAGCCAGCATATGGATCTCGATGTTTTTGCGGCGATTGGAACGCGTCACGGCGGCGAAGTGACTTCATTCTAACGTACCACCTGCAGAGATTCTTCCAGGGTGTTCCCCAGCGAACTGCTTTTGTTTGATTCAGCTTTTTGATTGGCGTCGAGATGAGCAAACGCGGAGTGGCATGGGCAGCGTGCATAATTCTGGCACTGACTGTCGGCTTCTTTTTTTGGCCTCGATCACGAACGGCTGAACTGGCGAAAGCAAGTGATCGTCAGGTTGCAGGCTGGGTTGAGAAGATGAAGGCCGTCGATGCAATCACATTCCTTGAAGGCGGCGGAACGTATTACGTGGTTTACGAACCGGATGATGAATCAACGACCGCTCCCGTTGTGGATATTGACCGTTCAATCACCCTTCCACTGCTGCGTCGCCTGAAGCAGGATCTGGACGTTACCGTGATGGCGCTGATTGAAGGGGATTCTCCGGACGAAGCCCATTCACTGGTCATTGATCTGGAAAAGTCTCGAGATAAGGAGACTGCCATTCAGCTGTTTTTCGACAAGGAAGATGAAGCCTTCAGTGGAGTGATCCCCCGGCAATTCGGTGAACGGTGGTTTCACTTTGAATTCGTGGATGAACAGGAAGCTGCGGAAACGGAACTTGGAAGCAACTGGCACGATGATTTTGAATAGCTGGATTCTGGCCCCGGATGCTTTCTGAAGCAGTCATGATTGCGGCTGGGCTCCCATTTGCATCAGGAGGTACGCAGCGCTGTCACTGGCCGGTTCGCAGTGTTTTCTAAAGAAGTTCCCCGCCCGGCTTTGGCCGTTTTGTTAGCAAACGAGGCATTGCGGAACTTGATTTCCGAAACCTGGCACAAAAGCGTTTTGAAAATTGGAGCGAATCTTCGTGAAAGTCTCTGCGAAGAAATCCACAGGTGTGATTCCCGAGGGAACTTCCACCGTATACCGCGACATGCAGGAGTCCTTTCCTCAACGAAGAAGGAAATCTCCCACATGCCATCAAAAATGCCTGTCCCAGTTCCCGGCAATGAAGTGGGGCGTTGATTAAAAAGTCCGCGTTCCTGAGGACGCTGGCTTTTCTTTTTTGCGGAAGAATAACATGGCAAATGGGCTGCGTCGACCGAAGGCCTCCGCTTGATTTGTTTTGATTCGAGCCTCTGGCCGGCATCAATGGCCACCAGCCAATCACTCAACCGTTTCCTCCGACGAAGCGTCGTCCGGCTCATCGCGTTCTGCGGAATCAGCGGACTCAGCACTGTTCTCCTCACCGTCCTCGTCAAAGCCATCCGCGTCTTCAGCGAATGCACCTGGCTTGGTCAGGATCCAGATCATCATGGAAGACAGTTCCCAGCAGTCATGCACATTCCACAGCGGCACTTCAGGAGTCTCGAAATGTTCGGGAGTCCGCAGAACCAGAATAGCATCCTTTGAGGAGATGGTTTCTCGAGCCAGCCGTTTGATGCTTGCCGCCAAAGGCTTTCCGGGAGAAATTTCATCGGCGGTGCGGTAGGGCGGATCAAAGAAAATCAGGCTGTACGGCAGGCAGTCGTCACCACCATGCGGACGGAAGGACGTTCTTCGCACGTCCGTTCTCCAGCAAATTGTCCGCGCCTCCGGTGCAATTGCCTGGACGTTGGAAACCAGCAGTCCATGAATATCCGGATTGGCCTCATAAAACACGCAGGACTTTGCACCCCGGCTGAGGGACTCAATTCCCATTGTACCAACCCCTGCGAAAACATCGGCCACCCGAGCACTTGGAAGCAGATGATTCAGCCGATCAAAAACGATCTGCCGCACACGGTCGGTATAGGGACGCGTAGAATCGTCCGACGGAGTTTTCAGAAGCCGACGCCGATACTGGCCGGAAATGACTCGCAATGACATAGAAGAGCCTGTTGGGGAATTGCAGAGATACAGATGTAGAGTATACAAGGAAGCAAGGAGCACGCTTTGGTATCAGACGGAATCGTATCCGGAACCGAGCCCAAAACCTTTCGCAGCGACACTACGGCACCAGATTTCCGCAAGGTCAGGCAAAATAGCGAAAATCCTAGCAAAACTCAGGGAAATCGACATTTTAGCGACAGCAAACGATTGACACCTCTGGTGATCAGAACTCTACTTCCTGCAAAAACACGAGGGTTTTTAATGTCTCTGAGGACACCCCTCTCGATTACCGATTTGTTTATGTCCTGATTTTGAACTGAAGGAGAGAATTTCCAATGGCTAAAAAGTCTGATAAGCCTCTGTCGAAGACCGACATTCTGAACGCCCTGGCAGAAGCAACTGGACAGAGCCGGAAGGAAGTGGGCGCTCTGCTGGAAGCACTGGAAGCACTGATTGCTTCAAATATTTCCAAGGGCCCAGGCGTATTTAATCTGCCAGGTTTGCTGAAGATCTATGTGCATACTCGCCCATCCACAAAGGAACGAGACGGCCGCAATCCAGCAACTGGCGAAATGATCAAGATTGCAGCAAAGCCTGCTAAGAAGGTCGTTAAGGTTCGCGCACTGAAGAAGCTCAAAGAGCTGATCTAATTCTTCCCGGTGACGGCCCTGAAACGATTTCCCTTGGTAATTGTCCAAAACCTGGCCCTGCTACCTTGCAGTCGCTGATCGACTTTTGTTGAGAATTAGCCGCCAGCAGCAATGCCCCTGAAAAGCCAGCGCCAAATTCTGGAATTGGCTGGCACAGGCGGAGATTACCAAACCGGAATTCGACGATGTTAAAGGTGCCCTTGTAAAAAGGGCACCTTTTTTCGTTTTCTTCGTTCGTAGGCCTCGACTTACCGCAAGAATTGCCGTTTACATTATTGACGGTGTCGATGAACACGCGTAGCATGCTCCAACACAAGATATTGTGTTTCGGATGAATGGTCTGTACTTGGGACGAAAGTACGGTGAGAAGATTTAAACTAATGTCGGGAGGATTGCCATGCTAGTGTTGTCACGGAAGAAGAACGAAAGCATCATCATCAACGACAACGTTGTGGTCACGGTGATCGACGTTCGCGGCGACAAAGTCCGCATCGGAATTGAAGCGCCACGTGACGTGTCTGTCCATCGCCAAGAGATTCTCGAATCGATTCTGAATGAAAAACTGAAGTTTGTCTCAGATCGTTCCGAAGAATCCTCCGACACAATCGCGCATTGATTTGATTTGTGGGCAGCGGTTGATATAGTCACGCTCCCTTCGCTTTCAGCAGTCATGCTCAAGGCCCCATCGTCTAGTTAGGTCTAGGACATCGGATTTTCATTCCGGTAACAGGGGTTCAAATCCCCTTGGGGTCATTAAACCTCGAATCTTACGATTCGAGGTTTTTTTATGCGCTGTTGTTTTATGGTTATTTTATGCGGTATCAGCTGGGATTTACCGAATGTCGGCAACTCGAACCGCGAATGCTTGCCTGTGCTGCAGGGCTCGGAATACAGTGAAGCTGCCTGCTGAACTGAGCGTAAACCGAGCATGGTTGCTCCCAACTCTCTTACGCCCTTCATTTCGTCACATTGCATGGCGGAGTCTCCGTTTGGTTTCCCAGTCGCTTGCGAATCAATATCTGTCTGACCCCGATGTGCAGCTGATGCTAAAGGTGGCAGCGGGCGATAACGCGGCATTCGAACAATTGGTGCTGCGGTATCAGGACCGGCTGGTTGGATTTTTCTTTCATCTTGTTCACGATCGAACGACTGCCGAGGACCTCGCACAGGAGGCCTTTCTCCGCATTTTTCGTTCCCGGGATCGCTACGAACCTACGGCCCGCTTTTCCACCTGGCTGTTTCGGATCGCCCACAATCTTGCCAGCAACCAAAAACGCGGGGCCGCACGTCGACGGGAAATTCAGCTGGCTTCAGGCTCCGGCGGGCACGATTTGCGTCCGGAAGAAAAAAACCTGGCAGAAAAATCGGCACTTATGCCCACAAGGCAGCTTGATTCCGTAGAGTTAAGAAACGTCGTGAGAAATGCCATTGAAGAGCTGAGCGAACGCCAGCGGACCGCTGTTGTCCTGCACAAGTTCGAAGAAATGAGCTACGAGGAAATCGGGGAAGTCATGGGACTCGGTCCGGTGGCGGTAAAGTCTTTGATTTCACGAGCCCGTGGTAAGCTCAAAGAAGCGCTGGAAAGATTTATCTGAATGCGTCGCCTGTAAATTTACGCCCATTCAACTTGTGACCGACATTATGTCCCGCCCCCACGATCCAGAAGTTTTCGATGAGCCAGAGGATTCAGGTGATCCTCAGCTGACGGAAATCGTCGCGTACCTGGATGGCGAACTGGACGAGGCGGACTGCACTCGTTTGGAACGTGCCCTGGCCAGCAGCCCACCGCTTCGGGGATACGCAGAATCCCTGGATCGCACCTGGCAGCTGCTGGATTCCCTGGGCGAACTATCAGTCAGCGATGAGTTCACTCACAGGACGCTGACATCGCTTGCGACCATCGAACAAAGCGGCGAGCAGATCGCTCGAGCAGCGAAGTTCAGCAGGACCAGTTTTCTTGCAGCCTTCCCCTTCGCCAAAGTACTGATCTGGACGCTGGCCGGTTTTCTGGGATGTTCGGCGGGGCTGTTCATGGCACGCAGTAGTTCTCGTCAGCAGAAAGATTCAGAAGACGTTCGTTTGCTGCGTCAGCTGGAACTGCTGGAAGAATATCCGCGGATTTACCCAATCCCGAGTGCCGCGTTTTTGAAGCAGATTGCCGCCCAGGAAAACGCCGGGACTCAGAAGGAGAAGCAGCCGTGAGCCTTCAGAGCCGCCTCAAAAAATTCGCCATTCCGCTCGCCTGTCTTTGTCTCGGGGCCTTTGGTGCCGTCGTTGTCTGGGGTCGAGGCAGTGATGATCGGGAGCAGCTTGCGGGACAGCTCAGGAAGTTTCAGGCTCTAAACAGTGAGCAGCAAAATACCGTCCTCAAAAGTTATTCTCTGCTTCAAGGTCAGCCGGAAACTCGCCGGGCTGAGATTGAGGAGATTTTCCGCGCAACTCAGCAAAACCCTGGACTCAAAAGCACGATGGACCAGTACTTCGTGTGGTGGTCCGGCCTGTCTGAAACCGATCGCGACAATTTCCGCAGTGACTTGAATCCTGAGGAGAAGCTGAAGTTCGTGGCGTCCCACTGGGCCAGTCAGTCGAGCACCACAGACGAAATTATTGTTGAGTTTCCTGGACCACCTTCCGTCCGCCTGCCAACTCTGCATCTGACATTTGAAGAATTCTGGACGATTATTTCGTCCGCAATTCCGCCCGCGCGACGGAATGAAAAAATCAACTCACGGCTGGATCAGCTGTCGTCGAACAAGCATCGAGCGTTGTGTCTGGCACTTGGTTTGTTTGAAAGCTTTCAGAGCCAGGGGGAGTCTCGCGATCTGGAAGACCGAGGCCGACTGTTCAGCAAAGTGATGCTCGACAATATCAAGGATAAAGCCTGGACAACTAAGTTTCACGAGATGACTCAGGACATAGACCGAAAGCCCCAGGCGCGCCCGTGGGCGGGACCGTGGCTCTACATGACTTTGTTTACGGTCCTGGAAAAAGCGACGCTGGCACTTGGTGAAGATCTGAGAAAACAATTTTCGGTGACTCCTGAAGAAATGGTTACTGCGTTCGCGTCGCTGCAGAATAAATCTGAGGCCGAGAAATCTCTGCAGCGAACTCTGATGACGATGTCGTCTGACGAAGCCAGAAAACGTCTGGAACTCCTGGCTCAGACAGCCAACGCTCACACCCCGGAAGAACTGTTGCTGACTCAGTACAACGAATTCATCCAGAAGCGACAGGCCTACATGCGTCGACCATTCGGATTTGGTGCCCCGGGCATGAATCCAGACCGACCTCGTTCGCCGGACGGTTCAGACAGGCCTTCACGACCACCCAGTCGCCGCACCCCTGGCGAATAGATTGTCGGCAGATCCCAGGCCGCTTGTTCTCAGTCCGAATTGTCTGCTGATCCTGAACGCAAGACCCCAGAGCCTCGCGCAGCAGGCTGAACGAACAAAAGACCGACAGAGAGCAGCGCGGGAACTCATGAGGCTCAGCCCATGTGGATCAGGTCAAATGGCGTGGACATAAGCCGTAGCGGAAGTCGCCAAGACTTTCGGCAGCCCGGTCTTTGCGGGGAAAACCGAAACTCCTGGCGAGTTCCGCTACGAAAAAATCCCTTAAGTCCACGCCATTTCGGCTCAGGTCGCCTGGCCGTTATCCATTTCGCATAGGTCACACACAATGTCGCAACGATCACCATGGCAGCGAAGTCAAAAGCTGTTGACGCCGCAACGATGCTCACTGGTTGTCATCGATGTCCAGGAGCGTTTGCTGCCTGCCATTCTTAACAGAGACAGCCTTGTTTCCAACATCCGCTTTCTGATGGACGCGGCTGAACTGCTGAAGGTCCGGACAATCGTGACCGAACAGTATCCGAAGGGACTGGGCTCAACTGTTTCGGAACTTGTCAGGCATCCGTCGATCTCAGTCACACTGGAAAAACTAAGGTTCAGTGCTGCCGAGGTTCTGCACGATTCGAATGAGCTGGCCCTTTCTGACGGCGAACCCCGGCAGATTGTGCTGACAGGAATTGAAGCTCATATCTGCGTGCAGCAAACCGCCCTGGATCTGATTTCGCTTGGACATTCTGTTCTTCTCGCGACGGATGCAACAGGCAGCCGTCATGCGGCCGATTATTTGCCGGCTTTGGAACGCATGCGCGGCGAAGGAGTTGCGATCACGACTTGTGAAGCCATCGCGTTTGAATGGTGCCAAATGGCAGGATCGGATCAGTTCAAAGCGCTGAGCCGACTCGTGAAAGCGCGGGATGAAAAAGCCTGAGGCGCCGCTGAAACGTCATTATCATCAATGCCGAAGAGATTGACCGAACTCAGTACGCATCTCGCAACGGGACGCCTCTCAATGGCAGTCACTTTGAAGTGAAATCCGTGAAGCGGAAGCCGCCGAGGCTTTCGGATCGCTGTACAATCAAGCAGACAGCCGAAACGCTTGGCGCGTTCCGCTACAAAGTGAGTGGCATTGGGCCGCCTCTGCCAGCAGACACGACACGCGGTGACCGTGCAGAAAAAAAGCCCGGTCTCCTGAAGAAACCGGGCTTTCGATTTTCACTCGCACCGAGCTGCTAGTGCTCTGTCAACCATTAAAGTTAGGGTTGAGCTGTGTTTGTACGACGGACTTCCAGTCCGTCGATGTCAACTTCTTTCGACAGACTGGAAGTCCGTCGGACCCCAAAAATAAGCGTTGAAAAAGCACCAGGCCGAAATGCGTCGCTATGCTTTCTGGCTGGCAAGCTGCAGCATGAAGTCCTGCAGGCGAGCTGCCATTTCGTTTCCGTTAGGAGCCAGTCCGGCCATAATCATCGCGTTGGCATGCAGCTGTCTCCCACAGTCCTGAATGAATTGGTTATTGTCCGGATTGGCGGCCAGCTCAGCCATGCGTTTGATCAGTGCCGCATTCGGATTGATTTCCAGAATCATTTTCTGCATCTCAAAATCCGGCGTGTTCATCCGCAGGACTCGCTGCAGCGTTGTACTCATCGAGCCCTGGGAATTCACGAGACAGCAGGCACTTTCCGTGAGCCGTTCAGACCGCCGAACATCCTGAACCTGATCCGCCAGCGCTTCGGTCAGAAGTTCGATGACCTTGTCGAAGTTTTCCGGAACGCTCTGCGCACTCTTTTCTGCTTCGGCTTTTTCCTCATCAGACTTCGCGGCGTCTTCAGCCTTTGGCGGCAGCTTCAAATCGGAGGAGTCGACGGAGACGATTTCCTTCTTTTCAAATTCGCGCAGGTGCGACAGGATGAACTCGTCCGCCGGATCTGTCAGGATCAGAACTTCCAGATTGCGAGACCGGAAGACTTCGAGGTTGGGATCTCGCAGGACAGCATCCGGATCGGTACCGCAGGCAAAGTAGATCTGCTCCTGACCTTCCTGAAGACGGCTGCAGTAATCTTCCAGCGACACCATTTCACTGGTCATCAGCGAATGTGTGGAGCCGAATCGCAGCAGTTTGGCCAGCCGATCGCGGTTCTCGAAATCTGACGTCACACCTTCTCGCAGGACAACACCAAACTCACGGTAGAACTTGATGTAGCTGTCTTTGTTTTCTTCCGCGATGGAATCCAGGTGATCGAGAACCTTCTTCGTGATCACTTTCTGCATCTTGCGGAAGACAGTGTTGTCCTGCAGAGCTTCACGAGACACGTTCAGAGGCAGGTCGGCCGAATCCACAATGCCGCGCAGGAAGCGCAGGTAATCCGGCAGCAGATTGCGATTATCGTTCTGCACCAGAATTCTTTTGGCACACAGATGCAGACCGTGATCAGTCCGCCCGAAGCCCATCTTTTCCAGATTGGAATCCGGACAATACAGAATGCTGTGGAACTGGAATGGCGAATCCGCAGACAGATGCAGATACCACAGCGGCTTCTGACCCGGGTAATGGGTCAGGTACTCAAAGAAATTGTGATACTGTTCTTCCGTCAGCGTATTCTTTGGCTCGACCCAGATCGGAGGCTGATTGTTGATGTGCTCCGACTCAAGGTAAATGGCATGCGGAACGAAGGTCGAATACTTGCGAAGGATATACTTCAGGCGGACAGGCTCAATGAACTCATCCAGACCGTCCTTCAAATGCAGCCGAATGCTCGTGCCCCGCTCAACAGGTTCTGTCACTTCGCTGATGGTGTAGTTGCCGTCGCCAGTTGACTCCCATCGCCATCCGGTTTCTTCTGAATAGCTGCGAGTCACCACTTCGACCTGATCGGCCAGCATGAACGCGGAATAAAACCCGACACCAAACTGTCCAATCAGAGACAAATCTGTCTTCTGGTCACCGGCCTTCTGAGCCTTCTTCAGAAACTCCAGCGATCCGCTGCGGGCAATTGTTCCCAGATTGTTCACGAGCTCATCGCGAGTCATGCCGACGCCGTTGTCACGGATCGTCAGAACGCGGCTCTCTTTGTCCGGATCAATGGTGATCCGCAGGTCGTCGGCCGCCTGCTTCTGGCCGGATGTCAGACTGACATAGCGGAACTTGTCGAGAGCGTCTGAGGCATTCGAAACCAGTTCCCGAATCGTAATTTCGCGGTTCTGATAGAGCGAATGCGAGAGCAGCTGAAGAAGCTGACTGATCTCGGCCTGAAACGAATATTGTTGTTTTTCGGATTGCGCTGTCATGGAAACTCCCGGAGAAAACTGTCAGACCTGTTGTCCTTGAACTTAAAGGCGGCCGATATGCAAATTGCATTCCCGCCGCAACGGCAGGCGTCCTGCCACATTTTTCGGGCTCAATTTTTCAGTGACTGCCACGTGCATGGGGTGTCGGAAGTCCACCGGGCGAATTGGCAGGTCCTGTCAAACGGCCTCATTGCCGCAATTCGGGCGAAGCAGGCAGAAGTCGCAGCCCGATCCTCGATTGGACGCAGTCAGACTGCCAGAAACCTGGAAATTTGTTAACATCCCGCGGCTGAAAAGGTTTCCCTCGCAGTTCTTAGAGGGAAACGTGCCTCTCGCTGCGCGGGATGTTTGCGTGGTAATGGGCAATGAAGACACATCGGGCCGCTTTTGATTCCGGGCAAAAAACGCTCGGGTTAAAGCAGCCGCCAATCTCCAAACCACATACGATCAACGGAAACAGGTGCCTCTATGGCCAACGATCCTTATGCAGTGTGCCCCTGCGGCAGCGGCAAGAAGCTGAAATTCTGCTGCGGCGAAATCCTTCCTGACCTCCAGCGAGCATTTCGAATTCGCGACAACCAGCCCGAGGCGGCAATCAGGATTTTCAGCGATCTGCTGAAGAAGTACCCGGACAAAGATATTCTTGTCCGCGAATTGACCTCAACCCTTTACGAAAACGGCCAGATTGAAGACGCCCGAAAAGTGGCGGTCACCTTTCTGAAGAATCACCCCGATCATCCGGGCGTGCTGTTGTCCCTGTCCGAGATCTGTCTGAAGGAAGACGGTTTTGAACCGTCTCGCCGAATCCTTCATCGCACATTCCAGCTGTGCGCTAGAACTCAGCCCCTGGGAATTGCGTACCTCGCGTCAATGATTGCCGCGGCTATGGCCCGCACCGGTTGCCTGATGTCTGCTCGTGAGCATCTGGCTTTGGCCGTTCGGATGTCGAGCGGGGAACGTCAGAAGAACCTTGTGCTGCAGCTGGTCAGCTTTGAATCCGAATCGTCGCTGCCATTTCTGTTTCGCAGCGCTTATCAGCTGCTGCCCATCGCGTGCAGCGAAGAAGCAGCACAGCAGGAAACGCGAGCTCGCAAGCTGAGCGTCCTGGGGTGCTGGGAACCGGCGGCCATTTTGTACAACCGCCTTGCGGACTCGTACCCGACTGAAGGTTCCATCTGGTACAACATGGGGCTTTGCCAGGCGTGGGACGGACGGATCTCAGAAGCCGCCGCTTCACTTCATCACGCTGCAACTTTGCTGCACGATTTTGATCAGGCCATCGAAGCCGAAGCCCTGGCCCAGCAGATTGATTCACAGCTTTCCGAAGAGCGATACAACACATTTTCAGTTCGGCTGAGTGTTCGCTCCATGTCCGAATTTCTGACTCGCCTGGAAACCGAATCGACGATCCGACGAAACGATTCGCACGATCACAACGACTGCCATCATCCCGATGGAACCGGTCATGTGGCTGAGATGGTCATTCTGACGTCGGCGATCTCTGCCGAGGAACTCACAGAACCTTCGCAGGTCCCGGAATCCATTGCCGACCTCGATCTGTACGACATTGTCGATGCAGAGCAGGCAGCGACTCAGGAGATTTCTGAACCATTCGTCACCGTGACTTCTACGGACAGTTTCCTGGACACAGCGCTGGTCAAACTGCGATCCGTCGCCGGTGACTTGATCCTGACGAATGCCGATCAAGAAAAACGTGAGGTCATTGAATTCGAACGTCCGCAGGCTCGCCCCTTCGACCGTCGCTACTATTGTCCTCGGGGTCTGAGCCAGAAAAACTTCCGTCACTTTGTTCGCCAGCTGGAACCCGTCGCTGTGGAAAGCTGGCTGCAGCTTTCACAACCGGCTCTCGGTGGAAAGTCGGCGCTTGAGGCGGCAAGTGAGGATTCTCTGAAGACGAAGCTGGCGGCGAGTCTGCTGGTTCTTTTGTCCGTTGCCTCGCGTTATGACCAGGCGCCCGATCTGGATGCCCTCCGTCAGCGACTGAACCTGCCAGCGCGGCAATCCAGAGAGATGCCAGCGAATGCAGCCATCGCGGCTGTGCCGGCGATTCAGTATGAGCGACTCAGCGTGACACAGCTTACTGATGCTCAGCTGCAGGAGTTCACTAATCGTTGCTCGGTACTTGGGCTTCGCAATCAGGTCCGCGCAGGACTGGATGAAATCATCCGTCGCCCGTCTGCGATCAAGGAATTCGGGGCGCGCCGTGTTTATCTGATGCGAGCCGCAATTGCTCGCGTCGAAGAACAGTCCGACTTTGCATTCGAATGTCTCGAACTGGCCCGGCAGGCGGTCGAGCCCGGCACGGAATCATTCCGCGTTCACCTCGAACTCGACATCCGCGAACTGTCTTATCGACTCGACGATCCAACCGATGCGAAGCTCAGAGAGCTGCTTCACAAGTTCCGCGACCGCTATCTGCACAAGATCCCGGAAATCGAAGACGTGATCGTCGAACAGCTCGAACATGCCGGGTGCCCAGAACTTGTCTCGGAACTGGAAGGCGGGCTGGCAGCAATCTCCAGTGGCTCCGGCAGCCTCTGGACCCCCGGCGCAGAAGCCAGTTCCGAATCCGGCGGTCAGCTATGGCTGCCAGGCCAGTAACTTTAAGGTAACGGATTCAGTCGCCGCCTCATGCGGTGGCCATCCCGTCAATAATTTTAAAGCCCGGTTCTTCGCGTAAGAACCGGGCTTTTTGTCGTTCTGTTCTCGTCTTTCGCGCTCTCCTGTCGTGCTGACTTCGGCATCGAATTGAGACGCCGGCGTGAGTTTTGATTCGACGACACGCCGTCACAGCCCTACGATATTATGCTATGTATTTTGATAATGCCGCGACAACTTTCCCCAAGCCTGACTGTGTCTACGACGCTGTCGATCACTGGACTCGCAACGGTGCTGCATCGCTGGGTCGTGGCAGCCATCGGGGATCGGACGACGCGGCCCGGATGGCGGTTCGATGTCGAACCCAGCTGGCACGATTGCTCGGAGTGGGCTCACCGTCACAGGTGGTGTTTACTCTGAACTGTACTGACAGTCTGAATACCGTACTGAAAGGTTTGCTGCATCGCGGCGACCGCGTTCTAGCGTCCAGTCTCGATCATAACTCCGTCCTTCGGCCTCTGCAGGCACTAAAGCAACACTCGGGCATAGAGTTCGACTTGATTGGATTTGATCCGACCAGCGGATTGCTGGATGTCGACGACTTCGCCCGCCAGCTGCAGCAATCCCCGGTGCGAATGGTTGTGCTGACTCATGCCTCAAACGTCACGGGCCGTATCCAGCCAGTCAGAGAACTTACTCAGATCGCACACGCGGCCGGAGCAACTGTGCTGCTCGATGCCGCGCAGACGGCTGGCCACTGGCCCACCAGCATGGCCGAGCTGGATGTCGATTTTTTGGCCGCAGCCGGACACAAAGGCCTGCTCGGGCCGCTGGGCACAGGAATTCTGTGTATCCGCAAAGGACTCGAAGAGCAGTTGCAGCCGCTGCGATTCGGAGGCACAGGAACCGCCAGCGAATCGCTGCAGCAGCCCGCCGACATGCCTTCGCGGTTCGAAAGCGGTACCATGAATCTGCCTGGCATCGCCGGTCTGGATGCAGCGACCGACTGGATTCTGAAACAATCGGTGTCAACGCTTCATCAGCAAATGGAAGCTCGCAGCCGGACGCTTTTGCAGGGCCTGAGTGAAATCCCCAACGTCCGCCTTCTGACGCCGCGCGAGGCTGACAGCGTCGGGATCGTCACGTTCACCGTGGAAGGTCAGGACTGCCGGGATGTCGCGATGATCCTGGATCAGTCCTTCGATATTCAGTGCCGTGCCGGACTGCATTGCGCGCCGCTGGCGCATCAGACGCTGGGAACTTTTGATCAGGGCGGCGCTGTCCGATTGAGCCCCGGAGCGTTTACGACTGACGACCAGATCCAGCGAGCTGTGGAAGCAGTCTCCGCCATTGCATCTTTTGGATAATCACGGACAGCTCGAATTGAGCAAAGGCCTGCAAATGACTAAGAACGCCTAACAAAACTGGGACTGGCTCCCCGTATCTGGCGAAAAAAACCTCAGAAAAATAACGCCGGAAGGGTGCCCGTCCCGCTTTTGTTAGAGCCTCAAAGCGTTGCTGGCGATCACAGGCAGGGGCCAAAAGCCACTGCGAGGGATCAGCATGCCACCGACAGCTGACAATAACTTCGCGATCAGGGGTTTCTGCTCCACGCAAATGAATCGCCAGCCAAAGCCCGGTATTCAGAATTAAGCAGTTCCGTCAGTTGCTGCTCAGTGGCCAGGCCGCGACCAGCCAGATTCAGGGTTTCTCCAGGATCTGTGGTCGTATCGTAGATTTCAAAGTCTGTCAGCTCTGCTGTCTGAACTTCAGCAAGACGCGCAGGCGTGAGATTTTCGTAGCGAGGAAATTTGCCACCGTTAATTCTTGCCAGCACCTTCCATGGACCATGTCGCATGGCCACGCGGGCATCATTGATCGCATTGAAATACGTCCAGAGCAGCGGTTGTCTTCGTTCGGGAAGATCACGTCCGTCAAACAGCGGTGCAAGGCTGATTCCATCCAGCTTTCGCTCGGCTGGTACCGGAGCCCCGGCCAGTTCACAAAGGGTTGGCAGCAGATCGAGCGACGAGACAGCGGTGTCGATGACTTTGCCTTCGCGAATGCCGGCCGGCCAGTTTATGATTCCTGCGACGTGGAATCCGCCGTCATGAGTGTGTAGTTTTACGCCGCGCAGAAGTCCTGTTTGTCCCCACGATCGATTTCCAGTTTTGTATCGATTGAGTGTCTCAGGTCCGTTGTCAGACGAAAAAATGATGACCGTGTTTTCACGCAGCTGCATGCGTTCCAGAGCGGCCACAAGGCGGCCCGTCGCGAGATCAACGTTGTGTACATTGGCGAAATATTGTGCCTGGTCTTCCTGAAACGCAACAGCACGATATTTTTCAACCAGCTCGGAAGGTGACGCGACAGGCTCGTGTGGTTCATGAAACGGCAGATAAACAAAAAATGGCTGTTGCGGATGTTCGGTCTGCCGGGCAGTCAGCCATGTGATAGCTTCATCCACTGCAAGCTGACAGCTAAAACCTGTGAGTGGTCCAACACGCTGACCGTTCCGAACATAGTTGGTTGGGTTCTCATGCGAAGGTGCGGCGTTATTCTGGGTTGAAAACCAGTGATCAAATCCAGCGTCATCCGGCTGCGGCTGATCGTCACTGTTAAAATGACTGTTGCAATGCCACTTGCCAGCCATGCATGTCGCATACCCTGCATTCTTCAACAGCTGCGGCAACGTGACTTCTTCGCGCCGCAGATGAACCAGGTCTCTCGCATCAGGCTGTGGCTGTTTTGATTCCGGAATCCAGTCATAAACGCCTGCTCTGTTCGGCGAGCGGCCCGTCATCAGACCGACTCGCGATGGCGAACACACGGGAGCGGCAGAATAGAAATTGGTGAAACGAATTCCTTCGCCCGCAAGTCGATTCAGATTGTCCGTCTGAATGTGCGGGTGACCATAGACACCGAGATCCCCGAAGCCCAGATCATCGCAAAGAATGATGACGATATTGGGTCGCTCATCAGCCATCGCGGCCCAGGGAGCACCCATCAACGCACAGCAAATCGCGACAGCAGAACGGATCAAGCGGCACATAATTTGTAGTCTCCTGATGATCATTGCGGGACAGCCGCGAATCTTACAGAGCAGCCTCGCGAAGAACAAAGAAGCCCGACATGAACAACATGCCGGGCTTCAGGAAATGATCTGCGGAGATTTCTATGCAAGCTGATTAGCCGGCGGTTTTCTTTTCAGGCGCCTTCTCTTCTGTTTCTTCTTCTGTCGTCGCCTCGGCTTTCTCCCCGGCGTCCTTCTCCGATTTTTCTTCAGTCTTCTCTGCGCTCACCTTTTTAATCGTCGGCTTTTCTTCCGCTGATTTTCTTGTGTCCTTCTTTACTGCCGTTTTCTTTTCAGGTTTGTCTCCCTCGGTTTTCTCCGCGGTTTCTTTTTCTGCTTTCTTGTCGGCCTTTGCGACTTCCGCCTTCTTCTCCGGATCCTTTGCTGCTTTGTCTGCAGGCGATGCCTTGACTCCAATATCGATCGTGTCCACGGTAATCATGGCGCTGGAACTGGCTGCTGTCAGACGATCCACGATCACGATCACAGTTGCCTGAAGGGGCTGGCCTTTTTCAAAAGTGCCGGAGATTCGTGCCAGATAGTTTTCACTGCCCTTGGGCTGACCACTCACCTTAAGTCCCGCGGCTTCAGCCGCTTCTTTGGCCTGCACGTACAAAGGTTCTTCTGGCTTGCGCATCTTTGTGGCGCTCGCTGCGATTGCTTTCTTCAGATCCACGACTGTTGTCTCACCACCAGCATGCACAACTAGCGCCGCACTTCCGCCTTCGCTTACGGAGACAAAGCCTCTGATGTCCAGAGTCGCTGTAACTCCACCATCGGAGTCAAGCTGATTGGTCACCGAGAATGTTTTTGTTTCCGCAGAGACCAGCTCTCCCTTTCCGGAGGCCGTACCAAGAACAAAGTTGTCAAACATCAGAGTTGTGACTTCGCGATCTTCACTTGTAGCCGAGACAAATCGAATCGCATCCGGGAAAAATGTCTTCCCAAGTTTCGGGGTCTTAGCCTCGTCAGCCGCTCCAACTGCAGTCAGCAGAGACGACAGTACCAAAGTATGCAACAAACGCATAACAGGCCTCCAGAGAAACACGTCATCCAACTAGCTGGTCCACACGGTCCCAGCCCTTAGTGTGTTCGAATACTGATCAATTGCCGGGATAAGTTCAAGTATACCAGGGGCTCGCCATTTCGAATTTTGTCGAGATCCCGCACTTCATTTTGCTCAGAATGCGGCCGTTCGATCCCGATCTTGACGAAGCATCCCTGCAAAATCAGGACATTCGGAGGAAATCATGGCCTCTGGTCGCCTCAACCCGTTTAAAACAGGCTGTTCTGAAAGGCGAACGCAAACGGGCTGTGCTTTCATTCATTTCACCGGAGCTTCCAAGTGCCCAGTCAAACTCGAATTGTCGCACCCGGTCCACGTCCGGAAACCGTTGTCACAGCAGATGGTCAAGTCCTTGTCCCTCCGCCGGACTGGTCTTTGCTGCTGCCTGGCGATCCCGGCCTGACCCGCCGCGTGAAAGCCGCAGGGCCCTCGTGGACGATTCAGGAGAAGCGCGGCCGAAAGATTTTCTCCCAGGGCGTCTGGGCACCGAAGGCTCATATTGCCATCGCCATGAACGATCTGGCCGCCGAGCGGGCGACGGAGTCTTATGCAAAGAAGCAGGCCGCCAGCGCTCGGCGACGTGAGAAAACGCAGTCGGAATATGTCGGTTCGTTTCGCGACGCGATTCTTCAGTTCCTTGCCTTTGCATCGGTTCACCGAACCCTTGCGGAATTGCTGGCCGATGCTGTCGCCGCTCATGCGACTCCCGTCGGCAGCGGAACCGTCGCACGGACTCAGCGGATTCCGATTGAGCAGCGAGCCGAGTCGGCGGTGATTGCGTGGATGCGGCATCAGACCACGCTGTATGATCAGATGAAGATCGCACGCATCAAAGGCGAACGTCGCGAGGTGCGTCGCATGCTGGCTCAACAATCGCGACAGGTGCTGCAGAAATATCGCGACGGCCTGATGGTCCCCGCCGAGTCCTGCGTTCTGAACACAGCGTTGATCGCAAACCGCCCTTAAGAACCTGACAGGCTGCCATGTAAGCCGCCACGTTGTCACGCACGCGCTTCGCATCGTGGTAGATTCCGCACAACTGATCCACGAATTCAGCGTACTGAGTTTCGTCAGGATTCTGCAGCACCAGCTTGATCGCCTTGCGAATGAAATGAGCCCAGCCTCTATGGTGTTCGCTGAACAGACTCTTATAGCGGAACTAATGTGCTCAACGCCTTTCGGCATCAACGAATGGTTCACGCGTGAAGTTGAGCTGCGGCCGATGCGAGCTTTTGGGGAAACGACGTGCAGAGTCTGCCCGTGTCGACGTGCCGGGAAGAGCTGCAATTGCTCGGACTTGCCTCGTTCTTCTTCTGGCAGACACACCGGAGCCAGCGAACAGGTGCTGCACAGTCGCTCGTTTTCCGTCACAGGCGGCCGGAGTTCAGAACGCCGCAATTCACGAGCCCGCTCGACGGCTTGCCGAAGGTCATCTCTCGCGACTTCGTCGATGACAACTTTCGCTGTGACGTTGTCCTTGTGATATCGAATGCGAGCTTCCAGAACCGGTTCATTCAAAATCTCCGCAATCAAAACGGCATAGGCAATTGCCTGAATTCGATCACTGGGCCACGGTGCCGGGCTGTTATCCGCGTCCCGTCGACATCGTCCCTTCTTGTGTTCGTAGGCAATCCACTGTCCGTCACGTTTGCGAACGGCGTCGGCCTTGCCTGTCAGTCCCCATGCTTCACTGGACACCTGAAACGAGCGTTTCTCTGGCGAGATGTCATCTTCCGGCACAATATCATCGTGCAGGC
>Ga0209284_10003481_pt1 | contig 19362 bp, 19 predicted proteins | sample FRY03_FD_187211 | JGI IMG/M metagenome (GOLD analysis project Ga0209284, IMG submission 187211) | Freshwater microbial communities from Lake Fryxell liftoff mats and glacier meltwater in Antarctica - FRY-03 (SPAdes) (version 2) | ecosystem: Environmental > Aquatic > Freshwater > Ice > Glacier... | reverse complement strand
GTTCTTGGTAAATAGTTCCCACTCTTGCTTTAAGAGCGCTTCGACCCGCTTCGGGTCTACTGGAACTGAAGTTGAAGGAATGAATCTAAAGGTCTGCTTGTGATTAGTCTGTGTCAACATTTGTAAAGCTTGTACGGCAAAGGTTTCAGCTTTTGAAACTCGTTTGAGAAGTACTCTCCCGGTTCGTTTTTTGGTGCATTTAGTTATTACCTTTAATAACTAAGGTTAAATCATCCCACGCTTTAATTAAAAAGCAACCCCATTAGACTGCTGACATGCGGAAAACTAGGGTTTTATCGCTTTTTTAATGCTTTTTTCAGTAATGAGTGCGGTTTCACACGCATCTGACACGATTCCATTGAGTTGCATGAATAAAAAAACTTATTTATTACACATTTCTAATGTAATAAAAGGGTGTGAAAAAAGCGAAGTCTCATTGGCTAGACAAAAAATATTGTTTGCAAACGCCATTAGAAAGTATGGAAGTGTGGCAAAAGCAAGTAGATGAGTATCACCTCCCTTTGTCTCGCATCATCCGTGGGGGGTCGCGATAGATGTTGATTATCCTGATGAACCAGTTGGCGCAGGTTGGTTAGAGCTTCATGGTTCCAAATTTGGTTTGTGTCGAGTATTCGAAAATGAATGGTGGCATTTCGAACCGGTTATTGCACCCGGGTGGAAGTGCCCAACCTTGTTCCTGATGCGACATACTCAGTTGATTAACGAAGAAAGAGCGCTCGTAATCTACGAGAGGTAATAAATAATCCAGTCGCAATCATCACCAGAAAGTATGTGATGTGCAGGAGAAGCCCGGAATCAATTTCGCCAAACCAAAATCCACGGATCATCGCAATTCCATGCCACAGAGGTAACGCCATGATTACTTTTTCTAACCAATCTGGGTATACCGAAATTGGATAGAGCGAGCCCGAGAACAGCGTCAGCGGAAGTAACACCACATTAATAAAACCCATTTGTTGGTAGGTCTTAAAGAAAGATGTAATCGCCATTCCGAAAGAGGCAAAGCCAAAAGCCACCAACGATGCGGCTGGAATAGCCAAAATTGCCCAGGCACTTGGAGTTAAGCCAAGTACCGAAACCACGGTCATGAAACCAATGGAGTACACCAGACCGCGCAATAGTGCCCAAGTGATTTCGCCAAGGGCGATATCCATCGGCCCAAGCGGGGTCGACAACATAGTTTTGTAGAGCTTTGATTCATTTAGCTTAAAGAAAACATTCCAGGTGGAATCATAAAACGCACCATTCATTGCGCTGGTTGCCAGCAAACCAGGAGCAATGAACATTGTGTAATCGATGGTGGTTCCACCGGTTTTAATGTTTCCAATTAATGCTCCCATGCCATAACCGAAAGCTAAGAGAAAGAGGACAGGTTCAATGAAACCGGTAAGAACTGGTACCCAATTTGATGATTTAAAGGCTAACCAACCACGTTCTAATAAAACTTGTGGTCTTCCGGCAAACATGGCACTAGAAGGACGGCTCTTGGCAATTTCAACGGCATTACTCATTTTGCCAGCCTCCTTTCAAATTCGCGAACGGTGAAGGCTAGGCCTACCGCAACCATCGTGATTAAAAAGAGGATGTGGACAACAACGATAAGTGAGCCTAATCCGTAATCAAATGCCGAGGCCCGGCCAAGTTCGGTGGCATGCCACAGCGGTGAGATCCAACCAATTGGCTGCAGATAAATCGGCATCGATGACAGCGGAAAGAAGGTGCCAGAGAAGAGAAACATCGGCATAATCACTAGCCGGCCAATAACGCTGAAAAAGTACTCCTCTTTTTCAATATGCGCGGCTAAGTACATCACTACGGCACCGAAAGCAGCGCCAGCCAGAGTTGCGATTGGGATAAGCAGAATGCTCACTCCAAAATCAACTACATTAAAAAGGATCAAAAGCAGATAATAAACCGAAACACTAAATAGCGCCCGAGTGAGTGCGGCTAGATAAACACCTATGGCAATTTGATACCCGGTGATCGGCGTTGCATTCTGGGCAAAGAAAAGTTTGCGCCATTTAAATCCTTCAATAGTTGGGAAAACGCACTCATCCATGGCACTTGTTATCGCGGTACTAGCCAGCAGCGCTGGGGCGATAAAAGCAATGTATTTAATTCCACCCGTTCCGCTGGTACCTGAGTTATTTTCAACTAGTACGCCAATACCAACTCCGATTGCGACTAAGTAAAAAAGCGGATTTCCGATATCTACTGCAGCGATAATCCCCTTCCATTTGTAGATGGAACGCAGCCGAGCAGCGGCTACGTAGAAGGCACCGAATCGTTGGATTTGTTGAACATCAATTTCCGAGTTCATTCAATCAAAGTTCTTCCAGTTAAACGCAGGAATACATCTTCCAGTGAACTACGGCGGACCAAGGAAGTTGTTGGGTGCAATTTTTCTGCCGTGATCTGTTCTAGAAGTTTTTCTCCGTCTTCGGTGTACATCAAGACCCGATCTGGCAAAGTCTCCATGCGCTCGCACATTTGCGCCAGTTGCGGGGCCACCTCTTTATTACGATCGCTACCAAAGCGAACTTCAAGTACTTCTTTGCTTGAATACGTCTTAATTAATCCGGCTGGAGATCCTTCCGCCATGATCAAACCGTTATCCATCACGACAAGGCGGTCACACAACTGTTCCGCCTCATCCATGAAGTGAGTTGTCAGAACCAGGGTTACACCCTTTTCCTTCAAACGAAAAAGCCGATCCCACAAAATATGACGAGCTTGCGGATCAAGACCGGTAGTTGGTTCGTCTAATAACAAAATGTCTGGCTCACTAACCAAGCCACGGGCGATTGTTAACCGGCGTTTCATCCCGCCGCTCAGGTTATCAACTTTAACATCACGCTTTTCTTCCAATTGAGCAAATTCAAGTAGCTCCTCAATTTTTCCCTTAATGAATTTTTTTGAAAGCCCGAAGTAGCGACCGTAGATATATAGGTTTTCGCTAACAGTGAGTTCGCTATCTAAATTATCTTGTTGCGGAACAACACCAAGGTGGGCACGGACAAGTGGCCCAAACTTTTCTGGGTCCTTCCCTAGGATCTCAACTGTGCCAGATGTTCGCGTGGAAGTCGCAGCCAAGATACGCATCGTGGTTGATTTACCGGCACCGTTGGGACCAAGCAACCCAAAGGACTCACCCTTAGCCACATCGAAATTGATGCCGTTAACAGCGGTGAAATCCCCGAATTTCTTGGTCAAATCACGTACCGAAATGAGTGGATTGGACATCTCCCCATGCTACCTGAGTATTGTTTCTCTACGTGCGATTCATTAATGAAGTAACCCACGACCTCACCTATGACGATGTTTTCATGGTGCCAAGCAGATCCGAACTTTCATCTCGCATGGATGTGGACCTCTCTGCAATAGATGGAACTGGTACAACGATTCCGTTAGTTGTCGCGAACATGACCGCAATTGCTGGTCGTCGCATGGCCGAAACCATGGCCCGACGAGGCGGCTTAACTGTCATCCCGCAAGATATTCCACAGGCAGTTGTTGATGGAGTGATTCAATGGGTTAAACAACGTCATTCATTTTTTGATACCCCCATTACGTTGTCACCAGATTCAACTGTTGCCGATGCGGTTAGTTTGTTACACAAACGGGCGCATGGCGCAGTTGTAATTGTTGAAAATGGAAAGCCGATTGGAATTATTACCGAAGATGATTGCAAAAGCGTTGATCGCTTTACCCAACTGCATCAAGTAATGAGTAAAGAGTTAATCACCATGCCTGACACACTTGGTGCTCGAGCAGCTTTTGATTTCCTAACCCAACACCGTCATAAGTTAGCGCCAGTTGTTTCAGCTAACGGAGATCTAGTTGGAATCATGACTCGTCTTGGTGCACTCCGTGGAACTTTATATACTCCAGCCCTAGACGAACTGGGCCGGTTACGAATTGCTGCGGCGGTTGGAATCAATGGCGATGTCGCAGCAAAGGCCACCAAACTTATTGAATCTGGTGCCGATGTTTTGGTCGTTGATACCGCCCACGGTCATCAGAAAAAAATGCTGGAAGCACTTACTGCGATCCGTGCCATTAATCCTGCTGTTCCAATTGTTGCTGGAAACGTCGTGACCGCCCAAGGTACCCATGATTTAGTACAAGCTGGGGCAAATATCATCAAAGTCGGCGTTGGCCCGGGTGCAATGTGTACTACCCGCATGCAAACCGGTGTGGGCCGCCCACAATTTTCGGCAGTACTTGAGTGTGCTGGTGAGGCTAAAAAACTTGACGCTCACGTTTGGGCCGATGGCGGAGTCCGTCACCCGCGCGATGTTGCACTTGCATTAGCAGCAGGTGCATCCCAGGTAATGATTGGTTCTTGGTTCGCCGGAACCTATGAATCTCCGGGGGATTTACAGACTGATGCACAAGGTCGTTTATACAAGGAGTCTTTTGGAATGGCATCGGCTCGTGCCGTTGCCGCACGCACAACGCAAGCGGATGCATTTGAGCGCGCTCGCAAATCCTTGTTCGAAGAAGGAATTTCAACATCGCGCATGTTTTTAAATCCAGCCCGTCCCGGTGTCGAAGATCTTTTGGACGAGATTATTGCTGGCGTGCGTTCCGCATTTACCTATGCTGGTGCAAAAAACATCACTGAGTTCGCAGAGCGGGCAACAATTGGAGTTCAATCATCAGCTGGCTATGCAGAAGGTAGACCGCTTCATTCTTCTTGGGGACAGTAGAATAGGGGCATGTCTAAGCCAACCATCATCCTTGCCACAAGCAATGGAGTTGGGATGGGTCACCTCGCCCGAGCAAGCGCGGTAGCGCTCGCACTAAAAGAGGTGGCAAACCCGATTATTGTTTCGATGGCGGGTGGAATCGCGGAGGTCCCATTTTTTATGGGGGTTCGTTGTGAATATATTCCCGGCAAAGATCGCATGTGGATGACCCGCGAAAGATGGGACATTTATTTGCGGGATCGTTTATTGGCACTTGTAGCAGAAACGGATGCGAAAGTTTTGGCATTTGATGGCGTTGTTCCCTACCCAGGTGTAATCGCGGCAAAGAACGCTAACCCCAATTTAAAGTTGGTCTGGGTTCGTCGCGGGTTGTGGCAAAAGAAGCCACAACGTTTTGTCTTAGCTTTGCAATCAGCGATGATGGACAAAGTAATTGAACCGGGTGATATCGCTCGTGCTTATGATTTTGGTCCAACGGCTACTCGGAAAGACTCAGTTTTAACCTCGCCAGTTTCACTTTTCCAAAAAGAAGATGCGATGTCGCGGGAAGAGGCTCGACTGACTTTGGGTCTGGATTTGAACCGCCCAACTGCACTTGTCCAACTGGGAACTGGTGACAATGATGTAAATGAAAAAATGACTGCTGCCCTATCTGGATTATTGGGCTGGCAGGATCTGCAGGTAATTCTAACGAAGGCACCAGTTGATAAAAATGGAAACTCATTAGCGCCGGAAGGGCTTGATCTAAAAGTTGTGCGTTACTTTCCGTTGGCCAAGTTATTACACGCATTTGATGCCGCTATCTGTGCAACTGGTTATAACGGTGTGCACGAGCTACTGCCTGCTCAAGTGCCAACGGTTTTTGTTTCAAATATTCGAGGCACGGATGACCAGGAAAGCCGGGCCAAGTGGTGCAATGACTTTGGCTTTGCCCTTCGCGCAGATCAAGCAGATCTTGCCGACATCACTGAAAAGGTGAAGATGTTACAAGATCCAGCTACACGCGACCGTTTGTCCGCAAAGTGTGCTGAACTTCCAGATGCAACTGGTGGTGCCGAGATTGCGGAAATACTATTAAAGTTAGCAACTGATCCAAAGCTAACGAAAGCCTCCGGAATTGTATTTAAACGTCTAATGATTCAGGAGCGAATAAATCGAGGCTTGCGACATGTTGCTAATCTCGGGTTACGACGGTTAGCCCTGGTCTACCGATTCCTGCACCCACACATTGTTACTCAGATAGTTAGGGTGGAAACGCCTATCTTTGGTTCGCAAATAGTTGCAGCAGAGCTGCACCCACTTATTAGAGGTGATATTCGTTTTGAGCATATGATTGAAGGCGCATCCGAACAATATCGAAAGCGCCGGGAAGAGATCGCGGATGCTGCATATGGCAAAAAGTTATTGGTAACTAAATCAAAATGAAATTTCGTACTTGGATTAAACGGAACAAGGTGGGACGCCTTGTTTGGCGTGTAATCATTGGAGTCCTTGGTGGCGGACTCACCGTCGCTGGCGGTATTGCCTTAATTGGCCCAGGTCCCGGAATCTTAATTGTGCTTGCCGGCCTTGGAATTTTGGCCACCGAGTTCGCCTGGGCCGGCCGGGTAATGATGCATACCAAGCGAATTGCAGCTAAAGCGGCCCAACGAACCGGCATGAAGCCATGGGTTAAGTACTTTTTGATTTCAGGTGGCGCCGTATTTTCAATTATTACAATATTGATCTACTACTCGCGCTAGTTAAAAGCTGGCTCTAATCTCCCATAGATCTGGAAATGTTGGGTTAAAGAGGGTGCCGGCTAAGTAACCAACACCGCTGGAACCGCCCGTTCCAAGTTTATGACCAATAGTGCGCTCCACCATCTTTACATGTCGATAGCGCCACTCTTGCAAACCTTCATCAATATCAACTAAGCGCTCACACACCATTGCAGTTTCCGGATCATTACGGTGGACTTCAAGTAGTACATCTTGTACAGCTTTATTAGCAACATAGGCAGTTGATTTGTCGCGATTTATTACTTCAACTGGAACCGCATATCCTCGCTTCGCAAGATAGACAAGGGTGGAATCCCACACAGAGTTACGAGATGTGATTGCTTCAATCTGCTCTTGAATATCAAGTGGCAAGTGACCGGCCATTTTGCTGTCACGACGGCCTAATAGCGCTTCAACCATCCTAAATTGTGCCGATTGAAAACCACTTGATGTGGATAAGTACGAACGAAATGAATTGAACTGCAATGGCGTCATGGTTTCCAAAATATCAATCTGGGTCACGCATACTTTTAAAATTGTACGAATACGTCCCAAGATGGCCAGTGTATAATGTGAATTACCAGATTCCAGCGCGCGCTGTGCTTCGGAAAACTCATGAATTAACTGCTTAAACCACAACTCATAAGTTTGGTGGATGATGATAAATAACATCTCATCATGTTCAGGTCCACTAGAAAGTGGACGTTGAAGCTTAAGTAATTCATCGACTGCTAAATACGATGTGTATGTCAGCGCAGAATCAAAATCTTCACTCATGTGACCCGCGATCCTTCCTCTTGCACTTCTTGGTAGCGGCGAGATGCCACTAAATCACGCATGCGCGAAAAGCCATCCCAGACCTCTACGTATGAAGTCGGCAAAGGTGAAATCGCTAATCTAATTGAATTCGGGGTGCGGTAATCGGGAATCACATTGGAAATCTGTCGAAGTGCTACGCAAATTTGGGCTGCATCTGGATGCACCAAGGAAATGTGCCCACCGCGCTCGTTTGGATTACGCGATGTATTAAGTTCAATACCAAGGGGCGCTAGCCAAGCATCGTAGAGATCGATCATCAGTTGCGTTCCTATGGCAGCCTTGAGTGCGATAGCTTCAATGCCAGCTTCCTTTATCATTGCAAAGGCGGTTTGAACACATCGAATTCCCATCAAGGATGGACTAGCGATTTGGAAACCGCGAATTGTTTGGGAGCGTGCAAAGACTGGTCCCATTTCAAACTGAGCATCTTGGGCAAACCAACCTTGGATCGGAACCTGTAGCTCATTTTGGATTCGCTGTGAAACATACAACCAGGCCGGTGAGCCAGGACCCGAATTACCGTACTTGTAAGTGCAACCAATGCAAAGGTCGACCCCGTTGTCATCTAGGTTTAATTCGATGGAACCAACTGCATGGCTAGCATCCCAGAGAACTAAACCACCAATTGCGCGAACTTGATCTGTGATTGATTTTAAATCTGATCGTGCGCCAGATCGATATTGAATTACTTGAAGCGTTACAAGTGCCACATCATCGTTCAAATATGGAGCGAGAACTTGAGTTGTAATGCGCTCATGTCGCGCGATTGCTGGATCTTCATTTTCAATAATGACAAGCTTTAAGCCAAATTGTTGCGCAATTCCAGCAAGAATGTATCTATCTGTTGGGAAATTAGCGGCATCGGTAATGATTGTTTTGCGACCTGGACGCGCATGAATTGCAGCTAAACACAATTGATAAAAGTTAACTGATGTCGTGTCACAGACCAGAACCTGACCGAGACCGGCACCCAATGCAGCTGCTCCGAGCAAATCACCCGTGGGCTGGGCTTCATCAACCCAATGACTCCACCCAGTTACAACTTCCGGACCCCATTCATTGGTCATGAAATCATTAATGGCGGTAATAGTTGCTGTAGGCAAGCGACCGAGTGAATTTCCATCGAGGTAACACATTTCTGGGTCGGAAATCACGAATCGAGATTTATAATGGGCTAATGGATCATTTTTATCAAGTTCGAGCGCATATTCTCGGTCAGTTACATTCATGGTTGAAAGGTACGCTCTCCTACCGTGGCGCGCAATGTTGTTAACTTAGAAGAGGTCTCAAAAGCCTTCGATATTAAAGAGCTTTTGATTGCGGTTTCACTTGGCGTCTCCGAAGGAGATCGTATTGGAATTGTTGGCCGCAATGGTTCTGGAAAAAGTACCTTGATGAAAGTTATGGCTGGTTTTGAACCACCTGATTCTGGACGCGTCACCAAAACAAGTGCGGCAAAAATCGGTTTGTTATCGCAAGTTGATCTTGCGAATCCGGAAAGCACGGTAGGTGAGGTTATTTTAGGCGACACCGAAAAACATGAATGGGCCAGTGATCCCGAGATTCGTGAAGTTTTTACTGGGCTATTTGGAAGTTTTGATGATCACATTTTTGATCGTAAATTTGGTCAAATATCAGGAGGCGAACGTCGTCGTGTAGGTCTAGCAAAACTTCTGATTAACAAACTAGATTTGATTTTATTAGATGAGCCAACAAACCATTTAGATGTAGAAGGTGTTGCTTGGCTTGCCGGGTATCTCAACAATCGAAAAGGTTTGGCAGTTGTTGTAGTCACACACGATCGATGGTTTCTCGATGCGGTCACCGATCGCACTTGGGAGGTTGTTGCGGGAAAAGTTGAAGAGTACGACGGTGGATATAGTGCATTTGTTTTGGCTAAGGCAGAACGCTCCAGACAAGCATCAGCCATGGATTCAAGACGCAATAATTTAATTCGTAAAGAGCTTGCCTGGCTGCGTCGCGGTGCACCGGCAAGAACATCAAAACCAAAGTTCAGAGTGGATGCGGCGAATGTCTTAATCGCAGATGAGCCAGATCCCCGTGACCAGGGCGCGTTATTAAAGTTTGCCTTAAACCGGTTAGGTAAAACCGTGTATGAGGCCCACCACTTACAAGTAAAACTGGGAGACAACACGTTAATTGATGATCTTTATTGGAATGTTGGCCCCGGCGAGCGGATCGGAATTGTTGGCGTTAATGGTTCAGGTAAGACAACTTTGATGCGCACCTTAACCGGCGAAATTTTACCAACGGCTGGAAAGCTAGTCACTGGGGTAACGGTGAAAGTTGCTTTTTTAACTCAACATTTAGCGGAGCTAGATCCAACTTGGCGGGTACTAGAAGCGGTGGAAAAGGTTGCCAACCGAGTTGAACTTGGTGGTGGCCGAGAACTATCGGCTTCGCAACTTTGCGAGCGGCTAGGTTTTGACCGGGAGTCACAATGGACTCCAGTCGCAGATTTATCGGGTGGCGAGAAGCGCCGATTGCAGTTAACTCGGTTACTGATGGATAGCCCCAATGTGTTACTGCTTGACGAGCCAACGAATGATTTTGATATTGAAACACTTACCGAACTTGAAGATCTTTTAGATAGTTACGGTGGCACTTTGATTGTGATCTCTCACGATCGATACTTTCTGGAACGTGTATGTGATCGCTTTGTTGGTTTATTGGGGGATAAGAAGGTTCGTGATCTTCCGCGTGGCGTAGATGAGTATTTGGAACAACGTGCAGTTGCCCTGGCTTCGATCGAGAATGAGGTAAAAACGAAGAAAGTTTCAAACGCGGCACAAGAGCGCCAGCTAAAAAAGGATGTAACTCGATTAGAGCGCCAGCTGGAAAAGTGCGGTAAACAAATATCTGCGCTGGTGGCTGAGCAAGAGAGAGCCGCATACGATGCAAACCGGCTAATTGCTATCACCACTGAATTAGGGCATTTGAAGGGTGAAAAGGCGAAGTTGGAGGAAGAGTGGCTGCAAGTAATGCATTCCCTAGAGGGTTAAGTTAAAATCTCCCCCATGAGCAAAATTTTACATTCAGTCGAAGTCCTTCTTTTTCGTTCTCGCTTTCTATTAGTTCCGCTTTATGTGGGCTTAGTTGGCGCGCTAGCTTTGTTGGCATATCGCTTTGTGGTTGAGTTTTATTACATTGTCCAGCACATAGGCAATGTAGATGCGCAAGAATTCACCTTAGAATTATTAGCACTCCTTGATTTAACTTTGCTCGCAAACTTAATTTTAATGGTGATCTTTGCTGGTTATGAAAACTTTGTTTCCCGCATTGATGTTGCAACAGAATCAAAGGATCGTCCATATTGGATGGGCACTATTGATTTTAGTGGTTTAAAGATCAAACTAATCGGCTCCCTAGTCGCAATCTCAGTAATTGAACTTTTAAAAGATTTCATTGAACTTTCCGGGCAAGACGAGGTTGGCGAAGGCACAATATGGCGAATCATGATTCACCTAACCTTTGTAATTTCCGGAGTTCTATTTGCACTAATGGATTGGATTGCAGATAAGCGAGAATCTCCCGCTAAACTCAAGTAATGCGGTTAGATCTGCTGGCCGCCCTTTCGGGTGTCATGATTGCGCTGCAGGCACGCGCAAACGGAGAGCTATCACAGCGCTTAGGTAATGGATTACAGGCGGCGCTAGTCTCATTTGGATCCGGGCTATTAATAATTTTAATTATTACTCCCTTTAGTCCACAAATAAAAGTAGGGATAAAAAATCTTCGGGACGCAGTTGCTCGAAAAGAGATTGCCAAGTGGAAACTATTTGCAGGTGCTCTGGGCGGAAGCTTTGTAGCAGTGCAAACCCAGATCGTACCTCTGATTGGTGTTGCCATTTATTCAGTGGCATCCATTGCTGGGCAAACTGCGATTTCACTGATCGTGGACCGTATTGGCCTAACTGGTGGCGGTAAGAAAATGATCTCGGCTAGGCGTGTATTTGCCGCTTCGTTAACGGTTCTTGCAGTACTTGTATCTGTCTGGGACCGAATAGACGCGAATAACTTATCAATGTTGGCAGTCACAGTAGGTTGCATAGCTGGCGCAGTTGTTGGTGTACAGCGAGCCCTTAATGGACAAATAAATGAGTACTCACATCAAAGTTTTACTACCTCACTACTCAACTTTATAACTGGAACGTCCTTACTATTCTTACTGATTGTTATCAGTATTATTTTTGGTAAAAATGATCTCTCACCACTTCCAAGTGGTCCCTGGTGGATTTATACTGGTGGGGTAATTGGAGTAATTTACATTGCCTTCACGTCAACCATTGTTCAACACTTAGGTGTACTAAACTTCACCTTATTCAGTGTCGGTGGTCAATTATTTGGATCTTTGATTATTGATTTGATTTCACCAATAGATGGTGTAAATGTTAGCGTCTATTTAGTGACTGGAATTGTTATGACCTATGCCGGAGTTATCGCCGGTGGCGTAAGTAGTTTACGAGTGAAGAAACCACAGAGGCGGTTATAGAAAAGCTGCAATAAAGATGACTGTTACCAGAATAACAATATTAACCCCGCCATGTGTCGCGGCAACCAGGCCGGCCGAAAACAGAATGGAATCGCCAGGCAGGAAAAAACCGAGCAAGACTCCAGTTTCCACAAAGACGATTGCACCAATCAATAAATAGGGAAGAACGGGTTGAATGCTGGAAAACTGAGCGTCAAATGATGCAGCTACTTCAATCACACTGACTTTTTAACCGCCGCAGCCACTGCTTTTACGACGTTGGCATCAAAAACACTAGGAACTATAAATGAAGTGTTGAGTTGTTCGGGTGAGACACAATCTGCAATCGCTTCCGCGGCTGCTACCAACATTGCGTCGCTTATTTTATGTGCATTCGCATCTAGCAAGCCCCGGAAAATTCCAGGAAAAGCTAATACGTTATTAATTTGATTTGGTTGATCGCTTCGGCCTGTTGCGACAACAGATGCATACTTGCGGGCGATGGCTGGATCAATCTCAGGATCTGGGTTGGCAAGGGCAAAAACAATTGAACCAGCTGCCATGCTGGCAACATCTGCTTCAGTTAATACATTTGGAGCACTAACACCAATAAAGACATCAGCGCCATCCATGGCATCAGAGATCGCTCCGGTGAAATTTTGTGGATTGCTGTTATCAATAAACCACTGCTGCATAATATCTTCAGAGTTCATTCCCTTATGTATAACGCCTTGGTGATTAAAACCAATAATATTGTTTGCACCATTTAGAGTGAGAAGGCGTGCAATCGCATTTCCAGCTGCGCCAACTCCGCTCAAAACAATCTTTACGGAACCTAAATCCTTCTTAACCAGCTTTAGCGAGTTGCGAAGTGCGGCCAGCACAACAATTGCAGTGCCGTGTTGATCATCATGGAAAACCGGGATATCAAGTAATTCACGCAGACGACGTTCAACCTCGAAACAACGTGGTGCTGAAATATCTTCTAGATTAATGCCACCATAAACTGGCGCGATTAACTGCACCGTGCGAACGATCTCATCAACATCTTGGGTATCCAAACAAACTGGCCAGGCATCAACATCGGCAAAACGCTTAAATAGCGCCGCTTTACCCTCCATCACTGGAAGTGCCGCTGCCGGGCCAATGTTTCCTAAGCCAAGGACGGCTGACCCGTCAGTAACAACGGCGACGGTATTGCGCTTAATTGTCAGGCGTCTAGCATCAGCAGGATCGGCAACTATTGCCTGGCAAATACGGGCAACACCAGGTGTATAGGCGCGAGATAAATCATCACGTGTCTTTAACGGAACCTTAGATTGAATTTCAATTTTCCCACCAAGGTGTAACAAAAAGGTACGGTCACTAACTTTTCTAACCGTCAGCGAAGTGTTCTTAGAAATCGCAGCAGTGATTTCGTCTGCATGATTAGCATCAATAGTGTCGCAGGTGATGTCAATAACCACGCGTTCAAGATGTGACTCGACTACATCCAGTGCAGTGATTGTTGCACCAGCACCGGTAATAACCGTCGTTGCCAGCGCTACTGGATTTGACTCAGGCGAACCTTCAACCCGAATTGTGATTCCATATCCCGGTGATGTTGATGCCATTTACACAACTCCATAAAGTCGATCGCCGGCATCACCCAGACCAGGAACTATATAACCATGCTCATTCAACTTCTCATCTAGCGCACCAGTGACAATTGTTATTGGAACTCTGCTATTTGCGAACTCTTTCTCAACGGCAGCAATTCCTTCAGGTGCGGACAAAATACAAATGGCAGTGATATCTGTTGCACCAAGATCAATTAAATACTGGAATGCCATAATTAAAGTTCCACCAGTCGCAAGCATTGGGTCTAATACAAATACTTGCCGTCCAGACAAATTATCGGGCAAACGGTTAGCGTAGGTACTCGCCGTAAGCGTCTTTTCATCGCGCACCATCCCGAGGAAACCAACCTCGGCGGTTGGGATCAACTTACTCATGCCTTCCAGCATTCCAAGCCCAGCGCGCAAGATTGGGACGACTACTGGACGCGGCTCGGCAAGTTTTTGACCTTTTGTTTTTGTTACTGGCGTTGTGATTTCTACCTCGTGGGTGCGAACATCACGGGTCGCCTCGTACGCCAGAAGCGTTACGAGCTCCTCGACCAATCGTCTAAAGGTTGGGGAATCGGTCTCTTCGTTGCGTAAGACCGTTAATTTATGGTTAATCAAGGGGTGGTCGGCAACATGAACTTTCATGCCCCTTACCTTACAGGGGTTTCATTCCCTTCCAATGAGTGAAAGTATGGGAACATGTCCGAATTCGAAGACGACCTCGTTGAAGAGATTGAATCATTCGACGAAATCGCAGTAGAAGAGCGCGACCTCACAAGTGAGATGGATTTTGCGGTTGCGGCATGGCATGAAGATGGCCGATGGACTTTAGGTCAACTTCCAGATCCCCATGATATTGCGCAGATTATTACCCGACTAAAATCACAACAAACAAATGGTGGGTCAATTGCTTTAATTTCAATTGACGAAGAGTTCTTTATTTTGATTCGAGTTCTAGGATCGCATATTTCATTATTCTTAAGTGATGCAACCGCGGCTTTAGATTATCCAGTCGCCGAAGAGCTTCTAGAAATCGCCGACCTGCCAGTACCAGAAGATGACGAGGATGCTGCGCCAATTGGTCACCTAGAGATCCTGGCTGACTTAGGTATGAGTGGTATGGAGATTTCTGCCTTGTGTGCTGATGACGAGTTTTTTCCAGATGAACAATTGGAGGCAATTGCTGCTCGACTAGGTTTTGGCGAAGAGTTCGCTGAGTTGCTTGATTTGTGAAAGATACCGAAATGATGCAAGTTGCAATTGCAACTGCACATGAAGCTTTAAAAACTGGAGATTTTCCGATCGGCGCAGCAATTTTTGATGCTACTGGACAATTACTTTCGGTTGGACATAATGAACGTGAATTGCATAAAGATCCAACTGCGCATGCCGAAATTGTTGCAATTCGCCGAGCTTCTGAAAAACTTGGATCTTGGAGATTAGCGGGCCATACTCTTGTTACAACACTAGAGCCATGTGCAATGTGCGCCGGAGCGATTGCCCAATCCCGACTTCAAACTCTGGTATTTGGCGCTTGGGATGAAAAGGCAGGCGCTGTTGGTTCGGTGTGGGACTTGTTGCGCGATCCCAGAAGTACTTTTAGAATCGAGATCCGAGCCGGGATTTTGGCAGATGAGTGTGGTGAATTAATTAAAAACTTTATACAAGAAGTTCGTAAGAAGGATTAAGAATCACCATAGCGCCTTCTTCTTCACCAACCATTCCTTCCGCACGCAGTTGTGAACCAATTTCTAGCCCCGCAATGTCGCGCCGGCCTAAGAATTGAAGTGACACCCCACCGGTTTCGTCCCAGATCTCGACTTGAAGGGCTGGTGCTGCTCCACTCGCAGCGGTACGAATTGAGGTAACCCGTCCTTGCACTTGCGCACGTTTACGCCATTCAATCGCACCTATTGGCGTGACGTTTTCTGCGTAGTGGCTTACAGGTTCAATGTCCACCGGGGCAGAACTCTTTACTGGTTTTGCTTCCGCAACCTTAAGTGCAGGAAGTGGTGGTGTTACAAAAGTCGCACCCGATGTAATTCGATCAACATCAAAAGGAACAATAGTTGCCACCACACGTGGCAACTGCGAAATTGGAGCTGCGATCTCTTCTGCGGTCTGATCATGTAGCAAACGACCCAAGAATCCGGCGTAAGCACGACGTGGCAGAAGCAGTGTTAATTCGACATCTGGCCTTTCGGTCATACGAATTGCATAATCCAAAGCAGAGTTAGCCAACCGGCGATCTGGGCAATCAATGAGCTCTAAAGTCACATCATCTAAAGCATCTGATGCCACCCAAGCCTTTTGAATCTCTTCTGCACGTCGATCATCAATTACAAAGTGCACCGCAGTTAGTTCGCGCGGCCTTAAACTACGTGCGTAACGAATAGCGCCAACGGTGGCGAGGTCAACATTATCCACCAGAACTGTCACATTGTGACGTGCAATTGATGTTGCCCGCTCCTGATATTGCTTAACGGCAAGCGCCTCTTGTTCACGGGTATATTGGCGACGTAATCTAAGGAAAGTCATCACTAAAATTGGTGCGACAACTAATACTAGCCAAGCTCCTTGAGTAAATTTTACGATTGAGAAAATAATCACGACCACCAAGGAGATCGATCCAGCTAGGCCGTTGATCAAGACCTTTATCCGCCAGGCACCAGTTCGGTTACGAAGTGCATGGCGAGTCATACCAAAGCCGGACAAGGTAAAGGCGGTAAACACACCTAAAGCATAAAAAGCCACTAAGTGTTCTACCGAACCGCCAGTAATCAAGACTAGGAAAATTCCACCACCGGCAAGAAGAAAAATGCCATTAGAGAAAGCTAACCGATGGCCACGCTTTGTTAATTGACGTGGCAGATAACCATCGGATGCGACAAAGTTCACCATGATTGGGAAAGCGCTATAAGTTGTATTTGCACCTGCAAACAAAATGAGCATCGTGGCTGCCTGAACCATTATGAACATAATAGAACCGAATGCCCCATCTCCAACAATCGTTTTCGCAATCTGCGAAATGACCGTTGGTGTGCCATTTTCATACGGCACGGCATGAATTTTGTGGGCAAACCATGAGACTCCTAATACAAGTGTTCCAAGTAAGGCGCTCATGATGTACAAAGTGCGGCGTGCATTTACATGCTCTGGAGTCTTGAATAGTGCAACACCATCAGAGATAGCCTCTAGACCGGTTAGGGATGAGCCGCCATTGGCAAAGGCGCGCAGCAAAATAAAGATTGCCGCAAAGGTGAGTAGACCTTGGCTTTCACCAACTTCAATTGCACCTGGCTGGTCAACACTTAACTTCACGAGAGTTCCATTGAACTGACGGTAAAGACCCATTGAGAAAACAATGAACATGCATCCAACAAAGAAGTAAGTTGGAAGCGCAAAGACTTTACCGGCTTCCTTTACACCCCTTAAATTTCCATAGGTGAGCAAAACAATCACCAGTAAAATCATGGGAATCTTGTACGGATGAAGTGAAGGAAAAGTTGAAATAATCGCGGCGACACCAGCTGCAGATTGGATGGCAACGGTAACGATGTAATCAAGCATCAACGCAACTGCCGCAACTTGGGCAACTACGGGACCAAAGTTGTCCCGCGAAACAATGTAAGCACCACCTATCTTTGTGTACACATTGATTACGTCACGATAAGAAAGCGTAATAATTAATAAGATTGCAAGTACAACCCCGGTCATAGGCATCAAAATTGCAAAAGCTGCCAAACCAAAAGCTGGAAGCAGTGCAATTAAAATCTGCTCTGAACCGTAGGCAGATGATGAAATGCAGTCAGAAGAGAGAATTCCGAGCCCGTACCGTTTACTCAAGCGTTGATGGCCAAGTGCGTGGCGGTTAAGCGGATTGCCTAGTAAACGGCGCTTGATCGTGTAAAAAAACGAGTCTTTCAGATGCGCGTGATCCTTGAGAACTTCTGGGGCGGTCGCATCATCTATCCAAGACTTCGGCACAAAAACTCCCTTTTTCTTATTTTCATTGCAGTCAAGGCAACTTAATAAGTATCACTCTACCTCAGGGCGCGAGATCTTCACTGTTGTAAAGGCTCAGCGTATGCTTTCACCCATGCAAACACAGTTGTATATCGATGGCCAATGGGTAGATGGAATTGGAAAACTCCCAGTTTACGATCCGAGCGATGGTTCAGTTATTGCCGAAGTCGCTCTTGCCGGAGATGCGCAATGTGAAGCCGCCATCGCTGCCGCAGATGCCGCGGCAAAGACATGGGCTAAGACCGTTCCAAGATTTCGATCAGAGATCTTACGTAAGGCTTTTGAGTTAATGACCGCCGAAAACGAAGCAATCGCAACCATGATCTCGCGCGAAAATGGTAAAGCAATGCCAGATGCCCGCGGGGAAGCGACATATGCGGCCGAGTTTTTTCGTTGGTTTGCCGAAGAAACAGTTCGTACCTCAGGTGATTTCCGCAAATCTCCATCAGGTGACAAGCGAATTCTTGTGACACATGAACCGATTGGTCTTTCCATTCTTATTACACCGTGGAACTTCCCCGCCGGAATGGCTACCCGCAAAATTGGTCCAGCCGTTGCTGCAGGTTGCACCATGATTTTGAAACCCTCGGGCGACACACCCCTTACCGCGATGTACATTGTTGATTTAATGGAGCGCGCGGGATTGCCAAAGGGTGTTCTTAACTTAGTTTTGCCGGAAAAATCAGGTCCCGCCATCTCCAAGATGTTGCACGATCCCCGAGTAAAAAATCTTTCATTCACAGGTTCAACCGAAACCGGTCGCATTCTTCTAAAAGAGGCCGCAGATCGGGTTATTCGTTGCTCTATGGAGCTCGGCGGAAATGCCCAAGTTGTTATTCATGATGATGCAGATCTAGCAGTGACTATTCCCCAACTTTCACTCGCCAAGATGCGAAATGGTGGTGCTGCCTGCACATCTGCAAACCGCATCTATGTTCAACGCGGTATTGCCGAAGAGTTCATCGCCCAAATGACACAGTCCATGAGTAGTTACGTTATGGGACGTGGCACCGATAGTGCAACAACCCTTGGCGCATCGGTCTCCATGAAGGAGCGCAATAAGATTGCCGCCCTTGTGGATGAATCAGTTGCTGCCGGTGCCAAGATTGAAATAGGTGGCGTAAAGCCCGAAGGTGATGGCGCCTTCTATCCGGCGACAGTTTTAATTGTTGAAAAAGATAATCCAATTTTGCTACATGAAATCTTTGGTCCAGTCGCACCGATCGTTATTTTTGATACCGACGAAGAGGGTATTGAAATGGCTAATGACACTGAATTCGGTCTTATTAGTTATGTATTTTCTTCAAATCTGGCACGTGCTATGCGCACGGCTGAGGCGATGGAATCTGGAATGGTTGCAATCAATAAAGGTGTTATTTCAGATCCGGCGGCGCCATTTGGGGGCGTAAAGCAATCTGGGCTTGGCCGCGAAGGTGGCTTTGATGGTATTCACGAGTTCCTGCAAACCAAGTTCATCGGCCTCGAGATCTAGAATTACTTATCTAGTCAAACCCTAGCTTCGCAATTTGCGAAAAATAGCGGCAAGCCAAGCAGTTTGGCAGAGTTACGCCATCCAAGACGAGTCCAACCCAATTCGTTGGAGGTTTTTCCTTGGTCATGCGACAGGCTGAAAGAACATCCAAGTCGGTCAAGTTTGTATCCCAGAATTTGATTTTTCATCTCGGTTGTCATTACTCGCTTCTTCGTAAGTTCCATAGCCTGTTGTTCATACCGCGATGGATTAAACTTTTGGAGGTCAAAGACAAGGGAAAAGAACTTTTGCTCTTCCGCTAAATCTGATGTTACGCAGAGTGAGTTACTTCTTAAGAGTTTTCACCAATAATTACCTTTCCTTCCGCGTTCATGAATGCAGGGGAGACTGCGTTAACAAGTTCGCAAGGAATTGACCCATAGATATGTGGATA
>Ga0209284_10003475_pt1 | contig 19368 bp, 10 predicted proteins | sample FRY03_FD_187211 | JGI IMG/M metagenome (GOLD analysis project Ga0209284, IMG submission 187211) | Freshwater microbial communities from Lake Fryxell liftoff mats and glacier meltwater in Antarctica - FRY-03 (SPAdes) (version 2) | ecosystem: Environmental > Aquatic > Freshwater > Ice > Glacier... | reverse complement strand
ATACTCGGTCCGATTGGGGCATGTTCGCGAGCAGGTGCACCACCCAACTTCTGTACCGCTGCGCTGATCGCCTTAGTATTTCGAAGGTTCCGCTTGAGTTCTAGAGTCGTCCAGTTCTCTGGGGGCAGCCAAGACTCAACGTAGATAGCCTGTTTTTGATCGGATGCCATCAGAATCCTGCCTGACGTCGGGTCGTCCAGAAGCGCTTCGAGCGCTATCAACCAGAGCGGATGAAAGTCTTGTCCTTCATCGATAATAATTGTCTTAAATCGGACATCTATTTTCTGAATATTTGTGATTAAGGCTTGAGCGTGTTCGGTATCCCAGAACGCTTGGTCGGCATTTTCTGGCATCGCAGGGGCGAGATCACCTAAGAGATTAATGACCACATCGTGGAACGAACCAACCTGAAAGAGCGGCGGATCCGCAGAATACTTCACCATGTCTTCTTCTAGTGAAGCAAGTTCGGATCCCAGAATCTTGTTGTAGCACACAAGAAGAGTCGGCTCGTTGCGCCTTAGCGAACGCTTCGCCCACTGTTTGCACAGAAATGTCTTGCCCGTACCAGCTGCGCCTCGAATGTTTACTCGAAGATTTTCGTCGAGCTCGATGATTGGAATAAGGCTGTCATATGTCGCTTTGCTAATTCTCTGGGACACGCCTCTAACTAACGACCCATCAACTTCAATTTCTAAAACATCCGGACGTAAGGCTTTTAAAAAGAGTTTTAGTGAATCTTTTGGAACAACTGAAGATTGATCCGAAAGCGCCAACATAGCTGGTATCGGGTTTTTAAGGTCTAACTGAGTGAGAATTATCTTTCGAGGACAATCAGGCCCTGCGCCCTCAGCGGGGAAGTCGACGATGTCTGGAAACGCCACAACGTGCTGCATAAAAAAACCAGTTAAGTCGAAATTCTGCTTTCTGAGACGGGTGACGAGTGAGTGTTTAGCCGATCTAATCTGCGCAATCGGGTCTTGAATTTTCGTACCGTTGCTCTTCCATTGTCCTTTGTCAATAGTGATTGCGCCACCTTTTACCTCTATGAGATATACGCCGATGTCAAATGAAACAAGGATGATGTCAATCTCTGAGTCTTGTTTATTAACCAGAATTGCGACACTAGGAACGATTATCCAGGAGTCATCGAGGCTTGCAATTAGAAACTTAATTGCTCGCTCTTCGGAATATTCAATCTCGGTTAGATCAAAATCGCTTGGGAAGAGTTGGGCCATAGCCCTGTCAGATTACCAACTGTTCGGCACTACGTTTTTGAGCGAATGATCGCGCGGATGCGGGTTAGAGGATGAGCGCAGCAAACAAAAGAATAGGTACCAGAATCAGCAAAAAAATCAGCAGCGGCGCGGCGATCACGATGAATATGCAAGCGAGAATAAAGAACCAGACGATCCAGAAGAAGAAGGCAATTGAACTCATATGTAGACCCATTTTCGGGTAGGGGTGTGGCACGATAACTCGGCACCTCGCGATCACAGGCACCACCATCGCATGCGTGTAAAGAGGTAAGTACCGAATTATCCAGAATCCGAGGAGCACCAGTTGGGCGTCTTTTCAGCAATATTCATCTACAAGGCCGCCAAGCGCCGTGGCCGCAGGCAGGGTCGGCGCGAAGGTTCTAACAATGATTACGACGAGTCTGATCCAGAGTGCATCAATTACACGAGTTTTTGCGAAAACTTCGGCAGTTGCGACGGCATGGAGTGCGAGTTCGAAGCCTGATTACTCAGAATCAAAATCTGCAACAACCGATACATGGTCGCTGCATTATTCTTAGAACCGTTAGCCAGAGACGCCGTAACCATCTCGTTTTGACTTTGAGACAGGCACCCGTAAACTGCTTAATGTCAATGTATAATTTTTTTATTTTCTGGATTAATGTACATCAGGCTTTAGCGCGTGCCTCATTCAAGAGATGTGTCTTTGTCGGGTTGACAATTCAATGAAAATTAATAATTTTGGTAAAATTGATCATTCCGATTTTAATGACTTCGTAGTTCATTTTACGGGTCGTAGCGGACCATCGCATCGCGCATCAGGGATCAAGTCGATGTCGGACTGGTCAAGACTTAAGAATATTATTACGAATTCGATATTAATCGGTAGCGAAATGCCACCCTTCAGGGACTCGGCAGTCTGTTTCACGGAAGCAACCGCAGACGGCTGTTCGTGGCTAATTGGCGAGGGTCGGTATACATCTTGCGGTATTGCATTCAACAAACGAGACATTTTTGAAGTGGGTGGCGGTCCAGTTCTTCAGGTGCGTGGCGACGAGTGGGGTGTCGTTCGCAATTGGCCCGTGAATCTAAGGTCGAGAGCAGTGCGTCTCTGGCCGGGAGCTATTGCTGAAGTTGGGGAGGCGCTGCCCTTATGGTTAGAGAGCCGCTCTGAGTGGCTTTTTGAACGAGAGTGGCGGGTACCCACGCCAAACATTGGGTTTCAATTTACATTGGATCAGGTCGCCTTCTTAGTAATACCATCGCTGTCTGAGCTGCGTAATTGGGTACGTGAGCTTTCTACGCTCAATTTGGCATTGGCTGGGCAGGTTGCCTCTATGAGGTATGTCGTGATCAGTGGGAACGGCATAGTGGAAAGCAGTGGGGTGCGTCGTCGAAACGGTCCGAAAAGTCTGTCTTCAGGCGAACCAGAAGGACTTACAACATGATTCTTAAGGATCATTGTGAAAAATTTAATAATCGTGGTCTTGAATTAGTTGTAGATCTTTCCAATATCTGTCGTAACACAAAACTTGACTCCACTGGCGATATCGCAAGATGGGATCGAGTCATCCGAGTAATGGAAAAATGGAATATTTGGTCATCTGGTCTTGAGCGGCCAGTCACTTTGTTTGTCGCTGACAGCAATCTTCGTTATAAGTTTGCAAGAGACGATTTACAATTATTTAAAGATGCGCTGAGAGACGGCTTCGTTATTGAGAACGACAAGGCAGATCCCCTTATTTTGGACTACGCAGAATCACATAACTGTATGGTTTTAAGCAATGACCAGTTTCTGTCGTATAGGCGCGGACGACCCTGGATGACTGGTGATACAACACATTTTGTATCTCTTGAAATGCAAGATAAAGATATTGTGCTGAATGTGTGCACACTCGAGGAGCACACCGACTTTTCTAAGTCGCGAGCTGAAGAGAAAGATGCATTAAAGAATAATCATATCGGTTCAATTAATTCTGCCGAGTCATCAGTCCTAAAGTCGCTCTATAAATGCGTAAATCAAAAATGTTTGCGCCGAGCCTTTTTGCCTGACGATGCACCGTCAATGCCTGCGATAGATAGGCGTGGTGACACTGTATGTCCTGGTTGCGGCAACGCGTTGGAGGTTGTTGGCCCTATAAACGGCACCGTGATCATTCGTATTTCCAAAATCGGCTCTGCTTCGGAGCCGCTGCGGGTACCGATTGGTAAAGACCAATCCGTGACTATGGGTAGATCTGGCCAAGATGTAGCATTAACGCAAATTCTCAATGATGTTGAGCTTCAGCGAATTAGCCGCGATCATTTGGCTATCGTTTTTGATGGATCAAAAGTTCTGATCGCAGATCGCGGCTCAACAAATGGATCAAATTTTCATACTTGGGATAATAAGAACTCTAAATTAGGGCCTCCTATTAAAATGGGCGTTGGAGAGCGCTTTGTGCTTCGTCCCCGAGACGAAGTTACTCTTGCAGGAATAATTAATGTCAAAAGATCTGGTCGAAGGTTTCCGTTCGATCTCAAACCGTTGGCTGATCGAAGCAAACCAACAAATAACGAAATTCGTACCAAATTTTCTTCAGATGGGATTTGATTATGCCGATTCAAGTGAACGCGCCAGAGCCACGTTTGATGCCTGTAATTTTGATATTAGACACGTCTGGTTCAATGGGAGTCGATGGCAAAATTGTCACATTAAATGATGCTGTCAGTCGGATGATCAGTGCGTTCAAACAAGTTGAGATACCCGGCTGTGAGACTGTTATCTCAGTAGTTTCCTTTGGTGGTACCGCGAAGATTCACATTCCGACTACTCCAGTATCTCTAATAGACTGGAAGCCGTTGGGTGCCGCTGGGAATACGCCTATGGGCGCCGCATTCCAACTGGTTGGCGAAATTCTCCAAGACCCCACTGTGGTTCCCGAGCGTTCGTTTAAGCCTAATCTAGTGCTTGTCTCTGACGGTATTCCAACAGATGATTGGAAGAAGCACTTGTCTGATCTTGATGAGTCATCTCATGGAAAGCGGGCAATGAGGTTTGCTGTCGGTATCGGCGCTGATGTTCAACTCGATGCGTTGAAGAGCTTTGCAGGTAAAGAAGGCGAGGTTGTACCAGTTGATCGAGTCGAACTTTTGACTGAATTTTTCAAATACGTTACGTACACTGTCACTCAGGTTGCCAAAAAGCGGACTAAATCCCAAACGGAACTCCCGACATTTAAGGATTTCCCATCAAAAGAACATTTTGAGTTCTGACATTGGGCTGGGCTCCGCAAACTGGTAACAAAGTTGTCGACCGTAACGGCGTGTGGTTCAAACTTGCTGGTGAGATCGGTCACGGAGGCGAGGGAATAGTTTTTGCCACTGAGGCCGAAGGCGCTGCAGTAAAAATAATTACTTCACAAAATGCAGTTTTAAGAAGACCCGAACTAGAGCAACAGCTAAAGCGCGTCGCACGGCTTGCTCTTGATGACTTACCAGTAGCCATGCCGAGACAACTTCTAGACGGCGATGTTGTTGGCTATACGATGAACCTACTGACAGGAATGACGACTTTAGGCTCATTGACCTTGCCATCGCTGACTTCGCCTTTTGACGAATTGTGGTATCGAGAATCTGGTGGTCTTTCTAAAAGGCTTTCCGTAATAGAAACACTCGGCGAACTTATTGCCGGACTACACGGTCGAGGTCTTGTGTATGGCGATCTAAGTGCCAATAACGTCCTTATTTCTGAGTCAAATGATAGGTCGCGTGTTTTTCTCATTGATCTTGACAACCTAAGACTTTCAAGTGATCCAAAAAGAAAAATTTGGACGCCGGACTACTCTGCGCCAGAACAGGCAGACGATGGTGCATCACAGCAAACCGATTTGTTTTCTCTAGCAATCATTGCGTTTAGCGTGCTTTGCGGCAACAATCCTCATTATGGTGAAACACTTGACAGCCTTTCTCCCGATCAATATCAGGACAGTCCATTTTCATCGCTCGTACCGTGGGTGGATGACATGCTGGATGACAGCAACAGATGGACAAGCGGAATTGATCGCTCGCTAGTCATCTCGCCTTTATTAGATAGGTTGCTTCATAGAACCTTCTCAGATGGTCGTTACAAACCCGACGTTCGCCCTTCGGGTTCGTCGTTCTCGGTAGCTGCGCGACGGGCCCGTTATGCAGTCGCTAAATGTCAAAATTGTGATTGGGAAAATTACATAAATGCTGGAAATTGTGCGTCTTGTGGAACCAAAGTTCAAAGTCGCATCATCCGTCTGAGCGTGTTGCGTGATGGCAGTGCATACCCTCACGAGATTTGCCCTGTCGTCACTTTGCCTGCAACTGGTGGGGTGTCGGTATCGGCGGCCGCTCTCGGGTTAAACAGTCGCAGCGATTTAGAAGGAGTATTCATTGATTCAAGGCGTGACATCCTCCGTTTACGGATAAGACATAAAGATTTGAAGATTCTCGGCGGTAAGGATGTGCAATCAGCAGACATCACGAGTGACAAGCCCGTAGTGATTGAGCGGCGGACTGGCGAATCGATTTTGTTTAATGTTGAAGAGTTTGGTGGGTCGGTATGAAAATTTCCGAAATTCATGACGGACGAATCCGAGACATTGCTGTAAGGTCGCTTTCAAAGGATGGCTTGAATCAGTTTCAGCCGTTTGAATTATTGGATATCCATAAAGCCGGGGACGGTCTTCTGGCATTGAGTGCAGTCGATAGGCGCACCGTTGTAGCTCCAGTTGGCCGTGATGCATCGGAATTTTTTGAGGAATCACTCAATCAGAGTGCGCAAATAAGTGCACTTTCTGGTCACGATGGCGCATCAGGGGTGCTTCGCGTATGGACGTCAGCGAGAGGATTCAATCTCGGTGACAATGTCATTACGATCCAGCTGGAGCAGAATGTTCTTGAAGCTATTGCCACCTTAAATGGCTCGGCCGTTGATGATGAGCTCGTGCAAGGTTGGCTTCGTGATCAATTCGTATTACCCGAGGTCGGTACAACTAGCGCACGGATTTTTTTGCGCATAGATAAATCTAGCGAGTTATTTAGTGATGCATTTGTTCTTATTGGTGCGACACGGGAACTAGATGTTCAAGTGAGAGAAAAACATCTGATTGCTACTCGCTTGACACCTCGTCGGCTTGAGTCTGTATTAACTACAGTCCTTGTAAAAACTCGACTTCGATTTGTGACTGACCTAACTGATGTATCGATTGACGAAGCGCCACTTGGGGCTCTGTTGAAAAACGACAGGTATCTTCGGCAGTGGGCGCTTTATCGCGATGCCGAATTGGCTGATGATATAGAAAGATCCGAACATATTGGCTCGGCCTCGTATGTCGACGTCGAGGCGCTTGAGAGCGGAGTTTGGCGCTTTAAAATCGCTGGCGAAACAGAACTGTTAAACAGAGCGAACGAGGAACATACCCTCGAGGCGCAGGGAGCTGATGAAGACCTAGGCAGAAATGTGCGCGGTGGTAAGTTTTTCGGAACGGTAGTCCGGCTTGACGAGCACAATCGTCAAGTTGATTTGCGAGCGACGGATCCAAATAATGAACCGCCGAGGGTGGGGCGACTTATCTATTCGCTTGGTGGATCCGAGATGATTCACCTACGTCGCGAAATAGCAGCTCAGAAACTGGCGACTGGTAATGTCCCACTACCAGAATTATCTAGGATTCTGGAAGGTGAGAGTACAAATCCTCGCCGTGTTGTCCGAAGATTAGGTTGGGATTCGCCGGCGACAAGGCTTGTCTTTGCGGGCATGGAACCAACTGATGCACAAAAGCTTGCAATTGAAATTAGTTTGAATACACCAGATATCGCAGTTATTCAGGGGCCGCCTGGTACTGGCAAGACGCAAGTGATAGCAGCAATTGCGGCAAGGGTTGCTGAGGAGTTAGGAAATGTTGCCGCCCCGCGGCAAATTTTGCTTTCTAGTTTTCAACATGAGGCCGTAGACAACGTTGCTGCGAGAACGCTCGTGTTTGGACTGCCCACATTGAAGGAAACTCGTAATGATTCTGGTGGTTCTTGGATAAGCGGCTGGAGGCAAGATGTGTTGCATGGTGCTTCTGAGTTATTTAGCAAAATTGAGCAAGGCGAGCTCGCATTAAAACTCGGGAAAATTATTGAACAGCGTAAGGGCTATATTTTGGCGCCAACTTCCGATGACTCTGCAGCCGACCTGCTCGAGGATTTAGTTCTGGGTCTTTCTAAAGAGCTCTCGGCGAGGGTAGCGGAACAGATTAAAGGAAATGTCACCGCACTTCGCCGTGCCAAACAGACATCAGAAAAGAGCCTAAATCTCGTTAGCGCAGTTCGTGGTATCAGAACTACAAAGATTGCTCATGAGGATGACGGTAACCGAAACGCTTCAAGAGTCCTCGCTAGGTTGGATAGTGATTCAACTTCTACTATCGACATTGAGATTCTTAAACTTGCACAAGCAAATATTGAACTTTCTAGCGAGCAGTTCAAGGATCTTGAAGAGTTTAAAAATGATCTTCTTGACAAGTTCGGTGTATCTAGTGTCCGAACTATGTTGCCATCTAAAAATGAAAAAGTGATCCAATCGTTAAACGCGATAATAACAGATTTAGATGGAGTTCTTAAGTTCGACGGCAAGGGTCTCGCTTTAGTCTTGAGTCGATTTATCACCGACTTAGAAACTGATTCACATGGCATTGGTGATGCGCTCGCAAAATATGCTGCAGTTATAGCGGCAACGTGCCAAAGGGCAGGGTCGCTCGCTGTTCGACCCGATCAAGACGGTACTGATCTAACTTTCGACACCGTTATTGTTGACGAAGCTGCAAGAGCTAATCCGCTTGACTTACAAATTCCGATGTCAATCGCCAGTCGAAGAATCGTTCTTGTCGGCGATCAACGGCAACTACCACACATAGTTGACGCCACGATTATTGGGAAATTAGATTCTGGTTCCGTCGAACTTGACGAGTTGTCAGAAAGTCTATTCAGCCGACTTTTTAAATTCCTAGAATCGGAACGCAGGCTGGGACGACCACAGCGTACAGTGACATTAAATAAACAATTCCGTATGCACCCTAGATTAGGAAAATTCATTTCTGAGAATTTCTATGAGCAGCACGGTCAGGTGATTGAGTCACCTCGTCCAGCGAGTGATTTTACTCATTCTCTTCCGGGTTACGAGGGGCGCATTGCGGAGTGGGTTGATGTACCTCCGAGAATGGGCAAAGCGGAAAAAGTGGGGAAAAGTTGGATAAGAGAAGTTGAGGCAGATCGAATTGCTATTGAGCTTGAAAGGCTTCTTGAAGCGGCTCCGCATTTGTCCTTTGGCGTCATCACTTTCTATCGCGCTCAAGCCGATTTGATCTTAGAGCACCTTTATGCTCGTGGAATAGCCGACATAGATCCGAATTCGGGACAAATAGAAATTTCGTCAGACCAGTGGAAGTACACAACCAATGATAAAGGTGAAACAATTGATCGGGTACGAGTAGATACTGTCGATGGTTTCCAAGGCCGCGAGTTTGATGTGACGCTACTTTCCACAGTCCGAAGTCCGTTAAAGTTCATAGAATCGCCGTCTAGGGCATTCGGTCACTTGGTAATAATGAATAGGCTGTGCGTTGCCCTCAGTCGGCAACGAAGGCTTTTGATTGTGGTCGGCGACAAGAGCGGGATTACCGAGAGTTCACTATCCGAAGAACACGTCGCACCCCTATGTGCATTCGCGCGTCTCTGTGACGAGGAGATCTAGTCAGATGTTTGCTGACAATGAAATTCTATGGCTATCAGGTAACGAGACTCAAAATTTGCGAGAACCATTACACGCAATTCTTTGGCCGGCCTTTGAATTTACGGCGCTCGTATATGGTGATTCCCAAAATTCAGCCGTGAAGCTCGATCCTTTTGAGCGAGCCATAGTTGGTGCGATTCATAACAATATGTTAGAAAAAGAAAAGCAGGCAGCGTTTTTGAATTTACGGCTAGATTTTGTCTCCCATATTCATGATTGTCTTCAAGAAAAGGAGTTGATCGATAAAGACGGAAAACCTCGCAAGAATCAGCTAGATCTAATAAAAGACCAAACACTGGAGGCGATTCGTCTATATCAGGATCCGTGGAGTGGAAATCTTTGGCCCCGTTTCATCTTTGAATCAGAGCGACGAACAATGCCTGTTAGTAGAGAAAACCACAGGCTCAAAGTGATTAGGGGGTCAACCGGTCGTCCGATAGAAATTAAAGCATTTGTCGTTGAACACCCTGACAAAATTCCTACCATCCCGTCATCAGATGATGCGGCTGAAGTGATGACTATCTGGGGTAGGTATATCCGAAGAAACAAAAATCTAAAACTTAAGGTGCCGACAAACGGTCCGATAAAAATTCTTCCGGAATCGCGACAGGCTGTTCATTTGTGTTGTCTCAATGATCGTGGGAGTTCAGGTAAGCCAGCGGTCCATGATCCATTTGGCGGCTCGAGCTGGGGGCGTTTCACGTTTTCACTAAAGGCTCAATCCTCTGATTCTCAAGGCCTTGCACGCTGGCTCTACGGTGCACAAGATGACGAGTTTGAAATTGAGCAGGATACTGATGTTTCGATAATTACCCGAGCGATCGAGATTGTCACTCGAATTAATGTAGTGGGGGCGCGTAGTGTAAGCCTGATTCAATTACGTGCCGATCTCGAGGCGCTAGGTCACGAGGCGATAGATCTGTTATGGGAATATGGCACAGAGAATGTTGAATCATTACTTCTAGGGCCGGAAAGTGATACGGCACTTGCGCTAGCGAGTTGCAATAGTTGTGGGTTTGAAACAATCAATTTCCCTAAATTTGTTGAAATAGCAACTGATGGAAGCGGTAACTGTCTCACTGACCGCTTCGTTGGGATGCTATTAAGGTACAGAATGGATACTGCAGGTCCAATCCATGGACTGGCTAGGCGCTGTCCTGAAATGTTGAATCTTTTATTGGAAGTTGATCGAACTATAGGCTCGCCTCGTACGGACAGACTCGCAAAAGCAGTTATAGCACTTGCAGAATCTGCGGCTGAAATTTTAAGGATGTAACTATTCAAGGGGGCAAATCGTATGAGCAAGAAAAAGAAGAGACCGAATCCAAATGCTGGTCTGCCGTATCCCATACCCGGAAATGCCCCTAAGAATTCACTGACTGTCGCTGAAGCTCAAAAATCAGCCCAACAATTAAAAAGTGATGCAGATGGTGCTGCAGCGACCATAGATATTACGCCATCGCCACTTTCAGATGAAACAGCAGGATCTTCTTTGGAAGCGTTCACAACGTCGGTTCGGTTGGCAAATGCTGCACGACAAACCTATGAACAGATAACTATGGAGTTGAAAAGTACGAAAGAGAGATTAAACGATGATCAGGACCGCTTGAATTCTGAGCGGACTATCTTGGTGAGTGATCGAGATGCGCTAAAGAATGAACAAAAGACACTTACTGACCAAAAACGAAATTTTTCTGATGAACTTCGAAAGAATGAAGCAAAAAGCGAAGAATTGATTGCCCGAGAGGCTGAGGCAGAAGCTGGATTTCTGAAACGGCGAGATGAACTTCTAGGGCCAATACGCCTGCGAATTGCTGAACTCACTTCATCTTGGCACGATCAGGAGATGACTCTAGTCTCGGACTGGAATAGTAAATTGGGTGAGAGGCGAGAGCAAATCGCCAGTGAAATCGTGGTACAAGAGGCTGTATTGCTTGAAGAAGAGAACCGAATTCAGATGGCGAATACGACAATGCTAAAAGAGAAAGCTTCATTGGAACGCGAAAGATATGAATTAAGAATTGCTCAAGAGATTCTAGAGGAAGATAGGCAAGCGTTTCAGTTAAATAGTGACTCTCGGATATCAGCCATTGAAGATGATCACCTTCAATCTTTACGCCTTCTAGAAGAACGCAATGAAAAACTTCTTAATCGAAATGACGAACTAAAGCGGCTTGAACAAGATCTAGAAGAATTCAATCGAGATGTGGGTGGCGATGTTACAAGCATGCTTCGCGACCATGAGAAAAGAAGGAATAGAGTTAGTGAACTCGAAAACGAGTTGAAACAACGACCAGACAAGCAAGTTCAAGAAGAACTTGATGCCGCAAGGCAAGAGTTACAAACCGCAGTAGTTGATCGCAATGAAAGCCTCAGAGCCCAGCGAGAACTTCAAAAGCAACTTGACTTCCAACAGATCCAAATAATCGAGACCGAACGACTTCAGAAAACTAATTCGGCATTGGAAACCTCGATCAAGGCTTATAGCTCGACAATTAAAGAGCTTTCGAGTCAACTAGGGCAGATGCAGGAAGATCTCGAAGTTAAATCTGCATTCCCCGAGTGCACTAAAACTGATCTGATTGAAGCTGAGCCAAAAGAAGGCTACGAGGTGGGCGATCTAGAGGAGTTTGTCAAAGAACTGCAAGGCGAAATGGCCCGCTATAAGGGGGCCATGGATGATGGGCCTCGGCTTAACTATCGCCTCGAGGATCTTAGAATATTCCTGTCCGGGTTAGCGATGAGTCATCTGCACATTCTTGAAGGTGTAAGTGGCACCGGCAAGACAACTCTGCCACTCGCGTTTGCGCGAGCGATTGGTTCGGCTCCGAAGACAATTGAGGTCCAAGCAGGATGGCGAGATAAGCAAGATCTTCTCGGCTATTACAATAGTTTCGAGCGCATATATCGAGAAACACCGTGTCTTCAGTGGCTATACCGAGCAAGTCTCAAAAATTTTAAAGATCAGATGATTTTTATAGTACTTGATGAAATGAATTTATCTCACCCGGAGCAGTACTTCGCCGATTTTCTTTCTGCACTCGAAAACCGGGAGGATAAACTGATCTCAATTTCAGATCGTGGCCTACCTTCAGTACCGAAGTACATGCTTCAAAAAACTGGTGTACAGCTTCGTCTTCCGCCAAACGTATGGTTCATAGGTACTGCCAATCAAGATGAGACCACATTCGGGTTTGCACCCAAAACCTATGACAGAGCGCATGTCATGGCACTTCAACCAAACGCGAAAGAGGTAGCTGAATCAAATCGTCCAAAACGGGAAGGTGCGCTAAGTCTCGAATCGTTAAGGAGAAAATTTAATGAAGCCGAAGCGAGTTATAAGCCAGAAACAGAAAAAGCAAACCAATACGTTCGAAAGTTGGCCCCGTTTTTCGAAACAAAATTGCAAGTCACATGGGGCGAACGATTGTCTAGAGACATATCCAGATTTGTCCCTGTAAATATCGCGGCCGGTGGGTCGGTAGGCGAAGCGCTTGATCATATTCTTTCCACAAAGGTAATGAAAAAAGTGGAAGGCAGACACAACGTTCGCCCCGATAATCTTTCAGAACTTTTAGATCAAATACGGTCTAAATGGCCAGATTCAGATAACCCGCCATCAAAAACTGAAGGAAAAATAGAAATGGCAATTGACAATCTTCGATTAGGATGACCATGCCACTAAGGTCCTTTGATCGCATTTCTAGAAAGTGGGACGAGTTTGGTGCTGGAGACACGCTTTTGTCAGGCGAGGTAATACTTGATGGCCCTTTGGTAATTGATCGGCAAGAAAATAAGTCCTCGATACTCTTAGTGGATAACGGGGATGGAACTACCCTCATCGAAGGTATTCAAAAGCCGATAAATCAAGAAATCTTTCAGGGAACACGTAGAGATTCGCTTCGCGCTTGTTCTGAGTTAGGACAACGAATCCGAGATTTAGAACAACAAAACTATACATGGTTGGAAATTATTGAAAGAGTTGATCCGATAATCTTAATTAAAGATATCGATGTTTTACTCAATGTGGATCAAGTAGAGCTCTCACTCTCTAACAACAAGCAACAGTTGCGTGGCGCCTTTTACGCTCCATCCACCGAGCTCGAGTTTCAGACAATTCGATTGCCAGCCGGTAGGGCGAGACGAATTTCTCGACGTGCTACTCAGGTATTGGCTGCGCATAGCGAGGACTGGCTAAAGAGAAGTGGAGCCAATATCATCCCTAGCAAAATTGAGTCTCTTGAGAAAAACGAAATTATCAATATCTATGAAAACCGTGTTGCGGCTCGATTAATAGATGCTGTGCGTATTCATCTTGTTCAACTTAGAAATGAAATTGAAAAAGTTGAGGAATTAATTGAAGGTAACTTGAATGTTCATTATCAATTTAAACGTCGGCTTTCAGAACTTTGGGGAAATCAGCAACCGAGCGACAAGCTTCGTGATGTAATTACACGACGACGCAAAGATCTTGACTCGAAAGTGCTGTTTATAGATGGGCTTCGAGATAAATCGTTATACAAGGGGGTGCCGAGAAGGGCTTCAGTTGCTCAGCCGGCGAGAATGACAAACCTTTTAGAGAACGATTTGAATTATCGTGGCGTTCGCAATCTTTGGATCGAATGGTGGAAGATACGAGGATCATTGGAAACGCCGCAAGATCGGCGCCGACAACGAGTTACGGAGGCTGAATCGTTCTTTCTAGTATGCAGACTCGTAATCGGTCGTGCATTGAGGGGCCTGAAATTGGAATTGCTGGCTATAGAGCAATGTGACGAATTCGACTCTGGTTGTTGGCGATTGTCAGACACTAAGCACATCGTCTCAACCGAGCTATTTTCTGTTCTGGTGGTCGCTCTGCCTTGCGAGCTTCAAGAAGGTTCAAATAATGAGATAAGAAAGCGAATAGAGGTTCTCAGGCTAAAAGCTGCGAGTTCCTCAAATGATCCATTCATAATACTTTATCCGGGGACAAGCTCAGACTTTGGTTCAGACGAGACACCGATTAATTTCCCGTCATTACTAAACCCACTTTTGGATTTTTCCTCGGCTAGACAGTTAAATGTCTGGTTAATCCCTATTAGCCCACTTGACCTTAAATCGATTGAACGTGTGCAGCGAGCAATCCGCTGGATCACAATGGTCAGATCGTTTCATGAATATCCACCCAAGTTCCAGACTTCCGAAATAGGCAAGTTGGTTTTTACCGGTGAGGGATTTAGGGGGAATAATGCCTCGGGTACTGAAATCTGCTTAGTCGAACACCCTGTTGAACGAGAGCTCTCGGCAATAAGACCGGAACTTGAACATATTATTAATGGTCTAAAGACAAAACAGCGGGGCGCAGGACGAGCAGAAATCAAGATCTTAGAGAATACTTTGGTTGACTTTGAAAAGGCTTGTACTTTCATATCAAGGCTCCAGAAGTGTCCAACATGCCCCGCTGAAGGAAAACTCAATGCTAGGGGTGCGAAAACATTTGAAGCCCAGTGTGAATCGTGTTCGAGTCGCTGGGGCTTACGTCATGATGCGATTTCGGATCATCGAGTGGCATATTTGTGGATAGGAGAATCGGTCGAAGAAATACCCAAGGGGTCGAAGATTGCTGATTGGGTTGGTCGTGACATTCTTGCTGTGCCTTGTCAGAGTGATTCTGCAGAATACGGGAAAGAAGTTATCAACCCATGGACGGGTACATGTACGGGAAAGTCTCAGCTCGCAAGTCGCTGTGAACGGTGTGGCAATCTAAGTTCAGTTACGTAGATTAAGCTCGGAAGGGGACATTCGGTATCGGAGTAGTTACAGTTAGTTTCTTGAGAATATTTAGTTTTCTTATTTCGTAAGAGGGGTTCTTTGCCAAGTCAAATTAATCTAGAAGACGATGAAGGGCCAGGAGAAATTTATTTCGTTCGAGAAAAAGATGTAATTTCGGGCCATGTGTCTAGTTACGTTAAAATCGGCCTCGTCCGAGCTGCAGATGACAGGGACTCCGAAGATCGCTTGAGGGAACATCAAACTGGTAATCCCCGTAATCTCAGTTTGCATGGCATAGTTAGGACGTTCAGTGTTTCCACTGCCGAAGGAATGATGCACCGAAAACTAGCGGTCAAGCGGGTTTCCGGCGAATGGTTTAATTTGTCTGACGGCGAATTAGGCGACGCTATTGCTATGTGCAAAACATTTGCAATGTCTGCAGAAGAGCACGAAAGTCGGCTCATACAAGTTGCCGCATTAGAAAATACTGAATCAAAAGCTGAACTTATTGACGCAACCGAAGAAGCGCTCAAGTGGGTGAAGATCCTTATTGAAGCATCGGCTGTTATAAGTTCGTGTGAAAAATTGGCCGCATCGTTTAACGCTCTTACGGTTTCTGCCAGAGATCGGGGTGAGGAAACAATAGCGATCGCAAAAGTACAGACACGTAAAGGTACCGAGAAGTTCGATGAGGTCGGATTCAAGAACGAGTTCCCAGAATTGCATGCTCAATTTGAGGAAAGCAAAGAGTCAATCAAAAAAACCTTTACTTTGAGTAACAAAAAGTCGTACGACCTAGACTTAGCTCAAATTCATCCAGAGCTCTTCACACTGCAACAGAGATTTGGCGAACTTAAAGCGAAGGTTGTATCGGAGGAACAAGCGGTTGCGAGTCTTCAGGGCATTTACCTGAACGTTTTAGGAATATTGAAAGAAGCAAGCTGGGACAAAGAAGTTGCTCAAACACACCTAAAGATCATTTGCGGTCACGCCGCTGGGATTAATGATGTCTGTAAGTGGTCGCGTGTGAGAAGAGTAACTGTCAGTATCAATAAAAAGGCCCTTAAAAGTGCCTACGCCGCCGAATATGCCAAGCATGTAATAGTTAGCGCTACCAAAGAGATCCTGGTTCTTAAAAAAGGTGGTGGCTCGGCGGCTGGAGATGACCTAGAGAACGATTGATATCACTTCTAATTTGGCGCTGCATGTTGACGTCAGATCTCGGTTCAATGACAACATGGATCTAGAATCTAGCCGCGGCACTACGACGAGCTAGATCTGCGCTCGAGAAAACGCTATATCTAACTTCTACAGCGAAAATGCGTATCTGAATTGGGTTAGGCAGGATCGAGATTAATTAATTGGGCGAGCAGGTAGTAGCAATTATCTGAATGAGGTCGCTCAAATCCTTATGGTATGTATCTAGATTCCTGAACGCTTCTTTAATCGAACGCTCCGAGATCGTTGCATTCTTTTCCTTTATAAGCCATGATTTAAAATTCATTGATCGCGCACCACTCTTGAATTCCGTCCATAGGGACTCCCAGCTTGAATCCAGTCCAAGATTTATTGGATCTAAGTAATTAATGATGTCCGGCTTTGACATACCAATTGGTTTTATGCGTTCTACGGAGCCGTTATTGATCGAAAAAATTAAGAGATTTAGAAGAGATTTTTCCTCGGGGCTTGCTGTCGTTAGTTTTTGCATAATCTGTAAATCGCTAATAATCCGACCAGGCTTAGTGCCAATCTGTGCGAGTTCGCAAGCCTTCTTATGAATGTCCGAAAGCCGTTCTGAATTGGCGGAGTCGGTAATAGCGATTATGGGTACTTCTGTAATTTGAGTCAACAAAAACGATTCAGCTAGTGCCGCCATATTTGTGTGACCCATTGTCGGCACGACGATAACGAAAAAGTTTGGATGTTTGTCAGGCCATCCGGCTTCAAGTAGGACGTTTATCGCTGCTTTGTCATGAGGTCCTTCAACGAAAATCAGACCAGTTGCGACTGAAAATAGATGGATTCGGTCGACCCCAAGCACTTGTGCATCGTCGCGGAAGTTTTCGGACGGAACCCATGGCTGCGCAAAGATTCTGCCCTTATAACCACGACTTATGTGGAGTCTCCCGAGGGACGGCAGGCTGAGTGCAGTAGGTGAGTGTGTTGCAAGGTAACTCATGGTTGTCTCTTTGTCTATGTAACGGTAAAGCATACGAATTGCAGACACATGAAGTCCGGCGTCGATCTCATCGCCAAAGACGATTACTGCCGCGCCGTTTTCTTTAGCGTCGGCTATCTGTATCACCATGCTTAAGATCGACTGCTGAGCGGGACTGATTTTTTTATAGTCCACCCATGAGCCTGTTGCGGCGTCCATGATTTCTAATTCGGCACCGGATCCATCCATCCATTTACTTGGTCTGGAGCTGAGGTTGAGCCGTAATCCACCGATGCCGATATCAAACTGTTGCAGAGTTTCGCCGATTTTATTTACGAGAATTCTCAGATTAGACAAATCATCAGACTCAAAATGGGAAGAGACCGTATATCGTGGCGAAAACTCTCTTGCGTCTGAATTTGGGTCGCTCGTAATTGCAAAAGTCCATGACTCCTCGTAACCAAACGCGTAATGTAGCTTAAACTTAAACCAAGTGTCAATTTCAAAAAGTACATTCAAATTAATAAATTTTGGTGCATTGCTTCTTCCCCAAATATGCTCAGTATTTAGCTTCACAAATCCATTCCAGCTAGCGAATCGTAGGAATGGGGAATTACTTGGGATCCCAGCAAATTGTGTCGCACTCATGTCGTAATCAATGAGTGCAGACGTGGGGCCAACACTGTTGAGCCACTCGGATTCGTCTGATAATGCGAGATATTGTTCGTCGACTAATTCAGATAACAATTGTTTATCGTCTTGAGTAGAATATTTGCTATGAAATTCTTCGCGGTCACTTTTTATTGCTTCACTAAAAGATAAATTGAGGCTATTTATATTTGGAAACTCACTCGAGATGCGACCCGCAATTGAAAGATTAAACTGACCGTCACCCAGTGGCGTAAGACAATAGTAATCTTGTCCTACTAACTCTTTGAATGCATTTACAACCAAATTTCTATTAGGTCGATCGGATTCGCCCTCCCACATGGTTTCACCGTCTATAAGAAGCCACGTTAGCCATGCAGCGCGTGCCGCTCGGAGAGATACCTTTGTCTGAATACCCCAACTATCAGATAAGAATTGATCTTCGGTAAGTTGCAAATGACTAGGACAGAATTCGGCTTGCACGATTTGGAAATCTTCGAAGCTCAGGAATTGAAATCCTTCAGAAAACCAGTATGACTTCGAAAGTTCGGCCACGAGGTCGGCACGACCAGCCGGCGAGAAAAACTCTTCTAATATGTGTCCGAGTTCTTCATTCTCTAATTCTTCACTTCCATCCTCTTCATCATGGTCTTCCTGCTCATCAAATTCGACATCTTCATCCAGATCATCTGATTCCGTAACGTCAACAGGTAATTCATCAGCAATTTCAATAAAAAGTCTGACCTGGTTAGTGTCGTTTGGCTGGGAGTCGCCACTGAATGCACTATTTAATGCACGAATGATGGTGGACTTGCCGGCGCCGTTTTTGCCATAAATTAAGTTTGTTTGCGCCTCTACCGGCATCCAAAGGCGACCACGGTGATCCGATTTATAATCAAAAATAATTTCAGCTCCGTGGACCCTCACTTTGCCAAGAGGGGTTCCTGGATCTTCGTTTAAGAATCTCATAAAGCTCCGTTCTCAAGCGGTAACTGATTGTTGTTGTTTAATATCCAGGAAGAGGCATTGGGCTAGCTGCACTTGAGAATGCATGTTATCGGTTGACCTTGGACCACTCGGCTTAGGATCTATCGCTTGAGCATTGCGCTGCTGCAGCAAGCAAATCTCTGAAATTGCCAAAGGGACTCTCGCGTCTGCTTAGAAGCTCAGTGTCAGGTCATCGCCGCTAATACCCAGCGAGGCCAGGTACACGCCAAGTAACTCCGAGTCGGCAACCAGGCCGTGCAACTGTTCGATCATGCTCTCTAACGCGTCGCAGCGAATGTCAACTGTTGCCCACACCGAGTCTTCGCTCGTGAAGTATTTAGTGCCAACGCGGCCCTGATTCTGCTGGTCGATCTCGATCAGCAGGTCTGGCGTGCGCTCGATACCACTAACCAACTCAACACTGCAGCGCAGCACAGATGTGCGGCCGTCGAGCAACGCCAGCTCGATAACTTGACCGCCTAAACGAGCACGTACTCGGCCGTCGTCGGCGATCGTGTATTCAATCGTGGCTTCGACGAGACGCCCGATGACCTCGTCGTGATACCGCGCGGCACCAATTTCGATCAGCGGGAAAACGATCCTGAAGTTGGCGCCCGAAAATTCGATGAACGACCCACTGGCCGCATCAAAACTGACGGTCATCGGCAAGTTTCCAGCCCGTTCGAGCACAGAGCACATGCGCTGCAAAATGTTGCGGTTTACCGAAACCTCACCCGCAGGCCCGGTAACTTCAGCGCTTTGCTGCCTGAAACTCGAGTGGCCTCCGCACTCTAAAAATG
>Ga0209284_10003462_pt1 | contig 19417 bp, 14 predicted proteins | sample FRY03_FD_187211 | JGI IMG/M metagenome (GOLD analysis project Ga0209284, IMG submission 187211) | Freshwater microbial communities from Lake Fryxell liftoff mats and glacier meltwater in Antarctica - FRY-03 (SPAdes) (version 2) | ecosystem: Environmental > Aquatic > Freshwater > Ice > Glacier... | reverse complement strand
CAATAGATGTTGTTGCATTGCACTGGACGGAAAATCCACATAATTCTTTTATTTACATGGGGTTATGGACTTCTTTGGATGGCTTAAAACTATTTATTGGTGCCCGGGACCGGAATTGAACCGGTATGATCTTTCGATCGAGGGATTTTAAGTCCCTTGCGTCTACCAATTTCGCCACCCGGGCAGGAGGAGGTGGGCTTTTGAGTCTGCATCACGTAAAACTGGACGCTGCGCACGGGACAAACTGAGGCAGCGATCGCGAGTCTCTGGCGCGATGATCAAATTTGTGGAGGCTGGGGTCGGAATCGAACCGGCGTACGCGGAGTTGCAGTCCGCTGCATGACCACTCTGCCACCCAGCCAAATCAAAAACTTAATGATGGCCAGTTTGGCTGTCGCCAATGGCACTATGAAGCTTGCCTTCATTGAAGTGCATTTGCACCTGACGGCGCTTAAAAAATGGAGCGGGAAACGAGACTCGAACTCGCGACCCCGACCTTGGCAAGGTCGTGCTCTACCAACTGAGCTATTCCCGCTTAAATCTCTGTGAGGCCCAATATCTGTGGCTTCAAAGAGGCGCCTATTCTAATGCGATTGAAAAGTATGTCAAGCGATCAATCAGCGTTTTTCTGTATTTGCAGGCCCTAATTGCTGCGCAGGATTGGCAATGCACTTTTGAGGTATCCGGCCATTGACCACAGACTGAAAATGGCTGAAAGATAGATCAAACCATAACCGATATAAATAATTATCGGAGGAGTGCGCAGGTCGACGGCCAGCAGAATTATGATCGCGATCATCTGCACCGTGGTTTTAACTTTACCCAGGTAGCCCACTTTAACCAGATCGCGTTGATTACAACTTGCCATCCATTCACGCAATGCTGAGACAAATACTTCTCTGGCAATAATGAGAGCAACGGGCAGCACGAACCAGGGACTGGTGAAATTTGCGGCTAACAGAACGAGGGTCATCACCACCAGCAATTTATCCGCTACCGGGTCGAGAAAGGCGCCAAATGCTGAGGTTTGATTGAGCCTGCGGGCCAGGTATCCATCCAGCCAGTCAGTGAGACTGGCGATTGCGAATAGCGCTGCAGCCATTAGATGCCCCCAGCGCCAGGACGAATAGTAGACAATCAGGATTAACGGCACCATAAGTACTCGGGACACACTGACCAGATTGGCTGTATTCATTAGTTCTGACTCCTTTTGAACAGAGCTAAGTCTACTCGCTATGCAGCCAGGCATAAATATCTTCTGCCAACTTTCTGCTGATCCCGGTGACCTCAGTCAGTTGATCTTCGCTGGCGCGCAGAATCTCCTGCTGACCACCGAAGTGGCGGATCAGCTCCCGGCGGCGTTTGGGGCCCAGCCCTGGAATTTGTTCCAGCACTGAAGTTCTGCGGGTTTTAGCGCGGGCGGCGCGATGACCGGCTATCGCAAAACGGTGTGCTTCGTCGCGTATCTGCTGTAACAGGTGCAGGGCCACAGACTCGGTTGGCAACGCAATCTCTCGCACACCTCCGGGCGTTGCCAGAAACAGTGTCTCCTGCCCTGCTCTGCGGCTGATGCCTTTGGCAATGCCCAGCAGCTGCACACCGCCCAACTGACAGCGAGCCAGCACTTCTTCGGCCTGACTAAGCTGACCCTTGCCACCATCAATCAGCAGAATGTCGGGAACTTTTGCATCAGCGCCTGCTTCAGCAATCTTAGAGTAGCGCCGCGTCAACACCTGGTCCATCGCCGCATAATCATCGCCTGGCGTGATGCCATTGATATTAAAGCGACGATATTCGGATTTCACTGCGCCATTGCCATCGAACACCACACAGGAGGCTACCGTGCTTTCACCGCTGGTATGGCTGATGTCAAAGCATTCAATGCGCTGCGGCAGAGATTCCAGATTCAGTGCCAGTTGCAGCTCTTCGAAGCGCCTGGCGGTGTTCTGCTTGTTGCTGATGAAACCTTGCAGGCTTTGCTCCGCGTTGGTCAGCGCCATCGACAGCCATTTGGCGCGATGTCCGCGTACCGATGCGCTGAGCTTAACCACATGCCCGGCGCAGTACTGCAACGCCTGCGTCAGTTGCCGGGTTTCCGGCACTGGCGTATTCACTATCAGCTCTTTAGGGATATTGGCGCCATTGTCTTCGCGTACATAGTACTGAGCGATAAAGGCGGCCAACAAATCCGCCGGAGATTCCGCCAGTTTCCAGCTCGGGAAAAAGTTCTTGCTGCCAATCAGGCGGCCGCCACGGATAAATATAATGTGCACGCAGACGTAGGCGGCAGAAGCAACGACTGCCAGCACATCGGCATCGCTGCCCTGATCAGCTACATATTGCTGCTCGTGGATACGGCGCAGATCAATGATCTGGTCACGCACCTGAGCAGCCTGCTCGAAGGCATGCTCTGCGGCTTTAACTTCCATCTTGCGCGTCAACTCCTGGATCAACGCATCGCTCTTGCCATTAAGAAACAATGTTGAGTAGTGCACGTCCTGAGCATACTCATCCGGAGAAATTTTGCCCACACAGGGTGCTGTGCAGCGGCCTATCTGATGCTGCAGACAGGGGCGCGAGCGGTTGCGGAAATAGCTGTCTTCACACTGCCTCAATTTGAATACTTTCTGCAGGATGCCAAGACTCTCCCTTACTGCACTGGCGCTGGGATAAGGCCCGAAGAAGGTGGCATCGCGCTTGCGACTGCCACGGTAAAATGCCAGCCGTGGGTATTCATCACGACTGGTCAGCAGAATATAGGGATAGGACTTATCATCGCGTAGCATGATGTTGTATGCCGGACGATATTTCTTGATCAGACTCTGCTCAAGCAGCAGCGCTTCGGTCTCGGTCCGGGTGATAGTAATTTCGATATTAACGATTTTGGCAACCAGTGCCATGGTTTTGGTATCGAGACCGGACGCACGGAAATAGCTGGCTACGCGCTTCTTCAGGTTCTTCGCTTTGCCAACGTAGAGGATACCGCCCTGGTCATCGAGCATGCGGTAGACGCCCGGGCGGCTGCTCAGACTTTCCACCAACAGCTTCAAATCTGTAGCGGGAGTAACAATTTCAGTAAGGCTCATAACATCGAGATCATATCAACCGGATCGGCTCTGCAAAGGCCATGTTTTACAGCAAGCACTACCAAGGAGGAATCATTTTTGATCGCAAGCTTCTCGAATATCCGGTAGCGGTAGCTGTAAATTGTCTTTGGACTGAGGCTCAGATTATCAGAAATAGTGTTAATTGAGTTGCAGTCAATTAACATCAGCGCCACCTGTAGTTCGCGCTCAGACAAAGCATCGAACGGTGTTCTCTCATTATCGACAGTATCCATCACCATGCGGGTTGCCAGCCGATGCGTGATATAGCGCTGACCGATATAGACCGATCTGATAGCGCGCATCAGCTCGATGATGGAAACATTTTTACTGAGAAAGGCGACTGCACCTGCGCGCAGCATACGGGTAGGTATTAGACCGGCTTCTATCGCCGACATTGCAATGATGCGAACATTGGGATAAAGACGGACTACGCGTTGAGTGATCTCCATGCCGCTCATACCCGGCATGGTGACGTCCATCAGGACTACGTTGGGGGCTGCGGTAGCGGAGAAATCGCGCAGTAAACGCAGTGCTTCTTCACCGGAGGCTGCCTGAGCGATTACATCCATATCAGGCTCATCACGGATAATTCTGGCGATACCACATCGGACTAGCTCATGGTCATCAACCACCATCACTCTAATCACTGGGCTTAGCACCTCTGCATTCAGGACGACAAATTGGCTCATCCGTTTTCATCGGTATTCTACTGATGCAACCATAAAACTCTAGTGAATTTATCAATCCGGTGCCACTGTTGCGGTAAGAACTGCAGGGCAATTTCAAATTTGCGAACTGTGTCACAGTATTCGATTAAATTATCGACATCCGCGCCATTTCAGAGCGCTCGCACTATAAAGCAATGGCACTAAAGCACGCGCACTTCTGCTTGCAGTTGTATCCCAAATGTTGTCGCTATCGATTCACTGATGCTCATCGCCAGATCCAGCACCTGTTGACCGCTGCCGCCACCGTGGTTTACCAGCACCAGCGCTTGCTCGGCATGCACTCCAACCGCACCAAGCCGCTTACCCTTCCAACCCGATTTTTCAATCAGCCATGCCGCAGGAATCTTGATGAACTCTCGATTTCCGAGGCTATGTTCAGAGCTGTTCTCAGCATTCAACGCATACGAGGGCATGTCGGGATATCTTTCGAGTAACACCCTGTAATGCTCGACAGAAATGACAGGGTTCTTGAAAAAGCTGCCTGCATTTCCGAGTACCGCGGGGTCCGGCAATTTGCTGCGCCGTATTGCGCATACCGCCGCAAACACATCGGCGGGCGTTATTGGCTGGGTATGGTGCGCCAGTGCAATTTGCAGGCTGCCGTAGGCCGTGCTGGTGCTGGGCTCAGTCGCAAGTCGACAACTGACCGATAAAATCACCGCACGATTTTTCAATTCCTGCTTAAAGATACTGTCGCGATAGCCGAAGCGGCACTGTTGTAAATTCATGCTGACTATCTCTCCGCTTTCAATCATCAGCGCCGTCAACTCGACAAAGAAATCTTTTAATTCGACGCCATAAGCGCCGATATTCTGCACCGGAGCGGCACCTGCACTGCCGGGAATAAGTGCCAGATTTTCAAGCCCGTAATAACCATGCTGCAGGCAGTAACTGACGAAATGATGCCAGTTCTCCCCCGCTGATGCGGTAACAATGACTGAACATTCTTCGGCAGCGGATATTTGTATACCTCGCATCGCAATATGAATAACCAGACCCGGAAAATCCTGAACAAATAACAGGTTACTGCCACCACCCATAACCAGCACCGGGACGTCAAGCTGCGTTGCAGCAGCAAGCGCCTGCCGTAATTCGTCGACATTATGCACTGCGGTAAAATAACGGGCACGCACGCTTATTGCGAAACTGTTGTATGCCTGCAGCTCATAATTTTCCAGTATCGCCATGTGACTTCGCTTACGCTCCGGCAAATAATTCGCGCACGGCGGCGAGATCTTCCAGAGTATCAACTCCGGGCGGCATTTTTTCAGGAGCCTGAGTCAGATGAATGCGCACACCGTTATACATGGCGCGCAATTGTTCTAGCCTTTCGCTAACTTCCAGTGGCGCCTGCGACCATTCTACGAACTGATTGAGGGTCTTTACGCGATAACCATAAATGCCGATATGGCGTTTCGGTCGAGCGCTGCTGATCAGTTGTGGGTGCTCTGCATCAAATAATGCTGCTAGTGCTTCAGGGGAATACCAGGGTATCGGCGAGCGACTGAAATACAGTGCAAAGCCTTCTGCATCGGTAACCACTTTGACAGCATTGGGATTACGGAACTCTGCTGCGCTGTGAATCAGTTCATACATGGAACTGATCCCGGCATTTGAAAAGGTCTCCAGACTTTCGGCTACCTGATCGATTGCAAGCGGTGGAATCAACGGCTCATCACCCTGAACATTGACCACAATATCCTGCTCTGCCAGGCCCAGCTGCGTCACTACTTCCTGAATACGGTCAGTACCGGATTCGTGGCTGCTGCTGGTCATACAGACGTTATCGGTGAATTGCCGGGCAGCCTCTTCAATGCGCGGGTCATCGGTAGCGATATAGACCGCACTGGCGCGACTGGCCATCGCACGCTGGTAGACGTGCTGTAACATCGGTTTGCCGCCGATATCCAGCAAGGGTTTGCCGGGTAACCGGGTAGATGCAAAACGAGCAGGAATCACCACAACGAATGCCATCAGCGCTTTTCCCGCTCTTCAGTCGTAAGATGACGTGCTTCCGCTTCCAGCATCACCGGAATCTGGTCGCGCACCGGGAATGCCAGTGCATCGGCGTAGCAGATCAGCTCAGCGGCTGCTCGATCATACTTGAGCGGCCCTTTGCAAATGGGACAGGCCAGTATGCTCATCAGTTTATGGTCCATTTCCAGGTTCTCTTATAATCGTTGAGTTATATTTTCGATCTCGCCCACTAACTTCGCGACAAAATCTGAATCAAGCTGTGCTTCCAGCGCAAGGTACCAGCAGTTCTCTCCGGCGAACGAACTGCATTTAACCGCATCCTTTTCGGTCATCAGCACGATGGCGTTATCGCCGAACTGCAGGTCCTGTTCAGTGAAATTATAATGGTCAGGAAATGGATGGTACACCGCATCATACCCCAGCGAGCTGACCGTGTTGAAGAAGCGCTGCGGGTTACCAATACCGGCCAGCGCATGCATGACTTGGGCAGGGGCGCCGTTTTCGACAGCCGCTAATGCCGACAAGGCCTCCAGTTCCATACGCTCAGCACTGCGCACATTCATCCAGCACAAGGGCCGCAACTGCATCATTGTGCAATCTTTGGTCTGCTTCCGATACCGATCGCAACTGCCGCCATTGATGACCACATGATCAACGTGTAACAGGCGCGAGGGAGGCTCTCGCAAGGGGCCCGCCGGCAGGCAGAGTTTATTGCCCAGGCCGCGCTCGCCATCAATGATCACGATTTCTATATCTCTGGGCATCGCATAATGCTGCAGTCCATCATCGCTGATAATGACATCGCATTCAGCGCTTGCTGTCAGCGCCTGCAGTGCTCTTGTTCTGTTGGTATCCACCAGTACCGGACACTGCAGATTACGCGCAATCAGAATGGCCTCGTCGCCCGACTCGCCTGGATTGCTGTCTGCTTTTACCCGAAACGGATGGTGCGGCGCTCTACCCCCGTAACCGCGACTGATCACCCCGACACGCATGCCTCTTTGCTTGAGCAGTTTACCCAGCGCAATCACAAACGGCGTTTTACCCGTGCCTCCCACAGTGATATTTCCAACTACAATCAAGGGCAGGTGTGGGACATTTTTCTCAGTGGATCTCTGCCGGATCTGCAGCCAGTAAATACGGCGCAGCCAGGCGATAAACTGAAACAACAGCGCCAGCGGCCATAACAGATATAACCATCCTGATTTTTTATACCAGGCGGTTTCCAATGACATCACTCATCCTCGGCGGTCAGCAGATCGTCAGAGAAATCTTCGCCAGCGGGCTGGGCATAAGCAGCATCAGAAAACTGCATTTTGTGTAATCTGGCATAAGTTTTTCCTAATGCCAGCAACTCCTGGTGGTTACCGGATTCAACGATACTGCCTTTATCCATGACCAGAATCAGATCTGCATTCTCTACCGTTGACAGCCGGTGTGCGATTACAAAAGTTGTGCGCCCGCGCATCAAGGTGTAAAGCGCTGCCTGAATATGCTGTTCTGATTCTGAGTCCAGTGCCGAGGTCGCTTCATCCAGCACCAACAGCGGCGCATCCTTCAGGAAAGCTCTCGCAATGGCGATACGTTGGCGCTGGCCACCTGACAGCAAGGATCCCGCGTCGCCGATCTGAGTGTGAATACCATGTTCCAGATTTTCTATAAACTCCATCGCATTGGCATTTTTGGCCACTTCAATAATTTTTTCGTCGCTGAGTTTGTCAGAAAATCCATAAGCAATATTTTCAGCAACGGTGCCGTCAAAAAGCACGACATCCTGCGTAACTACAGAGATATGTTTACGTAAATTCTGCAGCGTATAATCCTGCAGGGACACGTTATCAATAGTGATTTCGCCGCTGTCAAATTCATAAAAACGAGGCAGCAGATTGACCAGCGTGGATTTTCCGCTGCCGGAACGTCCAACCAGCGCAACCGTCTGCCCAGGCCGCGCTGCGAAGCTGACATCATTTAGTACCTGCTCACCTTGTTTATACGCAAATCTGACGTTGCTGAACTGAACATCGCCACGTACTCGTTCAATTACAATGGTGCCGGTATCTTTTTCAGCCTCTTCATCCAGCAGACTGAAAATGCTGTCAGCGGCAGAGATCCCGCGCTGGATCACTGAGTTCACCTGAGTAAGCTGCCTGATTGGTTTTGCCAGTAGTCCTGCCATGGTAAGAAAGGCAACAAAATCTCCAGCACTTGATGCCACCAACATTTCTGGCGCCATCGCAAACCAGATCAGCACGCCCATCGCCACACTGACTAATAATTGAATAAAGGGTGTCGCAACTGCCTGCGTACCGACCATCTTCATATTCTGTCGGCGGTTCCGTTCGCTGGCTCTACTGAACTGTTGAAACACATAATTGCTGGCGTTGAACGTGCGTACGACTTTCTGCCCTTTGATCGTCTCATTGCTGATCTGAGTCACATCACCCATGGAATCCTGCATTTTTCGGCTGTATTTGCGAAATCTGCCAGAAGCCAACCGGACCACAAAACCAACGCAGGGCGTCACCAGCAGGAAAATCATACTCAACTGCCAGTTGGTCCAGAACATGTAGCCCAGTAAGCCAACAACAATAAATCCCTCGCGCAGAATAACTGTGACAGCGTTCGTTGCAGCGCCGGTGATCTGTTGTGAGTCATAAGTAATTTTGGATACCAGTCTGCCGGTAGCACTGCGGTCGTAATAGCGCATTGGCAATACCAGCAGTTGTTGCAGCATCTGGCAGCGCAGCGTGTGCACAATGTGATTAGCGACATGCTGCAGAGAATACTCTCCCATGAAGCCGCCAATACCCCGTGCGATTACGATACCTATTGCAATCATGGGACTTAGCAGCCGTGCGTCCACGTTGCCGATTTCAACCTGATCGACCGTCCAGCCTAACCATTGCGCGGTTGCGACTGTACTCATTGAGAAGATAATAAAGCCAACAATACTGATGCCAAAAGTCACACTGTGCGGCTTTACATAGGTGAGCAGGCGCGTGTATAGCAACCACCCGGTTTTTCCTATCTTCTTTTTTGGCATTTTTAAAAAAATTCCTGCTAATGATGCGCCAAAGTGACTGTGGCTGCTGCGTGACTCTACTGTCTGACTTTACTGTGTGACGATAGTATCTTCATCTTCACCGGGTTTTCTGGTTGCAATACTTAAACGAAAAAAGCCAGAGCGACCTATTGCATCCATTGCGGTAACCACCGCCTGATGTGTGGCTTCAGCATCCGCTATCAATATCAACGAGACATTCCTATCTCCCTCAGTCACCTGTTCCAGACCGGCCATCAGAGTGTCCAACCGTGAATTCACCAGTGCGCGGCCATTAATGGAATACCCGCCCCCCTGACTGACCAGAATCTCCACCTGATCGGAATTTTCTTCGGCGGGAGCGCCATCCGCTTCTGGCAGACTGACCGACAATCGCGTTTCACGGGTAAATGTTGTGGTTACCATGAAGAATATCAACAGCAGGAAAACAACATCGATCAGGGGAGTCAGGTTGATGCTCAGTTCTTCCTTTAGCCGCCGCTGAAACTTCACGTAGCCACGCCCTCTTTCATTTCCACACGCCGATCACTGTGCAGAGCATCAACCAGCTTCACCGACTCCTGTTCCAGACCAAGCACGAGAGTTTCCACCCGACGCATAAACATACGGTGAAACATAAAGGCGGGTATTGCGACACATAATCCGGCAGCGGTAGTAATCAATGCCTCCGATATTCCGCCTGCCAGTGCATTGGCATTACCCGTGCCCTGAATCATGATTTCGGTAAACACTTTAATCATTCCGATCACGGTGCCGAGCAATCCGAGTAAGGGTGTAATTGCGGCTATGGTGCCAAGAGTGCTGAGGTAGCGCTCCATCTCGTGCACCACCAAACTGGCAGTCTGCTCGATACTTTCGATCATCGCGGCACGGCCGTATTTGGCGTTGATAAGCCCGGTGGCCAGAATCTGACCCAGTGGTGAGGAAAGACGTAATTCGCGCAGTCTGGCATTATCGAGTTCGTTGTTCTTAATCCAGTTCCAGACCTGGCCCACCACATGTCGCGGGGATATTCTGGCGGCGCTCAGTGTCCAGAATCGTTCGATGATTATTGCGATCGCCACAATCGAACAGAGAATTATCGGCAGCATCAACCAGCCACCCGCTTTCACGATCTCAACCACAAGTGCGCCTCACGAGGAAAATACCGCGCTACTTTACCATATCGTTCCAGCGGATGTGAGCGCAAAAAGCTGACGCTGCTCGCCAGACCAGTAGCGCTGGCGAGTCAACCGATATGTGCTGGGCTGCGTCTCGGAAAGAGTGCCAGACTCGATAGCAATACGAGATGGTTCAGCCCCTGATCGAAACTCAATCATACCCATTTCAGCCGTATTAAAGGCAAAGGCATTCAATGCCTGATAGCGCGCCTGAACCACGTCCGCTGGATGATCAAATTGATTACGGTAACCGCTCGAGTACACCACAAATTGTGGATTTACCGCTGTCACAAATGCATCGGTCGAGGAAGATTTGCTGCCATGATGCGGGGCCAGCAGGACATCACTGCGCAATTGATCAGCGTGAACCCTGAGCAGAGCTGCTTCGGCCAGCGCCTCCACATCGCCGGTTAGCAGTACTGAAGAGCTTGCTGTAGAAATGCGCAGCACACAGGAATTATCGTTGGGACTGCGATAACTGCTTTCATCAGGATGCAGTATTTCAAAGTTGACACCATCCCACTGCCAGCTCTGTCCGCGCAGGCAGTGCGATGTCGGCAGTCCAAAACCGCTGGTCCGCATATCTGTACCCAGCAATAGTTGTTTAACGTCCAGCGCCAGTAACAGTGATTCAAGTCCGCCAGCATGATCATTATCGCCGTGGCTGACCATCAAACGGTCTATTGTGCGGATACCGCGGCTGTGCAGGAACGGCACCACCACGCCGTTGCCGGCATCAAAGCTGTCGCTGAAGCGCGGACCCGTGTCGTAGACCAGAGTATGTGCCGCACTTTGCGCCACCACTGCAAGACCCTGCCCTACATCCAGAAAGCTGATCCAGACTTCTCCATAGCCAGGGCTCGGCAGGCGGGCAGGCATGAACAATGGCAGCATTAACAATGGCGCCAGTATCCGCCCCGGCCAGCCGCGCGGCAGCAACCACAGCACACTACCGAGTCCGGCGAACAAATATGACCAGACGGTTAATCCAGAAAACTGCCAGACCTGCAGCCACGCGAATGACTCCGCCATCCAGCTCATGGTAAGCGTCAGCATAGTTAATAATTGATCGGCTAAAACCAGCAGGCAAACTCCTGCTCTTTCGTACAACAGCAGACTAAGCAGGCCGAACAGACACAGCGGCACCACCAGCAGACTGACCAGCGGAATCGCAAAAATATTAGCGAGTGGCGATAGCAGTGAAAGCTGTTGCAGCCAGATTGCCAGCGGCACACTCATCCCGACAAACACAACCCACTGCGGACGTCCCCAGGCGGACCAGCGCAGCACCGAGTGCAAATAATTACCGATTTTTGACCCAATATGATCAGTTTTGTCGCGGCTGTCGATCCGTTCAGCCGCTTTTGTCCAACTGGAAAATGCCAACAGCAGCGCACCAACTGCGACAAATGAGAGCCAGAATCCCGCACTCATTGCGCCCAGTGGTGTCAAGATCAGTACCAGTGTCATTGCCACACAGTAACCCAGTGAAGCGGGGAAATTCCGCGCCAGCAGCCGCCCTGACATAAACACCGCCACCATGATCAGCGCCCGCTGGGTTGGCAGGGAAAATCCTGCCAGCACACTGTAAGCAAGAGCGGCTGCGATAGCGCCCACAGCTCCGGCTTTTTGCGCGGGTAGATGCAACAACAGAGCTGGGATCAGCCGCATAAACAGATTCGTCAGCCAATAGCCGAACATTGCGACAAAACCAACGTGAAGTCCGGATATCACCACCAGGTGATTAGTACCAGTGCGCGTAAACAGCTGCCAGCTCGACGGTGCAATCAGATCGCGCTCACCCAGCACCAGCGCCAGAATAATCCCATGATGAGGCAGCTCAGCCGTGGCCTGAAGCAAGCGCTGGCGCAACTGGAAGCGGAGTTTCTGATAGCTGAGGGCATTATCTGCCAGCATGATGTTGAACTCAGTTTCCCGCACATAGCCTTTGGCATTGATGCCCTTTTGCAGCAGCATCAGTTCATAGTCAAATCCACCCGGATTAGCAAAACCATGGGGTCGATTGAGGCGCACCCGCAACCGCCACTGCTGACCTGGCACCAACTGATGATCGCCATAGTAATTGAGCAACACCCGACGTAATTGCGTTCTTCGTGGTCCTTCGATACAGGCATCGGGGTGAAGGTCAAAGCAATCCGCTGTCACTTTAAACTCAAACTGTTGAGCCCTCCCGCCATACCGCGGCAGACTGTCAATCATTCCGTACACCCAGAAATCTACACCCTCTAACTCTTTCGGCAACCATCCATCGAGCGCATACCTTCCACTCACCACTCCCCAGCCAAAGCCCAGCGCAATGCACAAAATCAGCTGGAGCACCACCAGCACATAACGCCAGCCCCCCGAACCCAAGCGCCTCCCCACCAGCACCAACCCGCCAACAGCCCCACCAATCAGCAGACCCAACAGCGCCAACATCCCGTAGCCAGGCAGCGCCGGCAACCATCCCGCCCCCATAATCCCCACACAAACCGCGATCATCCATGAACGCATAACCCCATCGCTCCGAGCCAGTAATGCGCTAAAAGATATTTCGTCTATACATGTCCACAGCGGGATCCGCACACTGAACCACCGCTATCCTTATGTCCTGAGCAATGGAACTCGCACAGCGAACCACCGCTATCCCTGAGTCATGAGCACCGAAACTCGCACAGCTAACCACCGCTATCCCTGAGTCCTGAGCACCAAAACTCGAACAGCTAACCACCGCTATCCCTTAAGTCCTGAGCACCGAAACTCGCACAGCTAACCACCGCTATCCCTGAGTCCTGAGCACCGAAACTCGCACAGCTAACCACCGCTATCCCTTAAGTCCTGAGCACCGAAACTCGCACAGCGAACCACCGCTATCCGTCAGTCCTGAGCACCGAAACTCGCACAGCTAACCACCGCTATCCGTCAGTCCTGAGCGGTGGAAACTTGCACAGTGGACTGCGGTCCGCCAGGGATGGCGGGCGACGAGCCCCCCATGGACGGGTTCACGGGCGAGTCCGCTGTGCAAGTTTCCACCGCTCAGGACGAGCTACGGAGCTCTCGCCCCCATGGACGGATTCACGGGCGAGTCCGCTGTGCAAATTTCCACCGCTCAGGACGAGCTACGGAGTTCCCTTACCGACTCACGAGTCACAAGTCACAAGTCATTGGTCGGGAGTCAAGTCATGACCCTACACTAACTATATAGCCAGGAAACCCCAATCATTCCAACCGCAAAGCCTCAGCCGGTTGCACCCGGGCAGCGCGCCAGGCAGGGTAGATAGTGGCGAACAGGCACAGCACAAACACCCCCACGCTCACCACAACAATGTCCGAAAATCGCAATTCAGACGGAAGGAAATCAACCGGATAAACATCCGCACTTAGCAACGTTATCCCCAGAGCCTGCTCGATAAACGCAGCAAATTCACCAATGGTTAACGAAAACAGAACCCCAAAAGCCACACCGATCACGGTGCCCATCAAACCCACAATAAGACCCTGCGTCATGAAAATTCTGCCGATGGTACCAGGGCTAGCACCCATGGTACGTAAAATCGCAATATCACCTCGTTTATCCCGCACGATCATAATTAAACTCACCACCAGGTTAAACGCTGCGACCGCTACCAGCAGCCACAGCAAAAAACCCACAATAGTGCGCGACAATCTGATGTTTTCGTAAATATTGCCAAAGATCTGCGTCCAGGTTTCTACATAAAATCCCGCCGGCAGTTCACGGGACAATTGCTCGCGCATTTGATTAACTGCCAGTACATCCATCGACGTTAAACGTAATCCGGAATAAGAATTGCCGAAGCGATAGAGCGCCTGAGCGTCCTGCAGAGTGATGATCGCCATTGCACTATCCAGCTCCAGGGTACCGATCTTGTAGATGCCAGCCACAGTGAACTGGCGCTGGGTAGGCAGGGGTGCAATTGGATTGATCGAGATATTCAAGGAATAAAGATTCACTTTATCGCCGACCACCACACCCAGATTCTCTGCCAGAGTTTCGCCGAGCACGATCATAAAACGCTGCTGCCCCAAAGCACTGACGCTTCCGTAGCGAATAAAACGCTCAAGCATTTCCACTTGATCCGTGCGCTCCGGGTCAATGCCATTTACCAGCACGCCCTTACTGTACGTCATGGCACTTGTGCTGGCAGTTGCGACCACACCCATGGTTTCTATAAGCGGTGCATGTGAAATTATATCTGGATAGGTATTAACGATCTGTTGAACGGCCTCCCAGCTTTCCCGGCTTGTTTTTTCATATGATTTAACTGTCGCATGTGGCACCACTCCGAGGATGTTCTCGCGCACTTCACGATCAAAACCGTTCATGATAGAGAGCACTGTGATCAGCATAGTTATACCCAATGCCAGACCACCAATCGAAAGCAGTGACATGAACGACACCAGCTGACTGCGCTTGCCGACGCTGACGTAACGCAGTGCAACATAGGAAGCAAATGATTTAGACATGAGCCTGAGCCTGCTCCAGACGGCCATTCTGCAACAACAGCATGCGGTCCAGAGAGGCAGCAAACACTTCGTCATGCGTTACCACAATGAAACTGGTCGAGAAATCACGGTTCAAGTCTGCCATTAATGCGTGAATTTCACGGGCAGTATTGCGATCAAGATTACCGGTGGGCTCATCAAGCAGCACACATTTGGGATTAGTCACCAGCGCTCTGGCGATTGCCACGCGTTGTCGTTCACCACCGGAGAGTTCTGAAGGTTTATGCTCAAGGCGGTGCCCAAGCCCGACTCGCTCCAGCAGACTGCTGGCTTTATTGCGGGCAGTGTTCACATTCATATCCGCAATCAGCAAAGGCATACAGACATTTTCCAGTGCAGTGAATTCGCCCAGCAGGTGATGGAACTGATACACAAATCCGAGGTAGCGGTTACGCATCTGCCCGCGCTCGCGCTCGTTGAATTGTGCGAGACTTCTGCCAGCGATAATAACCTCTCCGGCAGTTGGTTCATCCAGACCGCCTAGCAGATTCAGCAAAGTAGTTTTACCGGATCCTGAGCTGCCCACAATGGCAATGCGCTCGCCCGTATGCACCTGCAGATTTACATCTTCAAGCACTCTGACCTCTTGAGGTCCCTGCGTATAGATCTTACCCAGGTGGCGGCACTCCAAAACCAGTTCCGGCGCCTTGTCCCTGTTTACAGCGGCATGAGTGCCTGCCGCATCAGTCGATAAATTGTTCATTAAATTTAAATCCCTGCGCTCTTGTTTATCAGCACTTCTTCAGTGACCTTACTCATAACGCAATACTTCTGCTGGTTGGATACGGCTGGCCCGATACGCGGGATACAGTGTTGCGACAAAGCTCACCATAATCGCCGACACACTGACCAGCCAGACGTCTGACCATTGCAGTTCAGCCCGCAAATGCGAAATCATGTAGACATTGCCGTCCTGAAAACCGGCATTGAGAAAGTTCTCCAGCCATCTGGTGAAATCATCTATATTCGCGGCCAGCAGCACACCCAGAATTGCCCCCAGGGCTGTGCCGAATAAACCAACCGCAGCGCCCTGAGTAATAAAAATGGCCATGATGCTGCCTTTGCCTGCTCCCATGGTTCGAAGAATCGCAATATCGGCGCTTTTGTCCGCCACCACCATCACCAGCGTTGAGATAATGTTTACCGCGCCAATAACTACAATCATCAGCAGCATAAACCCGGTCAGCGTTTTCTCCAGTCGCAACGCATCAAACAGACTTCCCTGGGTTTCCTGCCAGGTAGAAATCGCACTTGCATCCAGTCCAGCACGCAGCTCAGATGCTATGCCCTGCAAAGCTGCGCGGGTAATTGCGCCAGCATTAAACACATCATCCACCCGCAGGCGTAATTGCGCAGCATGCGCTCCGGCACCACCAAACATTTGCTCGGCATCTTCAAGATGAATAATTGCATTATCGTTATTGCCATAGAATCCAAAATCAGCAATTCCGAGTATCCGGAAGGTTCTGGCATCTTCCAATTGTCCATTCACCAGACTGCTGAGCGGAGTAACGCTGGCCTGATCACCCGTGTACAGACCCAGTTTTGCCGCCAGTTGCGTTCCCAGGATGATGCCACTGCCACCTGGCTCAAGTCCTGGCAGTAATGTTTCCATGCTGAAACTGCCAGCCATAGTGACATCAGTCTCAAACTCCGGACTAACACCGCGCAGCTGCACAAACTCCGCGCGACCATCAAACCGCAGCCATGCTTCACCTTCAATGTAAGGTGCTGCGCCAATAACGCCCGGCTGGCCACGCAGCGCGAGCAACAGATCTTGCCATTGTTGATCAGCGCCAATTCTAATGCTGGCATGTGGCACTGCCTTCAGCGTTTCCTCACGCATGGTTGAGGTTGAGCCATTGATAACAGATAACACTGCGATGAGCGCAAGCACCCCAAGTGTGATGCCCAGCATCGAGACAAGGGAGACAAAGGAGATCAGGTGATTTTTTTTGCGGGTTCTGGTGTAGCGCAGCCCGATAAATAATGCGAGCGGTTTATACATATAAGCTATCGCAACTACTAAGCATGACGTTGTAACACTCGCTGTAAGGTTTGGAAGCTGATCGGCGCCATGGGGTGACCTCGCTGGCGTTGGCTCAATAAGAGTGTAACAAAGCGTTGAAGGGCCAGATTCTAGCAGCAGGTATTTGAATTAAAAAGTATTTACTGGTATATTTCCGCCCACGTCGCTGGACCGCTACATTGTTTGAGCGGACTATAAATACCGACAACTGCCACAACACGAATTCGAAGGTATCAGATTGTTCGATACCAGGATCGCATCAGGTGCTTAATAAAAACCGATGCTGAGTTATAACCAGGCAAAAACCACAAGATACAAAACAAGAGTGTGCCGACCTGATGTCGGTACTTACAACAGAAAAAGTCAGACAAATTCGGATAGCATCAAATTCAAGACTGTTCTTCACCGGCGCAACCCAAGTGGTAAAAACCATGGAGCACAGCACAGCAGTCAGTAAAACAGGACGACTGACCGGCAAAAGGTAGAAGCCATAAGCCAGTTACCTTTCTCGAGCCACAGCATAAAGCGCTGGCCGGGACAGTCGAAATTTTAAGTTATTAAAGGAGGATCGGCCACATGCCGGTCCTGTGTAAAGCTTATCACTAAGTGAAGGAGAGCCTGGAAGCCGCGATTAATCAGCGGATCCACGCACCCGAGTGCGGTCAAATACTTTACACATTATTGTCCTGAAGAGCGGCACAGCGCTCTTCCATAGCTACTGCACTGCCGATTTGAACAATTCGGATTACTCTTCTGGCTTAACGGAAAAGTGAACTGAACATGAAAAGAATGTTAATCAATGCAACTCAGGAAGAGGAGTTGCGTGTTGCCCTCGTAGATGGGCAGCGTCTGTACGATCTGGATATCGAAAACCGCGCCAGAGTTCAGAAAAAAGCCAGTATCTATAAAGGCAAAATAACCCGCGTCGAGCCAAGTCTGGAAGCTGCATTTGTAGATTTCGGCGCTGAACGCCATGGTTTCCTCCCCCTTAAAGAAATTTCTCCACAGTACTTTAGCAAACGCGGCAGCGATGGCGGCCGTGTCAATATCAAGGAAGTGGTTGCTGAAGGCACTGAAGTCATTGTGCAGGTTGAAAAAGAGGAGCGCGGCAATAAAGGCGCGGCGCTAACCACTTTTATCAGTCTGGCTGGACGCTACCTCGTTTTAATGCCAAACAACCCCAGAGCGGGCGGTATTTCACGTCGTATTGAAGGTGATGAACGTTCAGAGATTCGAGAAGCAATCGCCGGTCTCAATATCCCTGATGGCATGGGCATCATTGTTCGTACTGCAGGGGTTGGTAAACAGCAGGAAGAATTGCAGTGGGATCTGGACTACCTGATGTCACTGTGGCAGTCGATCAAAGAGGCCGCTGACGTAAAGAAGGCGCCCTTCCTCATCTATCAGGAAAGCAATGTCATTATCCGCACAATCCGTGACTATCTGCGTCAGGATATTGGCGAAGTGCTGTTTGATACCCAGGAATCCTACGACGAGGCTTTGAATTTTGTACGACAGGTGATGCCTCACTACGAAGCCCGCATTAAGCTTTATCAGGAGCCGTTGCCGCTGTTCAATCGTTACCAGATTGAAGCGCAGATCGAAACTGCATTCCAGCGTGAAGTCAAACTGCCTTCGGGTGGATCGATCGTGATCGACCCGACTGAAGCACTGGTTTCCATTGACATCAACTCCTCGCGGGCAACCCGTGGTTCTGATATCGAAGAAACTGCATTGAACACCAATCTTGAAGCTGCTGATGAAATTGCCCGTCAACTGCGTCTGCGCGATATGGGCGGCCTGGTGGTGATCGATTTCATTGATATGAGTTCTGCTAAAAATCAGAAAGACGTCGAGAACCGGATGCGTGATGCCCTGGAAGCAGACCGTGCGCGTGTGCAGGTTGGCCGGATTTCGCGCTTTGGATTGCTGGAGATGTCACGCCAGCGTCTGCGCCCCTCCTTGGAAGAAACCAGCGCTGTAGTGTGCCCGCGGTGTAACGGTCAAGGCGCCATTCGTGATTTGAAATCACTGTCACTTTCTATCCTGCGCGTGCTGCAGGAAGAGGCCAACAAGCGCAAGAGTGTTGAAGTACGCGCCATTGTGCCTGTGTCAGTCGGTGCCTATCTGCTTAATGAGAAACGCAATACCGTTGCCGGCATAGAACAGCAGAGTAATACCCGCATTGTGATAATTCCAAATCCGGCACTTGAGACGCCGCATTATGAAATTCAGGCGATTAATCAGGCTGATATCGGAACAGCGCACAGCACGGCCAGTTATGAAGTTGAAACCTCAGTGGACCGTGTTGAAAGTCTGGTCAAGCCTGAAAAGGTGCTGATTCCCCAGACTGCGGCAGTGCAGGCGCCAGTTATCGCTCAGGCACCGAAGCCGATTGAGCGTGCAGTCCCTCGTAAGAAAGGTCTGTTTGGCTCATTAATATCTGCGTTTACTGGACTTCTTTCTGGCGCTGCCAATGATGAGGTACAGGAAGTAGAGAAAAAGCCAGTAAGCAGCCAGCCGCGGCGTAACCAACCGCGCAGACAAGGTCAGGAACGCAGCACTGGCCAGGATCGCGGGCAGCAAGATCGCAGTCAACAAGGGCGCAGAGAGGGTGGCCGCTCAGAAGAACGAGAAGGCAGAGACGCATCTGCTAACCGTGGTGGTGAAGTTGCACAGGGACGCCGACGTGGCCAGGGGCAAGCTCAGGGTCAGGGTCAGGGTCAGGGTCAACCACAGGGGCAGAGCAGAATCCGTCCTCCGGCAGAAGCGGCAATTGTTCAGCCACGCACAGAAGCACGTGATGGGGCTGCCCAGGAAGAGGGTGACGA
>Ga0209284_10003461_pt1 | contig 19419 bp, 21 predicted proteins | sample FRY03_FD_187211 | JGI IMG/M metagenome (GOLD analysis project Ga0209284, IMG submission 187211) | Freshwater microbial communities from Lake Fryxell liftoff mats and glacier meltwater in Antarctica - FRY-03 (SPAdes) (version 2) | ecosystem: Environmental > Aquatic > Freshwater > Ice > Glacier... | reverse complement strand
AAGCGGAGCCGAAATGTATGGGACCTTTGGCCTGGTTTATATGGAGACCAGTTGAAATATTAGAATATATACAAGACGCGAACTCTCACACCTCACAATATCAATTTTATTTTATTGAGATTCTCAGTAAAAAAAATAGCTCCTCAATGAATGAGGAGCTATTTGTACAGGCGGAGAGACTCGAACTCTCACACCTCGCGGCACCAGATCCTAAGTCTGGCATGTCTACCAATTCCATCACGCCTGCATTTAACTATTTTACTATCTTGCTTGTTTACATCCCGACACTTCGGGAACATCACGCCTACATTGATCTAGTAAACCTGCAATTTGTCCATTTTACCTTTTTAGGACTAAAAATTAATTTTATTCCGCTAAAGGAGTGCAAATATAGAGCAAAAAATCAATTTAGAAATACTTCCTTTAAAAAACTTCTTTTTTGTAATTTTACCTAGCATAAAAATATAATATGAACGCTATTCAAAATTACATTTCAGAACACAAAAATCGGTTTATATCCGAATTAATAGAACTTTTAAAAATACCCTCCGTTAGTGCCGATACTGCCTGTACACAAGATGTTTTAGATACCGCCGAAGCTGTTGAAAAAGCTTTGTTAGCCGCTGGCTGCGATGCTGTTGAAATTTGCGAAACAGATGGCTACCCTATTGTTTACGGTGAAAAAATAATTGATGCCAATTTACCAACAGTACTGGTTTACGGACATTATGATGTGCAACCTGCGGATCCTATTAATTTGTGGACTTCCCCTCCATTTGAACCTGTAATCAAAATTACGGACAAACACCCAGATGGAGCCATTTTTGCTCGTGGTGCTTGTGATGATAAAGGACAAATGTACATGCACGTTAAGGCATTGGAGTTTATGGTAAAAACCAACCAATTACCTTGTAATGTAAAATTTATGATTGAAGGCGAAGAAGAAGTTGGGAGTAATAACTTAGCTATTTTCGTTGCGAACAACAAAGAAAAGTTAGCGAATGATATTATTTTAATTTCCGATACAGGAATGATTGCCAATGATGTGCCGTCTATTACTACAGGATTACGAGGATTAAGTTATGTAGAAGTTGAAGTTACGGGACCAAACCGCGATTTACATTCTGGCCTATATGGCGGTGCGGTGGCAAATCCTATCAACATATTGTCAAAAATGATTGCCAGTCTTCACGATGAAAATAATCGGATTACCATTCCTGGTTTTTACGATAGAGTAGAAGAATTATCACAAGAAGAACGAGCCGAAATGGCAAAAGCACCTTTCAGCTTAGATAATTATAAAAATGCTTTGGATATTGATGCCGTTTATGGCGAAAACGACTATGCAACCAACGAACGAAACTCTATTAGGCCAACGCTCGATGTGAACGGAATTTGGGGCGGTTATACTGGTGAAGGCGCAAAAACGGTCATTGCTAGTAAAGCGTATGCAAAAATATCGATGCGTTTAGTACCCCGCCAAGAATGGAAAGACATTACCGAATTATTTAAAAATCATTTTGAAAGTATTGCTCCAGAAGGCGTAAAAGTATTGGTAAAACCGCATCATGGCGGACAAGGTTATGTTACTCCTATTGACACCATCGGATATCAAGCGGCATCAAAAGCTTATGAAACTACCTTTGGCAAAAAACCAATTCCGCAACGCAGCGGAGGCAGCATCCCTATTGTAGCATTATTCGAAAAAGAACTACAAAGTAAAACTATTTTAATGGGTTTTGGCCTGGATAGTGATGCCATTCACTCCCCTAACGAGCATTTCGGAATTTGGAATTATTTAAAAGGTATTGAAACTATTCCTTATTTTTATCAGTATTATACGGAGTTATTCCAAAAATAAAGACAAGCCTTTAAAGTAAAAATATATTATGGATTCAAACATAAATTTAGCAGTACTCATTGATGGTGATAATATTCCATCGGCTTATGTAAAAGAAATGATAGAGGAAATTGCTAAATATGGTAATCCGACGATTAAAAGAATTTATGGCGATTGGACGAAGCCTAATTTGTCCAAATGGAAAAATCTCTTATTAGAGAACGCTATTACCCCAATTCAGCAATACGGTTATACCACAGGAAAAAACGCAACAGATTCGGCGATGATTATTGATGCTATGGATATTTTATATTCAGAGAAAGTAAACGGATTTTGTCTCGTTTCTAGCGATAGTGATTTTACAAGACTCGCTACGCGCTTGCGAGAGGCAGGAATGAAAGTGATTGGGATTGGAGAGAAAAAAACACCCAATCCCTTTATTGTAGCTTGCGATAAATTCATTTATATTGAAATTCTTAAATCAAAATCCGAAAATCTTGAACACGATTCTGAAAAAGAAGACACTAAAGAAAGCATAGATAACATTACGAGAAAAGACATTCAGCTAATAAAAACAACCATTACCGATGTTTCTGACGACGATGGTTGGGCATTTCTTGGCGATGTTGGTAGTCTTTTACAAAAGAAACAACCTAATTTTGACTCAAGAAATTACGGATTTGATAAGCTAACACCACTAATTAAATCTATCGATATTTTTGAGCTAGAACAACGTGAAAACCCAAAAAGTAGACACAAATTAATCTTCGTTCGCGTAAAACAAAAACACAATCCTAAGGGGAAAACTAAGTAGGTAATTGGATGTTGGGTGCTGGTTAAAAAATTTAAAATGTAAAATTGAAAATTGAAAGGTTAAAAATCGTTGTTGGTTGTCCGTTGATGATATTGTATTTAAAAAGCAAGAAGATTTAACGGAAGACGAAAAAGCCTATCTCGCAAAAAAGTTTCCACCACCACTACCACCGGCTGCAACAAATCAAGATGGCGCAACAAAAAAACAAATTTCAGAGTATAATTCTTTAGCCAATAATTACTATGATATGAATTCTACAAATCTAAGGATAAAAAAATCCGAAGTAGAGCGCATGGAATATCTATATAATTTAATGACCGATGAACAAAAGAAAAGTGCCGCTAATTCTCCTAAAATTCCACTAATCCCAGCTCCGCCTCTACCTCCTTCGCCTACTAAATTTGAAAAAATAGAAAAGGTTATGGAACATCAAGAAAAAACTTTAAAACAACAAGAAGTTGAATTGAAGCAACAAGAAACATCCCTTATAACGCATGAAAAAGCTTTAAAAATTCAGAAATTAAAGCTTAAAAAATAAGAAATTGAATTGAATACTGAACCCATTCCAACAACACCACCAAAACCAATTTCTCCCTTAGACCATATTATTGAGATGGCTAAAAAAGAAACCACATTTTACTATGAAGACTAAGCCATGAGTGCCGATAAAGCGATTGAATTGCTTAAAAAAAAACCTTAACATTGACTCCAAAGGTTCTAATAATGATAAACCTGTGGTACGGATTTCAAAGAAGCCTATTGCAGCGTATGAAAAAGCGTCATCAAATAAAAATATATAAGAAAGCACTATGGTTCTTGTGAATGATTCTCCAGACGATGAGCTTTTATTAACGAATCTAGCCTTAGAAAATATAGTTTTAACTTTGAAGAAAGGGAATGTAATTAATTTTAAAGTTAAATTCCCAAGAAAAGCGACTGTTGCCGTTATAGGCAATAAACTAAATCAGGCAGCAAAGCATTATACAAAAAATAGCCAACTAGAAGATGTCATTCAGATTTTTGATATTAAAACAGATGTATCAATCCAAACCATTGACCTCAAAATAATTACTTTAAAGTAGGTTCTGAATAATATTTATAAAGACTGTCTGAAAAGGCAGTCTTTTTTTGTGCCAAAATCTAAAAATTTGCCTTATCGTATGGTTTTTAACAGAACTTAGCCTTTTGAATGCACATTATTTGTAGATCAACATACATAAGTAATTTAGTATTACAACAACCACCAAACCAATAAAAAATGAAAAATGAAAAAAATAATAATAGCAAGTGCTCTGTTTTTCCTAGCAAGCATGAGTCACGCGCAAAAAGGATTAAAATTTGGCATTCAAGGCGAACTCCCTTTTAACGATTTCAACAAAGATGTTAGAGCGGTTTTTAGGAGCCAATGTTGGCTACATTTGGGCACTTGGCGAAGTGGTTAATTTGGGAATAATGGCGGATTGTATCACAGACCTCGGCAGGTTTTTTTTAATGGGTCCATATACGGAATTAAATGTTTCGTATTCTACCATAATGCTAAAGAATAAAGAATGGAATACTGTTATCCTAAGTGTTCTATAGACCTTACTCATAAACAATAAATTTTAGTCTTTTTTACGAACTAAGCCTTTTGTAAATTCATTTAAAGTTTCTACTTTTTCTTCAAAATCTCCTTTGATGGTTTTTCTGAATTCGTTCAGGTTTTTAACCAAATCGTCGATATTGTCTGGAAGTACATCTTCAAAAAATTGCCGTAATCTTTTAGCAGTGGTGGGCGATTTTCCGTTGGTAGATATGGCGACTTTCACGTTTCCTTTGGTAACAATTCCGCCCATATAAAAATCACAAAATGGTGGGTTATCTGCCACATTTACCAAAATATCCTTAGCTCTACAATCGCGATATACTTGTTCATTCACGGGGATATTATCTGTAGTAGCAATAACTATATGTTTATTTTTTAAAAATCGCTTATCGTAGGTAGTTGTTGTTATTTTCACACCAAATTCCTCCACCAATGCCAGTGTTTCTTCACGGAACATAGGCGATACCATTTCTACCCGGGCATCAGGACTAGATTTTAGAAGAAAGCTCAGTTTTTCCAAAGCAACATTACCTCCGCCCACTATTAAAATATTTAAATTGGACACTTTCAAAAAAATAGGGTAAAGGTTGTTCCGTTCCATCAAAAATTTATTTTAAAATTAAAAATTGTGATAAAGGTATGACATCAAAATTAAATTTTTTTTTTGATGTCGTAAAGCATTCCTTTTAAAATGAATTTTTATTGAATTAAATGTTTAAAATATATCATAAATATTTTATATATAGCAGTTTATCTTTCTGTAAAAGCTAAATATGACAATTGTCATATTTATTTATAGCCATATCTATTAGGTTTGTATCAAATTTAAAATGGATGTCTAGTTTAGTTCAAAAATATAATGTTTCAGGGCCTCGATACACCAGTTATCCCACAGTGCCTTATTGGGATATGAATACGTTTTCAGGCAAAAAATGGGAATCAACCTTATTAAAAAGTTTTGATGAGAGCAACGCTACGGAGGGTATTAGCCTATATATTCATTTACCTTTTTGTGAAAGCATTTGTACCTTTTGCGGTTGCCATAAACGCATCACAAAACGTCACGAAGTAGAATCTCCGTACATAAATACCGTATTAAAAGAATGGCGTTTATATTGTAATTTATTTGCTGAAAGGCCAAAAATTAAAGAGCTGCATTTAGGTGGTGGAACGCCTACTTTTTTTTCCCCTGAAAACCTTCAATTTTTAATTAATGGTATTTTTAAAATTACCTATAAAGCAGATGACTATGAATTTAGTTTTGAAGGACACCCCAATAACACCACAAAAGAACATTTACAAGCTTTGTTTGATGTTGGTTTTAGAAGAGTAAGTTACGGGGTACAAGATTACAACGAAAAGGTTCAAAAAGCGATTCATAGAATTCAGCCTTTTGAAAATGTTGAAAAGGTTACCAAATGGGCAAGAGAAATTGGTTATACGTCTGTTGGGCATGATTTAATTTTTGGACTTCCTCACCAAACTATGGAAGATGTGGAAAATACCATTTTAAAAACAAAAAGATTAATGCCAGATCGCTTGGCTTTTTATAGTTATGCACATGTGCCATGGCTTGCTGGTAATGGCCAAAGAGGTTATAAAGATGAAGATGTACCATCGGGAGATGCCAAACGAAACCAATATGAACGTGGCAAAGAATTACTGGCTAAAGTGGGTTATGAAGAAATAGGTATGGACCATTTTGCATTACCCCCTGATAGTTTGTCCAAAGCTTTACATTCTGGAAGCTTGCATCGTGATTTTATGGGCTATACCGCTTCAAAAACTCAAGTTATGATTGGTTTGGGAGCTTCAAGTATTAGCGATAGCTGGTATAGTTTTACACAAAATGTAAAAGGATTAGAAGAGTACCAGCATTTGGTAAACAACGATATTATTCCGATTTATAGAGGTCATATTTTAACGGTTGAAGATAGTATTATTCGCAAACATATTTTAAATTTAATGTGTCAGTTCAAAACAGTTTTAAATCCCAACGATACCATTTTAAATACGGATTTAATTTTAGCGAAGCTTCAAGAAATGGAAGATGATGAATTGGTAGAAATCAAAACAAATGTCCTAAAAGTCACCGAAAAAGGCCGGCCTTTTGTGCGCAATGTTTGTATGGCATTTGATATGCATTTGTATAGAAAAGAGCCCCAAACAAGATTATTTTCCATGACGGTATAGATAAATAACTTTAAAATGGAAAAGTGAAAATGGAAAAGTTAAAAATGGAAAGAAAGCGGAAAAGTGAAAAATGATAAGCGGTAAGCGCAAAATAGAAAATAGAAAATTATCACCTCTTTTCCTTTTTAACTTTAGTTAACATGAAAAGCTTAATATCTTAAATGAAATTTTATTAAAACTAAAAATTAAACCTATGAAAAATATAATAGTACCTGTAGATTTTTCAATCCAGTCTGAAAATGCTTTAAAAGTAGCGGCTTCTTTGGCTAAAAAATACGATTCTACCATTTATGCCTTGCACATGCTAGAGCTAAATGAAGCTTATATTAGCTCAACTCAGACCGCTCATCCAGAGCAGACCGTTTTTTTGTTGAAAATGGCAGAAAAGCGTTTTGCTGAATTTTTAAATAAGCCATTTTTAAAAGATATTAGTGTAAAACCAATCATTAAACATTTTAAAGTGTTTAGTGAGGTTAATGAAGTTGCAGAAGCCAATAATGCGGATCTTATTGTTATGGGATCGCACGGAACGGACGGGATTATGGAAATATTTATAGGTTCTAATACCGAAAAAGTGGTTCGCAATGCGGATGTCCCTGTATTGGTAGTTAAGCACGATATGACAGATTTCGCTCCAAATAAAATGGTTTTTGCTTGTGATTTAGGAGAAGAAAACGTGAATGCCTATCAACGTGCTAAATATATTGCTAATTTGCTGTCTGTTGAATTACATGTTTTATATGTGAACACACCTGGCGATAACTTTTTGAGCAGTCAAGATATTGATGATAAAATCGCAAAATTCTCAAGTGTTATTGGTTCTGAATTTTTAGATGTGCATGTCTATAGTGATTATACCGTAGAGAAAGGGGTGCTCAACTATGCTGATGATCAACATATTGATGTCATTGGAATATCTACGCATGGTAGAAAAGGACTGTCGCACTTTTTTATGGGAAGTATAGGCGAAGATATTGCCAACCATGCCATAATTCCTGTGATTACCTTTAAAATATAGTTGATTATTTTATTTTGTAGTTTAGTAACAAGAAGGAATGTCTGTATGGCATTCCTTTTTTTATTTAAATATTTAAAATTGACTCCAAATATTATTCGATTTTTCGAGTTCAGCATCCTCAAGCCTTACAAGGAGCCAGTTTATTTACTTCTATTCTGAAATATCTGTAAATAGAGCATAGAACTTATTTGTCTGGCCCTGTTTTTGGCGATAAAAGCATTGTCGCCAGTAAATAAAGCATCAATAGTCTGAAACCATAAATTTAACCACAAGCCAAAATGCTCTGGAGTAATGCTGTGGTTCATTTTATCATCCATTTCATTATGGGCTTTTATGGGGTTACCGTAGTATTTTCTTTTTAAAAAAAGTTATGTTTCCCAGAAGTCCGTTAAGAGTTCTAAATGACCGTCCCAATCTGTAATAATGCCATTGAAAAAGGGCCCTAAAACTTCATTAGCGCGTACTTTGCGGTAAAAGGTATTTACAAGAAGACTTACATCTTCTCTGTTCTCTAAATCTTTTATTTCCATATTTTTATAGATTTTAGAATTGTAATTTTTTGTTTTTGCCTTTTTCATAATCAGTCGAGGCTAAAAATAATAGTTTATCGTGCTAAGATTTTAAGTATAGTGTACTGACTACTGTTTACTGCTACTGTATACTTTACTTGTACAGTGGTAAATTAACTATAAAGTCTATTATAAAAGAGTGGTTGATTTAATAGGATTGGCCTTATTCATGACATTCAATTTCCGCTGTAATTACCTCCGTAACTGGTTTTGGCGACACATAAGGAATACCTAAACCTAAGCCTCTCAGTATAAAAAGTGCGCCAATTAATACCACAAAAACAGGGATTAATTTTTGAATTTTTTGTTTGGCTGTACTTTTTAAAATAGAACTAAAATAAATCGCGGAAGTCATTAACGGAATAGTACCTGCACCAAATAAAATCATATACAATGCGCCTTGCAAAGCATCGCCCATAGCAATAGCCCCAAATAGTGCCATATACACCAATCCACAAGGTAAAAATCCGTTTAAAAAGCCAATAGTTAAAAAAGTATCTGGTGTTTTCTTTTGAAGTTCTTTACCTAATCTGTTTTTTACCTTCCCGATAATTTTATATACAGGTTTAGAAAAATTATATTTACTAAAAGTTTTATAGGGAATTATAATGACTAAAATCATCAACACCCCAATAGCGATAGACAACTTTTGCTGCATTCCAAAAACGAAAAGTCCTTTGCCTAAAAGTCCAAAAACCAAGCCTAATAAACCATAGGCCGATAATCGCCCAAAGTGATAAATAAATATTTGGATGAATTTTTTAACATTGTTAGTCCTATCTACAGGCAGCATAAAAGCGATTGGGCCACACATGCCTACGCAGTGTAAACTACCCATAAACCCTAATATGATGGCTGATATGATCATAAACTAATACGTAATGCTTTTTTTTAGCAGAAAATCTTCATCTTTGTAACTCCATGAAACTTTAATGTCCCAGCGACCATCTAACAAACGTTTGTCAGGTACGAGCAAATTTGAATTGGATAAACTTATAGGAAAGTCAAAATCCAAGTGTTTATTAGATGGTCTGTATAGGGACACTTTACCTTTTACTTTTTCAAATTCCAGATTTTCAGGAAATTTCACAAGTAAACCTTCGGGTGTTTTCTCTACAATTAAATTGTTGTTAGTGTTTTTTGAATTGTTTTGCGCATCAAGATCTTTTTGATAGGTTAATTCTGCTTTGTAATACTCTTCAGTTACTAAATCATGGTTAGATTTATCATCTAAATTCATGCGTATTACAAAAAATAAGATGAAACTTATAAATGCTATAAATGCCAATACGATACTTGTTCCCCAATTTATTTTCATAATTATTTTGTTTAATGTCTAAAGTCGAATGTCAAAAGTTATTTTACTGCCAACTAAAAACCATCAACGAACAACGAAATCACATTTTCAATTATTCATTTTCAATTTTCAATTATTTATAGCTTCTCGGCGCCAAAAACGCGGTAGTTGTTGTTTCAATTAAGGTGTCACCGCTGTACACTTCGATCTTTAATTTTTCTTTATCACTTTTTATAGCTGCATTATTGATTTCGATGAACAATGTTCCTTCTGATAATTGTTGCGCTTTTACGCTAAAATCTCCTTCACGGACTAATTTGATAGTTCCTTTATGCGACACTAAAGCAAAATGAATGTCGTTAATATCTTTTGATGTTTTATTGACTAATTTGTAGGCATAAACATTGCTAATAATATTGCCTTCTTTGTGTTCATAAAGCTGACCAGGAAGTCTTAAAATATTCGCTTCTAAATCGGTTCTTAAAAATAACATCCCGATTAAAATACCTGTTAAAATGACTAAAACCGCCGTATATCCTTTTAAGCGAGGGGTGAATTTAAATTTTTCTTTCTTTACGATTTCATCTTCACTGGCGTAACGGATTAAGCCTTTTGGAAGCTTAACTTTTTCCATAATAGTATCACACTCATCAATACAGGCCGTACAGTTGACACATTCTAACTGAGTACCGTTTCTGATATCAATCCCAGTGGGACAAACATTTACACATTGAAAACAATCGATACAATCACCATGGCCAAGAGCCTCTCTATCTTCATCTTTACGCCATTTTTTCCTGCCGTTTTCTGCTTCTCCACGTTTGTGGTCATAAGCAACCACAATAGATTTATTATCCAATAAAACACTTTGCATTCTACCATAAGGGCAAGCAATGATGCAAACCTGTTCTCTGAACCAAGCAAAAACAAAGTAGAAAACCGCGGTGAAAATTAACAAGGACACCATGGTGCTTAAATGCGCTAGAGGGCCTTCATAGATATACCGTATTAAACGATCACTACCAATGAGGTAGGCCAGAAAAACATTAGCTATTAAATAAAATATCATAAAAAAGGCAATCCATTTTATTACTCTTTTTCTAATTTTTTCTGCATTCCATTTTTGACGATCCAGTTTAATTTGTGCGCCTCTGTCGCCATCAATCCAGTATTCAATTCGTCTGAAAACCATTTCCATAAAAATCGTCTGTGGGCACATCCATCCGCAAAAAATTCGCCCAAAAGCAACGGTAAACAAGGCGACAAAAACAACCCCAATTAACATAGATATGACAAACAAATAAAAGTCTTGTGGCCAGAATAGAAAACCAAAAACATTGAATCTACGCTCCAAAACATTGAACATTAAAAACTGGTTGCCGTTAACTTTTAAAAAGGGTGCTGCAAATAAAAAGACCAATAAAAAATAGCTTGCATATTTGCGATATTCATAAAGTTTACCACTAGGTTTTTTAGGAAAAATCCAAGCTCTTTTTCCTTCTTCATTGATTGTTGCTATAGTATCCCTAAAATTATCTTGATCTTGTGACATTTATAATTTGTATTTAGCGAACTAGGATAAAATAGTTCAGATACTATTCTTTGAACTTGGATGGATTAATTTGTGTTTACTAATTATTGTTTAACCCGCCTTTTTTTTAAAAAGGACAGGGTGATTCTTGCGATTTGTAAATGGTTTAAAAAGCAGTACTATTTTCGTTTAAAGCACCTGCTTCTATTTCAATTTTTGTCGAATCCATTGGTATGGCTTCCACTTTTTTATTTGGATCAATCCAAACTTCTCCTTCGGCAACTTTAGGATTTGCAGCTGTTTTACCTTCAAACCCTATTGCATAACTTGCAACCTGGGCCATTTCTAGTGGATTTAAAGTTTGTTTCCAAGCCACCATACCTTTACCATCCCGACCACCTTCAGAAATAGTATTAAAGACATTTTTAATGCCTCCACCTAAAATCCAATTATTATCCGTTAGGTTGGGGCCAATTCCACCACCACCGTCTGCCATGTGGCAAGCAACGCAGTTACTTTCAAAAATTAGTTTACCTGCTCTTAAATCCGATACGTCAGCTAATAATTCTACCGTATTTACATCAACTAAACCTTTTGCTGTTCTTTTATATTCGGTAATTTCAGCTTCTGCAATAGAAACTTCGGTTAAATATTCTGCATCTTGTGTATAGTCCATAAATACATGGAAACGCAATAAATATGCAATCCCAAAAATGATGGTTGCATAAAACATATATACCCACCAAGGTGGTAATTTATTATCTAATTCTTTTATACCATCATAATTATGATCTAATATTATTTCATGCTCTACTTCTTGTGGTTTAGAACCGAGCATTTTTTGATACAATTCTTTACCCCAAGTCCATTCAAAACGCTGAGATTTTATGGTTAAATAACGTTCTTTTGCTTCCTCTGTAAGGGTTTGAAACAATACGTTTTCAATAGAACTAAGGATTAATTCTATTGCAATTAATAGTACTAAAACCATCAGCATAAAAAACTGCGTAATAGGATAGGCTATAATAGCCGGTTGAGCACCCGAGTCAATAAAAAACTCCATCATTCCAAAAATGATAAAGAAGGCGACTGGGATTCTTATCCACCAAAGTGATGATGTATTTTTCATAATTCTAAGTTTTGTTGGTTGTCTTTATCTATTGGTAATTCACTTACTTCCTTAATGTATTCTTTTGAAGCTGTGAAAACCCAGAAGAATAAAATCACAAAAAATAAAAAGAAGATTACTAATGATATGATGGGATAGAGGGCAACACCATCTATCGTTTCCATATATCCTTTTACAAATTTGAACATGATTTCTATTGTTTTTAGAGAAGATAGAAAAGAAAAGAGAGAAGTTAAATTTTTCTTTGTGCTCTGTTCTTTATGCTCTGTTCTTGTCTATTTTATGGTTACAGTTTCAGTTACATCTTTAATTTTAATATCGGTGCCTAATCGCTGTAAATAAGCAATTAAGGAAACAATTTCTCTATCACGCATTTTTATGAATTCTGTGCCATTTTCAGCTGCATATTTTTTATCCGCTTCATAGTTGATGGCAAAATCAGGATCTGAATATAAGTTCTTTTCGATTTTAGTGGCCTGTGCATCCATAAGGGCGTCTGCATTATCAATTTCTTCCTGTGTATAAGGAACACCTAAAAAAACCATAGCTTCCATTTTAGTCTTAATATTTGAACGGTCATGCTCATCGCGAACCATCCATGAATAAGAAGGCATAATAGAACCTGACGACGTACTTTGTGGATCGTACATGTGATTTAAATGCCAGTTGTCAGAATATTTGCCACCAACTCTTAACAAATCTGGTCCTGTACGCTTACTTCCCCAAAGGAATGGATGATCATACACAAATTCACCTGCTTTAGAATATTCTCCGTAGCGTTCTACTTCACTTCTGAACGGACGAACCATTTGAGAGTGACAACCCACACAACCTTCTCTTATATATAAATCACGACCTTCTAACTCTAAAGGTGTATAGGGCTTTACACTAGTTATGGTAGGAATATTAGATTTTACCAATATGGTAGGTATAATTTGTACCGCACCACCAATTAAAATGGCAATAGTAGCAAAAATGGTCAATTGAATTGGCTTACGCTCTAACCAAGTATGGTACTTTTCGCCGGCTGTTCTCTTGCTAGAAACTCTTGTTAATGCGGCTGCTTCAGCCAATTCATCTTCTACCTTACTTCCAGACTTAATGGTGAGTACTACGTTATAAATCATCACACAAGCACCAATAATATACATGGTACCACCGATGGCACGCATCCAGTACATTGGCATAATTTCAGTAACGGTTTCAAGGAAGTTACCATATACTAATGTCCCATCTGGGTTAAAATCCTTCCACATTAAAGCTTGTGTAAAGCCAGCAACATACATAGGTAAGGTATATAAAATTATACCTAAAGTACCAATCCAGAAGTGAAAGTTAGCCAAACCAACAGATGCCAAACGCGTTTTAAACATTCTAGGTACCATCCAGTAAATCATGCCAAAAGTTAAAAAGCCGTTCCATGCTAATGCGCCGACATGAACGTGAGCAATAATCCAATCGCTAAAGTGGGCTATAGCGTTAACATTTTTTAAGGATAATAAAGGCCCTTCAAAAGTTGCCATACCGTAACCAGTAATTGCAACTACCATGAATTTTAAAGTTGGATCCGTACGTACTTTATCCCAAGCACCTCTTAAAGTTAATAATCCGTTAATCATACCACCCCAAGATGGTGCAATTAACATTATGGAGAATGCAACTCCTAAATTCTGAGCCCAATCTGGTAATGCAGAATATAATAAATGATGCGGACCAGCCCAGATATAAATAAATATTAAAGACCAGAAGTGAACAATAGATAGTTTATAAGAATAAACAGGTCTGTTTGCAGCTTTTGGTACGAAATAATACATTAAGCCTAAAAACGGAGTAGTCAAGAAAAATGCTACTGCATTATGTCCATACCACCACTGTACTAGAGCATCTTGGACTCCTGCGTAAACGGAATAACTTTTTAATCCGCTTACGGGTAATGCTAAACTATTAAAAATATGAAGTACGGCGACCGTTACAAACGTGGCAAGATAAAACCAAATGGCAACGTATAAATGGCGTTGTCTTCTTTTGATCATGGTACCGATAAGGTTTACCCCAAAAGCAACCCAAACCAGTGCAATGGCAATATCAATAGGCCATTCTAATTCAGCATATTCTTTTGAGCTCGTGTAGCCCAGTGGCAGTGTAATTGCCGCAGCAACAATAATTAATTGCCATCCCCAAAAATTAAAATTACTAAGAAAATCACTAAACATCCTCGCTTTTAACAAGCGTTGTGTGGAGTAATAAACCCCAGCAAAAATAGCGTTACCCACAAAAGCAAAAATAACAGCATTGGTATGTAAAGGTCTTAATCGACCAAAACTCAGCCATGATATCCCGTCTGTAAGGCCTGGGAAAATAAAGAGAAATGCCAATAGTAAGCCTACTGTCATCCCTATAATTCCCCAGAACATAGTTGCATAAAGGAACTTTTTAACGACCTTATTATCGTAATAAAACTGCTGTACTTCCATAATTAATTGTTTAAACTTTTATTTAGTTGGATTCTTTTTTTAGAGAAGATATCAAGGACTTTTATTACTCACTTTTCTTTATTCTTTTTTCTCTGCTCTTCTTTCGATTGATTTTAGTTCTGATTTAACAGTTTGTTTCGTGCCCCGAAAATTAATATTCTCTTTCACCAATTCATCATCAAAAAGCATACGTACAGAAGGTGTATAAGAATCATCATACTGACCACTTCTTACGGATACGATGAAAGCGATGAAAAAAATTATAGCTACAATAATACTAATACCCAATAATAAATAAATAACGCTCATATTGACCGAACTCTGATGTAAAACTACGCTGCTGATTATTGGAATAATATGACATTTGTCAGGTTTCAAAATTATTTCAATTTTTTTCCTAAGATATTGGTTGCTAAGGTTGTAAAGAATACTATACTGATAGAACTTAAAGGCATTAAAATAGCCGCTATAACGGGTTCTAATTGTCCGGTTACCGCAAAATAAAGCCCCACTACATTATACATTAAAGACAATACAAAACTCCATTTTATAATCTTTATCGCTTTTTTTGAGGCCAAAATATAGCTGTATAATTCTTTGAATTGTGTAGCGTCTAAAATACCATTACATGCAGGTGAAAAAATCGTCACATTTTCTGATATGGCAATACCCACATTACTCTGTGCTAAAGCCCCAGCATCATTTAAACCATCACCTACCATCATCACTTTTTTACCATTATTTTGTAACAATCTTATAAACTCCAATTTATCTGTTGGTTTTTGATTGAAGTACAAAGGTGTAAGTTTTGGCAATAAAGCTTCTAAACGCTCTTTTTCGCCTTCGTTATCTCCTGATAAAATAGCCAATTGCAGGGTTTCAGACATCTCTTTAAATACCTCAGCAACCCCTTCTCGGTATTGATTTTTAAACACAAAGCAACCTTTATACATGTCGTTAGTGCTAATATGAACAGCCGTATTTTTAGCCTCTTCTGATGCTGTTTTACCCACAAAATGTGCTGAACCTACTTTTATTTTACTTTTATTTATAATACCTTCAATTCCTTTGCCCAAATGTTCTTCATACTCATCAAGTATAACTATATTCTGTTCTGCCAATAGCTCATATAAACTTCTGCTTAAGGGATGGTTTGATGCTCTCAAAGTATTTTTTAAGAGCGCTTCTTCTTCTTTAGTCAATTCTAAGCCTTCATAAGTGACTGTGCTTTTTTTGGCGGTTGTAATGGTACCCGTTTTATCAAAAATTGCCGTATCAATTTGCGCCAATTGTTCGATAGTTTGCGTGTCCTTTAAATAGAATTTCTTTTTGCCGAAAATGCGTAACATATTCCCTAAAGTAAAGGGCGATGCTAAGGCTATGGCGCAAGGGCATGCGATTATTAAAACTGCGGTAAATACATTCATTACCTTACTTGGGTCATAAAAAGCCCAAAAGATGGACGCTGAAAAAGCAACAGTCAAAACAAAAATGGTGAATCGTTTTCCGATGCTATCCGTAAGGGTTTGAAATTTACTTGATTTGTCATCTTGAAAAACCGAATTGCTCCAAAGTTGGGTTAAATAACTTTGGGAAACAGACTTTGAGGCTTCCATTTCTATGGCGCCACGTAATTGTTTACCACCTGCAAAAATTTTATCCCCAGAATTTTTATGAACAGCCTCCGACTCCCCAGTTACAAAACTATAATCGATGTTGGCATTCCCGTGAATTAAGATTCCATCAACAGGGATTAATTCCTCGTTTCTAATCAATAACCTATCCCCTCTTTTGACATTGTGAACCTGAGTAGTTTCTTCTTTGCGATCTTGTAAAATTCGAGTAACAGCAATCGGAAAATACGATTTATAATCCCGCTCAAAAGAAAGGAATGAATATGTTTTTTGTTGAAAAAACTTTCCTAAAAGTAAAAAGAAAATCAATCCTGTTAAACTATCAAAAAAGCCAGGTCCCCAATCAAAAATAATTTCTAAGGTACTCCGAACAAAAAGCACTACAATACCCAGCGCTATGGGCACATCAATATTTAATACTTTGGAACGTAAACCCTTATAAGCCGATGTAAAATAACCGATTCCCGCATAAAAAACCACAGGCAATGAAAAAGTAAACATCAACCATCTAAAAACACCTTCGTACTGGTTGAGCCAATATTCACCGCCACTAACTTTACTGCTTGAAAGGTCTAAATACTCTGGAAACGATAAGAACATCACATTACCAAACGCGAAACCTGCAATACCCAATTTATAGAGTAAACTACGGTTAATTTCCTTCTTTTTATTGTCAAAATCATCCAAAGAAATATAGGGTTCATAACCAATATGTACAAGGAGGATAACGACTTCTTTTAACGATGTTTTTTCGGGATTATAATGTATTCTTATGGTTTTTTTAGGAAAATCTACCTGAGAATTACTAATAGAAGGAATCAACTTATTCAAATTCTCTAAAACCCAAATACAAGAGCTACAATGTATGTGCGGAATGTATAAGTTTACGATTTGAAGATGCGCGTCATTAAACTCTATTAATCTTTCAATAATAGCAGCATCGTCGAGAAAATCGTACTTTCCTTCAACCACTTTTGGACTTGCACCTGCAGCAGCTTGTAGATCATAATAATAGGATAAGTTATTAGATGAAAAAATATCATAGACTGTTTGGCAGCCATTACAACAGAAAATTTTTTCATCAAAAAATATAGGAGTAACTGAACAATCTTCGCCACAGTGATAACAATTATTTTTATTCATAACTCAATTTGCTTGTACCTGAGGCAAATTTCTAACTTTGTAAGTCGGTTAAATATGACTTTTGTCATGTTTAACTATTTTTATTATCTTGTACTATATTGGTCAGGTAAATAATTGAGCTTATGGAAGATGGCAAAGAAAGTAGGTGTGAGCATTGTATTGTAAGACAATTTAATTCTTTACGAGCGATGAGCAAAGAAGAGTTAAAGAAGGTCTCTGATACAAAAACGACTAAATTGGTGAAAAAAGGAGAGACAATTTTTAAGGAAGGTGAAAAACTCAATGGTGTTTTTTGTGTCCGAAGCGGCGTTTCAAAACTTTCTAAACTAAGTGCCAATGGTAAGGATCAGATTGTAAAATTGGCAACTAAAGGTCAAGTACTTGGCCAACGCAGCGTAATTTCTGAAGAAGTTTCTAATTTAAGCGCTAAAGCTGTTGAAGATATGGAGGTTTGCTTTATTCCCAAAGATGGCATCATGCACGCGTTACATGCCAATCCTAATTTTACGGTTGAAGTGCTTAGGCACATGGCGCACGATTTAAAAGAGGCTGATGATGTAGTTGTAAATATGTCCCAAAAAACAGTAAAGCAGCGTGTTGCAGAAGCTCTTTTATATATGAAGAATAGCTTCGGCGTTGATGATAAGGGTTTTCTATTGTTAAGCCTATCGAGAGATGATATTGCCAGTGTAGTAGGTACCGCAACCGAATCGTGTATTCGTATTTTATCTGAATTTAAAAAGAAAAAATATATTAAAACCGAAGGAAAAAAAATTGGCATTATTAACGAAAAGGCGCTTCAAGATATGATTAAGTTCTAGCAAAGAAGACCCTTAAGACCAAAATAGGAAACAAATTTTAACTAATAAAGTAATAGATAAATGGGAAGTACGAATTTAGAAATACGAAATAACTTGAAATACTTACACTGAGCGATGTCGAAGTGTAAACATGAAACATTTTTAAAACCATCAACAAATTACGATCAACAAACAACTCATTTTTGATTTTTAAATTATTTTGATATCCTGATAATTATCATGGTTTTAAGAAATATCATCTGCTAATTTTACACCCTATTTAAAAGTAAAACAGCAAGATGAAAAATATATTAATACCTACTGATTTTTCTGAAAATGCTTGGAATGCTGTTGGTTATGCCCTTGCATTATTCAGCGATGAGGAATGTAATTTTTATTTATTAAATACTTATACCCCAAGTATTTCTAACAGTAGATTTATGGCTCCCATGGCTTTTGATGAAGCTGAAGCCGTTCAAAATTGTTCTAAAGAAGGTCTGAAAAATCTTTTAAATAAAATTAATTCACAGTATAATAATCCAAAACATAATTTTATCACATTATCCTCATTTAGCTTGTTGGTGGATGAAGTTAAAGAACTGGTTGATAAGCATTTTATTGAAATGGTTATTTTAGGGACTAAAGGAGCTTCAAGCTTTGCAGAAGTTTTTATGGGTAGTAATACTGTAAAAATAATTAAGGCAGTGAAAAATTGCCCAGTTTTGGCAATTCCAGCGCATTTTAATTTTGAAAAACCTACCGAGATTGCGTTTGCGACAGATTTCAATCGGTTTTATACGCCATCAGAACTAGAGCCAATTATAAATTTAGCGACTTCTTTTGGTGCCGTTTTACGAATTGTTCATGTACAGTACGAAATTAAGGCGTTAACTGAGGTTCAGCAATTTAATTTAAATATGCTTCGTAAGTATTTAGGTGATGTTGAGCATTACATACACACCATCACCGAATTAAATTCGGTTTCGAAAACCTTGGAAGTATTCGTAGAAGAATTAGATGTACACTTATTGGCAATGCTAAATTATCAACATAGCTATATGGAAAGAATGACCAGAGAACCAGTGATTGAAAAATTAGCTTTTCATACCCAAGTACCATTATTAGTCATTCCTGAATTGGGAATGAAAGTCAATTCAAAACAACGAAAACCAAAAGACATTGTTTCAGAAAAACCCTAAGTTCTAAAGAATTTCATTTTTATAGGTCTTAATTTGAAGCTATAAAAAACAGACAATATGCTTTATATAGAAAACCTTTTATATATTTGCAGGGTTGTGTTGTACTTCGAAAGAAGTGCAAGTTGTGGTAAAAATCATTCTTAATAATCTTATCAATTATTTAGAATGTATAAAACCAGTGAAAGGCTTTCCT
>Ga0209284_10003460_pt1 | contig 19419 bp, 10 predicted proteins | sample FRY03_FD_187211 | JGI IMG/M metagenome (GOLD analysis project Ga0209284, IMG submission 187211) | Freshwater microbial communities from Lake Fryxell liftoff mats and glacier meltwater in Antarctica - FRY-03 (SPAdes) (version 2) | ecosystem: Environmental > Aquatic > Freshwater > Ice > Glacier... | reverse complement strand
ACTTGAATCACAAGGCTGCGGATATTTTTTGGTTTTGTTCTTGGTCCTGCCTCAAGTCGACTTGACGGATCACCGACGACAACAGCACCCCCTGGATTGTTACTTTTAATTAGTTCTGACATGAATTTGCGAAGTACCGGTTCATCTTCGTTTATATGCGAGATGTTTCCAGCCTGTATTATTGATCCTCCATTTATCTGGAAACAAATTAGGCGCTGGTCAAAATTCAAACGACTCACTGTCCGGATATCTAAAGAGTCCACTCTTCCGGCTGCACCCAGCGATTCATCAGGCATGAGAACGCGCTCATTCGTCACGAGCAAAAGGCTTCTCGAAGGCTTCGCGTAAGAGATTTTCACGAGCAGAAGTGGTAACTCGCCATCTCTGAGTTTTCCGGCAACAGCCGCTGACAATTTTTTTACATCTTTCTCGTTCACTTTCTTGCCGACTGCCATTCGAGAGTAATCCACTTCGGAAACTATTGGATCCGCCGAGGGAACTTCCGATACTTCCAATGCCCCCGAACTCGCCTGCGCATTCACAGGAGATTTTTGTACAGCAGGACGAATATTAACTTCAATATCTTTCACGAAAGGAACCTTGGCTTTTTGAACTTTTTCCACCGCGACTACTAGCTCATTCAAAATTGCTTCGACCACTGGAAGATCTTCCCGTTCATGCTTTAGTTTTCCCAGAGTAAATATATGTCCATTCTTATCGCGAATGTTCAATCCCTGTCGGTCATTTTTCCACCAGTTAACATTGTCATAATGAATAGAGGCAGTTGATATTGTTGGCGTGCGCGACTTCTCAAACACGAGAATTTGAGAAGTCGTTAAAGCCAAGAGGTCTCCTCCGATTCCTGATTCTGCCCTAAACTCCACCACCAGTTGAACATTTTCGCCATCGGTCAAGAGAGTTTGCAGCCGGCGCGCAAAGCTTTCGGCATCGGAAATTTCAATCCTTTTCCCCACACTAGGAACATGAAGACTTTCCACCAACTGCAACTTCTCAATGCGATCGGGAACACTATTAAGACACTCAGTTATTGCTTCAAGAAAAATACGCTCATCCTCTGAACGGCTCTTCAAGAATCCTGCATCAACGGCTGCCCCTCCAAATGTTCGATAGAAGAAACCCAATGTTTTAATTTCCAAAAGTAAATCGCAGTCTTTCAAAGAAATCGCAAGAGGTGAGATTTTTGCTTTTTTCAGCGACACGGCAATCACCTGCCCATTGACTACCGCGAGGTGATCACAGCCCAAGGAATCTCTGTGTGATCCACGTACGATCAAAAAAATTGAATCATGTTCCGACAAAAACGGCTGAACTAACGCTGTGACTGTTGCTGCCGCTAAGTCACTAACCTTCGAACCTAAAATTGTTGCTGCCTTCGTCACTTGGCTCCCCCACCTTTAATCATTTTAACTATTTCTTCCAACAGACAATTGAATTTAACTTGAAGTCTAGAAATGCCGTCAAGCCACACGTTAAAGCTGAAAATCTCACAAGCCTGATTCAATCATCTATGTACACAATTAGTTGAGGCAGGAGATTTCACTGAACAAGGTAAAACTCAATTCAAAGGACCATGAGATCCGTTAGTAGCAGTTCATCTCGTCAACTGATCCAGTCGAGCGCCCACTGTAGTAAGAACGAAACGTCAGAATTGCCGTTTCGCCCCGATAAAGTGAGTTCACTGAATCAATCGGATCCCCAACAATATTTCCACGAGAATCTTTTTCTTTGAGAGTCACGTACAACCCATCAGGGCAACTCGTTCGCGACGCCTTGACTTTAATTTGCCAACAGGACGAATAGCCGCACTTTGGATTTTTAATCCAATACCAAGCAATCCCGTCATACATATTGGCCGCTGACGCTGGAGACGCGGTCAAGATTGGACCAAATGCCACTGCCAGAGCCGTAATAGCAAACACTATTTTCCTACGCATATTTCTCCCTCGTTCTTTGATACTTTGCTAAGAATAGCAACTTTTTCGGTGGTCCATTGCATTATCAATTCATTTTTTTGATTTTAGGAACTCAACTAGCACTGGACAAATTTCATTATTGGGTTCGGTTGATGTAATCCCATGAAAGTGAACGTTGTTTATGAGAGTTGCGGCAGGCTGATCCATCGCAGGATGGTTCTGCCACGTCAATATCCGACCGGTTTCTAGGATGAAATGGTTAGCCGGATGCTTGTTGATGATCCTGCGCTAGTTATTTGTTCGGATACGGGTGTTCCCGAGTCAACGTTGCTTCGTTGAAAACACCAAGCCCTAATTGGAGCCAGTCCTGTGGAGTGGTTCGACGCGACTGAGAAGTCTCAAATTTGATTGAGAAAATAGCAGTCACGAATATGCCGATGCTTAGCCCTGCATCTAAAATGAAGAGTGTAATCGAGGAACACGCGAAACCTGCCTTGATAAAGCCAGCGCCATCAAGGTAACCCCCGAAGTTGCGATTAATTTATTGTTCGCCAGTAAATTTGGAAGAACCTAGTTGCTCGGGTACCGCGGACCCATTACACGGGGTCATGTCACCCCTAAGAACCTAATGGCTTGTCAGAGTGGAATGGTGAATCGAATCCGACTTCACCGTCCATCTGAAGTGAATACTGGCTTGCAAAGGTGTTGAACCCAATTCCATAAATATCCTGACGTTGAATCGTTTCGTTCATTAGGTCCCGAGCAAAATCGAATTCCTTGATCGCGATTAAGTATTGAATCTGAGCCCACATGGCCATACCTTCATAAATGAGGGAGACGTATTTTTTTCCGTAATGCTTTTCAATATCTGACATTTTCCATGCTGAGTACTGCCAAATATGAGTCAGTTCATGCGCCATTGTTGATATCGCGGCCATTCGGGGTGAACCGTTTTCGATAAAGAGTGATGAACCTTTTGCCGAATTGGTTGCATATCCAAGGACACGTGCATCAACATCGGATGTTGGGGAGAATTCCTCATTCGTATTTTTAGCGATCTGTTTGGCGTTCACCATTTGAACTTCGCGCACCGGCGGTATTGAGATCCCAAAGATCAATTCCATGTTTCTCACAACTCGTTCGTATTCATAAATGAACTGTTCCTCTGAAGCCAATTTAGTTCGCGAACAACGGATGCAACGCTCACGGTCATCACGAAGCTTTTCGTATTCCCCACCCATCAAACGTTTGAAGCAAAAGTCACATGCTTTTCCTGTGAGAGGGACCGCCACTTGATCCGTGTCTCGATCGTTCAGGATCGCTTGGCGTGCTTGGTGCAGCTCCCCATTTCCGAACCCCAGTGAGATGAGATAGTCATATGCCTGCTGTTGATTTATGTGTTCGCTAGCCGGCAATCCACCAAATCCGAGGAAATCACTCCTTTTCATTAACATCCCCTAGGTCGTCCAATTCGACTGTCTCTTCGCTCTCAGGCTTCGCAGAAGCTTGAGAGCGATCCACCTCTTCTTGCGCTGTGGCTTCGAAGGTTTCTTCAGCCAATTCTGAAACTTCAGAATCCGGTGAAATGTCACTTGAGTCAGATTCCAAGTGGGAATCGCTAAATGCTACGAGCATTTCAACGGGTTCGCTTTCCACCGGCGGTGACGGTTTCACCTCTGGGGTCTCATGAACTTGTTTGGCAGGCTTCGCAGTGCGAGAACCACGTAGCCTGCGAATTAGTCGGCGCCACCATGAAACCCTCAATATTGACTCTGGAATTTCTGGCAGGACGAACTCAGGCTTTGTACGAGTAGGTTCAGGCTCGGTCGGGTATGGAGATAGGTTCCACTCCAGGTAGTCAGTAATAATTTCAAAGAGTCGCTCCCAGTTTCTTTCAACGGCCGAGACCAGCCCTAGGTCCATCATGCTGTCTTCAACGATGAAGATTGAATCATCCGAGTCATCGACCACTAAATCGGTCAAAAGTACTCCAAAGTCTTTCTCCAAATCAGGAGTCAGCGCAATTACGTATTGATGAGAGTAGGGAAAAGTGGTAACGAACAGTTCGTTTAGCAATAGCGTTATGGTTTTTCGGACAGAAGGAGGTATGCCTTTGAATCGCAGTTCCAATAGTGACTTGCGCTGGTAATTCCTCTCTGGCACGCCCGATATAACTACGTGTCTAGCATCAGCTAGAGAGGAACGATCTGAGTACTCAAAATAACCTTTAGTTTCAACCCTTATTGTTGCAACAGAACGAACAATCTCGAGGGATCCCATGTTGAAAGCGGTTCCCAGAGAGTCTGTCGTTAAGACCTCCGAAATGTGATACTTGCGCGCTTGTAGGTAACCTCGCCGATCCCTAATGTGTTCAGCTGATCTACGCAGTACAACACCTTCACGCGCCGGATCAGGGCTAATCCCCTGCACTTCATAGAACTTGCCATCGTAGGTTATGAACTGCCCCGGTAGGAGTGATTGAAATACGTGGTCAAAGAGCAATGAGCCAATGACGTTCACATTTTTTGCTTCATCTTCAACGAAAAAATATGCAGGGCGAAGAATTTTGGCTATTGGGTCCATGTTGGTGCCCGAGTAGAGGCCGTAACGTGTGACTTTGCGACGGTCGGCACTCTCCTCATCCACCGAAATCGACTTGATAAATTCAGGATCATTGACGCCGGTGTGGGCACTAATTGCCGACCGTAATTTACGCAGCACTTCCGGCTCGGACTCAAATACCCCGGGGTCAGTTTCCGAACTGGAAACGGGCAGTGTCCAGTCAGCTAATTCGAACTCACGAGATATTTCTTCTAAGGTGAGATCTTTTACTACCATCTGCATGATTAATCGAAGTACTAAGTTGCGTTCAGTGCGAGCAAAATCAGGGACAAGGGATGGGATCGCTTTTGCATCGATGGCAAATAGCGCACGATTCTCGATCATATAGTCACGCAAGAGGTACTGCTCAGAAATCAGATTTATAAAGCCCACCGATTGTGCACGTGTTGCATATCTCCGCGTCGTTTCGAAAATATTTGACATTTCATCTTCAACAACTAAGAAATAGTTCTCGGCTTGGGGCAAGCCCCATGGGTTCGCAGTAACCGTGAGGGACTGCTCAAGAGCACTTTGCGACAATTCCAGGCCCGCAAAACGATTGATGGTTCCGTAATACTGCTCGGCAATCCACTTCATATCAACGACCGGAAACACCTCAGCGCCGATCCAATTGACTTCTTTGACTTGGTGACGCCAGGCCACAGCCGCGATTTCAGTTCCCACACCTAGATACCGACTTACGCCAGGGAGGATCGCATTGCTCATGTGGTCGCCTTCTGGCTTCCAGACCATTTCTGAACTTGCACCATGAGGCATGGCTGCCGCCACCACTTCTGAAAGACTCACTTTGAGCAGGTGTGACAAGGAGTCAACCAAGCCGTCATGATTTCCGTCGAAGACGGCGAAAGTCTTCGGTTCTACCTTCCCACAGAGCGAAAACACTAATGAAAGTCCAACTTGTCCCGTAGCGAGCATGCGTGAAGGTTCAGCCAAGATGACAAACTCAACTTGTTTAAGGAACTCAGTATTTTGTTGCAGCAATTCCCGATTGTGAATATCTCCGTACCGCAAGACACCGACGTCAATACCGGCGTGACCCGCAGAAGCAAGAATTTCGGTTTGCCACAGATCAGGCACACCAGTGACTTTTTCAAGGCCTTGACTCATCCAATCGACGAGGTCCGTTGAAATGGAGTCACGGCCTGCCACGATCAAACACTTTTTTGAATGGAGCAAGTTGTAATACACAGGAAGAGCCAAGTACGGAGTTAGATCACGATAGAACGGATTACTTATGACTTGGCTGGAGCCCTGAATGAGGTTCAGGCTGCTGTCAACCAAATTCACATCCAAGATAAGGCCGGTATCACGGAGTCGCTCGAAGTATCCCCCAACAATTCTATCCATTTCATTACTGCTTCTGGACAGTTCGCCAATTCGAAAACCTGAATTGAGGGCATCACCTGATGATGGCATTGCACCGTCAGACAGCACACGACTGGGGAATGTCCGACGTAAAACTTCTCGCAGCGTGCCGTAGTTGGCAATGCTTCGAGCAGAGTCTTTTTCACCACCGATATTCTTGATGTGCTCTTCGCGCGTCAAGCCGTCGATAGCGAAATAGAACTCTCCGACGACAAGCGCGGCAATGACTGGGAATGAAATGCTTGAGAATCCAGCCCAGTCAGAAAAGCGAATGGCCAAAGTGAAGAAAACAAAAACGATCGCAACAGAAACCCAATAATAAGTTCGCCAAAAATCGCGCAAGTTACCAAAGCGCCGCGAAACGAACCATACCCCAAATTGTGCGTCGTACTCATAAACGCGGGAAACCAGACCTTTACCAAATTCCCTAGAACCGGTGAACACTCTGGAGAAAATCGGTTTCACGACTATTTTTATTATCAGGAAAACCGTGAGAACCAGAATGTTCTCCCAGACTAACAATCGAGAAGGTGAATCAATATTCCCGAGGAAAGGTACCCACTCATTTATTTGACGTAAGACATCTTGAACAAAGCCGTTGAATCGAATAAGAATAATCACGGCCACAATGGAATAGAGAACCGCGATTGCAGGAACTGGTACCTGTCTTACTCGAACAGGTCTGCGCGTATTTGCGCTCGCCACGGACAAGAGGGATGCGACCACACCAAAGCTAGCAACGGCCGCAAAGAGAATCTCAATCACTTGAGCGTCATTTCTGAATCAACTTCGGGCTGTTCCTGACCTGGCGCTTCATGCTTAGAACTGTTCGCAGCCTGGTCGAAAAGAGGGACTGGAGTCACATTTAAACCGGTCACAAATTCGTAGGGCGCCTTCAACATGTCGCCCGTATCATTGAAGTCCAGAAACGAGTGCCCTGGGTGAAGAAGAAATAGTCTCTTGACAACCCCTGCTCTGTCTTGGAGAAGGTCACCACTCACTTCCTGACCCTTTTGTATCAGTACGTGTCTGTCTACACTCCGCACGATTTCTTTCTCGCTATCCATGCGCGCAGAAATTTTCGTGATCTTGTTCATGATTTCCGCATCCCGACGCTCATCTGCTGCCCGCAATTCATTATCGCGCGACAAAATCGCTCGTCCGAACATGTAGGTGTTTAGTTGCGTGAGGTAATCGCCAAAATTTGTAGCACCTAATTTCACATTATTTACTTGTGACTTTAGAGCCGAATTCAAATCGTGTAGCAGTCTGACTAACTTCCATCTCATCACAACTAATGCAGCGAAACCCGTAAGGAGCAAAATTGAAAGGATCGCAATGCCAACAATTAGCGAATCAATAAAAGCCTCTGAGCCACTTTGCCAGGCCGAGATAAAGTAAGGCAGCAGCCCTGCCATCCAGCCAGCAATTACTAGACCAAATGCCCCCAGGATTGTTGCCCTGGACATGCGCTCAGACAATGAATTGCGAATCACGTGGGCTTTCGATTCAATTAGACCCGAAAGCTTCTCCTTATTCAGGATCTCAGTCGTCGCGGGCTTTGCAAGTTGCGACACCCGGTTTGCCAATTCTTGCTCTAACTCATCTCGCTCGATTCTTTCTAATCGTCGATCGGGCACTTCACGACCGACCTCACGTGACTTGGCATCAATCACGGCCCGAGACAAAACCCTGCGCGGTTGCCGCGCAAAAATCGATGCTGAAACCTGTAATTCTTCGTATGAATTGTTCCACAACTGAAACTCACTATTCGGAAGGTCTGTCGCTAGTCCATATCCCTTTGTCGTAACACGAAGTTCATCGCCGTTTAACTTGTCAAATGGCACCACAACTGTTTGACTTTTAAGAATTTCGTTGACTTCTGAGATCTCTGGCTTCGGACGTCTTTTCAGCAGGCTCTCAAGTTTTTCCTTGGCACCCTCCAATGCCGATAAGTGTTCATTGAACACATCAGCCAAGACAGTTCCGTCTAGTTCGATGCTAACTTCGTGGAGGCGTTCAGCCTGAAATGAACTTGCAGGAAGATTGTTCGTCGCCAAGGTGAGAACACTGAGCCAGAACTTGAATTCACCTATTTCAAATGCTGTGTGGTCTTCGGTTTCCAGATCAAATACCCCGAATCGACATGAAGATGGGTAGTCATTTCTTTCCACAAATCGCGTCGGCACACTGTCAATATCTAAGTCCCATGACTTACGCATTTGCTTCCGCGGGTTGTCAGCCACCGGCTCTCGCGGAGCAATGAGCACTAGTTCTAGGGGGCGTTCTTGTCGAAGCATATATTGGGTTGAAAGTTGCTTGTGGGCTCCTTTTTCGTCGGGAGAATAATCCTGTTCTGTGTATTGCATGCGCACATCGTGTTGCAGTGGCAATTGAGTGAGGAACAACTCTTGAGCGTCCGACTCAGAATGGCCTTCCTCCATGAGTTTGCGGATGTATCCACTCTTGGTTACTCGGCCCTTAGATGTGGGGTCTCTGAAACTTGGATCTGGTTCGAAAGACTTGACCCCCATCTCCGGGTAACCGAGGACCATATGGGTCAGCCGAATGATCGGATGGTCTGAATTCTCCAAATTCAAATATTGCGGGGCTTGGCCCCTCATCTCTGTGATTAGGTTGTCTTTGAAGTCAAATGGGTTCTCAGAATCACTAACTAGTGAGCCTGTTCGATGTTCCGAACCGGTGCCAATTACGAGGAGCCTCCATTCACGCTTTCCTTTGATGACTTCCTTTAACCCAGGGACAGCGTCATTCAACGTCGCCGCGCTCTGCGTCTGATTCCAGTCGCAAAAGGCGATCGACTTGTCGTTGATGAACGGGTCGAAGAGCTCCTTCCAGTTACCGAAGCGCTCTAAGGCCCAGTCGCTGAGCAAAATAACCGTGAACACAGAAACCTTCTATCTACTGGAACCTTCTGTCTATTGGGAAACCGTGAGGCTTTCGAGATAGCTGTCTACCGTCGATGCCAGTCTGCGAATTCGATATTCACGCATTGACTCCACCAGCGGTTTTAAGATCGTGCGCACTTTCCGCCCAAAAATCTCTCCTTGAACTTCTTTGTAAAGATCAATATGGGATTGGAACTCATTGAATTGTTCTCTCAATAAGTTCTCAATGGTTGGAATCACCCGTTCAGGTTCTTCTAGCCGCTCGATTTCATTGATGCAGTAAGCGATTATGTTCGCAGACAGGCTCCGCAGCGAGCCTTCAAAAAGTTCGTCTTTAGGTGCCGAGATCGAGTAGAACGCAGGAACATCAAAGACTGTCATCCTCCGGCCGCGAAGCGCTGGAACAATTTCCGATAATTCACCTAAATGGATACCTGCAGAGAGAGAGCGTTCAATAGGGCTGCCTAAGAAATTCGCAGTATTATTTTCCTGCATGAAATCCTTGAGAAGCCAGTTATTCGCTTCGCTCACCTCTGTGACTGCGACTGGGTTAATGGTCAGCGCATCGAGGACTTCATAAAAGTGATCACAGGGGGTGCCGTTCGTGACCATGAAGTCTTGATCAACGCCTTGGTGGGGGGTGTATCGATACAACCGGTAGTCGCCGTACACCAAATCCCATTTGATTGTTTTCAGAATCAAGCCAGAAATGAATGCAACATGGATCGCTTTGAGCTGAATCGCCTGATAACCCTCATCCAGATCAGGAAGCGCCGCGAGCGTGTGCCAGCGCCGATCAATATGTGGACTGATTACTCGAGTTTCACTGACAGACGGTTTGATTTGTGAAACCAGTTGGTAGTAGGCCGAGAAGTAGGATCCTGCCGGTCGACGATCAGTCTCGAATTCCCGAGCCGGTGCATATTTCGATAAATCACTCGCCCTGATTCCGTACATTGCGTTGTAAAACAAAATCTCTTGCGGACTGATATCTTCGTCTCTTTCTCCACCGTAATTCCCTAAATGCTCAGCAATCAGGGACTTGCGTTTTGGATCAGACTCCCCTTCAAGTTTTGGATTGTAAGCACATGCCTGAATGGGGTGGCGCTCCTCACCGAGTGGCTGCTCCAAGAATGGTGCAGCCAGATTCTTAACCTTGTCGATTTCATCGGTCACATAATGAGAGACTTTGTGTTCTTCAAAGTTCTTGGTTTGTGACTTGTATTCGCGTTCGAGTGCTTCAATGATATCAAATTCAAGCTGGGCTTGATGCCGCCGCGAGACGTCATCGCGGAAGAATCCAATTATTTTCTCGTTGTAGAGCTCTTGGAAGAAACTTCCTTCCTTGTCATCGGTCAGCATGGCGTATTGGCGAACTTTGTCGTAGATTCCCGAAGAGAGATCTGAATCAATTGTCAGCACACCCCCGGAGTACTGCATGGACTTGTACATGTAATCCAATGCTTCAGAGGACGCCAGAACATATCGGGTTGTCGAACCTTTGAGATTGTCGAATTTTGTTCTGTGCATTTCAATCTGCGTGTGCAGCTTGGACAGGTTTGAATCCAAGTTGTTAAACATAATTTCAAAGGACTCGCAAAGATCCTTTACGTATTGAATTGCCTCCTGCAACACCTTCGCGTAAACGGTCTCTTCCCGGAAAGCGTCCACCTTAGTGACATAATTCTGGAACTTCCCTGCCATCTGTTGCAATTCGTGGCTGGGCTTTCGGGAAAGTTTGGATCTGAAACTCTGCTTTCGGGTAACGAACTGCTCGGGGCCCTCGTATTCTTCGCCATCTTGAACCGCGAATGTGGCCTTCTCGAATGCGGCAAAGAATTTCTCTGTCTTGCCCAGTGCAAGATCGACTCGATGCTTCTCGGCTTCAAGAGATTGCAGGGTTTGGTAGAGGAAGTAGCGACTCGAGACCGGGTGAATGAAAGTCTCCACGGTCTTTGAACGCAAATAGGTTTCCAGTTGATGATCCAGCCGATCCCCCGTTACCGAATTCTTTTCGGCGCGAAAGAGCGAGTATGCGATCACACCGGCAGATTCGTCAGTCTTTTTCTCAACGGTCTTAAAGTACACATCGATTTCCTTGTAGACAGCAAGGTAATCTTCAGGTTCCTTAGACTCGAACAGGGCAGCGATTTTGCTGTTGACATTGCGCTTTCGATTGTCGTCTCCTGCTTGAGCTGACTGTTTCTTCACATGTACCCGAAGAGCTGTTAAATACTCATTCCAGCGCTCACCGATAAGCGTGATGCCATCATCGTCGTAGGCAAGGCATTGATTCTTGATCGAACGAGCGAAAGGGTCCTTATTTTCAGCCGCGGCATCAACCAATTGGACATATTCTCGTGACATCTGGATGTCTTTGCCAACAAAACCTTCTTCGTTTTGCTTAGCGAGGGCCTCACGCTTTTCCTTAATCTGTTCATCAAACTTCAGCCATTGCTTTGACAGTGCGAGGTCAGTCCACTTGTAGGCAACGTAGTCCCGAATGTGCTCCCATGGGTAAACAAGTCGAGAAGCACCAGCCCCCGCATAACGGTTTCGTCCGTCATTGAGGATCACTTCACGCAGAACATTGTCCTCACGCGAATTCGATTTCTTCGACATTGGGCCAAGCGACTGGGTGTAAATGCATGTAGCCGCATGATCCTTGTAACTCTCGAAGGAGTCCAGAGCCCCGCCCGATGAGTTATTTGCGTCAAATAGGAAGCAAAAGTCGTAGGGCATTGAGTTAATTTCCTCTACGCCTTCAGCTGCTACGCGAGGGAATTCGAACGCAAGATTGCGGTACTGCTCCGGCAGCGTGTTGTCGCCCTTCATAAGGAATGCATCAAGTTCTCGTACCGCTGCATAGGCGTTGACTTGAAGGTTCCGCTGTTCCTCGGTGGCCTTGATGACGGTGAAGAAAACGTCAGGCTGGACGAAAAATCCGCGGGTAATCGCCTTAGCTTTCGGGTACTTGGTGCGCAGGTAATTGGACAAATACATTGCAACGGGCAAAATCAAGCCTGATCCCGTGCCGCCCGCCAGTGAACTCGCAATAATCACTCGAAGGGCTTGTTCCTCCTGGTCCTTATCGATTCGGAACAGGTGATCAATTGCCTTGTGTAATCCATCAAGGTTTCCACCTTTTAACGTGGTGTCAAAGGCAAGACGAGAGATTGCACGGACCTGCGCGGCGCCTTCGGTCAAAGTCTTGCGATTAAGCATTTCGTTTACAGGGAACCAGTTGTCCCTCGCGTTGTGATTCACATTGAGGTACTCGCCAACGGTACTCCTGGTCGAAGTTTGAACGGTATACATACTCGGGCTGCGCCTCTTGATACCGGAAAGATCGTTAATGTCAGTATCGAAGGCGACAAATGCGATCCGATCAGACTGAGCACGATTCGTCTCTTGGATCTTGGCGCTTACCTTCTCGATGATTTGCGAACCCATTCCGCCCAATCCCAAGATCAGTGTTGGTGCAATTGGCATGTCGTACCTCCCGTTAAACACCGCGCGTGCGATGTGAGTTTTATTTGATATCTATTGGCTTGGCGTGCAGTCGTACGTCATTTGGGGCGTTGAAGCGGTAATGGTTGAGTTTGCTCGGAACGTTGGTGCTCGCCTTGTTTCTCTGTCTATTGGATTTCCGTTAATTTCAACGTTTTCTCTTTCACCAATGGCCCTGTAATTCGTGACGATCATGCTTTTTCCTACGCCAGCTTTGAGTTTGAAGGCCTTAAAACCTGATGTCCCTATTGGCACGTACGTCAACGTTCCCGTGTCCGCAACGAACGGTAGTAACTTGCGTCCTGAATTGGGTCTGAACTTTCCGCGCTCCTCAACCGGTGTTGTTCCTACCTGGTTAGGAGTACCGGAAATCGAAGGGTTTTTCATCATGTTCTTAGGGAAACGTTTCTTGAAAAGATAGCCAGCCAACAGGATTAGTCCAAGTAGGAACAACAACCACTTCCAGCCAGACTGCTTCAGCCAATTCATAAAACGGTCAAATCCATCAATGTCGTCGACCACCTCGATGGAAATCAGACCTGGAGTTACGTTTTTTGTCCCTTCGATGCCCCGAGTCGCCCCGACTTCCACCTCGAGTGCGCCTGTGGACGCTGCATAAACGTCTCCACCTGGGGCTCGGGTCAAAAGTGTGACCACGCCAGGCTCACTTTCCTTAATAACCTCAAAGTCGAGGTCCGCTTTGGAGCTGGCAATTAGGTCTTCACTCTCGATTGTGGACCATTCTTCTGCAGTTGGAATTCGTTCACCCGAATCTTCAACAATGACGTATTGAACGCGTAGGCCGTCTTCTGGACTTGGAAATTCACCCATCTCGCTTACATTGAAGACTCCAGCCGCAGCTTCTGTCCGAAGCAAAGCAGTTGTGGCGTTTCGAACATTTAGGTCGACGCTGGCATCAGCACGTGATCCACTGAGAAAGGACGCTTCAGCATTTAGGCTCGCCAAACCTGTTCCTAAGCTGACAACACCACCATTCTCTACGTTGGTCTCACTCCCATCTTCCGGAGTAAGGGTTGCCTCCGACTTTACTTCTCCTAGGTAAGGCGAATTAGAGACGAAATCGCACGACTCATCCATGAATCCGTAATTAACCGTGTAGTCACCGGGCGGAATTTCTTGACTTTGTTGCTGGAGATCTACTTGTACCCCATCAGGGCCTGTCAATTGAAACCCAAAGAAAACATTCGGGGTGTAGAACAAACTCGAGGTAACCGCGTTCTCGACCGCAAATTCAATTTGTCCTGCGGGGAGATCAGTAAATGTTCCTATCTGTCCTTGAAGGGTTAAATCAGGTATCGGCTGAATTTCTCCCACCCGGTCAAACTGAACAGGGGGATTACTTGACCAGGAAACATTGACGTTTTGCGGGGTGAATGTTGTGCCATCGGATATCGCTTCCCCTACCTCAACGTCGGGTCCTTGGGCAAATAGGTCAACCCGAGACATTGCTATATCGGGATTCCACTTGCCCGCGTCATCTAGATTTACAATCTCCCTTCGGAAAATCCGATTCGCAAAGTCAGTTACCTTTCCCAGTAAATCCTCGGAGTCCACTGCACGGTCAGTGAAAAAACGGTTATCAGGATCAGTCTTAATCGTAGGTGCCTTACTCCCGAGGCCAAGAAAGGCCACATTTACCTTGCCACCGTCTCCGCTGGGCTGAGATGCAAAATTACGAAGGTCTTTCTCAATAACTTTTGGCAAAACACGTGTTTTGGGGGCGCTGTAAAATGCTCCGTCTGTGAGGACCACAAGCCATTTCTCTGGTGCAACTGATTTTTTGAGGTTTTCGTAAGCCGCGGTCACTGCCCCATAAGCCGTGTAATCACCAAGAAAATCAATGTCACGAACACGGTTGACTCTGTCTTGCGCACTCTCAGCTCCGCTAATCGTGGCCACTTCACGTTGTGAATCGTTCTCCTCCGCGAAGTCGCTGAGCCTGTAGACATTCAGTTGATCGGTTGAGCGCATTAGAGCAACAAAAACCTGCATGGAATAGTCAGCCACTGACCACCGGGTTATCGCCTTTCCTGCAGCCCCCTTGCCCTCATAAATCATTGAGCCCGAGTCGTCGAGGACAAGGTTTATTTGGACCGGTGTTTGTTGTTGTTCTGCGGCTTGACCTTGACAAGTATTTTGAACTGCGGCGGTGATGCTTTGTGATACATATGCGGAAGTGCCAGTGACCGCAATCGCCGACACCGACAAAGCCAAAGCTCCTGCCATGAAGGGAATGCGAAATGCGGACACAACGCTCATTCGTCGGTCAAATCTTGAGCCGCGGCGGTGCCTGGACTGAGCCCTTGGGCGGTTTCTTTTTCACGTACCTGTAGGTATTGCATTTGCGCAGCTAGCCCAACCGAGGCTCGCTTGTCCGCGATGAAGTACATAACAGCAAAAAGGACGCCCGAAACGACGAACGTTAAGTGAATTGCAATCAGCCAAAATTCCTGCTCTGGATCAATGCCGGCTGGATCAAGGAAGTCTTTCAGGAGCTCGATAACCGAAATAGCCACCAAAGAACCAATTAATTTGATTTTGAGGCCAGAAAAATCTACTTTCCCCATCCACGTGGGACGATCGACAGAACCCTCCGCTACCGAAATCTTAGAGACGAAGTTTTCATAGCCACTAAAAATAACTATCACGATTAAGTTCCCAAGAAGCGCGATATCCAGCAGTTCCAAGGTGCCGAGGACGGTTTCTTGGATTGTGAATCCCGCTACTTCCCCCAGGAGGTGCCAAAACTCGACTAGGAACTTAAATACCAGGACCACCAATCCGCCTAGTAAACCCAAGTAAAAAGAAGCCAGGAGCCACCGACCCCCAAAAAGCAGCCGTTCCATACCGTCTTCGACTCTTTTGGCAAAAACCACGACTCCGTGGGGACGCACAGGAACCACAAGTGGTTCTGGTTGTCCATTTGGATCGGTCATTTACATTCCCCGTTATTGACTAGCGTAAATTAAAGCAGATTCAAAGGCCCTGTGCATGGGTCGTTACAAATCTGTCACCTTTTAAGCCCAATTTGCGACTGAAAGTTCCATATTTGCCTGCCCCAGCATCGAATACATCCTGTATGTCAAGTAGTACTAAAAGCAGCAACTGAAATCATTAGGGGGCTATGTTGGTCTACGCCACATTCAACTTTCACCCTAATCATCCTGCAATAATTTCCTGTTATTTCCCCTAGCCAGCAACCCAATTGCGACAATCGAGACCCTAAGAAATCGGAAACTGATTTCTTGAACTTTGACAGAGGTGCTGGGCCAGGCCCTGTCCAGCCGAAAATTGAGTCCTTCTCCTAATGAGAGCGCAACATGTTCCTAATCAGGCACATCCACGAAGGCCTAGCCAGGAAATTCGGCAATCAGAAGTTGCTCGAACCACTCGGGCTGCTCCCGGATGGTCTTCACCGTAATTGGCAAACGCAGTATCAAATTAGCGCCTACAACCAGACCACTGTGCGCTGCTGCGAATATGGTATTTCCTCCCGAATTGTTGTAAAGGGTAGAGCCAAACGTTATGGGGATCGACTGGATAACTTCCCATCCCGCTAGGCCCCTGGAGCGGAGGTCACTCAGATCAGATTTGGTACCAACCTGTGCGGTAGTTGTCTTGAAGCTCCACGCTCCCGGATTAGGGGACTCATTAAAAAATGAATACGAGTCAACTATGAGGGAGTCGTAAAGGTAAGGAGTTACGCCCTCCTGTATCAGTTCTAAAAGCCCTGAAGTTCTTTGTTCCAGATAAGCAACACGCCGCGCTTTTTTGTTAATCTCCTCCTGTTTTTGCCGCTCAATCCGTTCAACTTGTTCTTTCGCCGCGAGAATTTCACGCTCAGCCTGCCGCGCACTTGCAACTGCGGCCAGACGCCGTTCTTCTTTCGAAGTACATGATGCGCAACGATTTTTTCCCATTCCAGCTTTTTCACCACAATCAGAACATGCGCCCACGATTTTCCCCGTTCCCCATTTTGATTTTTCACTGTCGTTTCGACAAAACTCTAGACGAGATAGAGCTTGGCGCATCCAGATTCGAAAGAATTGGTTCTGTAATCGTTGCAAGGTCCGTAAACGATACACAATTCAAGCGAGCGCAATAGTAGATGTGATCGCAGCGACACCAACGCAGAATTCTCAGACGCTGCTTGTAAATTCAAGCGTAGCCAATTTGTTTACAATCAACGTATTCTGCGCCGATTGCGACGCTGGTAGCGATTGGAGATCCGAAGACTATTTAATTGCAGGACCCAATAGCGACTGCATCATTAGCGTTGAAAAGAGATAATTTGATGGAGTCAGACGCAATTACAGCCCAACCTGGCCTACGCCATACTCAGCTTGCGCCCGCGTGTAGCCCTCGAACTCGAGCTGATCGATCAGTCCGGAGCGAGAGAAAGATGAGTAGTCCAAATAGCTTTGAGCCGACTTGGCTGCCTGCTCTTTCCAGTCCGCATTCACCATGTCCACAGCCCAAATTGAATCCTTTTTCGAATACCCTTCAAATTCAAGTTGCTTAATCAAGCCTTCACGCGAAAACGCAGAATATTCCAAATAGCTCTCAGCAGAACCAAGTGCATTTTCTTGTGAGACAGTCCACTGCTCTGCTTCAGGTTCCGCAATTTCTTCGACTACGACTTCCTCCTCAGGAGGAGTTTCCTCAGTGCTGGTTTCACTTTCAATAATGACTTCTTCCGTGGCACTTGATTCGGCTGGCGCAACGGATTCCGTCGAAGTTGTATCTGCAGAACAGCCTGAAATCAGTGCAAAAGTAGCGATCGATGCAATGGCAAGTTGAAATCTCATTATTTCCCCCGATAATTTGATTTTATATTTAATTGGTCGCCAGATAATGGCTCCAATCCCAAAAAGTTACCACGAATGCAACAAGTTGAAAAGCCTCAAAGTGAAGCCAGGAATGCCTGAGTCTCAGGATCAACTGAGAAAACGTAGGTACCGATCAACCCACGCGTGAGTAGAACTTTGTAAACATTTTTCACCAAACGTTCAAACTCGAAGTCGCTGACTTTATTGGCGTTCTTAAAGTCAGGGTCCTTGTTGGCCGAGCGATTGACCACCCAGCGGTCAGTGCGCCACACCAAGTCGGGCCCAATGATCACACCGTTCCAGTCGTACTCGAATCCTTGAGCGGTGTAGATGCACCCGACTTGTCCAAACCCTGCGGGGTCAGTTGCCCAGAGTGCTGAAGGTGGCGCGCCACCGACACCACGGTCACCTTTTAGGTTCCAAGGTTTTGACCAACCGTCAACAACAACGTCGTTAATCAGGGTTCCATCTGGATTTGGCTCACTCCACTTCCAGCAGTAGCCGGCGGTCATGCGAGCACCAAATCCCTCCCGGAGTTTGAGCGACAGCAAACTCTCCATCTCCGCAGGAGAATCAACGACCTGAACAGCGAACCCTGGGTCACCTTCCCAAGGGATTGGACCTCCTGATTCAAGGCCAAGCAGTCGTTGAACCCAGTTGATATAAGCGGCACTACCACCACACCTGAACTGGTCGTCCAAGGAAATCTCTCGCACTTCTAACCCAAGGCTTCTGGCGTACTCATTGATTTCATCAACTGTGCCTAGTTCACCGGGTCGAACAACCTGATGCTGGTCAAGGAGAAATACAGGAACCCGAGCTGCAGCGATTAGTTCGTCAACTTGCGGTCGTCCCTTACGAAATGCTGCCTTGGTATAGCGGTTTTCTGATGTCTCCCGGATTCGATGCGCCTCGTCAAGTATCAAAACATCAAGACCATTTTTCTCGGCATCCATAAAAGAGTTGAAGTATTTGAACATTTGCTTAACACGAGTTGAACCCTTGCCGGCTACCTGACGCAGAGTCATGGTGAACGAGCGTGACCCGGTCGCGTGAATGGCGGTTCGTCCTTGTCGAGATAGCTCTCCAAGGAGTGACAGTGCAATCACACTTTTTCCGCTGCCCGGTCCGCCAGTAATAACGATCACGTTTTTCGTATCTGATTGTTGGGCTTTGGTCACCTCGTGCATTACTAGGTCAAATGCCAGACGTTGTTCACCTAGTAGGACGAACTGCTCGCGTTTTTGAATTTCTTCTGCAGCGACAGCCATCAGTTGCTTGCTAGGTCCTGCCTTCATGTTCAACAATTCGTCTGCTGCTTGCGTACCGCTTTGATTTGGATCCAACACGGTAAATAGGAAATCAAAAAAATCAGATTTCTTTTCCCCCGTGAACATTCGCGAGTACTGAGTCGCGGGGTATTCCCGCAGGTCCATGACCGAGTGTTCTGTAGCGTTATGTAAGTAAGCGGCCGCATGAATGGAGTCCGCACGATCCTGCAATGCAGGAAGGAAGTCCAACATGTATTGGCGGTAGCCCGCAACTTGATCCAAAGGGTGAGCAACAGGTCGACCTCCGTAGGCATCGACTAAAACCAAATTCGGGTCTGATTCAAATAATTCAGCATTGCTCCACTGCTTAAGTTCGATGACCACATAAGAGGACAATCCAGTTTTCGGGTGAAAACCAGCAAGAACCGCGTCCACTCTCTTGCTCGTGAGTGGTAACTGTTGCTCGAACAAGATTTCAATATTGCGCATGCCAACGTGCATCAAGTCGTTGACGAGGACAGGCATTGATGCATTCCACGAACGGACCTCGCCCTCAGAGGGCCGCCTACCCGTTGTGGCAAGCATTTTGGCAACCATCTGCTCCACAGCACTCTGTGACTCGAAAAGTGATTGCATACCGGCAACACTTTGACGTAACAGCACCAACGATGCCCCCCAGGCAGCACGAATAGATTCGTGCGGGTGGGGGCATTTCCATTAATCAGCATGGAAGTCCGTCGGGCCGCAATTTCATTTCTTACTTTAGTTCACAACAGATTAAAACTCTTGCTAATTGACGGCAACACCGTCCCACCAACTCTTTCCTCGGGGGAACTTACGTGTGTTTAAGGACCCCACAAAGGGGATTTATCAGAACTATCAATCGTGGGGCGATTGCAGTTTGCATTCCCTTTGATTAGTTTTGATGCTCTGTGGCCGGGGCGTTAACACCTAGCCA
>Ga0209284_10003457_pt1 | contig 19428 bp, 25 predicted proteins | sample FRY03_FD_187211 | JGI IMG/M metagenome (GOLD analysis project Ga0209284, IMG submission 187211) | Freshwater microbial communities from Lake Fryxell liftoff mats and glacier meltwater in Antarctica - FRY-03 (SPAdes) (version 2) | ecosystem: Environmental > Aquatic > Freshwater > Ice > Glacier... | reverse complement strand
ACAACAATACAAGATTAGTTCTCGAACTTATAATGCTATAATCTCAAACACAAGAAATAATATTTCTAAATATCTAATTGGAGAAAATAATCCATATTATGGAAAAACTCATTCAGAAGAAGTAAAGGCCAAGATGCGAGCCAAAAGAGCACTTCAGATTATGCCAACCCGACCAGGCAAGATATATTCTGAAGAGACATTACAACGATGGAGAGAAGGAAATAAAAAACAATTTGAAGACCCAGCCCAAATTGAAATCCGGCGAACTACGTGTAATAAAATACAAGGAATGAAAATTTATCATAATTATCTAGGTGAAACAAAATATCATTATGAAAACACCCAGCCACCCGGTTGGTTTGTTGGACGTCCAACGAAGAAAGGAGGCGTAATATGAATATAGTTCTAGTTACAGGCGGCTTTTGATCCATTGCATTCTGGACACATAGCATATTTCAAAGCAGCACGAGAACTTGGAGATCATCTAGTAGTTGGTGTTAACTCAGATGAATGGCTAACTAGAAAGAAAGGCAGACCATTTATGCCTTTCGAAGAACGTTGTGCAATCATTAAAGAACTATCGTGTGTTGACGAAGTTATTGGATTTAACGACAGTGACGATACAGCAATAAGTGCTATAGGTCAAGTACTAGCAACCAAAGGTACAAGTTGGCGTGTTGTGTTTGCTAATGGCGGCGATAGAACAAATAAGACTACCCCCGAGTATGCTACATTCGGCGGACATCAAGATGTAGAGTTTGCATGGAAGGTGGGCGGTAGCAACAAAGCCAATAGTTCAAGTTGGATACTAGACGAATGGAAAACACAAAAGACTGAACGTGACTGGGGTTACTGGCGTGTGTTAGATGACAGACCTGAGAAAGGTTACAAAGTAAAAGAACTTGTGATATATCCCGGTAAAAGTTTAAGCGATCAAAAACATTTTAAACGTTCAGAACAGTGGACAATACTAGAAGGTGTTTGTAAGATGGACACTGAATATAAAAATATAAAACATAGTATATTGTTAACTGCTACTACACAAACTTATGACATAGGTGTTGAAGTATGGCACCAAGCAAGCAATCCCGGAACAGAACCTACTCACATACTTGAAATACAACAAGGAAGCAAATGCGTGGAGGAAGATATTGAACGAAGAAGTTAAACCACTAAAAATCTTTATCGGTTGGGACAGCCGCGAAGACATTGCTTATCAAGCATGTAAACAAAGCATATTAGATCACGCTAGTGTTCCTGTAGAAATTGTCCCACTAAAGCAAAAAGATTTAAAAAAACAAGAGTTGTATTGGAGAGACAAGGATAAACTTGCAAGTACAGAATTTACATTTACTCGCTTTCTTGTTCCTGAACTCACAGAATTTAGTGGGTGGGCATTGTTTATCGATTGTGATTTTATTGCACTAGATGATGTCAAAAACTTATTTGATCAGTCTGATGACAAATATGCAGTAATGTGCGCACAACACGATTATACCCCTAAAGAAGTTACTAAGATGGACGGCAAAGCACAAACAGTATATCCTAGAAAAAATTGGTCAAGTATGATGTTGATTAATTGCAGCCATCCTAGTAATAAAAAATTAACCAAAGATATAATTAACTCTGACACTGTTACAGGTGCATACCTGCATCGATTTAGTTGGCTTACTGATAAAGAAATTGGTAAAATTAGTCACGAATGGAATTGGTTAGTAGGTTGGTACAAAGAACCTAGAGACGGCAAACCTAAATTCTTGCATTATACTGAAGGCGGTCCTTGGTTTGACGAATACTACGATTGCGAATATGCTAGTGAATACTATCGTGCGGAAAGAAAATATCTTAATAATATAATTGATATTCAACGAGAAAATATAGTAAGTCTTAAACGAGAACCTAGAATTATAGAACACCTAACACTAGCAGATCATTTAAAAGAACCTATACAAGCATTAACATATGCGTCAATTGATCCAGAAGGCAAGTATTACGGATATACAGAGGAACAAGCAATGAAAATTATACAAAACAAATTTGCCGAAGGCAAATTGTCTAAAGCCGCAGCAATAGATAGCGAAGGCGGAATTAATTATATCGGTAAAGGTTTAAAATACGACGAGTACTTGCAAGCGTTTATGTTAGGGTGTAATGGCAGACTAAGTGACTGGAACAGTGAAGAAAGTAAACGCAATCCATTAATTATTAGAGGTCTAGGCGGTGGTAGTCGCAAAGCCATACAACATTGCTGGGAAACTGACAGAAACTTCTATGCAATTGATACAGGGTACTTCGGTAATGCAGGCAGCAAGACAAAAATTTGGCATAGGGTAACAAAAAATGCACTACAACAAACTGGACCTATTGTTGAACGAGACGATGCTAGATTACCTAAATTTAAATATAGGAAGTTTAAACACGGTTCTAAAATACTACTAGTTCCGCCTAGTGACAAAGTGATGAGATTGTTTGGGCAACCTGATCCGGAAATTTGGGTAGAAAACGTAAAACAAGAATTAAGAAAACATACGGATCGCCCTATTGAAATAAGACTAAAACCCAATAGAAGTGAACGCATCTCAACTAAGCCGTTAGAAGCAGCATTAGATGATAATGTACATTGTTTAGTAACATATAATAGTATTGCTGCATTAGAATCACTAGTGTACGGTGTTCCTGCAATTGCATTAGGGCCTAACTGTGCAACATCATTGTGTAATACAGAGCTATCAGAAGTTAACAATCTTAATCGTCCTACAGAAGATGAGATGTATACACTAATGAAACACCTCAGCTATTGTCAGTTTACTCGTGACGAAATGATGAATGGATATGCTTGGAGCATAGTTAATGAAGGTAGTTAGTTATTATAATGTTGTTCCTAGGGTAAACAAAAGTCAAGAAAAATTTGACATACTTACAAAGTTTATTCAAGGAGTAAATGCTGCTGGCGATACTGGTATATTATATACTGGTAATGATGTTGTTGACGCCGATGTAGGTGTAATACAAGGTTGGCAGCATCAACAAGGTAAAGCTGGGACACATTTACAATTAAGACAAAAAGTTATAGATACACAAATTAGATCTAACAAGCGTGTATGTGTTGCTGATGCAAACTTATTTTTGTATGCAAATAAGACTAATCAGCCTCATCATTATTTACGATATAGTTACAACGGTGTGTTTCCTAATACTGGCGTATACTTTGACGACACTCCCGATCCTCGTAGATGGCAACAGATTAGCCGTGATACTGGAATTACTTTAGAGCCTCAAAGAACAAAAGGTAAAAATATTGTTATATGTTTGCAGCGTCATGGCGGTTGGAGTATGGGTAGAATCTCAGTAGTAGACTGGACAGTAAAAACTATTCAAGATCTAAAACAACATACAGATAGAATTATTGTATTACGTCCGCACCCCAAAGATAATAAAGCAATAAAAACTTATCTTCCACAACTGCAACAAATATTTAAAAACGATCCGCAAGTAAAGATATCAAATCAAAATACTCCGTTAGAAGTAGATTTAAATAAAGCATGGGCAGTAGTTAATCACAACAGTAGTGCTATAGTAGGACCTGTTATACAAGGTTACCATGCATTTATTACAGACCCGGAAAAAAGTCAATGTGCAGATGTATCGCATGTAGGATTTGAAAATATAGAATCTCCGCAAGAGTTTGATAGACAAAAATGGTTAGAAAGAATTAGCATGTTTCACTGGAAGTTTAGTGAACTAGAAGATGGCAGTTGCTGGAATCACATGAGAAAATTTATATGACAATAACAGTAGTAACTACGTTCCATCACGAAGGATTAACAACATACGGGCAACGATTTATAGACAGCTTTGCACAGCGAGTTGACAAAAATATCAAACTAATTGTCTACGCAGAAGATTGTACACCTGCAAATCCAGATCCTAGACAGATTATAATACAAGATGCAAAAGCAACTTTACTTAAATTAAATGTGTTTAAAGAAACTTGGAGAGACATTCCAAAAGCTAATGGCAATATAAGTTCAGATCCAATTAGAAGCAAACGCAAAGATAGTAAAAAAGCATTCAAGTGGGATGCAGTTCGCTTTGCAAACAAAGTGTACGCAGTGTTTGATGCATGCAATAAAAGGGAAGGCAACTGGATAGTGTGGATGGATGCAGATAGTTATATTCACAGTAACTGGAGTTATGCTGCATTTAAAAACTTATTACCCGAAAACAAATATATCACGTATGTTGGTAGAGGCAAAGGATCACAGACATGGCCAGAATGTGGATTCTACGGACTGAATATGAATCATCCTGTGTGTCATAGTTTCTTAGAAGAATTTGAACGTATGTATGAGGATGCTGAGAAAGGCATGTTCTTATTACCCGAATGGCATGACAGTTATATCTTTGGAGAAGTGTTGAAACAGTTTAAACAGTTTAATGCGGATTATGATTATTCTGCACAAATGTATATGAGTGAAGCTAAAAGTGGCGGCGGCGGACATCCGTTAATTAATACTGAGCTAGGCAAATACATGGACCATATGAAAGGCGAGCGCAAGAAAGATGGTAAATCAAAGCGTTCAGACATAATGGTTAATAGAACAGAAGCATACTGGAATGAAGTTTAGTCTTTGGACACAATACGGCGCACTAAACAGTAAACCTGTCTTTAATGCTTTTAGGCAAGGCTGTCACAGCCTTGGGTTTACTTGCGTCGATAATAGCAATAACGCCGACGTTGATGTTATTTGGAGCGTACTGTTTAGTGGAAGAATGGCTGCTAACAAAGCTATCTGGGAGAAAAACTCTACTAACGCTAAGCCAACTATAGTTTTAGAAGTTGGCGGCATACAGCGTGGAACAACATGGAAGGTAGGTCTAAATGGGATTAATAGAGATGCTTACTTTGGGCCCACTAATAATAACAATGATCGCCATCGTCTATTGGGCCTGTCGTTAAAGCCTTGGAGCACAGGCGGAGAGTTTGTTCTTATCTGCGGGCAGCATGACAAGAGCTTGCAATGGCAAAATATGCCAACTATGAGTAAGTGGATAATGAACACTATAAAAGAAATTCGAAAGCATAGCGATCGTCCTATACTATTCCGGCCCCATCCTCGTTGTCTCTTGCCTAACATTGAACATGAATTTAAAAATGTACGTAGGCAACATCCTATGAAGTTAAACGGCACATATGACGACTACGACATGCGTTTTAATAACATACACGCGATTGTAAGCTACTCTAGCAATCCGGGCATACATAGTATACGTAACGGCATTCCAGCGTTTGTAGGCGCCAGCTCGTTGGCGTATGACGTAGGTAATGACATAGACTTCATGCACGATATAGAAGCACCGTTAATGCCAGATAGGCAACAGTGGCTTAATGACTATGCACATACTGAATGGACAGTGCAAGAAATATCACAAGGCATTCCACTTAACCACTTGACAGATAAGCTGTAATACGTTATACTACTAGTATGACTGAGAAAACAATTGAATCATATCTTGAATTATTAACTGGGTTTGACGGTAATGAAACCTTCACAATCCAGCCTAGTGATTTTACCATACTCAATAGTATTGCACGACAAGTGCATAAAGGAGTCGGGTTAACTGATAGACAGTATGAAGTAGTAAAAGAAAAACTACTATCCTATGCTGATCAATTTACAGCATTAGAATATCCAATACACGAAGCAATCAAAAATACTCGTATACCTATTAGGCATATCGATAGGGCTCGATGGATTCGCACAGCCTTAATTAAAGATCAATTATATATCGGTGTTCGATTTACATTCAATAAAAAATTAATATCAGCGATAGAAGTTCTTTCTAACATAGAAGAAAGAGGACTATATAACACCGTTGAAAAAATACATTATTTTATTTTTACCGAAATTAATCTACATAAAGTAATAAATGAATTAAAAGATAAAAGTTTTGAAATAGAGTTAGAACTACAAGAAAGATACAATTTATTGGAAATGATGCATAACAACAAAAACAATTATATTCCCGGTATATACGGACTTAAATTACAAAACTTACACACTAAAGCAATAGATTATATGATATCGTCTGTCGGAAATCCTGATGTTGATAATCTAGCACTGTATAAAGATAGAAGCCAACTATTTGGTATTAAACATTTTGACGAAGGTGATTTAAATAGCAGCATTAATAAACTAACAACACTTAGTCAAAAAATTGTAAAAAGAACACGCCCGCTTATATTAGTTAACAATACTGAACATACATTTGATAGAGTAGCAGAGTCTCTACTAGAACTTAATAGATATCCTTTATTGGTTTGTTTGAATGACGGCAATGATTTTAGTAGTTTACAAACAGTGCATTATAGTTTTAGAAATATTTTTGGCAACAATGACTTCTGTACACTCTACAGAAAAGAAAATGATGTTGCAGAAAATATTGAATTTAATCAATATATTAAAGACAATAATCTGAACAATCCTCTTGCAATTAATTCTAAAATAGTGTATACTAATATTAATAAGATGTCAAAGACATTACTAAAATCTAGTTGGCGTCCTCAGGCAGCTATACTAATGGGGAGTATTCGTTCTACTAAGATGGATACATATTTACAAGAATTAGATTTAGTTATTCATTATGACACTGATATTAGTCCGTTTAAAAAATACAGTACACCACAAGTAATAGAGAAAATTTAATGGCAAGTTGCAGATTAATTATTGAAGACGAAGTCAACATTAAGCTAGAAGGCTTAGAGGTAGACGTTCGACGTAAAATTGCAAACGCATTAAAGTTTGAAGTGCCATATGCAAAGCACATGCCTCAGTACAAACTTGGACGATGGGATGGCAAGGTTGCGTTCTTTGGTATCGGCGGCAGTGGTTACGTTAATCATCTTGACGTTGTTTGTGATATTCTACAAAAGAACAATGTAGAAATCGTAGACATCCAAGATAACAGACACCCTATTAAATTAAACTTTGTACCAGTAACCGAACGTTACTGGGCAGACCAAGGCGTATGTTGGCCAGAAGGACATCCAGTAGCAGGTACAGAAATTATTCTGCGTGACTATCAAGTCGAAGCAATTAATAATTTCCTTGCTAACCCACAGAGCTTGCAACAGATTGCTACTGGTGCAGGTAAGACGATTACGACAGCAACATTGTCGCACATGGTAGAGCCCTATGGACGTAGCCTAATCATTGTTCCAAATAAATCACTTGTTGAACAAACTGAAGAAGACTATATTAATTGCGGACTTGACGTTGGAGTGTACTTCGGCGACAGAAAAATGCTAGGTAAGACTCACACTATTTGCACTTGGCAGAGTTTGAATATTCTTGACAAGAAGGGTTTTGATGATGCAACACTGTCATTAGCAGAATTTTGTGAAGGTGTAACCGCTGTTATTGTTGATGAATGCCTTGCAGGCGACACATTAGTTACTACTCCGTTAGGTAAAATTGCCATCAAGGACTTAATCCCCGGCGACAAAGTAATAAATCTTTGTGAAAAAACACAGCAATACAAAGAAGATACAGTTGTTAGAGTTCATAAAAATTTATCTCACAGCAATAGTGAAAAAATGCTAGAACTAGAGTTTAATAATGGGGTAATAATACAAGTCACCGCAAACCATAAATTTTTAACTAATCATGGATGGGTTAGAGCAGATGCATTAACTGAAGATTTAGAAATTGTAGACATAAATACATATAGCTAACGGAGAGGTATTTATGGCGAAAAAATTTGATATTAATAAGTTTAATAGTTTATTGTCTACAGCTAATCAAACTGTATATGCAGTTAAGATAACAGGAAAAGAAATTGAATTATCAAACGGATTATCATTAACTTCGGAGCAAGATGTTCGATTGTGTAAGAAAAGAGTATTAACTGGACACAATTGTTGGAGACAAAATTTTGATGATATTTATAGTATACACAAATCTACTCGTATTGCAGCAGAAAAACAAGCAAGAAGTGTTACCTCAAAGCAAGGTGGAATTAATTGCCAGTTGATGCATAAAGAAATAATAAAACACAATTTAAATACAGGAATACCATGGAACAAAGGAACAAAAGGCGACTATCCGTATGCATACACAATGCTAGCCGAAACTAAAGAAAAGATTAGTGCAGCCAACACTGGTTCAAAAAATGGCATGTATGGAACAATTATGTCAGCCGAAGACAAACTTCATCGTAGTAATATCATGAAAGAAAAAATATTAAACGGTACTTTTACTCCTAACTCAAATAATAGAAATACGCATTGGGATACATTTTATAAAAATAAAAAATATAGAAGTTCTTGGGAAGCATTATACCAATACTTTGATAAAGATGCAGAATACGAAACTATCAGAATTCCTTACGTTTATAATAATAAAGAACACATTTACATTGTTGACTTTGTAAATCATGATACAAAGACATTAATAGAAGTAAAGCCAGAAGAACTAATGTATGACGAAAAAACTAAAGCAAAGATTAATGCTGCAAAAGAATGGAGTACAACTAATGGATATGCTGTTATAATAGCAAATAAAGAATATTTTATTAACAAAAAGCCTCCTACTAACTTAGACAACTTTGACGATAATACAAAAAATAAAATTAGGAAATTATATGAAACTAGTTAAGAAAACAGTAATTAGTAACCTACCAGAGGTTTACAATTTACACATTAAAAATGATCATAATTATGTTGCAAATGATGCTGTTGTTGCAAATTGTCACCAAGCCAAGGCAGAAGTATTAAAGAACTTACTTACCCGCAACTTGAAGAACGCTCCGATTCGTTGGGGACTAACTGGCACTGTACCTAAAGAGAAGTTTGAGTTTGAAAGCATTCATGCTAGTCTTGGTCCGGTGATTGGAAGTATCAGTGCAAAGTCATTACAAGACAAAGGCGTACTATCAGAATGCCATGTTAATGTATGTCAGTTAATTGATGTTGTGGTACACACTGATTATCAATCAGAATTAAAATATCTAACAACTGATACTGCAAGACTAGCATACATTGGTAAGATGATGAACAAGGTATCACAGACTGGTAACACACTTATTTTGGTAGATCGGATTAGTGCAGGTCAAGAACTACAGAAACTTATGCCTGGCAGCACTTTTGTAAGTGGCGCAGTTAAAGTTAAAGATAGAAAAGAAACGTATGACACTATCCGTGAAGGCACTAACGAGGTTATTATTGCAACCTATGGTGTTGCGGCTGTTGGACTTAATATACCGCGGATCTTTAATCTTGTTCTTCTTGAACCTGGCAAAAGTTTTGTTAGAGTTATCCAGAGCATTGGCCGGGGTGTAAGAAAAGCAAAAGACAAAGACTTCGTACAAATATGGGACTTGACTTCAACGTGCAAGTTTGCGAAGCGGCACTTGACTCAGCGTAAGAAGTTTTATGCCGAAGCACAGTACCCATTTACAATTGAAAAAGTGGATTGGAATTAAATGAAAATATTAACATTAGATAACGAATGCTTTATGCTTAACAATCTTCCTGATGAGCTCGACGAAGATGTACGCTTTAGTGTATTAGACAATAGTGATCCTAAAGATCCAGATTTCTTTTTTGTACCACTTATCTTTCTAGAATCATTTAGCGCTCCTGCTATTGTATTAGAAATTAACGGACACGAAGTAATGATGCCAGTCGATTGGCATATTGCAGTAGGCGATGCTCAAAGTGGTAACGACTTAGAAGTACTACCACTAACTAGTATTAATGATAGAGGGTTTGAAGTATTTCTTTTTAATCCTTTAAAAAGTTTCAAATTTGACTTTGGTACATTAAAAGTTGTAAATTTTTACAATGATGTAAAGTGGTACTTTCCTAAAATGAAAAACGGACAACTACTAAGTGTTCCTATTACGGATGGCAAGAATCCATTGTGTGCATTTTTTGTAAAAGATATTAGTAGACAAAGTGAAACAATAGATTTTACTATGCTAATGTAAGGAAACAATATGAGTATTAAATCAGGAAAAATTTGGGGATCAACAGAGTTGATTCACGCTAACGGTGTACTAGAGTTTCATCGTATCAAGTTCAAAGCAGGATATAAATGTTCAGAGCATGAACACGAATTTAAATGGAACGGGTTCTTTGTAGAGTCGGGCAAGATGATTGTGCGTGTTTGGCACAACGATCAAGGATTAATTGATGAAACTATTCTTGAAGCAGGCGACTTTACACAAGTTAAACCAGGTAAGATTCATCAGTTCGAAGGTGTTGAAGACGGAGTAGCATTTGAGTTGTATTGGGCAGAGTTTAATCACAATGACATCAAGCGACGCTCATCAGGAACAGCAGTTGGCTAGGATGATACCCGGTGAAGCATTGATATATGAGCGGAACGACAACGTTGTGTATGCTCGTTATCGAGATGCTCCTCACAATAAAATTCCCCGTTGGATCATCGGCGGTGACCCTGCTGGTATTGCAAGAGCACAGGGCGATCTGTTGTGTTATCAAGAATGGCAAGAGCTGTGCGAACTAAGTTTAACATATCCAACTATAAAAAAACTATTAGATAAGTTGGTAGTAACTTATTATACAGTGAAGGAAAACAAATGAGATTAGTTGCATTTGGTTGTAGTAATACTTACGGGCAAGCATTGCCTAATACTACAAAGATTTTGAAAAAGTAATTGATGATATCGTTTGGTATTCATTTGACAAATTTAATTAATTAGTGTAAAATATAAACATGAGTGATAAGAAACTTCCAACTAAAGACATACTTGCAGCAGTTGACATGAACGCAAAAAGCGTTTGGAAAGAATTGTCTGATGAAGAAAAGAAGCAAGTTAGCTTTTGGTTGCTAAACAGATATGTAAGTGCTGTACAAGGTAATAGAGAAGCACAAGAGCTTGCTGTGTTTAAAACTAATGAATATTATAACAAACACTTTAACGACATTGGCGTTGGCAAAGAGAACGGACATCAACATCTAATGTGGCAGCTATTGTGTGCAAGTGGAGCAACAGGTAAGATCGAATACCATCCTTATATTGGCTTTAAGAAAAAAGAAGCCGGTAACAACGCAGCAATTAAATTGTTATCTCAAGTATATCCTAATATGAAAATGAAAGAGGTAGAACAACTTGCTGGAATATCTACAAAAAAAGAACTTAAACAACTCGCAGAAGATTACGACATTGATATCAAGCTCTGAGAAACCATACGTTTGCGAATATTGCAGAACAGGATATAGCCGTGAGAAAACTCTCATAGTACATATGTGTGAGCAAAAACGTAGAGCTTTACAAAAGGGCGAGAAGCGAGTACAGTTAGGTTACATTGCATTTAATCAATTCTATAAATTAAGTGCTGGGTCAAAGAAAGATAAAACATACGAAGAGTTTTGCAAGAGCAGTTACTATAATGCATTTGTAAAGTTTGGTAGTTTTGTATCAAATGTAAAACCGTTATATCCTGAGAAGTATATCAATTATGTAGTAACGTCAGGGGTTAAACTTGACCAATGGTGCAGAGAAGAAATGTATGAAGCATATGCAGTTGAGCTAATTAAAAAAGAAGGTGTTGAAACTGCCCTAGAGCGCAGCGTTAATACTATGGTTGAATGGGCTACTGAAAACAACAGCGTGTGGAATCATTATTTTAACTATGTAAGTTTGAACAAGGCAGTGTGGAATATTAGAGACGGAAAGATTAGTCCGTGGTTGGTTCTTAATTGTAAGAGCGGAAAAGAATTATTAGGTAAGTTTAATGACGAACAATTAAGTATGATATATAATATTGTTGATCCGCAGCATTGGGCTATGCGATTTAAGAAACAACCCACTGATGTACAACTTGTTAAAGATGTAGCTAAGGAAAGTAATTTGTGAAAATTTTAATATTTGGATTGCCCGGAAGCGGTAAGAGTACACTAGCAGAACCGTTTGCTAAACTAGTAGGCGGCATATGGCTTAATGCAGATGCAGTACGCAAAGAATACGACGACTGGGACTTTACTCCTGAAGGTCGAATGCGGCAAGCAATGCGTATGAAATTCTTAGCAGACGGTGTTGTTAAGGCAGGCAAGATTGCTATTGCAGACTTTGTTTGTCCTACAGAAGCAGCTCGAGCGGAGTTTAATCCAGACTTTACAGTTTGGATGGACACAATTAAAGCAGGTAGATTTGAAGACACTAACAAGATGTTTGAGAAACCTGACAACTTTAATTATCATGTTGCTAAATGGTTTAATGACACACACCTACAACTTATGCAAGTTATAACTTCTTACATGAAACACAATGGACTCAAATAAACGAAGCCTTACTAAAACAATTACTTGGAGGTTCACAGGAAGCGGCGCAACGTTTGTAATTTCATATTTGATATTAGGAAATATTACCGCAGCGGGATCTATTGCATTAATTCAGCTTGTTGCAAATACCTTGTTATATTATGCTCATGAAAGAATTTGGAATAAAATAACTTGGGGACAAAATGTTTGATTATAAAAAACCTACAACACAGATGCTAGGAAGATGGCAACCTTGGCATCCTGGCCACACTGCACTATTTAAAAAAGCATTGCTAGAGACTGGACAAGTTTGTATTCAAATTCGTGATGTTGGCGGCATTGTTGGAACTGACGCTGGCGCTGATAGAACTGCAACAAAACAAGACGACAATCCTTTTGAATTTGAAACTGTAAAGAATAATATTATTGCTGCATTGTTTAATGAGGGCTTTACATATAACAACGAATATGTTATAATGCAAGTACCAAACATTGTAGATATTAGTTATGGTCGTGGCGTAGGATATACATTTACGCAACATGACCTAGGCGAAGAGATACATAATATAAGTGCTACACAAATTAGAGCACAACTAAGAGAACAAGGTAAACTATAATGCCTGATTTGCGAGCATTGCGGAAAGCAAATAACAAAACAAAATTATTTGCGTTGGCACGGCGCAAAGTGCAAGGAGGCGTAAATGGATATTGATATAGACTTTGCTGACAGAACAATTGTGCTTGCACAACTCAAGCACCGTGTTGCTAAACTTGACTCAGACAAGAAGCATAACACAGGAGTCTATGCAACTGAAATTCCACACAACCCTGTAGACAACTTAGCCACCGTTGACTACAAGACTGCTGAAGAACGTGGCTACTTTAAACTAGACTTTCTAAACGTCAGCATCTATAAAGATGTTAGAGACGAAACACATTTAACAGAATTAATGGAGAAGGAACCACTATGGCAACTATTGGAGCACGAGGACTTCAGCGAAAAAGTATTTCATCTGAACGGCCACGGCGCACTATTGAAGCAATTGAAACCTACATCGGTATCACAGTTAGCAGCGACGCTGGCGATCATTCGTCCAGCCAAGAGACATCTAGCGAACGAAAGCTGGGAAAAGATAATGCAGGGAGTTTGGACTAAGCCGACCAACGGCGAGTATTACTTTAAGAAGGCCCACGGTATTGCCTACGCAGCAGCTTGTGTTGTACACATGAATTTAATATGCGAACAGTTGTCTACCTAACTTTGCGTATCAGCTGTACACTTTTACGTTTGATACGTTTAAAATTTAGATCGTTTAGATTAACACACGGTCCTATTGTTACTCTAACATCCTTGCTGTTCATAGTCATCATTGCATAACTAAATGCCTGCATTTCTTTTATTAGGAAAATGTTTATAGGCAGCATCCTATTTGACTCCCACCACCAAACATTGCCCATTTCTAAAAATGCTTCCTTCTCTAAGTTAGTCTTTAACGAGGTGAATATATACATGCTGGTTATATATGCATCTTGATTTGCAATGATGCCGACGTACTCGTTGCCACCATAAGTGACTACGCTGATAAAGGGGAAGTTGTTTTCAATATCTTTTAATAACATATTTCTCGATAAATACTAGATGCAATTAACACCTAGATATTTAGTCAATAACAGAACGACCATTATTACTAATGACGCAGGATTCATTACGGAGTACAGACCAGTGTATCAAAGACATATAAACGTATATAGAGGCATTGACAATGTGCTTGATTTTAAAATACTCAATGCTGATCAAAAGCCAATTGACATTACAAACTATACACCCAAGTTCCAAGCGTTTGATGAAAATAGATTATTAGTAATTGAACACAACGGCGAACTTATTACCGGCGACGATAGCGCTCCTACTAGAGGACTATTCAAAGTTACAGTTACTGACAACGATCTATTAAACATTGATCAACAATATCTTTCTTACAACGTACACCTTATAGACAACACCACTAATGTTCCAGTGTTAACTTATTCAAATACTAATTTTGGAATGAACGGAACGATCTATGTAAGTGAAACAGCATTTCCAGGGCCCGCAGCCGCAACTAGCATTATTACTTTTACTGAAGATAATAGTGTATGGAATAGCGAATCAACTAACGCACAGCCAGGTATAAACGGCAACGATGCATTACATACTGCTGTAGTATACACTGACAGTTATATTGGTAATGTAGTTGTCCAAGCTACGTTAGAAAATCAAGTTACCGGCACAACAGTTTGGACAGACATTACAACTATAACACTTGTCGGAACTGAAACAGAACCTACACCTGTAAACTTTAACGGAGTGTTTAGTTTTGTAAGATTCCAAGCATCAGCAGATCCTGCAGATAAAATAACAAAAATTTTAATAAGGAATTAAATGTCTACTCTAGTTATAACTACGTTTTCAGAAGACGGTTACTACTTGTATGGGAAAAAATTAATTGAGACTTGGCAACAGTATTAGCCAGCTGGTGGATACACATTACGAATATATGCTGAGCATAATTTAGTAGTTGACGATCCAAGGATTGAAATAATTAATCTAAATGACGTAAGTCCAAAGTTACTTGCATTTAAAAAAAATTGTAACATTAGTCTTGAATCAGAAACTAACAAAAAGTTAATTCATAAAATAGAAAAGACAGTAAAGTGGTGTCATAAAGTTTATGCAATCGAACATGCATTACACAGCAATCACGATTATCTTATATACTTAGACGGAGACACTTATACTATAAACAATGTCCATCCAGGGGCATTAGAATCATTATCAGAAAAATGTTTGTTTAGTGTACACTTTGAAAGACTAAAAGGTATGGCACACTATGAAACTGGATTACTTATATTCAACAAGCATCATGAACAAATAGGTGACCTAAAAGAACATATTACTAGTGCATACGACACTGGCGAAATATTTGAACTTCCTAAGAGCTGGGACGGTTTTTGGTTTGCTATACTGCACGAGCGTAGAGGATATCAAGTTAGAGATCTTGCTGGCGGAAAATTTAGAGGAGTCTTTACTAATCCAGTTGTAAAGAAGATCCTTGTGCATCTAGCAGGAAACGACAAGTACGAAGGCCAAGGCTTTAATACATTTTCTGGTAAAAAAATACTCCAAAACTGATTGACACATGGATACATTAATGCTATAATAATAGCATGAGTATTGTTTCTGACATTATAACAACACACTTGCCTGGCTTAAAAAGTCAAAAACATATGAAGTAACATTTCCAGACGGTCATACAGAAGTTGTAAAATCATTTAGAGGATGGTGCAAGGATAATAATTATCCTTATTATAAACTGTATAATACTATTAGAAATAACAAGCCGTCAAAAGATGGATGGCAAGTGCGGATAATTGAGGATTAAATGTCAATAGTTTCGGATGTATTAATTGCATATTATACACAAGGTAGTAAAGTAAAAACTACACCAAGCGGTTGGATGTCAAGAAATGCGCCCTGCTGTCATCACAACGGCAACACTGCTGACACTAGAGGTCGCGGCGGACTTATCTCAGAAGGTGATACTGTTAGCTTCCATTGCTTTAACTGTGGATTCAAAGCCAGCTGGCAACCCGGGCGCGGTGTTAGCAAAGGACTGCGTCGGCTACTTGTTTGGTTAGGTGCACCTGATGATGCAATCAACAAGCTAACACTAGATGTAATGCGCATCAATGAAGGTGTAGAAGTAAAGCAACGTAAGATTGATATTCCTACATTTGAAACTGTACCATTACCGCCCGATGCTGTTAAGGTATCAGATATTACTGAGTTTAATAAATTTAGTATGGCTATCTTAGAATACATGGCTGCACGCAACTTAAACTTAGATGATACAGATTACTATTGGAGTCCTAGCTTGGGCTATCGTGACAGACTGATCATTCCGTTCTACTACGAGAAACGTATTGTAGGATGGTCTGCTAGAACTATTATAGCAGACAAACAGCCCAAATACCTTACAGAAACACAGCCCGGGTACGTATACGGACTAGACGAGCAAGGTCATAACAAGGTGTTTGCTATTGTATGCGAAGGCCCAGTAGACGCTATTCACATAGACGGATGTGCGCTAACCGGAAGTGAAATTGGCGATCAACAAGCACTGCTAATTAATAGACTAGCTAAAGACATTTATGTTGTACCAGACAGAGACAAGGCAGGTAGCAAACTAATTGAAGCTGCTATCGAACGCGGATGGGGTGTTAGCTTACCGGAATGGGATGCTGACATTAACGATATCGGTGACGCTGTGGCTAAGTACGGCAGACTATATACATTATACAGCATTGCTAGTGCTGCTGAAACTAGCCCACTTAAAATTAGATTGAGAGCAAAGAAATGGTTTACTTAAAAAAGATTTGGGCATTCATCACATGGCCCTACACTGAATACAAAGAACATCGTGCATTTAAAAAGCGCATGGAAGAATTACGTAAACGCGATCCGTTTATCTACAAATGATTACTTGGGGTCTAGTAGGTAATAGTCACGATGCTAGCGTAGCAGTGTTTGACGACGCTGAGTTACAATGGGCAGCCCTTGCTAAAGATTTTAGCGGCGTGCCTAACGATCCGCATCTAAACAGCGAGATTATAAAGCATGCACTAGACATCAGCGGCAGACCAGATCGAGTGGTGTGGTATGAACGTCCTTTCCTTAAAACACTGCGTCAGCTACGTGCTGGACAAGGTTGGCTGGCTAAAGAGAATAACATTCGCAATTACCTTGACACTCGAGGTCTACGCGGCGTGCCTATTAAGTATACCCAGCATCATGAGAGTCATGCTGCCTATGCTTATTACACTCAGCCTCATGATGACTGCGCTGTAATTGTAATAGACAGCATAGGTGAGTTTGAGACCCTGACCATATGGCACGGTAAGAACAACACGCTAAAGAAGATCTACAGTCAAGGGTATCCGCATAGTCTAGGGCTTTTCTACAGTGCCATGACACAACGACTAGGCCTGCAAGCACAGCGTGACGAATACTTAGTAGCCCAGTGGGGAGCCAAAGGCAACCCTCACAAATTGTTCCAATCAATATTTGATGACCTAATTGGAACAACTGGTATGGGATATACTCCTAAGATAACGTTGAAACAAAACCTACACAGAGGATGTATGTGGTGGAAGCCTGAACTAACTACTCAGCAGGATATGTACGACATTGCAGCAGCTACCCAATGGATATTTGAATATTGTGTAACATATTTGAGCGCTTGGACTAAGGTACACACAGGCTCACTTAACCTAGCACTAGCAGGCGGTGGCGCACTGAATCGGCAAGCAGTTGATAAGATTCAGCCTATGTGGAATAACATACACGTTCCGCAGAACCCCGGTGACCCTGGTAGTTGCGTAGGCGCAGTGCTAGCACAAACAAAACAAAAAATAATTCTTGACAACACCTGGCATACGGCAGTATAATAGTAATATGGCAACTAGACAAAACACAAACTATGGTTATGATATACAACGAGTATATCTTGAAATGATGCTTACTGATGCAGAGAGCTTCGTACGCTGCCAAGCTGTATTTGATCCAGATGCATTTGATCGTAGGCTTGCTCCAGCAGCAAAGTTTCTTAATGATTACGTAACTGATCATAATGCGCTGCCCACATTTGAAATGATCAATGCAGCAACTAATACTGATTTAAAAAATCCAGGGATGTTGCAAGAGAATCATTATGATTGGCTGCTGGCAGAGTTTGAAACATTCTCAAGACACAAAGCACTTGAAGCAGCTATCCTTAAGAGTGCCGACTTACTGGAGAAGGGCGAATATGGTCCAGTTGAGGATCTAGTTAAGAAGGCAGTACAGATTGGATTGCAAAAAGATTTAGGTACAGACTACTTTGCTGATCCACGCAAACGACTTGAAGCGATTAAAGATACAAACGGACAGGTGAGCACTGGTTGGGCTGCTATGGACAAGAAATTGTTTGGTGGCTTCAACAGAGGCGAGCTTAACATCTTTGCAGGTGGATCAGGTGCAGGTAAGAGTTTGTTCTTAGCCAACATCGGTGTTAACATGGCATTGAAGGGCATGAATGTGTTGTACATAACACTAGAGCTTGCAGAGAGTCTAGTGAGTATGCGTATCGACAGTATGTTAACTGGTATTAGCACACGTGAGATCTTTAAACAGATTGACGACGTTGAACTTAAAGTAAAAATGATCGGCAAGAAGAGCGGTGCTATACAGGTCAAGTACATGCCTTCAGGTAAGACTGCAAACGATATTCGCAGCTATATCAAAGAATACGAGATTAAGACCAGCCGACATGTTGATGTACTGTTGTTGGACTATTTGGATTTGTTGATGCCTGCAAGTATGAAAGTAAGCGCAGAGAACTTGTACATCAAAGACAAGTATGTATCAGAAGAACTGCGTAACCTAGCAATGGAATTGAAGACAGTGTTTGTTACAGCAGCACAGTTGAATCGTGGAGCTGTAGAAGAAATTGAATTCGATCACAGTCATATCTCAGGTGGACTTAGTAAGATTCAAACAGCAGACAACGTGTTTGGTATCTTTACAAGTCGTGCAATGCGTGAGCGTAGTCGCTATCAGCTACAGCTGATGAAGACACGTAACAGTTCAGGTGTAGGACAAAAAATTGATCTAGGCTTTGATGTAGACACACTGCGTATTATTGACTGTGATCAAGACGACGAAGGTGAGAACAACTATTCAAATACCAGTAGTGGCAATGCAATTGTAAATGCACTCAAGCGCAACAGCACTGCAAAAGAAGATCCGGCTGACGGTGCCAACGCTCCAAAGGTGCGCGGTGAGACCAATAGCACCCTGCTCAAACAGTTTATCAACAACATCAACACAGATTAAGAACACAAGCGCGAAGCGCCAACGCAAGATTATTCTTGCGCGAAGCGTTGAACGCAGATTTTTTACATCTTAAACTACGCATATATTCACTAGCCGCTATACGTGTACACTGTGCTAGTGCATAAAAAGAAACTACTCAACCATGCATACAAGCACATTCCGCCGTGTTGCTTTCGGCGTTAAACAACGGTAGAACAAAAGATGGCGTTTAATAGCCAAACCGTT
>Ga0209284_10003447_pt1 | contig 19475 bp, 19 predicted proteins | sample FRY03_FD_187211 | JGI IMG/M metagenome (GOLD analysis project Ga0209284, IMG submission 187211) | Freshwater microbial communities from Lake Fryxell liftoff mats and glacier meltwater in Antarctica - FRY-03 (SPAdes) (version 2) | ecosystem: Environmental > Aquatic > Freshwater > Ice > Glacier... | reverse complement strand
TAAATGGGGGATAAGAAATCTGTCTAACACTTGTCTAACACCCCTAGTTATTCCCTACTGTCTCACGAGTATAAATCATGTATAGAGAAGCGACTAAGTACGCTTAGAAACGCCTTAAGGTAGACTCTTAATGCCTGGGTTGGGGGTTCGAATCCCTCACAACCCACTCGCAAGTGTTTCCCAGTTTATTAACTTAACCTCTGCTGTTGGAGGATTTAAATGCCGCTTTGTCTTAACCCCAAATGCCAGAAACAAATACCGAGTGCGACAGAGGTCTGCCAATTTTGTGGTGAAAGTAAGTCGCAATTCTCGGATTATGGTGCGATTGCAGTACTTCTGGAGAAAACTATTTTCTCGCACGAATCGCGGAAGGTGATATCCAAACACCGAGAAGACTTTTTCTAGGGAAAAGTAAAATGGCCGCCTCATTTCGAGACGACCATTTTATTTCTTAATTACTAGCCCAATAGAGCTGCTACATCCACATCTGGAGGCAAAATCACGGCATCAATTGCGTGAATTACTCCGTTGCTCGCCATCACATCTGCGATTACAACATTGGCACCGTTAACGGTAACTCCACCCATAGTTGCAAGCTTTACAGTCTGGCCTTCAACTGTTGCGACATCTGAATCTGTCACATCTGCTGCCATTACTTTACCTGCCACCACGTGATAGGTAAGGATCTTTACAAGAGTCGCTTTGTTTTCAGGAAGCAATAGCGCATCGAGTACACCGGCTGGCAAAGCAGCAAATGCATCATCTGTTGGTGCAAATACTGTGAATGGACCTTCACCGTTTAGTGTGTCCACCAACCCTGCTGCTGTTAGCGCTGCAACTAATGTTGCAAAACCGTCAGTCGCAACTGCTACATCAACTACTGTTCCAACTGCAGGTGTTTCTTCAACTGCAGTCTCTTCTGTTGAGCTGCTGCACGCTGACAGGGTCAAAGCCGCTGCCATTGCGAATGCAACTACTGCACCGCGACGCATAGTTTTCATTTATTACTCCTTATCGTTGGGATCGAATTGCCCCAGGAAAGGGTAAATTGCGGGTCTTGCGGTCGCATCTTGAAATCGCTGGTTGGGTGGAAACTCAGGGAATGACAAATAAAAGCGCCAATGTTCCCAGTTAACACTCAGATTTATTGAGCGACAACTCTTTATAAGCGCGATTCCATCGCATCAATAGCTGCTTCAAATTCTGGTGTTGATATTTCACTCTTCCAGCGACCAGTGGAGGCGTTATCTGCCGTCATCTTTTCCTTATGAAAATTGCGCATAGCAACTTCATCTTCAAGTCTTAGGAAATCCAAAATCTTCCTATAAGTCTCTTGTGGTTTATTTGTGACTAGATCTTCTAAATAAATCGTTAATTGCTGATGCTTCGGAACTGATTGCAGAGCCGCTTGATCTGATTTTAAACGATTCTCTATCCACTCCACTCCTTGCAAAGCGGTAGTTGGTCCCCAGTCTTTCTTGAGCAGAGATGCAATCACATCTCGCGGATCACGTTTCATAACGATAAAGAGTGCGTTGGGGCTAACTTTTATAAGACGGTGGGCGTATGAAATATTCATTGGTGTTGTCTCTGCCCAATACTTTTCGCCCCCGTGGTCTCTTTGATTTGCAATGAATTCATTTAGAAATGAAGTAGCTGCCGGAATCGGATTTTTAATTAACTTATTTTTATATGAACTTAGAAGTTTTCTGAGGGCTTCCTTCTCGATGCCAACATGCAACCCCGGTCCATGGGGTGCCACGGCATCAATCTCCCACCACTTCTGCCAAATCTTTTCTTCTAACTCGATGAATCGACGCTCGCGCTGGGCTTGGGCGGTTAGCTTTCTCTTTCGATAAGTTCTGTAGTGAAGCATCGAAACCGGCGCACGGTCTTCGGCGTTGGATTCCATTGATCCAAAGACCAAATCTAGAAACCCACCTCTATTTGAAAAAAACTTTATCTCGGTTGGATTACTTGTTTGAATTAAAGAATGTTCGTTTAATAAATCACCTAAGATTGTTGTACCGCTTCGCCCAGTCCCACCTATAAAAATTGGGATTGGTTGGCTATGGGCGTTGCGAAATTTCGGCATCAGCGCCATCCTTTAATCAAAGTACTTAAGCCTGAGTGTTAATAACTCCTTAAGTTAATCACGCTGACGAGCAAAATTAGAGCATTGCTGATCAAGTCTGTGATCTTTCTGTGAATACTCGGAATCGTAGATTCAAAGTGGAGTCAAGAGGGCTTTAATTGAAAACCATCTCTTAAGGTGTAGATGTGAAAACCCCATTTACGCCAGTGTTTATCGGCGGTACCGGTCGAAGTGGCACTACGGTAATTGGAAATCTATTGGCACGTCATCCAGAGTTTCAGACGAGCATGCCCCGTGAAATCAAATATCTAACTGACCGAAAAGGTCTGATTGATTTTAATTTTAATCGCCCCTTAAGTGAAGAGCGATCTGCCAATGAGTTGCGAAATGCTATTGCTGGAAAGATCTTGCCATACTTAGGAAAAAGTAATTTTAAAATATTCTCAGACCGAATTAATAATAAGTGGTGGAGTGAAGTTGGTAAGAGTGGAAAGCCGCGCGGTTTGGTTCAAGGTATTGAAAACTCAGTCTTGCAAGGAGCTTTGGAAGTATTCAAAGTTGACTACAAAGATAATCCAATGCAGGCAGCTCGTACTTTCTTTTTTACCTTATCGGTAGCCCAGATCAATAAACCTGAGATTCGGCTCTTCGCTGATACAACACCAACAAACATCATTAACGCCAAATACATCCACCAGTTATTTCCGGAAGCGCTTTTTATCAATATGGTTCGCGATGGGAGAGATGTGGCTTGTTCAGTTGCCAAGCAACGTTGGGGTCCAAACTCTCCAGAAGAGGCTCTTTTATGGTGGGAGAAGCGGATTGAATATGGGTTTAAATCGTTGCAACGAGTTCCCGCAAACAGGCAATTGACTGTTCGGCTAGCAGACTTGGTCTCAAATGAACGAGATGAATCTTATTATGCAACTCTCAAATTTCTTGACTTAGTTGATCATCCAAAAATCAGCAATTACTTAGATACCGAGGTGATCCCAGAGAAAATGAATGCTGGTCGTTGGGAACTTGAAGTTAAAAATCTTGAAGGTTTTAACAGAACCTACAAAAAAATTATTCAGCGTTTGGAAAGTAAGGGAATCTCAATTTAAGGTTAGCCAAGAATAATTCGGTAGCCATTTAGCCCCACAATCATTAAACCGACAGCAATACCAAGTTGTTTACGTGGAACTTTTGCGGCTATTCGGGCAGCAATTGGCGCCATAATCACTCCGCCGATCGCCAATCCAGCGACAGCGTTCCAGTCGATATCTAGTCGGTTGATGTTAAGAAGAAAACCGACACTGGCAGAGACAGCAACAATAAATTCTGCAGCACTGACTGTTCCAATAATTTTGCGAGTTTCCATCTGCGTCGTGCTCATTAAAGTTGGAGTAACTATCGGCCCCCAGCCGCCGCCGCCAGATGCATCAATAAATCCGCCCGTAAAACCAAGGTAAGTTAAATATCGTGGATTTTTTATCTCAACTGAATTCTGTCCTGCTTCAAATTGAAAAATATTCCGATAGAGCAGGAGGAAACCTAAGAGAAGCAAAAGTGTAGAAATGAAAATTTTAGAAGTTGATAGATCAATAAAGGAGAGGAATGTTGCTCCTAAGAGGGCGCCAATACCACCCGGGATAGCCAATTTTAAAAGAACACCTTTATCAATATTCTTAACTTGCCAGTGGGAGGCACCGGAAGCCAACGTCGTTCCGATTTCGGCGAAGTGCACTGCAGCCGATGCCACTGCAGCTGAAGTTCCGAGTGTGAGCAGAAGCGTTGAACTTGTTAAGCCAAAGCCCATTCCGAGAGTTCCATCAATTAATTGTGCGATCGATCCGGCAAGCGCGAAAAGTAAAAGACTCAAAGAAGTTTTTCCAAAATTATGTTTACATTCTCATCAATATCTTTTTCACCATTCAGGACTAAATCAGCGTTTGTTGGTCGTTGATATTCCTGACCGACTCCAGTGAAGTTTGGTATCTCGCCCTTAGCGGCCTTCTTGTATAGACCCTTTGGATCGCGCACAGAACAAATTTCCACGGGAGTATCGACAAATACTTCCAAGAATTCGCCATCTTCAAAGAGTGACTTTGCTCTTTGGCGATCTGCTTCGAATGGGCTAATAATTGCAACAATCACGATCAAGCCCGCATCAACAAACAATTTTGCAACTTCAGAAGTTCTGCGTACATTCTCAGCTCGATCTTCGGTGGTAAAACCTAAATCCTGATTTAAACTGGTGCGCAGGTTGTCACCATCTAAAACATAACCATGAAGACCTTGGGCGAAAATTCTTTTTTCAACCGCGTTAGCAATTGTTGATTTTCCTGATCCTGAGAGACCGGTTAACCAAATGACTTTTGCTTTCTGGTTCTTCTGTGCTGACCTGACTGCCTTATTAACTTCGTACTGTTGAAAGAAAATATTCTCACCACGGCGCAATGTATGGCGAATCATTCCTGCGGCCACGGTTCTAAATGTAAGGCGATCAACTAGAATGAAATTACCGAATTCTCGTGACTGCTTGTAAGGCAGCAACGGCAGTGGGATATCGGTTGCGATTTCAACTGATCCAATTTCGTTAACCGCGAGCGTTTTTGCAGCAGCTTCTGCGCCAGTGTTTACATCAATCTTGTGGCTAATTCGCGAAATTGCGGCGGGAGTTTGAGTCGGTCCAGAAATCAACAAATAGGAACGACTATGGATCATTGGGTCTACATCTAGCCAAACAATGTCGGTGCTAAATCGATTTGAAGGATGTAGTTCTTCATCAACTAATGAAATCAGATCGCCACGCGTGGCATCTACCTCAGGCTCTAATAAGAATGTCACCGCATCTGAATCTTGAGCGCTCTTTAACTCTTCATGAAAAGAAATAATTTTTGAGATCTCAGCACGCTGATCGCTAGGGAAAATCTTTACCCTATCCCCCACGCTAAAGCTTCCTAATTGAACGGTGCCAGAGACTCCTCTGAAATTCTCAGCACGTGAAATTAATTGAATTCTCATTCGCGGAGAAACATCAACTACTTCTTGTGGTCGCCACTCTTGGACGGATTGCAGAAGCGTTTGCCCGTCATACCAAGGCATATTCATGCTTTCAATAACTACGTTATCCCCCGCTAGCGCACTCATTGGGATAAAGAGAACATCAATTAAATTCATCCGAGTTAGAGCTTTCTGCACTTCCGTCTTGATATCTTCATAAACTGACTGACTAAATTCCATCGCATCTAATTTATTTACCGCAACGATTACGCGGCTGACTCCCATTAAAGAACAGATAGTTAGGTGGCGAAGCGTTTGGGTGCGCACCCCTTTCGTTGCATCTACAAGAACAAGTGCGATGTCGGCACGCGATGCTGCAACGACCATATTGCGGGTGTATTGCTCGTGGCCGGGAGCATCAGAAATAATTAAACGCTTGCCATCGAGTAACGACATCGAGCGATAAGCCACATCAATTGTGATTCCCTGTTCACGTTCTGCCTCTAACCCATCGGTTAATAAACTAAAATCAATTTCGCCTGCAGGAATCGTTGAACCGCTTCGCCTTACTTTGCGAGTTGAATCGATAGTGTCATGCGGAATGCTGTCAGTCTCTACCAATAGCCGTCCGATAAGAGTGCTCTTACCATCATCAACGCTTCCGCAAGTTAGTAAACGAATTACTGATCTCTCCATTAGAAGTAACCCTCGGTCTTTTTCTTCTCCATGGAATCTTCGTTAGCGCCATCAATTAGCCGCGTTGCACGTTCACTGAGCTTTACTGCAAATACTTCATCAACGACTTCAGTCAAAGTAAGCGCAGTGGATTCCACCGCTGCAGTTAGCGGATAGCAACCTAGTGTTCTAAATCTGACTTGCCGCATCTCAGGAACTTCTCCATTAATCAATGGGAAGCGTTCGTCGTCAACCATGATGAGTTGATCTCCGCGCTTGACCATTGGGCGATCCTTAGCAAAGTAGAGCGGGTTAACTTCAATATTTTCTTGCAAGATATAACGCCAGATGTCTACTTCAGTCCAATCTGAGATTGGGAAGACGCGCATAGTTTGTTTTGGTGACAATCGAGTGTTGTAAGTCCGCCACAATTCAGGGCGTTGATTTCTCGGATCCCATTTATGTCCATTATCGCGCACGCTAAAGATTCTCTCCTTCGCGCGACTCTTCTCTTCATCGCGACGAGAACCACCGATTGCCGCGTCAAATTGATGTTCATCGAGAGCTTGACGCAGCGCAACTGTTTTCATGATTCTGGTGTACTCAGATGCGCCGGCATTGAATGGATTAATCCCAGACTTCACGCCATCTTGATTTGTATGAACTACTAAATCAATTCCACTTTCTTTTGCAACGCGATCACGGAAGGAAATCATCTCTTTAAATTTCCAAGTGGTATCTATATGCAACATTGGAAATGGAAGTGGCGCTGGATAAAATGACTTTTTCGCCAAATGCAGCAACACCGATGAATCTTTTCCGATTGAGTACATCATCACTGGCTTACGGAAAGTAGCCGCCGTTTCTCGGAAAATTTCGATCGACTCGGACTCAAGAGTCTTAAGAATTTGGCTGTTTACATTCACTCGCCTAAAGTAATAGTGCGGGCTGGAAATACCCCCAAAGGACACCGATTAAAGCGAATTAATGAGCCCAAACGAGAATTTTCCACCAAACCTTAGAAAAGTCGGTGGGTTTGTCTTTCATGTTGCAGCGCCAAAATGGTGAATTTAAAATTGGGCGGGCGGTAGATCCCTTACAGCTTAAGTGTAATTTCTTTCTTTACAAATCACTGACATTATTTTGGAGGAACAATGAAGAACCAAATTCGCATACGGGTAGTGAGTCTGTTATCCGCATCAATTCTCGGAGCCACCGCTTTTGTGGCTGCTCCATCAGCAAACGCGGTTGATGGTACTAATTCACTCGCCGCTGTACTTACTGCCAAAAATTCATATGATATGGATAAGACTAACTATGACATTTTGACTAAGGCGGTGCTAACAGTTCTGACCGCCAAGCCAGATTCAGCGGTCAAAGTATTAACAACTGGCTCAGTTGCACTCACTGCATTTATTCCAAATGACGGTGCGTTTATTAATCTCGTAACTGCTCTAACCGGCACTGCCCCAGCATCTGAAGAAGCAGCATTCACTGCAGTTGCGGGTCTTGGAATCGATACCGTGGAATCAGTTCTGCTGTATCACGTTGTACCGGGTGCAACGATTCTTTCACCTGATGCTCTAAAAGCAGATGGTGCAAAGCTAACAACTGCACTTACAGGAAAGACAATTTCAGTTTCAGTAAAGGGAACTGTAATCACTCTCGGTGATTACGATATTTATGCTGCCGATCCAGTAGTTATCTTGTCGCAGGTTGATCTAAACAAGGGCAATCTACAAATTGCGCATGGAATTGACTCAGTTCTGATTCCTGTTCAACTATTGAAGATCGGCACAAAGTCACTTGCATCGATTCTTACTGCAAAGAGTTCATACGATAAGAACCGCAATAACTTCGACATTCTTACTGCTGCAGTATTGGCAGTATTAACCGCAAAGCCAGATTCTGCAGTTAAGGTGTTGACTGATGGAGATGTAGCTTTGACTGCATTTATTCCAACTGATGGCGCATTCATGAAGTTGGTAAAGGCGCTAACTAAGAAGACTCCAAAATCTGAAAGCGCAGCCTTTAAGGTAGTTGCTGGTCTTGGAATCGACACCGTAGAAAGCATTTTGCTTTATCACGTTGTTCCGGGCGATGCGATCTTGTCACCAGCGGCTCTAAAGGCCAATGGCGCAACACTAACTACAGCACTTGCTGGAAAAACCATCAAGGTTGGCGTGAAGGGAACGAAAATCACACTTAATGATTACAACAAGAAGCTAGCAAATCCTTTTGTTAACTTAAATCAAGTTGATATCAATAAGGGAAATAAGCAAATCGCACATGGAATTGATTTCGTATTACTTCCAACCAAATAAGTAAAAGCAAAATCTAGGCGGGGCGATCCATACGTGAGTGTGGGTCGCCCCAACTTTTTGAAAACATACAGTTGGCTTTAGCGAACTTTGATTCGTAGCGCAGTTAGCGCCCATAAAACAGCAATAAGGTCGATGCCCTCTTGGATCAGCGCCCCTTGGCTGGCACTGGCTATTCCAAAATCAGGACAAGTCTTTCAAATTAATTAGCAACTTCCAGATTCGCTAAAATAAAATCAACTCGCTCCTTCGGTGGCAGCACGGGAACAAAAACCATTTCTACCCCGAGTTTTTTTATAAACCTTAATTAAAGTGTTATGGATAACTAACTGCTCTCCTTTATTTTCGAGTCTGATCTCATCATTTACCAACGGCAATAAATCCAATATAAATACTTTCTTGAACTTGAAGGTCTTTACCCATTCAATGAGTTTTTCATCTGCCGGCAATCCCAGATACTGGTAACACGCCAACGAATCTGGAGTCGCTCGATCCAGGAAAGTTAACTCCTCAGGATCCAAATTCCGCTCAATATCTACCTGTCGATCAAGGATTTTGCGCTGAAGTTGATACTGGCGCAGCCGAACTTCCTCAATGTCGCGACCATTGATCAACTTAATTTCGATGTAGTTGCGAGCGCTTTCAACGACCATCTTATATCCACGATCTTTGAGCTCATTAATCACCGTGGTCTTCCCAGAACTTGGGCCACCAGTGATGATGTACCAGTTAGGGATTTTGTTCATGGTCGATGATATTTAAGTAGTCTCGTGCTTCTGCTTTCTTTGTTTGGAATACTTCCTGCTGCAAATGCCGTAACTGGCCGAGTCCGTTGCGTTCGTCAATTCTAATTTAGCTAACGCTGACACCTTGGACAGAAATGTGATGAACGGGCGCTAATAACTATTCGTCTTATAGGGGTTCCGCAACGGGGACATGGTTGATCAGTTTGGCCGTAGGCAGCAAGAGATTGTTCGAAGAAGCCACTCTCTCCATTTACGTTGATATACATATCATCAAAGGATGTTCCACCTTTGGCGATAGCCTCAGCCATAACTTCTTTGGCACTAGCGATAATTAATTCAAGTTTTTTCTTACTTAAATCAGAACTTGCGATCTCTGGGTGGATCTTTGCTCGCCAAAGAGCTTCATCGGCATAAATGTTGCCAACGCCACTCATGATTTCTTGGTTTAGGAGCGCCGTTTTGATCTTCATCTTTCGCTTCTTTAACTTGGCGATAACTGCTTCTATATCAAAGTTAATATCAAATGGATCTAGCGCAATATGTTGGGCAGAAGTCGGAATTGCGTCTTGGGTCTGCTCGACGGAGACCCAACCAAAGGTGCGCTGATCATTAAAAACTAGCTCACGTTTTCGCATTCGCTTGGTTAGATCAAAACTGGCTCTGACATGTTTGGCACGGGGTTTATTTACTTCGTGAATCAAAAACTGCCCACTCATGCCCAGGTGGGCTACTAAAACTTCAGGGCGATCAAGAACAAACCAGAGAAACTTTCCGCGGCGATTTAAGTCAATGATCTTTGCACCGTTTATTGAATCTAGAGGTGCGATGGATTCGGGTTTAAGTGCACGTGGGTGATGGTTATGTGCCGCCGAAATCGTGAAACCTTTAACTAGTTTCTCTAACCCCCTACGAACAGTCTCAACTTCTGGTAACTCTGGCATCTTTAACTCTTTGCTAAGACACTTATGGCAGCGAGTGCACTGTCATAGCCTTTATCTTCTTTACTGTTTGCAAATCCTGCACGGGCGTTTGCTTGCTCTAAGTCATCACACATCAGGACGCCAAAACCAATTGGCTTTGAGCGGCTGAGTGAAACATCCATAACACCTTGCGTTACGCCTTGGCAGACGTAATCAAAGTGTGGAGTCTCACCACGTAGTACTAGACCAACGATTACCGCTAAGTCGAAACCTTCATCGAAGGCTAGTTGCGCCGCTAATGGAAGCTCGAAGGATCCGGCGACTGTTCGGGTTATCGCGTTGGTGATCCCTGCTGCTTTAAATCCGCGGATGGCACCAGCAACTAATGAATCACAAATTTCAGGATGCCAAGCGGCCGTTATAACAATTGCCTTTAAATGTGGCATCTGTGGAATATTTACATCTGGTGCATGACCGGCCATTAGATATCTCCGAGTGAGTGATTTAAACGATCTCTCTTTGTTTCTAAATATTTACGGTTGAAGTCATTAGATTTCGTCAGAAGCGGATGAACCTCTACTTTAATCTTCGCACTATTTACTGCCGTTATCTTCTCTGGATTATTAGTTAGCAGAGTCAGCTCTTTGATTTCAAGGCGGCGCAGTATTTCAACGGCATCTTCGTAACTGCGATCATCCACTGGTTGGCCAAGTGAAATGTTGGCATCAACGGTGTCTTGACCTTGATCTTGCAGAGCATAGGCCCGGATTTTTTCACTTAGGCCAATGCCGCGACCTTCATGGTCGCGCAGGTAAATGACCAGTCCGCTGCCAGCCTCTTTAATTAGTTTCATTGATTGACTCAGTTGTAGGCCACAGTCACAACGCTTAGAGCCAAAGATGTCACCAGTAAGGCATTCAGAGTGAATTCTCACTAATGGTTTGATATTTGTTTTGGATGCAAATTTTAGAATCGCATGCTCTACGCCAGTTGGAGAGAGGTAAGTTGCTATTTTCCAATTGCCTTTTTCTAGCGGAAGTTCGGCCCATTCAAAATTGGAATCTACTTTAGAGTTTTTGATAGGCAGCGCTCTCGATAGTTCATCAATCGAGATTATTTGCAGATTATGTTCAGTTGCAAAATCGCTGATTTGTTTGCCACGCATCATCGAACCGTCATCATTTACTAACTCTGATAAAACTGCTGCCTTATTGGAATCAGTTAATTCGCATAGCGCGATGCTCGCTTCTGTGTGTCCACGTCGTTCGTGAAGACCACCAGTTGCTGAGATTAAAGGAAAGACATGGCCGGGACGGGCGAAATCGGTTGGTTCAGATTTTGGATTGGCTAGTGCGCGCAAAGTGTTGGCACGTTCTTCGGCAGAAATGCCTGTTGTTCGTCCAGCGATCGCATCAACGGTGACAGTAAAAGCGGTGGTGTGGTTATCTTCGTTGCGCTTCACCATTAGTGGCAACTTCAACTTGTGCGCAGTCTCAGCAGAAATAACGCCACAGATAACTCCTGAGGTATGACGAACCATAAAACCAATGCGCTCAGTTGTGGCTTTATCGGCCAACATTATTAAATCGCCTTCGTTTTCTCGGTTTTCATCGTCCGTGACAACAACTAATTTGCCAGCTTTGAAGTCTTCTAGAACTTTACTTAGACTACTCATTTGCCTTCCTCACTCCGTGCGATAAGTCGTTCGACATATTTAGCGAGAACATCTACCTCTACGTTGAGTGAGTCACCGATAATTTTTTTAGATAAGTTGGTCTGATCCAAAGTTTCTGGAATTAACCAAACTGATACTTGGTCGCTGGCATCATTTAATTCGCCAACTGTTAGCGAAACACCCTCTAGGCAAATGGAGCCTTGCGCGACAACGTATTTCATCAAGTGCGCTGGAACTGAAATGTCCATGCGCGTCCATTGATCATCAGCAGAAATTTGCGAGATTTTGGCTACGCCGTCAACGTGACCTTGCACAATATGTCCACCCAAGCGATCAGCGGCGCGAGTTGCAAGCTCCAGATTTACTGCCGATCCTTTTTTTAATCCCCCAGTGGTGGTCAGATTTAAAGTTTGGATCATCACATCTACTTCAAATGAATCCTTAGTAAATGAAGTAACGGTGAGGCAAGTGCCATTAACGCTAACTGAATCGCCCTGCGCGATTTGGGCTGCGATCTCAGGTGAAGTGATTTCTATTTGAGCGCTGGTTTCGGCGTTTTTAATCGTCTTTACTTGACCTAGTGCCTGTACTAATCCAGTAAACATTAGCGCCCACTTTCAGATTGATGATTGCTCTTTAGTAAAGTTATTTTTATATCAGCACCGATTAGATCAACGCTAGCGATTTCAAAATCAAGCCGTTCATTAATTGTGGTAATCCCTAAATCACCAATTGCTGGGATACCGGCGCCAAGAAAAGTTGGTGCTTGAAATAAAACAATTTCATCTACGATTCCTGCACGTAGTAGGGCAGTTCCAAAAGTTGGGCCAGCCTCGATAAGAACACTATTGAATCCTCGCTCAATAGCAAAGTTAATTAAATCTTGAATCTCACGAGAGGCGATTATTTTTGTCTCTGCATCTAGCCCAAGAATCTTTGCTTCTTTTGGCAACGGAGTATTACCCATAACTATGCGTACTGGATTGCCTCCTATGCCTTTACTGGTTAAAAGTGAGTCATCAGTGATAACCGTTGCAGTTGAAGTAACAATGGCATCGGCTTGCGAGCGCATCTGCGCCACATCTGCACGTGATAACTCACTGGTGATCCATTTAGAAGTGCCATCGCTAGCTGCAACTTTTCCATCCATGGTTGAGGCGATCTTCCAAATAAATCGTGGGCGCCCAGTTTCGATCTTGGTTAACCAGTCGCGATTTTCAAACTTGGCTTCGCTTTCCATAACACCGGCGATTACCTCAACGCCTGCAGCACGTAAGGCTTGCGCTCCCCCTGCAGCCATTTGGTTTGGATCACTTATGGCATAAACAACTCGTGTTATTCCAGCAGCGATAATCGCATCAACGCATGGCGGAGTTTTACCGTGATGGTTGCAAGGTTCTAGAGTTACATAGAGCGTTGTACCTTCGGCAATGATGCCAGCGGCTTTAATGGCAATGACTTCGGCGTGATCTGTGCCGAGGTGTGCACCTTCGCTAATTAACTCTCCTGCGGCGTTAACAATTACCGCGCCAACAATTGGATTAGGGAAGGTGTATCCAAGGCCAGTGCGCGCACAATCGATGGCGAGCTGCATTGCTGCCGCATCGTTTAACGATTTCATCTAATTGCACCTCCCACCGAAATAAGTGTGGAATTTCGGGGTGCAAAGGCGCGTTGGCCTACGCACCGAAGGTGCGCAAGCGAAGCGTTGATTTTCTCTTATCCGGACTTTAACCGTCGGTTCGGGAATTACACCCAATCCACCGGTCACTGGCAATGACCGGGTCGCAGACTTTAACTGCCGGTTCGAAATTACATCGACCCCGAAAAACAACAGTCTCAGTCTAGCGCAGCTTTTTAACGGCCTTCAGCGATCGCTTTCTTCCAGATTTCATAGAGTGGCTTGGCGGCGGCTTGGGTTGCAGTCATTACGCCACCTGTTTCGGGAAATAAATTCTGTTTTCCATCTTCATCCCAAACTGCGCCACCAGCTTCGGCAACAATCAAAAGTGATGCTAAATGGTCAATAGGACTGAACTGGCCAACTACTGCGCCAACACCATGTCCGAGCGCGGGTCCAACGATTGTTAGCGTGCCTGATCCCATAATTCGCATTGTGCAGAATTCTGCAGCGAGACCTTCTAAGAGCCCTAGCATTCCCGGCCAAGATTGATAGGCAGCTAATTCTGTAGAAACAATTCGCGAGGCAAGTGTGTTAGTAACTCCGCTTTGATCCTCAATTATTAAAGTTTTTCCGTTGCGCTTTGCGCCTTTGCCACGTTGTGCTTCATATAACTCATTTCGCCATGGATCGATAACTACACCGACCAAGACATCGCGATTGTGAGCTAGGCCAAAACAGAAAGATGTCCATGGGACATGGTTTGCAAAATTAGTTGTTCCATCAATTGGATCTAAGTACCAAGATGGCGTATCTGCGACAAAGACACCGCCCATCTCTTCACCAACAAAATTATGTCCCGGAAGGTTTGCAGCAATCACTTCACGCACGTGCGCTTCAATCATCACATCTATTTCGGTAACAATATCTGCAGCATTTTGTTTCAATTCAATCTTGCCGGGATCCATATGTGTTGTGATCATGATTGCCCATTTACCTAATTCGCGAGCAATATCCATGGCGCGATCAATATCTATCGCTTCAATTGGCATGGAACGTGGACCAGCTGTATCCATTTGGGGATTTTCAGTAATTACTTTCTTAAGGGTACTCAAATAGTTGGTTGTAATTGAATCTACGCCAATGGCAGCCGCCCAGCGCATGGTTGGTTCATCATCAACTGTCCAAACTGCAACCTTGAAGCCCATTTTTTTAAATGCATTTACAGACTTCTGGGTTACGAAAGAGTAATGAAGGTTAATAAATTCCGGCATTAATTCATTAATTTCAGCCAGAGTTGGAAGTTCTAACTTATCCCATGGCATCCAAATACGAGCCTGCGTTGAGAGTGTACGAATTTGTCTCATTCCATCAAGATTTCCACACCAAAATATTTGTGATTCAGGCAGTGGTCCAGATGCAACAACTTCAAAACTTTTCTGAGCCGGCTCTGGTTGTTCCATATCAATCATTAATATTGAATTAGTACCAACAAAAAGATTAAGTACATCAATTAATAATGGGATTCGATCCTGCCCAGATCCAAGTTTGGAAATCTCAGCCCAAGTTAAGTCTGTGCTTTCTTTACTGACTCCCCAAAGACGTTCCAGATTGGAATCATGAAGAACAATTACTTTTCCATCAAGAGTCAGGCGAACATCGATCTCAACAACTTCGGCACCAGCATTGATCGCACTTTCCAGCGCGACAATTGTATTTTCGCGGAAGAGACTGGAATCGCCACGATGTGCGCAAGTAAATACTGAAGACATTTTTACGCAGTTCTAACTAACTTGCCATCCTTATAGACCAACGCTTTAGACACTTTGGCAAAACCGGTATCCCCAACCTTTGGAATATTAGATGAAACAAATGCGCGGAGCGTGGCGTCGGAACGCTTTAAGTAGATCTCGTGGAAGTGACCTCGTGGAACCACAACTTCCACTGTTGCTGGATAGCTTCCGGTTACTTGGCTACTTGAGAACGAGACATCTTCGGGACGAATACCGACAACTTCTGATCCAGCCACAACTTGGCCATCAACATAATTTCCTTCTATGCGATTCAAACTACCGATGAAATTTGCAACATATTCTGTGGCAGGGCGATCGTATAGCTCTTGCGGGGTGCTGAACTGTTCGATTCTGCCTTCATTCATAACTGCAATTCGATCTGAAATCGAAAGCGCCTCATCTTGATCGTGAGTAACAATCACGGTGGTAATCCCCAAGCGGCGTTGTAGATCGCGAATATCTTCACGCACCTTTACGCGAAGTTTGGCATCTAAATTCGAGAGTGGTTCATCAAGTAATAGAAGGTCTGGTTCTTGAACAAGTGCACGAGCCAGCGCTACACGCTGTTGTTCTCCACCCGAGATTTGACCAGGGCGCGAATCTTTATGGTGCATCAAATTAACAACTTCTAAAACATCGTGCACCCGTCGCTCAATCTCGGCTTTACCCATCTTACGAATCTTCAGCGGGTAAGCAACATTCTTAAAGACTGTCATATGTGGCCAGAGTGCATAGTTTTGAAAGACCATTGCACTTGGGCGCTTCTCAGGGCCAAGATTTGTAACATCTTTTCCGGCTAAGTTGACGGTGCCCTTTTCAGGAATTAAAAATCCAGCAATCATGCGAAGCGTTGTTGTCTTTCCACAACCTGAAGGTCCAAGAAGAGAAACCATCTCACCTTTCTCAACGGTCAAATTGAGATTATCAATAATCACACGCCCGCCAAGAATCTTTGTTAATCCGATGAGTTCTAGACCATTTGTTGCGTTGCTCATTTTAAGCCCTTCGTAGTGATCATCTAATTTGGAAACCTTCAGCTAATTGGCCACCAATAATTTGTTTACGCGCCAATCCAATCAAAACTACAGAAGGCACCGCTAAAAGAATCGAAAATACCGCAGCAATCTGCACCGGATATGTTAGAACGAGAGAATACATCTCTGTTGGCATTGTAAAAATTTGTGGTGCACCAACTAAGTAAGTTCCTTGTGCTTCATCAAATGCTGAAATGAATGACATCACCATAGCAACAAGAATTCCAGGAGCTGCCATCCGTAAAGTAATCCCACGGAAGACTCTAAATTTAGATGCGCCGGCATCGCGAGCTGCCTCCTCTAAATTCTTTGGTACTGCAGCGAATGCCGCAGCAGGAATCCAAGTCATATAAATAATTGTTCCTAGTAACTGGATGATAATTACACCAACCATTGTTCCCATTAAGTTCAAGGTATAGAACAAGGTTGCAATCGATGCAAACAGTCCAAGTTTAGGAAAAGAGTTAGCAGCGAACATACCGATAAGAAATACGCGCCGTCCGATGTAGTTATAGCGAGCCGCTGCGTAGGCAGCAGGCAGACAAATAACCGCCGAAACTAAGACAACGATGGGTGCAGTGATAAATGAGTTTCGGATTGCCTCCACCATCGAAGGAGTTTCGAATACCCGCTGCCACCAAATTAAAGTCCAACCATTTGGTTTCCAGCTAGGAAACGTCCAACTGGTAGTAAACGCCTGTAGTCCCAACCAAACAAGTGGTCCCAAAATAAAGAGCCCCATGAAAGCCACGAAAACACCGATCAAAATTCTTATCAGCAGGCTTCCGCTCTGTAGATTTAAATTATTTTCGCGAGTCGCCATTAGATCCGTCCACTCTGTCGAGCGCTACGTACATTCGCCCAGATATAAAGTACTGCAATTCCAGATGCGGCAGCGAAAATAACAAAGGCCATAACGATCGATTGCTGTGGTCGGTTATAGGCAGTGAAGAAGTTTGAAATTTCAACACCCAACATAGTTGGTTGATTCGGTCCAAGAAAGAGTGGCACGGTAAATGAACCCATAATTCCGATTGCGGTGAATGTTCCAGCAATAACAATGGGCACAAAAGCCAATGGAATAAGAATGGTTCGAACAATACGCATAAAGCTAGCACCAGCATCTTGAGCAGTTTCGATAAGCGCATTTGGAACTGATTGCAGCCCCGAAGTGATCATCAAGATTGCAAACGGAAGTGAAGTCCAGACAGTTCCGATCACAATCGCGTTTCGAGTTGCAGTTATCACTGGGAATTCAATACCAAATTGAGACATAAAAGTTCGCATAAAACCTACGCCATTATAAAACTGTGCGATTGCGTATGCCGCAATAACAACTGGAACAAAGAGTGGAACGAGCGAAAGCATGCTTAAAATCGAGGCTACGCGCCCGCCTTTAATTCGTTGATAAAGTCCCATTCCCATTGCCATAAATAAAACGATAAAAGTTGATAGGAAAGTTACGACTAAAGTTACGACTAAATCAGGAATGAATCTTGGGTCTTTAAAAACAGTTGTATAGGCCGAAGCTGTACCCCACCAACTATCTTTCTTAAAGATATCTTGACCGATAATCGAGATTACGCGGTTCGGTCCACCGGTATATCCAATACTAAAAGTAAAGGCTACAAAAATAGGTAGCCCTACAAACAAAATAATTACCAAAACAGGTGGCAGCGCCATAAAGAAACCAAGAGTGGAGAGCTTTGCGGTTTTTATCTCCGCAAAGCCCTCCTTTGTAGCAACAATATTACTTGTTGCCACAATTACCTCTCGGTTTTACTGATGCACAAATTGGTTTCAAGTAATTACTTACCTGGAACGTTAAGCGCCCAAGTGCTTTTTAGATCATCTTGGTTTGCTGGGAAGTTAGGAGAGCGCATGTCTGTAACATCCACATCCTTAACCCCTTCAGCCAGTGCTTGATCAAGCTTTGCAAGATTTACAATAGGTATACCTTTTAGAGCGCCGCCCATAATTGCATTCTGCATTGCTGGTGAAAGTACAAAGTTTGCAAGCAGACGTCCACCCTTACGGTTTGAACCGTTGATTGGAATACCCAACCAAGCTGGTCCACCTGTAAGTGAAGGGCTCTTAATTGCAGTTACTTTGATATTGGCTGGCATGGTTCCTGCGGCCTTTGCAGATGCGAATTGATCTGACCAGACAGTACCCATATCAATTTCACCTGTTGAAAGTAGGTTCAAAGTCGCAGCGTTATTTGCTGGGTATGTTCCATTCTTTCCATAGGTGAATTTGTTTAGTTCACGTAGAGTTTCAAGACCCTTAGCCCACTTAAGCTGAATAGTTTTATCTTGACCGAGAACCATAGCTTTTCGTTCTGCATCAGTTAAATTCATATCAACAACAGTCTGGACGAATGAGTATCCGGAGCCACCACCTGATGGAACGTTGTAGGTGAATTTGCCTGGGTTGGCTTTAATCCATGCAAGTAGTTCATTTAGAGTCTTTGGAACTTTTGTAACTTTTGTTGAATTGTATGCGAGCAAAACTGTTGAGGCACGGTAAGGAATACGGCCGGCGCCTTGCTTAACCAAAACTTTACTTACATCTGAAAGATTTGGTACGAGTCCCACACTTGGGCGCCATAAAAGTTTGGCTTGAGCAAGGCGCTCTGAAATTCCACCATCGACTATGTCAACACCTGGATCACGACGAGTCTCTTTTGCGGCAACAATTCTTGCAAATGTTTGCGCATCATTGATTCCGTTACGGTCAAAAGTAACATTCACTTTATAGCCTGGATATTCCTTTTCGAAAGCTGGAATCAACACTGTGTTCCAAAGAGTTTGAATATTTGTATCTGCAGAAATTAATAATTGAATTGTCTGTGAAGCTGCTGGTGCACTTGGCACGGTTGAACCGATAGCGAAAGTTGCGAGAACAGCAACTACCGCTGATTTCATTAACTTATTTTTTAACACTGAATTTCCCCCGGTTTCGAATAGAGAAAGAGGGGCAAGACCCCCCTTCGCTTGGAGAATCTACGCCCGTGAACCCCCAGATTCAATCTTTCACAGTGAATTTGAAGTGAAATTTAAATTGTTATAAGAATGTGACTTTTACTCTCCACGTCTTGGAACGGCTTCAATTACTTGTGTGGAACGCAAAATGGCCAGAATAATTAGCGTGAAGCCCAAGCCAGCTAGTTGAAAACCCAAACCGACCGCAACCCCTACCCCAGCAGTAGCAAAAACAGTTGCCGCGGTTGTCACTCCTTGAGTACCACCGCTTCTATTTGTGAAGATTAAACCGGCTCCCAAAAATCCAATTCCAGTGATGATTGCGTGAAGAGCGCGCGTTGGGTCGCCAAAATCTGAATCTAAATTTAAAACCGCCCCTATTGCCACTACCGCTGCCGAAGTAGATCCCACTAGCGCCATAGTTCGTGGGCCTGCAGATTTTCCAGCTCGATCTCGCTCCCAGCCAATTATTGAACCAAGAACTGCCGCGATCGCAGCATTAATAATTACAACCGCTTGCTGCCAAAGATCAATTCTCTGCATATCCAACATTTGTACATGCTAATGCCAAACTACGGGTATGAGCAATGGATTAAGAGTGGCAATTATTGGTTACGGTTTAG
>Ga0209284_10003445_pt1 | contig 19492 bp, 13 predicted proteins | sample FRY03_FD_187211 | JGI IMG/M metagenome (GOLD analysis project Ga0209284, IMG submission 187211) | Freshwater microbial communities from Lake Fryxell liftoff mats and glacier meltwater in Antarctica - FRY-03 (SPAdes) (version 2) | ecosystem: Environmental > Aquatic > Freshwater > Ice > Glacier... | reverse complement strand
GGCACAAGAACCACCAGGAATATGAGCAACGGCGCGGCGATCACTATGAATATGCAGGCGAGGATGCAGAACCAGACGATCCAGAAGAAAAAGGATATTGAACTCATAGGTAGACCCATATTCGGGTAGGGGTGTGGCACGGTTGATTTAAAACTAAAGTGACAGAGGCGCAGTACAAAAACGTGTGAAAATCGTGGCTTTGGCGTGAGAAGCAATTGCCATGGCGAGCTCTTCTTGGGCAAGAAAGATGCTCCAGCGGTTGTCTGAAACGATCCAGTACTTATCCGAGTGTCGAGCTCTTGCTAACGAGCACCCAAAACCCTCATCGGCAATTTGAATGGCTTCAAACATCGCGCGCCTATTTGGATGCGTGGTGATGTCAAGCAGTACGCCAGAAACAGTGCACGAACCGGCTTCTTCAAAAACGGATCCCAGATCGCCAAAGTCGCTAGTTATTGGTCCGAGTCGACATGCACTGGCGGCAGACTCGATCAAATCGGCGACGCCTTCTACTGTGGTTGGGCCACCAGCCTTAAGACTCAAAAATCTGTCGTTATGGTTTTCAGTCAGAATGAAGAAGAGCGCAGTCGCCAGCATTGCAATTAGCGTTATTATGATCGTGTTGAAGTGGTCTTTAATCTTCATATTGCGAGTCCGTCACGGGGTTATGAGAAAAGCTTGCAAAGGCTTTGATCGTGATCAGGTGCAGTCGAGCAACGCCATCCAGATCTAGTTTCGGGCCCGTGTAGCCGCCGGCTAACACGAACAACACCGGGGTCGATGTCTCGCTGCACCACCGTGCCACCATCTGCTCGCGCTCGGTCAGTACCTCGTGGGTTATGCCCGACAGACCACCCACCCTGCAGCCTTGAAAGGGATCCATCCCAGCGTTATATATAAGGACATCTACATCACTTAAGTGTTCCAACCCAGCCTCGATGGCTTCGAGATAACGATTAGAGGTTCGCACTGTCTTCAAGAAGTGCCGCTCGTGGTTTGATGACCACGAGTCAAAGTCCGAAACGCTGATGTCGGCGATGCGGATCTCTTCGTTTTCACCTACTAGCGAATATGTACCGCCGCCACAGTGAGCATCGGTATCAAGAATGCCGACCGAACCTAGTGAGTGTGGTTCGTCGAGCGCCCGTAGCGCTGCAAGTGCCAAACCATTGACGTAGCAAAAACCATCTTCTGAATCGCGTTTTGCGTGGTGAAGTCCGGAAGAAAGACTGCACGCCGCGCCCGTCGCAAGAGCCGCATCGAGCCCATCACGAACCCCGCCCGTGCTTGCGAGAATGCTGGCAATCAGGGCTGGGTCTTTAGCGAGAATGTGATCTAAATACTTGGGGTCGTGAATTGCCAGCAATTCGGTACGCGTTATCGGTGTTGGTTGCCTTAACTCAATATTGTCGACTTCGCCTGTAGCCAACAGAGCCGCAATCGGCCCAGACTTGGTACGGGTCTCAATACCACTGTCGAGCACGTAGTCGGGGCTCCAGTAGCAGAGCAGGGGGTTATCGGTACTCGTAGTCATTCCAACCTAGACGCACGATCAGTCCTGGTTTGGGGCTCCCAGCGAGCGCTCACAGATGTCCCGCTTCGATGCGTAAATTGTAAAGAAATCAAGGTCTTCGGATAAGGGGTCGGTAGTGGGCATTTTCTCAGGCATCTTTCTATATAAGGTCGCCAATCGGCGGGGCCGCAAGCATGGCCGGCGCGAGTGTGTCGATAGCGATTCCGACAATCGCAACCCGGAGTGCATCAACTATGCCAGTTTTTGTGAGAACTTCGATGCCTGCGATGGTATGGAGTGCGAGTTTGAGGACTAATCGAGTAGACCTGGGCCTGCCGGGGACCATTATTAATAATCCAATTGGCGAGTTAGTATCAGCCGCTAGTATCCGCAATACGAATTGGGGGATTCGACGAGAATGAAATCTGCAAACCCTTACTTTATCCACGCCGCAGATCTCCACCTAGGCGCGCCGCTGAAGTCACTTGGCAAGCAACTCAGTCTCGAAGCAAAGGCAAATCTAATAGCTCTTGTTGGTCAGGCGTTTGATAACCTAATTGAGCTGTGCCTGTCTGAGAGCGCAGAGTTTCTGGTTTTGAGTGGCGACATTTATGATGGTGCTAACCGCGAGGCTGCCGCCCAACTCAAATTTGAGCGAGGTCTCAAGCGCTTAGTTGATGCCGATATAAAAGTTTATATTGTCCATGGCAATCACGACCCGCTCAGTGATGATGTCCTAAATATCGTGCGTTTACCAGAAGGTGTTCATGTTTTCAAGCCTGGGGATGTTCAAGTCGTTAAACACACCCTTCGTGATGGAACAACAGTTTCTATCGCGGGTGTGTCATATGCGTCAGAATCAGAAAGCGAAAATTTGGCTTTGCGCTTTCAGTCGATTAAGCGAGATGGTGCGCGGGCTGTTATCGGCATCTTGCATACGAACCTCGCCGGTCAAGCTGGGCACTCAAACTATGCACCGTGCTCAAAGAATGACTTGGCGGCTGCCCCCGTTGACTACTGGGCACTGGGTCATGTACATAAGCGAGTGATCGAAGAGATGGGAAAAAATCGATATTGGGCTTATCCAGGCAATCTGCAGGGTCGAGACGCAGATGAAACTGGGTCAAAGGGGGCGCTACGGGTGCCGATCCTCGCAACCGGTGTCGGGAAACCCGAGTTCGTGGCTTGTGACGTAATTAGATTTCACAAAATTGAAGTTGACTGTGAGTCGGCGGAGGACTGGGGTTTCGTTCGAGACCTTGTTCGGCAAAAAATTTCAGAGATTCAGAGTGATTCAAGACCGCTTGTGGTTCGAGTGAAACTTAGTGGACAGACAATCGCGCATAAAGCAATCGCAGAAGTAGAAAAAAGCGGGGGTGCTTTTTCGGATTTACAAGTTGATTCTACGGACGAGCTCAATGGTGGCTATATCGAAACATTGACTGTCGAAACGAGTCCCAAGGTTGAGTTCGAGGCACTAATTTCAGCAGACGACCTACGAGGCGACGTGTTGCGAACAATCAAAAACATGACGATTGAATCACTTAAGCAGCTCGTTACTGCAGGTGTTCTTGACGAGTCTCTCGTAGAGGTCTTCGAACGCGTACAAAATGAAGAGTCACTATTTGAGTCGCTAAAAGTTCAATTGACAAGGGATGCTTTACTCAAACTCGTAAATGACGAAGAGAGAATTAAATGAGATTAAAGCAGATCATTCCAATTTATTTTGGGCGGTACAAGACTCGAAAGCCGCTGGTGATTCCCGACGGACCTTTCGTGGTTGTGTACGGCTCAAACGAGAAAGGCAAGTCAACTAATATTGATTTGTTCGTAACTCTTCTCTCGAAGCGTTATGAGAGTGGTGCAGATACGATTCAACGTTACGGCAGCATTGGAGATCAAGTTAGCGGAGAAATTGTTGTTGAAGATGCAGGGGACGAACTCAAAATTGAATTTGATGGCGAAACGGTACCGCAGCGTCAGCGCCCTGTGAGTAGGAAATTCACGCCATCTAAAAGTTCACTTATAAGGCGAATACAGACCATTGAGAATGATGTCATACGCAATATTTTTCTGCTTGATGCGGAAGACATCAATGACGGCGCACTTACAAAGAAGAAATTCAAGAATTATGGCCTAGGTGATAGGTCTGGCACATCGATTGCGAAGGTAATTGAAGAGTTAAAAGATCGTCACAGCACTAGGTTACTTTTTGAAGACTTGAACAATTTGAAGAGGGATCGAGTGGCCGCAGAGGCTACGGCGGGTGACTACCAAAAGGCCTGTGACAAAGTCAACGACATTAGTAACAAAATTGACATCAATAGGAGAGAAATTTCTAAGATTAAGAGTGTAATAAATCAGATAAGTTTCGTAAGCGGAGCAGAAGATACAATTACTGTTGCAAACGAGGCAAAATTTGCGCTCAACAATGCAGAAGCATCTGGATCATTAGTACCTCTTGCATTCACCCAGACGCGGTCGGGGGTTGAGACACTAATAAATGAACTTGTACGTATCAATGTGGACGGATGTAGCCAGTCTCTTACAGATCATCAACAAGAACATAGAAGTACGCGTTCTAAGGTAGATACAGCGCTGCAAACATGCGGCCTTGATGAGTCGAGCGTATTGAACAATACTGCATTCTTGGATGAAAAGTCTCGCCAGGCGGTAGTTGGCGACATCAGAACGGCAATTGCTCGACGTGATTATTTGGAGTCAGAGTCTCGTGACTTGAATTTGCAGGCAGTAGAGGCGAAGTACAACGAAGTTCAATTAGATGCAACATCAGCAGAAAGAGATTGGTCCAAATACGGGCTTAAAGACACCGCTCAAGGGTATATCAAGTCCTTGGTTGCTTCTCCTTCGGTGATTGTGACCCAATCCCAACCTGCTGGAATTTTAGGTGCGACGAATCCAGCCGGCGTCATTCTCGTTGTATCGTCTTTGATTGCCGCGACGATCACCTTCGCGATGGGAGAGCGTATAGGCAGTGCTATCTTCGCTCTGTCCACACTTGTAATAGGCGCGGTGGTCTTCCGAGCGAGGTCAGGGTCGTCCTCTGCCTCCAGAGATGTTTCGAATGATCACGACACCAGTCGGGAGATCTTGTTTCAAGCAGCCACAAAAGTGATAAATACAAATGCAGCTTTGTCGAGCACCATGGTCGATCGCGAAACTACTCAAGACAGGGACAAGCGACTAGGTGAGCAAATAACGCAGCAAAAGCATCTAATTATTGCTCATGGAGATGACCTTGGAGTACCGCTCACAGGTGATGAAAGCCTCGAAAGATTCAATATGATCTCGGCGCAGCTTGATCACCTCGCAATTTGCCTTGAAACTGCTCGGTTGAGCAATGTCCGAGTCGAAACTCTGAAAAGTGCTTTGGAACTTGAAAAAATGAAATTTTCTGATCTGGTAAATGCCCTTGGCAACTTGTTTAGAGATGCTGGTATCAAACTTGACCTTGTGTCAATCGAATCAAAAGTGGCACTAAATAGCGTTATTGGCGGTTATTTGAAGCGTTTTGATGACCAGTGCAATCAAAGAAGTCTTGTGGACAGTGTCCGGCGACTTTTTGCGAATCGTGCGGACGAGGTTGAGGTTCAGCAATTGCTAGCGCAGCCGAGGGACGAGCGAGATCAGAGTCTGAGCGACTTGAGCTGCCAAGCCGAAATCCGTGAGCAAAGTAACGAGGCCCTAATCCTTGAGAACAGTAACAGCCAAGCAGAACGCGATCGACTTGGCAGTGAAAATAGACTTTCGACAATCAGAGAAGATATTGATACAGCAAACGAAGAAATCAAGAGATTAAATTTCTCGAATTTCAAAAACCACCTAATGGCTGTGCTTGTTAAGTCTCATGCCGAGAAACGGGCAGAGAATACAAAGCCAGAGCTGGTACGTAGAGTGCAAAAAATGGTTACAACGGCGGCCCCAGAATGGAAATCGATTTCATTCGATGGCACCACGTTAGAAAGTTCTGATTCAATTGCCGTTGAATTTATGTCTGGTGAAATTGTCAACGACGTATCTTTGTCATCTGGCGCTCGATCGCTCCTCTATGTAGCTATGCGCCTTGCCATTATGCAAAATGAATTCAAAATTGGTAATTCTTTGCCGTTGATCTGCGACGATGCTCTTCTTTATCTTGACGATGTTCGCACTCGTGCCGCGTTCAAAATGATCCAGGAACAATCCCAAGGTCATCAAGTAATTTACTTTACATGCCAGGATGCGATTAAGGATCTCGCCGAAGAATTTGACATTCCGCTAGTAATTATGGGTAATTGAATTGCCGAACGTGTCCAATCAGATGATAGCTAGATTCAACAAACGAGTTGCACTCTTTGTGTAAAAGGTGGTTTACAAAACCTGGAGTAGTGAAGTTGTCGAATGACTTGTGATCTAAACTAACTGGAGGTTGTAATGTATGTCTTTGAATTAGAGCAGTTCACCACGGAAGTAGATGCTAGAGGTCTGCGCGAAAAGGTAGACGAACTCCGGTTAAATATTGATCGATGCAAGTCCTATTTTGAAATTGGCGTTTTATTCGACGCCGCAATACCATATTTGAAAAAAGCGCACGGCAAGTTTAGATTTATCGGGCGAGTAGTGCAATCTGGAAGCGTGCAGGTTTTTGTGTTTTGTGCTTTGTTTGAGCGCAAGGACCCTGACTACATGCTGTTTATGTCTAACCGAACAGCCCAGAGTGCCCGTAGGAATGTTGAGCGCGGATTTGACCAACACGTCATAGATGAATGGATACGTCTCGAGAGTGGTCGACAGACTGAGAAAATTCCAGAACTCCCACATGACTTATATGGTTGGGTAGAAGCAATTTCCGAGTTGAATCTTGGGGCAACGCGTGAAGAATTCATTATTCAGGACTCTGATACCTGGGAGTCGTCTGTGAATCGGGAGTTTGTAAAAACAAATCGAGGTCTGGCTGTGTTGTACCAGCCTGTATTGGAGATTGTCTCTGACTTGTCTAATTCGGCCGAAATCGGAGTCATTCAGCGAAAGACTTCGGGAGGGGTGAACATTTTGTGGGCGAAGTACTCGGCAAACGAGATTTGCCTTTTGCTCGCTCTCAACCGAACCCCAACAGGTTCTGAGGAGTTGGAGTGCAATCAAATAATTAATGATGAACAATATAGAAATCGAGTTCTTCGTTCGTATCTTTCGATAGTCGTGTATGAAGAAGATCTTTGGCTTCAAGTTCAAAGCGAAGACAACGCAAATCTTCTGCTTTCCGATGAGGAAACTAGAATACTAAACGGAATGGCCCGTATGGACGACCCTAGTAATCCTCCGATGCCTGCAGTGATTAGCGGACGTGCTGGTAGCGGCAAGTCCACAATGTTGGCGTATATTTTCGCTGCGTTATGCTTAAAAAAAGCCAACAATGGACTAGCCGGCAGACCAATTTATGTCTCCTACAATCCTCGACTGCTTGAAACTGCCAAGAGTGTAATTAAGGCTCTCTTGCGAGCGAATTCAAATTTTTTAAACGAATCAACAAATCGTCGAGCCCTAAGCGATATTTGTGACGAGATTGATGAGTATTTTTTCAATTTTAAGGATTTCCTGCTCAGTTTCATACATCAGAACGAGCGTCACCTATTCCAAGCTGATAAACATGTCGATTTTAATGATTTTAAGAGAGCTTTTCTAGGGCTTAATTCAAGCATTCCTGCCTTTACCGACAAAAGTATTGGTCAGGTATCTCCTGAGCGAGCATGGTATGTGATCCGGCAGTTCATCAAAGGCTCAACCTCTGAAATTGCTAACGAAACTACATGGTCATTCGACGTTAAGGACGAATTAGATGCCACATTCGATGAGTTAACTAGAAGAGATCAGCAAGGTGTAGATAGAGATCAGTTGGAGAAAATTTTCAGAAAAGTTTATCTAGCCTGGTATCGGCCCAATTTAATCGCAAACGATTTATGGGATGATCAGGACCTGGTTAGACGCGCATTGGCTCAGACATCGACTACAGCACATGATCCGATCGGGATGGAAAAGCGAATCACCGCGATCATCTGCGATGAAGCACAAGATTTTACACCTCGTGAAATTAGATTTATGGTACGAGCATCAACCTTGCTGAGGTATGACCTCGCTAAGAGTTTCGGAACGCTGCCTTTTGTGCTTGCTGGAGACTCTCTTCAGACACTTTCGCCGACTGGATTCCGATGGGGCACAGTGACATCAATTTTATACGAGGAATTGTTTGCGGTTACAGGGCGAGAAATGAAAGCTCAGCGCTCGCAATTGAAACTAAATTACCGCTCTGAAATGCCAGTGGTAAATTTTTGCAACTTAATTCAATTGTGGAGAAAGCACCTATTCTCAAGCGTTGCTGCGGAGATCGAACCTCAAATCGCTTGGCGAACGAGTCTTACTATGCGGCCACAGTACTACCGTATTGGCGAGAATCTTGATGCGGACCATCTAGGGGAGGCTCTCGCTAACCACATAGTTTTAGTTCCTTGTGAGGAAAACGGCGAGGTTGACTTTGTAAAAAATGACGAGTTGCTTAGCAAACTATTTCCTGGCGCATCTGACGCGGCGCCGCCCGCCACCGTATTTAGTGCTTCAAGCGCTAAAGGGCTTGAGTTTCAACACGTTTTTTTGTATAAATTTGGTGATCAATTTGTGCAAGACAAATTCAGCATGGAACCAGAAGGCGATTCGTTTGGGCTTGAGTTTTTCTTTAACAAACTTTATGTCGCTGCAAGTAGAGCAAGGTCGTCCTTGACCATCATCGAAGACGGTCGTATCGACTCCACAAAGAATAGTGCCGATGCGCTATGGGATTATTTCATAAGACGGGATTCTCAAGATATTCCCGAAGATATAAAAAGTTGTTTAGCAAGATTCCCAGATTTTCAGAATTCAATAGCGTTTCTGCAGCAGGGATCTCCTGAGGCATGGCGTGACACCGGTGCGGCCCCTGACGGTTTGCATGCAGACCAGATGTTTAAGGCAGCCAGAAACGCTAACGATGTCTCACTAATGGCTCGAGCAAGCGAACTGTTTAGACGTGCGAATGAGCCAGATCGCGCGAAAGAATGTAAAGGCTACGAATATATGTACAAAAGAGAGTTCGAACTCGCGGCTAAAGAGTTTGAAGAACTCCAGAGATTTGACGAATCGTGGGATATTTTGTTTACTAATTGTTTATGGAGAGATGCCAATAGATTCCAAGAAAAACGTTCTAGGAGCAATGTGGCGGAGACTGCATTAGTGAAATTTATGGTAAGTCCGGAAAATAATGTTGAGAGTCTGCTTGGGTTTGTTAGCTCTATTGACGCGTTTTATTCTGCAGGTGGTCAGCTGGTCAATGGCAAGGCATGGAGCAGTGGCCAAAAGGAGTTGTCTCGACGCGCCGATTTAATTGCGGTGTGGCAGAAGATAGAATGGGACGACTTGTCCGATTATTCGTATCGTTTTTTGGTATTGTCTCAACGGGACTTTCCAGATCTCAGACAAATTATTGGGAGTTTTCACTTCGAACGTGGAGATTGGAAGAGTGCACTTGAATCTTGGGATATCCCAAGGGCGCAATTATCGGAAGATAGAACACGTCAAAAGGCTGTCGCTCGCGCTCGGGCTAGAGGTTTCCCAGCTGGTCTTGGCCACCTCTTTTCTGAGCAGTGCTTCTTGGACATAATCGATATTTGGATTGAGCATGGACAGCCAATGGAGCGAGAGTGGTGTGACTTAGTTGCGAACTCTTATACCCGGAGCGATCAACACGAGAAGGCCCTTTCGTTGTTGATTAATCTCGGCAAAGCCGAAGAGGCGAGAAAGTCTTATCGTATTTTAAAATCACAGAATCCTAAATCAACTTCTGAATATATTGAGGGCTTGGTATCTCTCTGTTCATCAGAGTTTAAGTTTTACGATGGTATTGATAACTTAATTAGTGATTACAAAGCGATAACTCAATTAGATCCAAAAATATTGGTTGAGAAATTCATCATCGCATCAGTAGAACTATGGCGTAGAGAGAAGTTTAAGCAAGATTCAAACGCGCTTGCCGAGATCGGTTTTGGCGAGCCGCAAAGAAGTGCGTATCTATCTGTCCTGCAATCTTATGTGCCAACTTCAGACCAGCGAAGGTTGGACCCTAGATGGATTGGTGTCGCGTGGGAGCTTAGTCTCGACTTTGTCGGTTCTCGAAGATTTTATGAGCTTTATGTTGATTCAAAAGAGCACACTTCAGTTCAGACATTTGCCCGAAAGGGGGTTCTGCGATCTCTGATTAGAGAAAGGAATTTTTATTCCGGACAAGATCAGCGATCATATAAGCAGTCAGAAATCATGCGTGTTGATAAAGAGCTGGATGGTTTGCGCAAGAAGTGGAATATTGCTCGTGGTGCTGAATCCAGACAGGAAAAGGATCTTGTTAGAGTTCCAAAATACGTGGAGGCTTCAGATGACGGTGGTTACTCGGAAGATGGCGATTATGGGCCGTTCAGCTGGACTCTAAACAAGGCCGACATAGCACTTGTTATGAGGGGGTCATTGACGTTGTTTTGGAGAATTGAGACAGCCAGGAATACTTGTACATCACTCGATGGCCCATTGGTAGTCGGGTCTGATGGCTGTTTTCGGTTCGAAGTGGAAAATTGGAAAATTGAAATCAGGATTAGCCGTGACGAGTCAAGGATTTCCTTCGGCGGAGATGTAAAGCCTTACGGCTCCAAGTCGTTCAAAATTAAAGCATGGAAGGGTGAACCGGCTATTTTGGCGCCGTCTAGTAATGAACCTTTCTGAAATTACTTAAACGGGCAGCGCAACGTGCGCTGCCCATCTTGGTGGCGCTGGTGCATGCCGAGGAGAAACTACGACTGATAATCGACGTGCCAGTTCGGCTGGCGGGTGCGCGGACCAGTCGTTAAAGCCGTCGGTGAGAAACACTACGACCGCAGGATCGATATTTCTGTCACGTATTACGCTCACGGCAGTTTCTAGGTTTGTGCCACCTCCACCGTTGAGAGCGAGTGGTGTCATTTTGCGGCGTCGCCCAAGGTAGGTGACGGCGGCGTCGCATGATGCGAGGTACACCTCTTGGACGCAAGATGTTTGCGCGATTTCAGCTACTTCCCCGAGGGCACGATTAAGTAGGTCTTGACTCATCGAACCTGACGTGTCAACAACACAAAGAACTGTCGCGCGCTTGGCGCGCAGGCGCGGCATAATTAGCGGTGGCTTAAACCGCCTACTTGGTGGCGACCAGCTGTAATCGGTGTTCCCTGTTCCGCGTGTGACCCCACGTCTTACGAGAGTGCGCAACACTCTCTCCCACGACACTTCGGAGATCAAGGCATTCGCCCAGCGAGCCAGTCCAGCCGGCACAGTGCCAATATCTGCACCACGAACATCTTCCGCGACGGCATCGATGATGGCCCTTACTCTTGAGCGTGGGAGTCCTAGTTCATCGTCAGACCCAAGTTCGTGTTGGGGTCGGCGACCAGTCGCGCCGCTCCCACAGTCACACCCTGAGCCCGATAAGGCACGTGGGAGGAGGTCATAGTAGGTCTCGGCCGTGAGGTTGGCGCTGAATCCGAGAATCGTGGGATGGAGTGCACCGTCAGGTAGTTCTATCTGGGCCGCTAGAAGGTCATCGTTAATCTCTAGATCGCCAGCGATGTTCCACGCCTTGTGATTCGCGCCCAGATATGGTGCTCTGGCATGATGACCGCGCAAAACGTGGTTGGCCTCGTGCAGCAAGGCTCCAGCGAGTTGGGCGATACTCCACGACCTTACAACGGATGGGTCAACGTATACGCGAAAGCGGTCGTCAATGCCGATCGTGCCCAAATCGGCAACCTCGTAAAACGTCATTGCTGTCAACGCCTGTGCGAGATACGGCATCACTCCGAGAGCCTCGAGGCGCCCGCGTGCGAGGCGAGTCCGCACTTCGGGGTCGGCAACGGCTTGGGCTTTCATGCAATTTCCAAAAACTTGCGCACCGTTGCGAATTCTTCTGGGACAGTGGCGTTCATTGGTCGGTACCGAGCGACTGAGCGGAATGTCCATGCAACGAGATCTCCAAAGCCAGCCGAAACTGCTTGAGCTCCGATTTTCCAAATATTTGTCCACTGGGTGGGGTCAGATGATGACTGAACCGTGTAGGCAACTTCCATTAGCACAACCATTACGCGATCGGGGCGCGACTGTTCGAACACGACCGCCGCCAATTCTGGGTTGGCAAGAAGCATTACAGGGTCAGGGAGGTCGACCTGATCGACAAACGTCATGAACTCTAGAGCAGCACCAGTTCCGATGCATCCACCGATAAGAATCGATCGTGTTTCATCTGAAACACCCTCAGCGTCTGCTGCTGCTGCTGCGTCAATAAGCATCTCCCAAGTCCTGGGCGTTGGATATCCGCCCCAAGTGCCTATTGCTGGCGGGCACTCGAGCATCGAGGGACGTGTCTTTACGAAAGCGGCAACTAGACGACACCACTTATCTCGCGATGGGGGGTGGGTAGACGAATCCATCGTGGTGCAATCAACGACTTGGTCTGGCCACCCCTCAGTCACGCCAGTGATGAATGTGTCTACGTCGGCTGTTACCTCAATGTGTAGCAAGCGCGAGCGCATTGGTAACTCAAGTTCATAGCCGCCACAGTCGTCGGCATCGTTGTATGCAGCGACTACGCGGACATGGTCGGGCAAGCGCTCCTCGCCGACGACGCCCTCTCGGACAATCCTTAACATTGCGGATTGCACAGATGGACTTGCCGTCGTCAATTCGTCGAGCAGTACTACCGCCCCGCTAGTTATTGCTTTTGCTCTTAGTGCCCATGCTGGCGGTGCCAGAATTACGGAACCATCTGCTGAGATTACCGGCAGGCCAGCTAGGTCAGTTGGCTCGCGCAGTGAGCCGACAACGACTTCGCATGATAGGCCAAGCGTGCGAGCAGTACTTTCAACCAATGAGGTTTTGCCCACACCTGGTCGCCCGCGCAATGCCAGAGGCAACTTGTGTAGTAGACATACGCGCACGGCATCGGCGATGGCGGTCAAACTGTTACCAGAACTTCGGTGTCGGCTGTTTCTCGCTCGTGGTTGGCCCACTCCACGCGCGGCATTTTGGTTAGTTGTAACTCTGCGAGATCACGCCGTCCTGCGCGGGACAGACAACGAGCAGCGAGGACGCTGCACCAATCGGCGACCGTGCCATTGAAATATTCTGGAACTACTTTACTAATTTCGCAATACGAGATTGCCCTGCACACAGCGCTCAAGTCATTGCGCCCGATGTTACGGAATGCCCGGATGCCTACGTTGCCAGAGAAGCGGTATCTGTTTACTTCACGAGCCAATAAAAGTAGCGCAACTTCGGCCGCTTCGCTGTAGTAAGTCTGCTGTACCTCGATATCGGGTGATGCATCACCGAGATTTCCCAATGACGACGCCTTCGTTGCAAGTGCGCCAACATTCAAATTTTGTTTCAGGACGTCGTCAGCTATTTTTAGAGCAATGTCACTCCGGCCATGGATATTTTTAATTGTGGATGCGTAGATTGCTCCGCCCCAGCCGGTATCACCAGTAAGATAAAGTGCCTGGGCGAGGGCTTCGCAAAGGCGAAACTCGCCACCAAAACTCAATTCACGGATCAGCACCCACGCCTCGAATGGGAATTCGTTATTGACAAGCCTTTGTATTTGGTCCTCAATCTGGTCGATGCGCACCTCTGCATTAGTAAATGCCGTCGAGAGTGAACCCTCGCGACGCGATCCAAACTCACAAACCTCAATCCGTGCCAGGGTGAGTCCATCGCGTATCTCCTTAACCCAGGTCGGCAAATCAGAAAGTGCCATTTGCGGATGGAGCTGGCCGTGAGCCAATGCAAGTTGTAACACCCAGCGTTCGCGGCTGATACCTGCGTGCAGGTGTATTGGCGCATTGAGATGCGCACTGGCAACAGCACGGCGAGCCGCACAGTCGCCAGACTCTTTCACCTCCCAGTCAAGACGCGTGAGTTGGTCCGCATTGCCCCGCACGATCAAATCCTGCAGATTGAGCGTGGCAGGATTAATCGGAGTAATTGGTCTGATGTTGAGCACTATCGAGTTGTTTTTCATATCCCCAAGTCTCGGGCAAATCGGCGGCAAATCAAATCGTGACCTCAACGGTTCGCGGCCGACCAAATAGTTAACTAAATAGAGTATCTTTAGTTAAGTAACTTGATGGTCAGACATGGGGGTCGCGTTTTTGGCTGGTCGGTCCAATGGATCCAAAGGGGGGTGGTTGGGAAGTGCCGAGTTTAGATCCTGTTATCGCGCAACAAGCCTGGGCAAAGATCATCAACTATTATCAAAAGCCAAGGACACTTGGGTTTAATGACTATCCAGTCGACACGGTTGCCATCCCAGCAAGTATTTTTGTACGTCCCGCTCGACATGAACCAGCAGACGACAACCCATTAGGGAAATGGGGTCAATTGACAAGCTCTCGGGGACCGGCCTCGATTTTGTATCTTTCGCTTGTTGCTTTGGCGCAAGTTCTATATGAAAAAAACGCACCAGCTCAATTTACAATCAGGACACCTGATCATCCGCGACAAAGCCCTACCGATTGTCTGCTTAATTGGCAGAATCCTAGCAATTTGATTGATTCTGCATTTGAAAATGCGTCTGGATTTGAAATTGGATTAAATCTTATTGTCGGTTGTACATCAAGACTTCCCTGGAAGAAGTCTCTCAGCACCTCAATTAGGAGGCTCAGAGAGCGTGCTCTTGCAGCTCCGCTGTCAGATACAAGTTTATCTAGTGCAAAGAAATTTACGTCACTTGCACTATGGGGTGGACGGTATTCTGACAAAATTTTAGTGGAGTCACCTATCCCATACAATGAGAAAGGATATAACGAGCCCAAAGCAATTCCAGTTCCGCTTACGTTCTTCACCAATGGATGGAATGTTTTTTTATCAGGCAAGCAAACCCATGCCTTCCTTGCGCTAATTTACCAATCGATGCAGCAGCCATTACGCGGAGCGTATTTCGTCGCGCCATCTGAGCGTGAGAAATTCGGACTTGTCGCCAGAACGTATCAGCGTGTAACGGCAGAGCTTTGCGGACTTAACCTAATCCAGCCAGTTGACGAGAACCGATACGCACACCGGGCTGGCAGAGGGGCAACGCACGACACGCCCAACGAATTCAAGATCATGCTTGAGACCCTTAAATCAACGCCCCCGATAAGGCGTCAGAACTGAGATTAGAACTCAGAGGTATTGGTCTGGATTATCGAAATAGTACTCAATTTGCCCTTCAAACATACCTATCAGCGACGATGGAATCTCGGGAGACTTTTCAGCCATAAGCAAACGACAGTTCATCGGCCGTAGATCGAAATTTTCTCGTGCTTTCACGCAGCAGGTTACCCGAATGGCACAGGTTTTTCAAAGTGCATTCGCGACGAATATATCCTGCGTTGGTTACGTTTTCTGCATGATATCTTTGTAATTACGACATCGAAAGGTTGGCTTCCAATCGAAACTGGGATCACTATTAGTGACGAGATTCTTTCTGTCTTAGAGTCACCAGAAGAATTAGTCGTCAGTCAGTCAGCGTTAATTGTGCCTGAGGGTGAGCAGATCGTGTGTGTCGAACAATTTTCAGAGTTTGTTCACAGCGATGACCAGGTGTTCATTCTTAAGGGGCCAGCTGGATCAGGTAAGAGTTATCTGATCCCCATGTTTGATGCCATTGCGCGAAGCTGTGGTCTTAGTGTTGAAATTTGTGCGCCTACAGGTCAGGCAGCCAAGCGGTTGCGCGCCAAAGGGATTAGCGCCAAGACTATGCACCAGACTCTATACGGAAGGCCCGTACTTGCAGGTGCACTGAGCGAGGACAGCCCGCCGTCAATGCTATTTAGGCGGCGAGGTCTCGTGACATCCACAGTCTTCATCGTTGATGAGGCATCGATGATCGGAGATCATCCGTATACAGATGAAGACAAGAAGGAATCGGAAGTTCTGTTTGAGGAGGGTAATCTTCTGAGCGATCTACTTCTAAATTTGGAAAATCCGAAATTGGACAATCGTGTTGTATTTGTTGGCGACCAGAAACAGTTGCCACCAGTTCACAATGAAACGTCGCCGTGCCTTGCTGGCGGGACACTATCGGCCCGTGGGTTTAACGTGCGCGAGTTTGATCTGTCCGAAATCCGGAGGACGGAAAGAGAATCACGCATCAGAAACGTTGCTGCCTTTTGCTCTGATGGTGGAAATCTTGCGCTTATGCCTGATGAGTGGATAGTTGAGAACGAAGTAAGTAAGGCATCTAGTTTTGAATCTACTTTGGATCGCAACACTAGTAATTTTAAGGAAGGGACGGCTATTGCAGTTGTAGCGACCAATGCGCTTTCTGATTCTTTTAATCGTCTCGTACGAGCAACTATCCACAAGTCAGATGTTTATTCAACCGGCGTTTTAGACGGTGTCCTACCCGAAGACAGATTGGTTGTAACTCGTCGTAATTTTCTGTTGCCATTTCAAACTGGCGATGAGTTCTTTATTGAGTCCATAGACGCAAATCGGGATGTTGTTATTAGGGGATCTCGTGGTCTGAAAGACGTAGGTTTGCAGTTTGTGAACGCGTCGTTTGAGGAGTGCGGAAAGAGGTATTTCTTCCAGACCTTTCTGGTACGGGAGTCGCTCGATAGCCAAAGTAAGGAGAGTGAGATATCGCGAGCGTTATGGGTCAATTATTTAGTGAGGCTGCGTAGAAGTAGCGGCAAGGTTTCCCTCAAGATTGCACAAGAAATGTCAACAGTCGACCCGTACTTCAATGCCATTCGTGCGAGGTATTCCTATGCCCGCACGTGCCACAAGGCGCAGGGCGGTGAGTGGCCAACAGTCATTGTAAATGCGACCGAAGGTATGTCAAGTGACCCAAAATGGGGCTATACCGCAGTGACTCGTGCGATGAATGAGCTAGTTGTTGTGACGCCAATATCGGATCGGGGTTTAAATGACTCGCGGCAGTTACCCGAAGCTGAAGAGGCGACCATAATTGCAGATTTGAATCGTCTCATGGGGGGCGGTGGCTTCGAGGTGGAACTTTTGAAGTCAATCGATTATGGAATCCAGTTATCGCTGAAGGTAAAAGGCGAAGAAGCGAGCCAAGTGGCATTAAACCTTTTCTTCAAAAATGCTGTACCGTCGAGCATTGTCCCGACTGGTAACTGGAGCGAATCAGACCATGGCAAATTTGCACCAGCACTTGATGAATTGCGTAGTCTAATTAGAGTTAAAAAGGATCCGTTAGATGTACCAGAACCCGTCGTATCGATGCTCGAGCGACTGAAGCAAACTGCCTTACTAAAACACGATGCGTTATTAGAATGGGAAATATCAGAACAGTGGACTGTAAGGATTGTGCTCTCTCAAAGCGGCCGTCAAGGCGCAACTCACTTCAACTTCGGGTCAAAGCAAAAAGGTTTAACAAGCGAGAAGATTGATGGTGCGCACGAACCAAGTGGCGATCCAGATCTGGTTGACCTAATTCGCAAATTGAAAAGGTCGCGGGGGCTTTAGATATGGAATCAAGCGACCCAAAGGAAATTGCCAGTGAAATTACTCGTCTCCGCAAATCTGGACAAATTGCCGAGGCCGCAGCGCTTGGCGAAAGCGCGCTGTTACAGTTCCCCCAGAATTGGTCAATTAAGAATTCTTTAGTGTGGGTTATATATGACAAGGATGTCAAAACCGCCAAGGAAGGGGAGGTTAAAGCCGAAAAACTGACAGAAATATTAAAACGTGTCAGGGAGTTGCAGTCGCACGGCCTTTATGGCGCGATCTCGGCATATGTGCTTACGGTCTTAGAGCTGTCAAAAGTCCTTAACGAGGCAAACCTACACAGCCAAGCACTCGCGATGCTCCAAGAAGTTGACCGGACAGAACTTTCATCAGAATCGAAAGATTATAATGGCCGGCGGATTTCTAGCCATAAGTATCGTTTCTATATGTTGACCTCGGGTCTTCTGCTTGAGTTGGGAAAACTGAGTGAAACGGTTGAGATGTGCGATGAAGCTCTAGCGAGTTCGGCTCTCAAGAACGAGGGCGAGCGAAAATGGTTTCGGTACAGACGTGCTCTCGCGCTAGAAGTGACGAACCCGAACGAAGCGCTCAGTGAAATCAATCGATTTCTTGCGAATTCGTTCGACTGGTGGGCGATTCAGATTCGTGCGCGGATTTTAGGGAGCACTGGCAAGAATGATGAATGTTTGCTTGAGTACGGACGCGCATTAGGTCAGGTAGACCCCAAGGAGAACGACAAGGCCATTAAATTAATTTCAGAGTACGCCTTACTGGCGACTGGCGCCGAAATGCAAAAGGATCTTCTCCAGTCTGTTAGATCAATACGTCTTTCTCAGAAGTGGAAATCAGATACCAAAATTGAGTCAGCAGCGACTGCTCTCGGCCTCAGTGACCCAGCAGGTTTCGACCACCGTGCAGCGCTGAAGCGGCACTCGATTGATAGTTCTACTGACTCAACTGGCGGGATACCTAGAGTCGCGGATCGGGGGAATGTCGTTCAAGAGGTTGCTTCGGGGAAGGTCAAGCGTTTACTAGAGGGGAACCCGCAAGGGTTCTTGACGATCGATGGCTTCGGAGATTGCTATATCCGTGGCTCAGACAACCCCGATTTAAAATGGCCACCAGAAATTGGCCAATTAATTCACGGGAAGATTGTTGAGTCGTTTGATGCGACAAAGGGTCGGATGAGTAATAAATTCATCAACGGAACGTCGGACACCCCGTAGATAGTCAGAAAAATAGTGTCGCTAGTTCAGTTGGGCATGCCAAATTCAAAGAATTAGTTGACTTAATCAAAGTCAGCGATGGCATATTCACATTGCGGGTCTTACAGAGTGCTCGTTGGTTGTGATTCTCCGAGAGTCTTAATGAATGCAATATCTTCATCGTTTAACGCGAACCACTCACCCTCGAGGCGTTTGTGGTCGAAGTGAAGGTGAAGACTTCGCTCTGCATGGGTATAGTCATCAAATCGTGCGTAGTGCTCAACTTCTATTGGAAATGGAAGTTTTACCTCAAAAAGTCGCGTGCGATTACGAACGTTGATGGCTTTACCAATCTTGTATCCATGCTTGGACCAAATCAGGTAGACATATCCAACTGTAGGGTTAGGAGAGGCACTTGTGTTCGATATTCCCCCAAGCATTAAGTTTGGTTCGTCTATTAATGTTTCACTCGCCGTTAATAGTCGGTTCGGCTGGACCGACAGTTTCTTTCTAGTTTTCGTCAATGACCATAAGTCTTCGTCAAAGATGTCAGCAAATAACGCATCAAGCATGTATCGCTCGGCGACTTCTTCGACAAAGTTAAACCACTCTAATTTTTTCCAATAAACGCGGCCGGATGCCGTTGGCTTTAGCACAAAGTCTGCATTGCGCCAGACAACACTTACGGTTTGTCCCGGCTTTGATATGGATTCAATAACCCCGACCCAATTCACATATGCGCATCCAGAGATTTCGTCGAGCTCTGCCACGATGAGCCCCTGGCCGACATGAAGTCTTGATGTGACAGCTGTGCCAAGTTCTTGTAAATCAGCGGGGATTTCGTCTGCGCATGTGAGAAGGCCAATGCGGGTGCGCCAGAATTTAGATTTTGACACTTTTCGCCCCGCTAAACATAATTATTTCTTCTATATATTATTCAGGTCAGGACACACGCAATTTGCATATTGTCCGAACTTCACAAATCTTGCAGCGATTCTTTTCTGGGTTTGCAATGAAGACGCGTTTCTTGAGTTTATTCGCAGCGTTAACTGCTTTTACCTCGGCATTTTTGAGTGCTTCCGACGAAACATCAATTGCAATTCGCTCTCCTGCATCCAGGTCATGGACGTAGCTCGCCTGAATATCAAGGCCTTCGCGACGACCTGCATTTGTATAGATCTGAAGTTGGAGGTCG
>Ga0209284_10003437_pt1 | contig 19520 bp, 15 predicted proteins | sample FRY03_FD_187211 | JGI IMG/M metagenome (GOLD analysis project Ga0209284, IMG submission 187211) | Freshwater microbial communities from Lake Fryxell liftoff mats and glacier meltwater in Antarctica - FRY-03 (SPAdes) (version 2) | ecosystem: Environmental > Aquatic > Freshwater > Ice > Glacier... | reverse complement strand
CCACTTCAGCGCGGCCCGAAGCTCCGGAGCCCGCAAGATGCGCCGCATCCGCTCCGCCCTCCGCACCATGCGCGACCTGCGAAAGACTCCCGTCTCCACCTGACCACAACCGCCGCACCGCACTCGAGGGAGCAGGAGCACGCCGCCTCAACCGCCCACCCTGAAACGGACACGGCAGTTCCGTGCCACGCACAGGTCGTTCTGGTCATCGACTTGAAATCCAGTAGCTTCGCGACGTGCATTTGTTCTTCCCGTTGGTGAGCAGCATTCTCTATGTAGTCGCCGCGTTGTTCCTGAAACAATCGGCCTCGCGGGGAGTGGATGTCTGGCGGACGGCCTTCGTCTGCAACACGGTGACCGCGCTGCTGTTCCTGTCTCTCTGGCCTCTCGGGGGGAAGCCGGTGGTGGTGGAACTTCTCTGGCAGCCGCTGCTGGTGGCTCTCCTGTTCATCGGGGCGCAATTGATGACCTTTCTGGCCCTGAAGACGGGAGATGTTTCCGTGGCGACCCCGGTGATGGGTTCGAAGGTGGTGCTGGTGGCCTTCTTCACAACCGTTCTGGGAGCGGGAACGGTGCCGATGGCCCTCTGGTTGGCCGCAGTCTTGAGCGCGGTGGGAATCGCCTCCCTGAACCGCAGGGGTGAAACCCCGCACGTGCATGTCGTCCGCACGGTGTGGCTTTCCCTGGCCGCCGCGTCCGCCTATGCACTCTTCGACGTGCTGGTCATGAGCTGGGCGCCAAACTGGGGAACGGGACGTTTCCTCCCGATCGTCATGCTGATGAGCGGACTATTATCCCTTGCGTTCCTGCCACTTGCACGGAAAGGAAAGGCAGGTCCCGGATGGAGGGAGCAGCGACCGTTGTTCTGCGGGGCTCTCTTCATCGCGCTCCAGGCGCTGATCCTCGTGTCGTCGATGGCCACGTTCGGGGACGCCACGGCGATCAATGTCATCTATAGCACCCGCGGTCTTTGGAGCGTGCTGGCGGTTTGGTGGCTCGGACACTTGTTCGCGAACACCGAGCGTTCCCAGGGGGGCTCCGTGTTCCGGGCAAGATTATTCGGCGCGGTATGCCTCTGCGCATCCGTGGTGTTGGTGTTTCTTTAGCGGCGGGGAGGTGGAGGGCAAGCTACTTGGCCGCAGGTTCGGGAGCCGGTGCTTTTTTCTCCTGATGACCTTGATTCTCCGGCTGCACATAGCGGATCAGATCCAGCGCAAACAGTGCGTCGGAACGCAAGGCGTCGCCTTCCGCAGTGCCGTTGGAAGCGGGGGGTGCTTGACCCGCCTGACCGCCGGACAGCTGTGCCTGGATCTGCGCCGCCTTGGCCGCCAACTCGGAGTTGGGCCCCTCCGATGGATCACGTGGATTCCAATCAAGGGGAGTGCAAAGAATCCCCAACAGCACCAACAACACCCCGCCCACCACGATCCTGGTGGTCTTGCGGCTGAGGCGCTTCTGCTCGGCCAACTTGGCCGCCTCCTTCTCCGCAAACAGACTCCGCATCTCGTCCTCTGAAGACGGGACGGGATTCTGCGGGGCGCTTTCCTCCTCCATGCCACGTAGCATGCCTCAAGGGGCGCGATGGAACAATGGTCTTATTGGGGCGTGGAGGGAAATCCGTCGGGTAGAGCGCCAAAACCTTCCCTCCCTTCAAGGCAGGCCCCGAAAAAGCAGTCCCTCGACGGGAATGCGGGGTGCGGCGTCCGCCGAAATGAGCGGGAGGAACGGCCAGAGAACGAATCGGCTGGTCAATAGAGTGCGGCAAGGGAGCAGCTCTCCCGAACGCAGCAACCAGGCTCAGTCATTCCCCCCAACCCTCCCCGTTCAAAAGAAGATCCGCTCCACCGTCCAATAGACTCCAACCATGGCGATGAGTCCGGAAGCCACTTTCCTCACCACACCAAACGCGTCTTTCTTGAGCATCCAGAAGGTCAGCCCGAAGGCCCCCGCCAGCACCGTCATCTGCCCCACTTCCACGCCGAGGTTGAAACCCACCAACGGCTCGATGACCTGCCCTTCCGGCAGCTCCAACTCCTGCATGACCGAGGCGAAGCCCATGCCATGCAGCAGCCCCAGCGCGAAGACCAGCGCCACCCGCCACGGCTTCAGTTCCTTCACCCACAAATTCTCGAAGCCCACATAGGCAATGCTCAGCGCGATCATCGGCTCCACCACCCGGGCCGGCGCGGTGAAGACACCGAGCACCACCATCGCCAGGGTGATGGAATGCGCGAGGGTGAAGGCGCTCGTCTGCCACAGCAGCGGCTTCCATTTCGGCTGCAGGAAAAACAAGCCGAGGATGAAACAAATGTGATCCAAGCCCAGCGGCAGGATGTGCAGGAACCCGGCATGAATCCACACCAACAGCGACGAGCCCTCCGCCGCCTTCACGACCCCACCCTCTTCGAACTGCATCAGGGTGACGGCCTCCGCCCCCGCCTCCAGGCGCAGGACCCTCACCTCCGGCTCCCCGCCTTCCTGCGGAACTTGCACCTCCAGCACGAGCGGCTCGTCCTCGTCATCCATCCACGCCAGCTCCAGCGCCCCGACCGCCTCTGCGGAAAGGTTTCCACGCAAATCAATCCGCACCAACGCGTTTCCATCCTCGTTCTCCTTCAGCACCGGCAGGGGCACGGTGTAATCCGGGAATGAATACCCCGCCGACAATCGGGCTCCATTCATGGTCAGGACAAAGGTCTCTCCGAGAAACCACTCCGCGACCTCCCGCATTCCGGCGTGATCCTCCGCATCCAGCATCGCCACCCAATCCTGCCCTGCCGTGCGCGGATCCCCGGGCGTCCCCGGTGGGACCTTCGGCCCATCCTCCGGATAAAGGGCCCAACCTTCCAGCCACACCGACGCCAACCAAACACCCTCCTCCACAGTGATTTCCGACCGCACCTGTTTCATGGTGTGCGCTCCCGCCACACCAGCAAGAACCATCAACCCCATCCACAGCCCTATCAGTTTCCTCCACAACGCCCCAACACTCTTGTCCATGTGCCGATCCTTACGCAAGCGAACAGACCGGGGCTTTCAGGGAGCGCGCATCGAAATCAAGCACCCCTGCCGCGTGGTCGTGCCGAAAACAAAGGCATTCGCCTCAAACCAAGGGCGTTGGAACGCGCAAACAACAAAAAATTTCAGGCGCACGGCACTTGCCACAGCAAGAAGGCGACCTATCTCATTGCAATTTTCGCTCCGTTCCCGACGTAAGTGCAATCGATGCGAATTCGTGCGGCCACCCTCGTCCTCCTTCTTGCCCTGGCCGCACCACTCTGCGCCGCACCCCCGGTTGAATTCAACCGGGACATCCGGCCCATCCTCTCCGATCGATGCTTTTACTGTCACGGACCGGACGAGAAAAAGCAAAAGGCCGACCTGCGTCTCGATCTCCGCGAGGGAGCCCTGGCCGTTGAGGCCATCGTCCCCGGCAAGCCGGACAAGAGCGAACTCATCCACCGGATCACCACCCATGACGAGGACGACGCCATGCCTCCCGCCAAAGCGAAGAAGCCCAGGCTGTCGCCGGACGAGGTCGCCCTCTTCCGCCGCTGGATCGAGGAAGGCGCGGAATACCAGGGACACTGGGCTTTCGAACCTCTGGCCACAACGGCCGTCCCGAAAGACAGCCACCCGGTGGACCACTTCATCGAGCGGCGCTTGGCGCAGGAAGGGATCAAGGCCTCCCCAAAGGCGGACCGCCCCACCCTGATCCGCCGCGCCTATCTCGATCTTGTGGGCCTGCTGCCGACGCCCGATCAGGTGCGCCACTTCGTGGATGATCCACGGTCCGACGCCTACGATCAATTGGTCGATGCGCTCCTGGCTAGTCCACACTACGGCGAGCGCTGGGGACGCCACTGGCTCGACGGGGCCCGCTATGCCGACTCGGACGGCTACGCCCCGGATGGAGCCCGCCAGATGTGGCCCTACCGGGACTGGGTCATCAACGCCCTCAACAACGACACGCCCTTCGATCAGTTCACGATCGAGCAACTTGCCGGAGATCTGCTGCCCAGTCCCACCAAATCGCAACTGGTCGCCACCGGCTTCCACCGCAACACCCTGGTCAACTCCGAGGGAGGATCGGACCCCGAACAATTCCGCGTCGAGTCGGCCATCGACCGCACCAACACGACCGGCGCGGTCTGGCTCGGACTCACGGTGGGATGCGCCCAATGCCACACCCACAAGTTCGACCCGCTGCCCCACCGCGAGTATTATGAATTGTTCGCCTTCTTCAACAACGGCGAAGACCGCAACAACCTCGGTGCCACCATCGCGGTCACGGAGGGCGAACTCTTCGACAACAACCTGATCGGGAAACTCGCCATCGACTTCACCGACGCCATCGCGACCGCTCCGCCGAAGTCCCAGGCTCCGGATCAGAAGCTGGCGACGGGCAAGGTGATGATCATGCGCGACCTCAAGACCCCGCGGGACACCTTCATCCTGACCCGTGGCGACTTCACCCGACCGGACAAGGAGGCCGGCAAGTTGTCCCCCGGTGTGATCAGCGCGGTCGCCCCGGCCCTCCCCGACTCGCCCCACCCGCGCACCCGCCTCGATCTGGCCCGTTGGTTGGTGCACCCGGACAACCCGCTGACCGCGCGCGTGACTGTCAATCGAATCTGGATGCGCTATTTTGGGCGCGGCCTCGTGGAGACCGAGGAGGATTTCGGCACCCAGGGATCTCCACCCACCCACCCGTTGTTGCTTGATGCACTTGCCCGGAGATTCATCGAGAACGGCTGGTCGATGAAGAAACTCCATCGCCTGATCGTCACCAGCGAAACCTACCAACGCGCTTCGGCCGCCCGGCCGGATCTCGCCGACAACGATCCGCGCAATCTGCTTCTTGCCCGCCAGTCCCGCCTCCGCCTCGACGCGGAAGTCGTTCGCGACGCCGCCCTCTCGGCCAGCGGACTCCTTTCCGAACAGATCGGCGGCCCCGGGGTCTTCCCCCCGCAACCGGAGGGCATCTACGCCTTCACCCAGAACCGAAAAGATTGGAGCACAAGCACCGGCGAACAACGCAATCGCCGGGCCATGTACACCTTTTTCTACCGGAGCGCCCCCTACCCCCTCTTCGGCACCTTCGACGCCCCTGACTTCCAGACGACCTGCACCCGGCGTCCGCGTTCCAACACACCCCTGCAGGCCCTCACCATCGCCAACGACCCCGCTTTCGTCGAGTTTGCCCAGGGTCTGGCCGCGCGGGTCATCGAGGAAGTTCCCGGCGACGCCGCGGCCCTCCGGGAATCCCGTATCCGACACGCCTTCAAACTGGCCCTCTGTCGCTCGCCGTCCACCGCCGAGTGCAAGACTCTGAAGAACTATGCGAGGGCAACCGCCGCCGAATTCCAGTCCGCCTCCGTCGCCGCCAACGCCCTCCTCGACAACCGCCTCAAGGGTTTCCCTCCGGCGCACGAGGCCGCCACGCTGGTCGCCGTGGCCCGCGTCATCCTCAACACCGACAACTTCATCACCCGCGAATGAACCCCTTTCATCTCCACGACATCACCCGGCGGCACTTCTTCGGACGCTGCGGAGTCGGTCTCGGCACCATCGCCTTGAACCAATTGCTGGCCGGCAACGCCTCGGCCAAACACGTCCCGGATATTGATCCAGCAAACCCCATGGCACCCCGGAGACCAATGCTCCCCGCCAAGGCCAAGAATGTCGTCTATCTCTTCATGGCCGGTGCCCCCAGCCAACTGGAACTCTTCGAGCACAAGCCAAAGCTCAATGAACTCAACGGCAAGACCCCGCCGAAGAGCCTCATGGACGGACGCCGCTTCGCGTTTCTCAAAGGCAACGAAACACTGCTCGGATCGTCGCGGAAGTTCGGGCGCTACGGGGAGTGCGGCATGGACATCAGCGAAATGTTTCCGCACCACCGGAAGATCGTCGACGAAGTCACCTGGCTGCGCGGGATGACCACCGATGTCTTCAACCACGGTCCGGCCAAGCTGTTCATGAACACCGGCTTCCAGGCCCCGGGTCGTCCCAGCCTCGGATCCTGGGCGACCTACGGACTCGGCAGCGAAGCCGAAAGCCTGCCGGGCTTTGTCGTCCTGCAAAGCGGTCCGCGCGGTCCGCGTGCCGGAAACTCCCTCTGGTCGAGCGGCTTCCTGCCCACCTCGTTTCAGGGCGTCCCCTTCCGCGGCAAGGGAGACCCCATCCTCCACCTGCAAAGCCCCGATGGATTCACTCCGCAGCGGGAGCGCCACTTTTACGACGCCGTCGCCGAACTCAACCGCGCCCGCCTCGCCGAGGTGGGCGACCCGGAAATCCTCACCCGCATCAACGCCTACGAAATGGCCTATCGCATGCAAAGCAGCGCCCCTGAGTTGATGGACCTTTCCAAGGAAACCGACGAGACCTTGGAACTCTACGGTGCCACGCGCGGCGAGGCCTCCTTCGCCAACAACTGCCTGCTTGCCCGACGACTGGTCGAGCGCGGCAGCCGCTTTGTGCAACTCTATCACACCAACTGGGACTCCCACGGCGGCCCCGGTGAAACACTGGACAAGGACTTCGACAAGGTCTGCAAGGATGTCGATCAGGCCAGCGCCGCCCTCGTCCTCGATCTGAAGGACCGGGGCCTGCTCGACGACACCCTCGTCATCTGGGGTGGTGAGTTCGGGCGCACCCCCATGGGAGAGAACCGCAAGACCGTCGGACGTGATCACCACATCGACGCCTTCACGATGTGGATGGCCGGGGCCGGGGTGAAGAAGGGCCACATCCACGGCGCGACCGATGAACTCGGATTCGGGGTGGTCGATGGCAAGGTCCACGTCCACGATCTACACGCCACCATCATGCACCTCCTGGGTTTCGACCACGAACAACTCACCTACCGGTTCCAGGGCCGGGAGTTCCGACTGACCGATGTGCACGGGAAAGTGGTCCAGGAAATTTTGAGTTAGCGGCCTTGATTCTTTCTCGAAGCCGATTGGGCAATGGGGAGAGCGGGTTCGCAACCTGCTTGAGCGAAGCGGCTTTCAAAACCGTACTCCATATTCCTGCCGTCCCCGCCATCCGAGTCAAAACCCGCCCTTCTCCCCGCCCTCGGACAGTTCCTCGATGCTGATGTTGCGGCAGGTCTTCGTCGTCGCTGGAAACCCGTTGCGCTCGTTGCCCTCCATCGAGCCTCCCACGAGCACCCCGTCCTCCACCCGCCACACCGCCTTGGTCTCCCCCTCCCAGCCTTACTGCTGTGGCACGATGCGGATCTCCACCCGACGATTCGCGGCTTTTCCGGAGGAGCTCGAGTTCGAAGCAATCGGGCTCGACTCACCATAGCCGCGGACAATCAGGCGACGGGAATCGACTCGGCGGCTGGAAAGATACTGGGCCACCGCCCCGGCCCGACGCTCGGAGAGATCCTGGTTGTAGGACGTGCCGCCATCCGAATCGGTGTGGCCGTCCACGTTGACGAGGGTGCGGTTGTATTTGTTTAGCACCAGCGCCACGGAATCGAGCGTGTCCGCAAAGTCGGAGCGGATCCGGTCGCGTCCGGTGTCAAAGGTGATGTCCTGCGGCATGTTGAGGACGATGCTGTTGCCGCTCCGCGTCACGCTGACCCCCGTGCCTTCCAACTGCTGGCGGATGGCCGCCTCCTGTTGGTCCATGTAATTGCCGATGCCGGCCCCGAGCAGCGCCCCTGCCGCCGCACCCCAGGCCGCCCCTTTCAGCTGATCACCACTGCCGCGGTTGTTCCCGATGACCCCGCCGATGATCGCTCCGCTGACGGCCCCTACCCCGGCCCCCTGCGCGGTCTTGGAAACCTGTTGTTCCCCCGTGTAGGGATTGGTGGTCGGCGCACAGCCCACCGCACCGAGGGCGAAAGCTGCGAGGAGGGAAACGGGAACCGTTGGGGAGATTTTCGGAGTCATCGCGGCGAATGATACCACCGGCTGCTCCCCCGTCAACGGGAGGAACGGCAGGCTGGAAGGATTCCGACCACCCTTTTACCAGCCCCGAATCATCAGCCCTCGGTGCCACGGACAGCACGTCTGCAACGTAAAAATCAACGGTGTTCCATTCCATTTCCCCGGAACGAAGACTCCATGTCCCAATCTCATTGTTTTCTCATGGTCCGGGAGTTAGGCTCAGGCTTTCGCCATCTATCTCTACTTGCCACCTCATGTTGAAGATCAACGAGACCATCGATTCCACCACTCAGGAGAACTGCAAACGTTTCCAGAAGCCTGACGTCGCCGGCAAATACCCGCCCCAGTACGGCGAAGGTCGGAGCAACGACCAGCGGGAGAAACGGGCCATCCTCCGCTGCCTCCAACTCCTTCCCGCCAACTGCCATGTCCTCGACTTCCCCTGCGGTTCCGGTCGCCTGCTCGGCCTCCTCAAGGAACAGGGTTTCAACGTCTCCGGCGCGGACAGCTCCGCCTCCATGCTCGAGCAGGTGCGGGAACACTTCGCCGAGGACGAGGTCTGCCTCTACGAACGCGATGTCTTCTCCTCCGGCTTCGCAGACAACGAGTTCGACGCGGTGATCTGCAACCGCCTCTTCCACCATTTTCTCACCTCCGAAGACCGCAAGAAGGCCATCACCGAACTGGCCCGCATCAGCAAGGGCCCCGTCATCTTCTCCTTCTTCAACACCTTCTCCCTTTCCATGACCTACCGCATCCTGCGCAAACGTCTGAAGGGCAAAAAACTCACCGACCGCGTGCCGGTTCCCCTCGACGTGATCCGAAACGAGATCGAGGAGTGCGGCATGAAGGTGGTCACCGACATCCCCAAACGCTGGGGCATTTCGGCGATGTGGTATGTGATCATGGAGCCGGCCTCCAAAGCCTGACGACGGCCGGCTTCCCCATCACTCCGCCTCCGCGCCGGATGCTTGCTCCTCCAGCATTGCCCTGGCCAGCTTGTAGCCTGCAGCATCGGGTGCCCCGTGATTGGCCTCGAAGAGCGCTTCGCAGCGGTGCCGGCCGCGCCGACAAATGTAGCGGGCCAGTTGCAGCGAGTGCTCGTCCCCCAGCGCGTGGGCCCGGGCCGCGGAGGTGCTCATGACGAGCAGCTCCGCCCCCACATCGACCAGACGGCCGAGGAGGAGTTGCTGGCGATCCAGCTTCGGACCGTGTTTGGCCATGGAATGAAAAATGGTCCGCGCCAGTTTCCGGCTGAGCGCCGCGGTGTGGGCGAGCGCGGAGGTCAGTTCGGGATCAAGGGAGGACGGGATGCCGCGGTTGAGCGGCAGCCAACGGCGGGGATACCAGACCGCATAGTGAATCCCGGCGCGGAGGGCGGCCTCCAGGCGCTCGGCCATCGGCTTTCGGGTATCCAACGCCGCCGCGCCACGCCGCAAATGTGGATCGAGGGCCTCCCGTGCGATGAAGAGATGCATGATCTCGGTGGAACCTTCGAAAATAGTGTTGATGCGGCAGTCGCGCAGGAGACGCTCGATGGGATCGGGGCGCTCGCCTCGATTGCGCAGCGAATCGGCCGTTTCGTATCCGCGCCCGCCCTTGATCTGCATGGTCGAGTCCGCACCGTGCCAACCCGCTTCCGTGCCCCAGAGTTTTGCGAGAGCGGCTTCGAGACGGATGTCGGCCTTCTTGTCGGCATCAACGAGGGCGGAGGTGTAGAGAACGAGCGATTCGGTGGCAAAAGCATCCGCGGCGAGGTCCGCCAGCTTCGCGGCAATGGCCCCGTGCTTGCCGATCTCCTGCCCCCACTGCACCCGTTCACCGGACCAGACCAGGGCGATGTCGCGGCAGCGCTCCAGCAACCCGACACAGGCGGCGGGCAGGGTGACCCGGCCGGTGTTGAGTGTGGTGAGGGCCACCTTGAGGCCCTTCCCTTCCGCCGCCACGATGTTCTCCTTCGGAATCTTGACGTTGGTGAACCGAATGACCCCGTTGTAAAGCGCCTTGAGCCCCATGAAGTGGCAGCGCGTCACGATCTCCACGCCCGGCCAATCAGCATTCACGATGAAGGCGGTGGTGGCATGCGGCTTCTCAGCGGTGGGAGTGCGGGCCATGACGACCATCGCAAAGGCCTTCAGCCCGTTCGTGCACCAGAGCTTCTCCCCGTTGAGAATGTAGTGGCCGCCATCCTCCGAGAGGACCGCCTCGGTGCTCATGCGAGCCGGGTCGGAGCCAACGTTTTGTTCGGTCAGGGCAAAGGCCGAAATGCCCCCGGCCGCACAGCGAGGCAGATAGCTCTGCTTCTGTTCATCGGTGCCGAAGACGAGGAGCGGTTGCGGAATGCCGATCGACTGGTGCGCGGAGAGCAGCGCGGTGAGATTCCCGCAATGACCGCCGAGGATCATCGCGGCGCGAGAGTAATTCGTCTGGGAGAGGCCGAGGCCGCCGTATTTCTCGGGTATCTTGATCCCGAACGCCCCGAGTTCAGCAAGGCCCTTGATGACCTCGTCGGGAATCTCGCCCTCACGATCGATGGCATCGGGATCGGTCTTCTCGTCGAGAAACTTGCGGAGTTTGCCGAGAAAGACGTCCCCTTTCGCCTGATCCTCCGCGGACTGCAGGGGAAAGGGAAAGAGGAGGCCGAAGTCGGGTGTGCCGTCGAAAAGGGAGGCTGCGAAGCCGGAAAGTTCGCGGGTGTCCCGCGAGGACTCGGCGAGTTCTAACGCGGCCCGTTCGCCGGTGGACATCTTGGAAGTATCAATGATGGAGTCGCTCATGTTGGTGGAAGGGGTGGAAGGTCGTTCAGGAGGGTGGGGTGAATTGCATGGGGCCGCCGCAGAAGGGCGCATATCCGGTGCCGAGCACCATCGCCAAATCGATCTCGTCGGCCGTCTCGGCGACCTTTTCGTAGAGACAGCGGCGGGCTTCCTCGGTCATCAGGGTGGCCAGACGCGTGCTGAGATTCAACGGTGCGGCGGCGCGGCCACTGCGCAGGCTGAGGGCTTTCGGGTTGGGACTGCTGCTCTCGCCCTTGTAGCTGTAGAAGCCCTTGCCGGACTTGCGACCGCTGTGGCCGCACTCCAACAGTTGCCCGACGATGCCCGGCACCTGCATGCGATCAGGAAAGGCGGCGGCAAGAGTCTGCGCGACGTGTTGCGCGACATCCAGGCCGACCTCGTCCAGCAGACGGAGCGGTCCCATCGGCATGCCAAACTTCAGCATGGCCGCGTCGATCGTCTCAGGGTCGCCGCCCTCCTCGAAGATCCGGGCCGCCTCGACGAGGTAGGGCATGAGGATGCGGTTGACGAGGAAGCCGGGCGAATCGCGGACCACCACGGGCAGTTTGCCGATGCCCCGCACGAAGGCCACCCCCGTGGCGAGGGTTTCGTCGGAGGTGCAGTCGGTGCGGACCACTTCCACCAACTGCATGCGGTGGACCGGATTGAAAAAGTGCAGGCCGAGCAGCCGCTCGGGATGCGGCAGGCCCTCGGCGAATTCGTGGATGGGCAGGGCCGAGGTGTTCGTGGCGAGGATCGTGTCGGGACGGGAACGGGCCGCGAGATCGGCAAAGATCTTCTTCTTGATGGCCAGTTGCTCGACCGCCGCCTCGATGACCAGATCGCATTGGCGCAGCGGCACCGCCCCACTGGCGAGGTGGATGCGATCAAGGCCGCGGGCCGCTTCGGTGGCCGACAACACGTAGCGCGCCTTGGCCTTGGCGTAGAGGGTGGCGATGGACTGTTGCCCGTTCGCGAGGGCTTCGTCGGAAATGTCCTGCAGAGTCACCGGCAAACCGCGGGTGCTGAGCCAGTAGGCGATGCCGGAGCCCATGAGCCCCGCCCCGATGACCGCGACACGCTTGATCTCGCGCGGGTCGGCTTCCACGTGGCGATGCTTCTTGGCGTGCTCCTGGAGAAAGAAGAGGCGGATGAGCTGCCTGGTCTCAGGCCGTTTGGCAAGGCGCAGGATCGCATCGCGTTCGGCGGCCAGGCTGACCGGGCGCGGATGATTCACCGACGCCAGGGCCACCTCAAGGGCCTCCTGCGGGCCGGGGTACAATCCGTGCGTCTTTGCGAGGAGGTCCCTCGTGGCCCGTTTGCGGATGCGGGACACGACGAAGCTGTTGTGCAGGAAGGGATGGCGGGGCCGGCGACGGGGGCCGCGCTTCAGGAAGGTGAGGGCATGGGACTCGAGATGCTCGACCGGCACCACCGCATCGACCAACCCCTTGCGTTTGGCGTCCGTTCCGTTGAGCAGCTTTCCGGAAAGGATGAGCGGCAGGGCCGTCGGCAGACCGAGGAGGGCCGGCAGGCGGGTCGAACCTCCCCACGCGGGCAGGATGCCGAGCTGCGTTTCGGGCAGGCCGAGGCGGGTCGCGGAGGCATCGCTGGCCACCCGCCAATCGCAGGCCAGGGCCAGCTCCAACCCACCGCCTACACAGGCCCCGTGGATGGCGGCCACGGTCGGAATGGGGAGATCGGCGAGACGGTTGAAGATGCGCTGGCCGGTCTCGATGAGCTCCTTCAGCTCCGCGCCCCTGGCCTTCGAGAGCGCATTCAGATCGGCCCCCGCAATGAAGATGGTCGGCTTGGCGGAGCGGATGAGGAGGCCGATGAGCGCGGGACCTTTCTCGATCTCTCCGAGTTTTTCATCCAGCTCATCAAGCGTGGTGCGGTCGAAAATGTTCGCGCTGGAACCCTCCCGATCGAAGACGAGGGTGGCAATGGAGTCGCGGATGGTAAGCGTGAGATTCGACATGGTGTCAGGGTCGTTCGAGCCAGAGCGCGGCCCCTTGCCCACCGCCCACACAGAGGGTGGCGAGGGCACGATGGCCGCCGGTTTGGCGGAGTTGATCAAGAGCAGTGAGAACGAGGCGTGCCCCGGTCGCTCCCACCGGATGGCCCAGGGCGATGGCCCCGCCGCGACGGTTGAGTTTCTCCTCCTCGATGACCCCGGGTGAGCCATCGAGCCCACAGCGCGAGGGATCGCGCAGCGCGGCGAGGACGGCAAGGACCTGCGCGGCAAAGGCTTCATTGAGCTCGACGAGATCGGCGTCCTGCGGACCGAGACCGCAACGCTGTTTGGCGAGAGCAATGGCATGCACCGGACCGAGCCCCATGCGGGCCGGATCGCAGCCGACGTAGGAATACGAAACGAGGCGGCCGAGCGGCTCAAGACCGAGGCGGGAAGCAGCGGCCTCGCTGCCCACCAGCAGGGCGCAGGCTCCATCCGTGATCTGCGAGCTGTTGCCCGCCGTGACCGTGCCGGTCTGCCGGTCGAAGATGGGGCGCAACCTCGCGAGGCGTTCCGGGGTGGAGTCCTCGCGAATGCCGTTGTCGCTGGCGATGGACTTGCCGTTCACCGGCACCGGCGCGATCTCCGCGTTGAGCTGCTCCCGGGCGGCGAGGGCCTTGAGATGCGATTCGGCCGCAAAGGCATCCTGCATTTCCCGGGTGATGCCATACTCCCGGGCGAGAACTTCGGCGGTGTCGCCCATGATCATCCCGCTGAACGGATCGGTCAACCCGAGTTGCAGTCCGATGCGCGGACTGAAATCGCGGAAGCGAAACGAGGCGAGGGCCGCGAGCCGTGCCGGAAGCGACTTGGCGCGGGAAAGCCGCCCGAACTTTCCGGCCGTGCGATGCGAATATAGCAGCGGAATGCGCGACATGCTCTCCGCGCCGCCCACCAGAAAGAGATCCCCCTGCCCCGCCACCATCCGTTGGTGAGCGCAGGTGATGGCCTCCATGCCGGAGGCGCAATTGCGGTGCACGGTCACCGCCGGAACGTGTTTCGGCACCCCGGCCCGCAAGGCGATGACACGGGCCACGTTGGCCGCCTCGGTCGGCTGCGCCACACAGCCGAAGATCACCTCCGCCAATTCCCCGGGATCGATGCCGGTGCGCGTGAGCAGCGCCGAGCAGACATGCCGCCCGAGGTCGTCCGCGGTGAGGGCGTCGAGGTCCGATCCCATGCGCGTGAAAGGAGTGCGAACGCCGGCGAGGATGAAGAGTTGGGACATGATGGTTCAGGTGGTTTTGGGCCGATGATCGACGACTTTCTTCTCCTTGAGTTCCTTCCCCACACCCTGCATGCGGCGAATTTCATCCCAGTCGTGGAAGATAATGTCATTGGGGGAAAACTCGGTGACCTGGTGAAAGCGCTCCTCGATCTTCTCGCGCAACGCCTCGCCACTGCCATTCATCGCCACGGCGTGCACCAGGACGATGTCGCAATCGAGCGGGTCGTCGTTGCGCTTGCGGATCTCGATCTGCCAGGCCCCGATGCCCTCGGTGTCGTCGAGGATGTTCTCGAGGGCGTTGAAGTCGACCAGGGTGCCCTTGAGCTTGTCGATGTTGAGCCTCTTGATGTCGGAGACGCGCGAAATTTTTCCGAGAAGGCGCGGGCAGGTGCGGCCACAGTACGGACAGGGTTCGTGCACCAGTCCGCCCTCGATGAGATCGCCGGTGCGGTAGCGCAGAACCACCGTGCCCCGTGAGTCGAGCGGGGTGAGGACGATCTCACCGGGCTGACCATCAGGAACTCGTTCCCCCGTCTCGGGATCGATGATCTCGAGGAAGGCCATGTCCGGATACACATGAAACCCGCTCGGGGCCTCCTCGCCGGGTGGCATGCATTCGGTCCAGGCGATCTTGGCCTCCGTGAATCCGTAGGTGGACATGATGGCCACCTCCGGCGCGCCCATCGCCGCACAAAGCTCCCGCAACTTTCGCCGCATCCCGGTCGGGACCTTTTCTCCGCCCAGGACAATGCGCTTCAAGTGCGTCCACCGCGCCCCTTCCGTCGCCCCTTCCTGCAGGAGGTGGTAGAGGAAGGTCGGCATGGCGATGATGGCCTCCGGATTGATCTTGGTGATGAGGCGGATGTTGCCGTCCGTGCCCATCGTCTTGCCGCCGCCGGTGGAGAGCACGAAGGTGTTGAAACCCAGACCCGCGTAGTGCGCCTGCCAGAAGGCGAGGTGCGGAGCGAAGGGAAAGGCGTTGACGTGCCGCCAGGAGGGATCGGACTGGCAAAGTTCCATCATGCGCCGCCCTCCCACCTCCAGTCGGGCGAGGTCGTGCTTGGTGTAGAGGAAGGGCACCGGGGCGGCACTGCGACCGGTCGTGCTGGTCAGCAGGATGGGCCGCAATTCCTCCTCCAAAAGTTCCTTGGCGCGGCCCGGTCCGTGCTTCAGGGCGAGGCGCAGGGTGGACCACTGCCGTTTCAGGACCGCCTCGTCGGGAATGATGACGAAGTCCTTGGGATCCACAATGTCGCGCTTCGAGGTGAAGGGCAGCTTCACCAGATCGTCGGTACTTTCGATGTCCCGCGGATCGATTCCCTGCTCCTCGAAAAGTTTGCGGTAGTGCGCCGCAAAGGGAACGACCCGCTCGGTCAGAAAGCGACGGAGCAGCGCGTTTTGGCGGTGGGCGGTTTCGTCAGGCGACGCATCCGTCCACCAGGTGGTCGTTCGGTTTGACATGAGCTTGGGGTCCGGCTTCCAGCAGGCTGCGGATCTCATCGAGATGCTCCAGGGCCACCTCGCGGCCGGCCTGGATGAATCGGTCGAAGTTCGAATAGTCGTGCCACGCCGCCTCGAAGTGCGCGGGCCGCAGGCAAAGGTCGGCCCGCTTCTCGGATTCGTGCGCCATGCGGATCTGCGCGGCACGGATGCTCTGGCGAAAGGTGTCCACCGCATTGCCCGGGGCCATCAGGTTGAGGAAGCGGTTCACCGCGGAAAAAATGCGCCGCGTCCGGCTCTGCTGCAGCACGGAAAAGTCATCGCTCCGCCCCGCCTCGACCTCCTCGAAGGACGGCAGCACCGACACGGCGATGACCCGGTCCACCTCCCCGAATTTGCGCAGCGCCCCCACCGGCAGGGGATCCACCACCCCACCGTCCACGCAGCGGTGCCCCTCGAACATGACCGGCGCGATGATGCCCGGCATCGCACAGGAGGCATGCACCGCGTCGCTGATCTTTCCACGGCGCAGCACGAGGCGCTCCTTGGTGTCGATATCGACCGTGACGATCAGCAGGCGGCGCTCCAGATCCTCGAAGCGCAGATCGCCGATGGAGCGCTCCAGGTGCGCCTTCGCCTTGAGTCCCCGAAAGAGGCCCCTCATCGGGGGAATGACCGGGTCGGCCAGCCTCCAGAGCTGTTTGCGATCATGCATTTCGGCCGCCAGTTCCTCCAGTTCCCGTCCCGAAAAGCCCGCCGCCCAAAGCGCCCCGATGTAGGAACCCATGCTCGATCCGGCGATGGCGTGCACCTCGATGTCGTTCTCCTCGAGCACCTGCAGCACCCCGACGTGGGCGAGGCCCCGCGCGCCCCCGGAGGACAGCACCAGCCCCAGTTTGGCCACCTCCGCCTTCCGCAACGGGCGGCCTGCACGCTTCGTGCGGGGAGCGCTGATCAAGCGGCGAAGTAGTCTGCCCAGCATCATAGTTCGGGGTGAGGGAAGGGCTTTTGCACCGATCCCACCTAACAATACACGTGAACAAGTACACAGCAACTTGTTCCCGCATGGAGCGGCCCACAACTCCCCATCGGAATTCCCTGTCCCTCCCCGCAGCGGCCGGGGTATCGTGCGGCCACCCCGCATGATAACGGCGCGCTTCCAGATCTTCGGCCACCGCGGAGCGATGGGCCATGCCCCGGAGAACACCATCCGGGGGGTGCGCCTCGGCATGGAACTCGGCGCGGACGGCGTGGAGGTGGATGTGCGCGATGTCGGTGAGCAGGCCGTCATCCTCCACGATTCCACCCTCGAACGCACCACGAACGGCCGGGGTGCCCTCGCCCGGCAGTCCCTCGACCAACTCCGCGCCCTCGACGCCGGCGACGGCCTCCCCCTCCCCACCGCCGGGGAAATCATCAAGGTGGTCGGCACAAAGGGACTCATCAATTTCGAACTGAAGAGCGCCGGCGCCGCCCCTCTTGTCCTCGCCGCCATCCGCACCCACGTTTTGCTCGGCACCTGCTCCGCCGACCAATTCCTCCTCTCCTCCTTCCACCACGACTGGCTCGAAGGCATCGCCGAGGAGGGCATCGCGGTCGGCGTTCTGTTCAAGAAGGGCGCATGGCAACAATGCCGCACCAGCGCCCTCCGCCTGAAGGCCACCAGCGTCCATCCCCCCGCCAAGTCCGTCACCCGCGCCATCATCGACGAGGCCCACGCCCACCATTGGAAGGTCCTCGCCTACACCGTGAACGACCCGGTGGAAGCCAAGCGCCTCCATGATCTCGGCCTCGACGGCGTTTTCACCGACTATCCCGAACGCCTCGTCGCCGCGCGACAAATCTGGGAGACGGAACAGACCTCATGAATCGCGAAGCGATGCTCCGCCAACTCGCCTCCCCACCCGGGGGTGGCTGGGAGGTGCTCGTCATCGGCGGAGGGGCCAGCGGGCTCGGCGCGGCTCTCGACGCCACCACCCGCGGCTACCGGACCCTCCTCCTCGAGGGCTCCGACTTCGCCAAAGCCACCTCCAGCCGCAGCACCAAGATCATCCACGGCGGCGTGCGCTACCTCCGCCAGGGCAACATCCGCCTCGTGCGCGGTTCCCTCCGGGAGCGCGGCCGCCTCCTGCAAAATTGTCCGGCGCTCGTCACCGAACGCGGCTTCGTCGTCCCCCATTACCGCTGGTGGGAGCTCCCCTTCTACGGAATCGGCCTCAAGCTCTACGACTTCCTCGCCGGCGACCTCGGCCTCTCCCCCTCCCGCCACCTTTCCCGCGCCGAAATCCTCGCCGCCCTCCCCACCCTCAACCCCGAAGGCCTGCGCGGCGGCACCCTCTACTTCGACGGCCAGTTCGACGACGCCGGACTCGCCCTCGCCCTCGCCAAAGCCGTCGCGGCACACGGCGGCACCATCCTCAATTACATCCGCGTCGAGGAACTCCTCAAGGACGCCGACGGCCGGATCTCCGGCGTCCTCGCCAGGGACGTCGAAACCAACACCACTTATCCCCTCCTCTCCCGCGCCGTCCTCAACGCCACCGGCGTCTTCACCGACGCCATCCGCCACATGGATGACCCCGCGCATGCCACCCTCGTCGCCCCCAGCCAGGGCATCCACCTCGTCCTCGACCCCCACTTCCTTCCTTCCGAGCACGCCGTGATGATCCCAAGGACCGACGACGGCCGCCTCCTCTTCGTCATCCCCTGGAACGGGAAAATTCTCGCCGGAACCACCGACACCCCCCGTCATAGCGCTGAATTGGACCCCAAGCCCCTGGAGGAGGAGATCGCCTACCTTCTCGACCATCTCGGCCGCTACCTCCACCCCGCCCCGACCCGCGGCGACATCCTCAGCACCTTTGCCGGCCTCCGCCCACTGGTGAAACCCTCCGGCGGCACCGGCTCCACCGCGCAAATTTCCCGCGACCACACCATCGAAGTCACCACCAGCGGACTCGTCACCCTGGTTGGCGGCAAGTGGACCACCTACCGCCACATGGGCGAGGAAGCCATCGACTGTCTCGCCAACTCCGCCGGCCTCCCCACCCGTCCCTGCCAAACCCATTCCCTACCCCTCCCCGCTCCCCTCCGATCCCATCAAGCGAACGCCCCAACGATCCACCCCGAACTCGACCTCACCGAGGCCGACGTCCTCTCCGCCGTGCGCCACGAGATGGCCCGCACCGTCGAGGACATCCTCGCCCGCCGCAGCCGCGCCCTCTTCCTCAACGCCCGGGCCGCCCTCCAAGCCGCCCCCGCCGTCGCCACCCTCCTCGCCGCCGAACTCAACAAATCACCCGCGTGGCAAACCCAACAGCTCGACGCCTTCCGCCAGATCGCCGCCGACTACCTGCCCGGCCCGCCTCCCCCTTAGCGCCTCGCCACCTTCGACGAGTCCGCGCCAGCGGACGACTCGCTGGCCATCGCAGCCAGCGGCGGCAGCGCCTCCTCACGCGACACGTCCACCACAAAGTCGTCCTGTAACCAATCGCGCCCTAACAACAAGGCATAGGTCAACCCGCTCCGGTCATTCAGATTCGCCAGAACAGTCTTTGCGACGCCGTCATGACTCACCGTCAGTTCCACATAAACACGCTTTTCACGTCCTTCCGGATTGCGCACCAGAACCCGCTTCATGATCGGGGCCCGCATCTCCATCCGTTCGCCATCCTTGTTGCGGATCACAAAATCAACCATGTCCCCATCAACCTGCACCGACTCGGCATGCACCGATGTCGAAGCCGCTCCGGTGTCCACCCGCCCAAGAAAATCCATTCCCGCCTCGGCGATCTCCACCCGCGCCGTTTGCCCGATCACCCGCTTCGCCTCCGTCGGCCCCGCCGTTGCGGGTGTTGCGGATGTCTCCGAGCGGTGAACCCACCCGGCACCCAGTACACCTAACGTCAGCAGCAATAGGAGCGATTTTCTTGCCATCACTAATCCTACCGCAGAACCGGGGCCAATCTTTCGATTCTCTTGCAAAATTTCATCGCTCGCACCAGTCATCGCCCCCGCCACCCGATCTAGACCCTATTCGGAAAGTCGTTGATTGGCCGCAAAAAGGCGCAAGCGGCGCATGAAATTTCTCGGAAAAACGGCTTCAAAAACTTGCAAAAGAGTGCCGCAACACACTAGAGTTCAACCAATTAATG